>FWWL01002145.1_pt1 | contig 42674 bp, 41 predicted proteins | sample 2228331 | NCBI WGS metagenome assembly FWWL01 (sample SAMEA103939775, study PRJEB20133) | metagenome | reverse complement strand
GCCATCCCTAATCACCACCGGCGGTGCCGGTGGTGATTTTTTTCTGAACTTGCAAAGGTGTTCAGCATGAAGAGAAGCCGCGAGCAGGACAGGTCCTACTCCTCTCCTGCGCGCGGGAGAGGGGTGCAGCAAGAGATGGTGTGCGTTACACAACGTGACAAACCGCCCTAACACTCGATTCATTCTTCGCTGGCGGCCAGCACCGCGTTGGCGATCTGATCGCCACGCCCGTTGGGCAGATAGACGTAGCGACCGCCCAACCAGGCGGCCAGTTGCTGAGCTTCGCCGCGCGAAACGAAACTGCGCTGGGTATCGATCACTACTGCGCCTACCCCGGCAGCGCGCAGCCGTCCGGCCAGTTGCTGCACCTCTTGCCGGGCCTGTTCGAGTCGCGCGGCTTTGTCCATTCCCGGTTCGGCCCGCAGCGGCACATTCGGGCGACCATCAGTAATCAAGACGATGGTCGTGCGAAAGATGCCGCGCGCGCGCGCCTGTTCGCTGATCTGATACGCAGCCAACAAGGCGGCAGCCAGCGGAGTGCCGCCGCCGGTTGGCAAGACATCAAGCGCGCGCTTGGCCAGCTCGACACTTTGGGAAGGCGGCAGCAGCAGATCGGCCTGACTGCCGCGAAACGCCAGCAGGGCCACCTGATCGCGATGGACGTAAGCCTGCTGCAAGAGCGCATTGACTGCGCCTTTGGCCTGACGCATACGGTGGAGCGCCATCGATCCACTGGCATCGACCAGAAAACAGAAGAGCGTTCCCGCCTTCGAGCGATATTTCTTGATATGCAGATCTTCGACCCGCAGATGAATGCGCCCACGTCGGTGCGGATGATATTCCGCCGCCCGCACGCGCTGCCATGGCGCAGCCGCGCGCAGGGTCGCGATCACATCGAGCCGGCCCTGTGTCGGCGCTCCTGGCACGGAACGAATATGCCGACCACGCTGACCTGAAATCGTGCCGCGTGAGCCGCTGCGCCCGCGCCGCCGAACGGTAAACGGCGTCTCCAGAATGTCGGGGGGCACATCGGTCTCCATCGCCGCCAGGATCAAGTCTTCCACCGTCAGTTCCTCATCGGGTGGTTTGGGTGGTTGTTTATCTTCATCTTCAGGCTGCTCATCTTCGTTACGCTGGGCAGGCGGCGGTGGCTCTGGTTCAGGAGTAGGCGGTGGCGGCGGCGCTTCCTCCGGGGTCATTTCAGGCATGCGGGTTGCGCGCGGCAGCATCACCAGCCTGACCGCCAGCTCAAGGTCTTCGTTGGTTACCTCATCGCGACCAGCGAGCGCCGCAGCAGCCCGCGCTGCGCGCACTGCGAACATATCGGCGCGATGTCCCTCAATGCCGAGGGCCAGCGCAGTCATGCTCAACTGGCGAATCTGCTCATCGCTGATGGTCACTGCGGGCAAGAGTTCGCGCGCTGCGAGCACACCTGCCAGCACTAGCGCCTCATCGTCTTCGTAGTCGGTAGTGGGGCGCAGATTACGCCGCACCACTTCTGCGCGAGTAGCAACCGGCGCCTTGCCGATCGGGGCTACGATCAGGCCGAGCCGGTCGAGTAGATGGCGACGAGGCGGACCTTCTGCCGGATCGTAGGTCACCAGCAGAACAAACCGCGCCGGTTCCACCACTGAAATACCTTCGCGCTCAACCCGCACCACGCCGCTATCGAGCGCACCCAGAACGTGGTTGATCGTGCTGTCGTCTAACAGATTGACGCTATCGATGTAAAGTAAGCCGTTATTGGCGCGGGCCAGCAGGCCGCTGCGATGAACCCGCTCGCCCAGCGCCAGCGTGGCTTCGATATCGATGCCGCCCAGCAGTCGATCCTCGCTGACGCCTACCGGCATTTCCACCAGATGGCAGGGCAGGGTCGGATCAAACTCGCGGCCACCAGCTAACATGCGGGCAAAGGCGCGCACCAGAGCGCTCTTGCCGGTGCCGGCTCCGGCGCCGATTGCTACCCCGCTCAATGCCGGATCAACCGCCAGCAGGAGCAACGCCTGCCGGGCCGCCTCCAGTCCTACGATCGCTGTGAACGGCAGCGGAGCTGCCGGTACCTCGATAACATTCTGCGCCATAAGCCTCTGGTTCCTTGTGTGTTGCGCCAGGAATCGGGCCGGTCGTGAGGCAGGGCAACCGGTGAATGCCCTGAGATTAATTCTTGTCACCGGCAATCACCCACCGACCAGCGCCTCATCATCGACTCACGGCGTCAGTACCTCTTCCACCGCCCGCTCGATCCGCACGGCATCATCTTGCGTCTCCAGCGGATCCTTGCGCAGGCGGTGACGCAAGGCCAGCACTGCAATCCGTCGCACATCGGCCAGTGTCACCTCACTGCGACCTTCGAGCGCAGCCAGCGCCGTCGCCGCGCGGGCCAGCGTCAGTTCACCGCGATGGCCGTCCACTTCCAGCTTGACACACAGCTCCGCAATCTTGTAGAGCACCGGATCAGGCAATACCACCTCTGGCAATCGGCGCTGCGCTTGTTTGATCTTGCGCTGTAACTTCTGCGTTTCTTTGGCCCATTTTTCAACAAATGCGAACGGGTCAGCATCGTACTCACGTCGTCGTTTGACAATCTCGACTCGTTCATTCACGTCGGTAATTGTGACGATGCGAGCGTGCAGACCAAAGCGGTCGAGCAACTGGGGGCGCAGATCGCCCTCTTCAGGGTTACCCGAACCAACCAGCACGAAGCGCGCCGGGTGACGCACGCTGACGCCTTCACGCTCGACCACATTCACTCCCGATGCCGCCACATCGAGCAAGACATCAACCAGATGATCTTCGAGCAGGTTCACTTCATCAATGTACAAAAAGCCACGATTGGCCCGCGCCAGCAATCCAGGCGCAAATGCCTGCACGCCCTGAGTCAGCGCGCGTTCGATATCGAGGGTACCGCAGACGCGATCTTCAGTTGCGCCCAGCGGCAAGTCAACTACCGGCACCGGAATGCTGATCACGGCAGGCTTCTTCGTCTTGCCGGCCTGATTGGGCAGCGCGCGGCACTGTTCACACAGTCCAGCGGTGCGATCGGGCGCACACGAATAGGGACAACCGGCCACTGCTTTGATCGGCGGCAGCATTGCGGCCAGCGCGCGCACTGCGGTTGACTTGGCCGTGCCGCGATGCCCCATCACCATCACCCCGCCGATGGTCGGGTTCACCACACACAACAGTAATGCCAGCTTCAATTCGGCCTGACCAACAATGGCAACAAAAGGATACGGCGGAACCGGCGCATTTACAGGCGGCGTCTGGCCATTCGTTGATGGCTCAGCCACGGCTGCTGATTGATCGTGCTCTTTGGTCATAGCGCAGAACCTTCATTACAACGACACAACGACGTTCAAAATAAATGAGCGGGCATCTGCCCGCCCAGTCCAACGACCTCGAACGAAGCGGGACAGGTCAGGAAAACCCGACAACCAAAGGGGCGACGGGCAGCCTTATCCCGCAATGAGCCGAGCTAGCGCTGTGTCCTGGCAACCGATCCTGCCGTTGGCCGACGCCCGTTACGAGTACGACGCGCGTAGGCAGTGATATTCGTCCACAGGAAGGTCAGACCAAGGGCAAGCACCGTCAGGATCAGACAGGCCCAACACAGGATAGCGGGCGTCAACGGACCGATCATCTGGGTGGCTTCTCCGAGACCGCTTGGCATAGGATTCACTCCTCTCGCGACTGTTGTGCCTTTGCGGCATACGACGGCATGATCACTTCACGCATCTTTTGCGGATCAATGCGGAAGTTCTCTATTAATTCTACCACGTAGCGCAAATGTGATCGCGGGATGGAAACGAACATCTCGCTCGGATCAAGCCGGTTATGCATCCGTCCGCCGCCGTCGCCAATGGCAAACACTGAGTTTTTCGTGTGCCAGGGTGCGGCAAAAATCGAGGCGCAAGCGCTTGCGCCCAGCTCACCAACCGGAAATGTGCCGATCCGCACGCTGGCCGCGCCCGCAATTTGCATCGCCCGTTGCGGATCAACAACGCACACCATGAGGTCAACCGGCACACCCTCCGGCACCTCATCGAGTGGTGCGGCTGCCAGCGCCTTGATCATGCCTGCGGGTAGGCTATAGCTTTGCTGCTTGTTGCAGGCTGCCGCTTCAGGGGTATAAAACCCTTGCGCATCAGTCAGATACACACCCTGAGTGATGTACGGTCCTGGATCAGGATTAAAACCCAGGTGATACTGACCAACCCAGCAGTCGTGATGTTCGGCATCGATATACACGCGCCGGCCTTGTTCTGCCTCACGCACAATCGCGCATGCAACGACATTAACCGGCTCGTACCCCGGCGGCGGCCCGTCGAAGCAGTAGGTAATGGCCACCGGGCGGCGTTTCACCCGCATACGCTCAATCAAGAGGCGGTTGAGTTGCTTCAGGTCGGGAATATCGTCGTGTTCACTCATTACCGCCTCCAGAACGGATTCTGCAAATCCGGACTCTCGGCGCCGAGCGCCGCTGCGGTCTGACCCCAACGCCAGATCCATCCCTCGATCCACCAGCGCAATCTGAGCGCCAGCGGCGCCACTCGATACTCAACGGGCGGGGTTGCAAGGCGCAGCCGCATCGCTCACCTCCATCATCCAACCGGCGGTTACAAACCTGCGCCTGGCCTAGCGATAGAACGGGCTGGCCGGGCGGCGCAAATCGACGTAGCGGAACTGTTCACCCGAACGCTGGAGGGCAGCGAGTATCGCGATCTTACTATCAAGATCGTCGGCACTGCCCATACAGATCGTCGTGTGGCCATCAACTGTCAGCATCATTCCCTTCTTGGGATCGTGATTAGCCTCTGTCACATACATGCCCAACTCGCTGAGCAGACGCTTCACTACGAGGCGGGTTGGCGCGTCCATATCGGGCTTATCGCCCACTGCCCGCTCCATCAGGCCCAGCGTGAGCACAGGCGCCGGCTTGCGCGCCTGTCGTCCGCCGAACAGTTCCTCGGCGGTCGCGCCATCGGGGACAATATCCGGCTCTTCGGCGCCAAACACTTGCAGGAACGCCTTATATTCGAGCGGGTGCACATCTTCCATCTTCACTTCAGGCAGCGAGCGATGGATGATCTGCCGGGCCAGCCGATCGAAAATGGCATCGAAGCGCGGCTCGTTGAGGGCCAGCTTACAGGCATCAGCCAGCTCACGCACGGTGCGATCGAGCGGAATGCTGGCCAGAACAGGCAGGTTGATCTGCTCAGCGAAGCGAGCAGCCACGCCACTGCCATCGTCGCGATTCACCACCAGTCCCAGCAGCTTCGTCCGCCCGCCCATACTGGCGAAATACTTGGCTGCGCTGGCGATATTATTGGCGGCATAGAGACTCTGGCGATCATTGCCGCAGAGAATGATCACCTCCTCGGCGAGCGACCGCGAGAGCGGCGTCGCAAACCCACCGCAGACCACATCGCCGAGGAAATCCATAACCACATAATCGAGCGCCCACTGGCTGAGGCCGAATTTTTCGAGCATATCAAAGCCAAAGGTGATCCCACGCCCGCCGCAGCCTCGTCCCACTTCCGGGCCGCCGATCTCGCAGCCATAGACCGTTGCGGCGCCATTCATAATCGTCGTCTTGAAGATCACGTGATGAGCAGCCAGCTCCTCTTCGCGCCCGGCTTCCTTGAATTCACGCCAGACATCCCCCAGCGTCGGCAAACTGACCCCGCCAAACAGCGCATTACAGCTATCGTGTTTGGGATCGCAACCGAGCTGCAACACCCGATGACCAAGCAACGCCAGCTTACTGACCAGATTGGTGGTGAAGAACGACTTTCCCATGCCGCCTTTGCCGTAGACGGCCAGCATACGCGCGGTCGGTTGAGTTTGCTTTTGCTTCGGATGAGCCGGCATTCTTGCTATCGCTTTCCAGGCGCCATTGCGCTTATCGAGCTGTCACGATATTCGCTCTCTACGCTTCTTCGACACCGGTTGCCGCCCTGATTGCTACTCCGTGGCGGCACCATCTTGCGGCCAGGTCACAACTACTTTCAGGCAGGCCGGATCTTCGAGCGCCAGCCGGTAGGCCGCCTGAATCCGGTCGATCGGCACGCGATGGGTAAGCAGGCCATCGACATTCAACTCACCGCTGGCGAGCAGATCGCGCACTCGCGGCAGATCGCCGTCGGGGCCAAATTTCCACTCACGCGCCACCAGGATCTGGGCCTCGCGCATAAATACCGGCGCGTAGGGAATGTTGATGTGATCGTAGTAACCGAGCAGCACCACCCGGCCATGGTTGGCCAGCAGCGGCAACGCGCCTGAGAGCGCGCCCATTGAACCGGTCGCTTCGATCAAGACATCGACCTTTGACTCGCCGATGGCCTCATCGAGCGACTCGCGGGTCACATCGATCACCTGATCAGCCTGGCTCGCCTGCAAGCGCACTGCAACCCGATCGGCCACCGCAACGTGCTGCGCGCCGACGAGTTTGGCCAGTCGCGCTGCAAGCTGGCCGACGATCCCCTGCCCCAGCACCAGTACCCGATCGGTTCGCCGCACCTGACCAACATTGACCCCGTGCAGCGCAGTCGCTGCCAATGCCAGCAAGACACCGGTCGCCGGATCGATCTTGCCCAGCGGAACCACGCGCTCGTGCTCGGCAGTAATGTACTCGCTCTGGCCGCCCCAGGCTGCATTCACCCCGCGAAAACAGCGCGCGCCACCGATGTACACCCACTGCCCAAGCAATTCCTTGGGCACTTTGCTGCCCACCTGCACGACCTGACCCACCGACTCGTAGCCGGGCACCACCGGGAAGAGCAACTGCGGCTGCGGCAACCGGCCATCGAGCAACATCCGCTCGGTACCGGCGCTAATCGATGTAAACGCCGTCTTGATCAGCACATCACCCGACTTCGGTTCATTGACCTGCACTGTGCGCAGTTCGATCGTGTTCCGCTTCGGAATCACCACCGCTCGCGATTTGATCGGCATACGCTCAATCTACTTTCTAGGACGCCATCGCGCAACCGCGGCGTCATCGCTCCTGTTACCGTGCTGAATTCGACGCCTGCGCCTGCAACTGAGCCTGGAGCAACCGTCGTTGCTTCGCCGATTTGATGCCGCGCCAGAGGAACTGACCCGCATTGAACAGGTAGGTCACGTAGGCAAAGACCATCACCCACATCACGGTGCGGCTATCGAGATGCAGCCAGACCGCAACAAAGTAGGCGTTGTGGGTCAGAATCGCGATCAGATTGCCCAGATCCTCCCAGAAGAACTCAGGAGCCATAAAATACTTGCCGTAGATGTCGTGTTCCCAGAGCATACCGGTGATAGTGAGCGCCCAGATCAGCGCAATCTTAATCCAGACGCTGACCGTCGCAATCCAGTACCCTTCACCGGTCGCCAGGTAGCGGATCACCAGCGCAAAGCTGATAATGAAGACGATGAACTGAATCGGGGCAAGAATAAACTGCGCTTTCGTCCAGGGTGAACGATTGCGACGTTCGAGTTGTTCGGGGGTATACATCATGCCTGCACTCCGTCATGCTCATCACCAGAGGCAACCGCGCTGCCGGTGCGACTGACTGTTAACAAAAACCGATGCTCTACAACCTGTGGTTCGTTGAGATTCGCCCACTGCTGGCTCGCCCAGGCCTGCACGCGCCCGATAGCTGCCGCCAGCACCTCATCGCTCAAAGCCCACGTCTCGGCATCAATGCGCGCCGCCATACCGGCAATCACCTCTGCCGGGCTGAGGCGTCGTTCCCAGCGCGCAGCAATGATCAGCTCACCGGCGGGCGCGCCAAGCCGGGTCAGATGCTGGCTGACAGCCGCGCCCGCGCCGGGAGGGCGCGAGCCGGGCATCAGATCGATGACGGCCTGACGCAACTGACCGCGCAGCAAACCAACACACGACTGCGGATCACGCCAGTCAACACCCTGAATGATGAGACCGCCCGGGCGCGTCACCCGCACCATCTCAGCCAGCGCCGCCCGCCAGTCAGGGAGCAGATGCAGCACATGGACGGCCAGGACGGCATCGACCGCGCCGGTAGCGAAGGGAAGTCGCTGCGCATCGGCGCGAACCAGCAGCAGGGGAGCGCCAGCCTGACCGGCCCGTTGCTGCGCCGTCGCCAGCATACCCGCCGAGATGTCGATACCGATGACCGTGGCTCCGGCAGCAGCAACCGGCAAGGCGATGCGCCCCGTCCCAACCCCCAGCTCGAGCACCCGCGCCCCCTGGCCGGTTTGGGCCACAATCGCCTGACCAATCGCTTCCGCTACGGCTGGCGGATGCGCACGCTGAGCATCGTAGACATCAGCAATGTTGTCGAACGCAATCGAAAGTGTCATAACAGGTAGAGCTGCGCAGGCGAGTGGTGAACTCGACCGCGCAACAATGCAATCAGGACGCCGTATCCATAGCCAGTGTCGCTGTAATATCCTGGCGGCTCAGTCCCTTGAACTCCTGCACCGAGATACCGCGCAGCACGCCGATGGCGGTCACCATGAGCAGCGCCTCCAGCCCGAAGACGAGGCCATAGCCGAGCGCAGGCGAGAGGAGACCGCCTTCGATGACTACCGTGTGGCCAAGGCCGCTCAACACATTGGCGAAGCCATTGCCCAGCCCCTGAGCCATGCCCCACATGCCCATATAGAGACCGGTCTGTCCCTCGATGGTCATCTCCATCATCATCGCCAGCGCGCCGACGTTAAAGAGACCGATGCCAAGCCCCATGATCATCAGCGCCGGCATAATGATGCCCTGCTGGTGCGTGATGGCAGAGATAGACAATAACGCAAGCGCGGCAGCAACTCCCATGCCGCCCAATGTTGCGATCGTCTTCTTCGCAATCGGAAAGATGCTTGACAGGATGCCAATCCCAAGCATCCCAACCAAAGCGCCAGCGCCCCATGCCTGCTGAAAGGCAGCAGTGTCTTTCTGCGGCAGACCAAACACTTCAGCGCCAAACGGTTCCAGGATGGCATCCTGGAGGAAGATGCCCATAATCGCCAGCAGCACGAAGACGAAGAAGCCGCGCACCTGGACATTCTGCTTCATCAGACCCGACGCCACCCGCCATGTCTCCAGCGGGCCGGCTTCGCCCTTTTCGGGAGCGTTTTCAAGCAGCCGCCGATGTTCCTCTTTCGAGATCGGCTTCTCCAGACCAACAACGCCAAGCAACACGGTGACGGTAACAATCAGCGGAGTCAGGTTATACAGAAACTGCATCGACTCAGGCGTATACACGGGCATAATCACCCGCGAGACACCCGCCGAGACGATACCGCTGATAATTACCGTCGCCCAGATAAAGGCCACAACCGCGCCGCGCTCTTTGGGTGTGGTCACCTCGGCAATCAGCGCGTTCGACGAACTGCCGTTCATTGCCATCAGCACGCCAAAGAGGAAGATGAGCAGAAACGCCTCAATGGTTGCCACCAGCGAGCGCTCGCCCAGCCCGACTGCAATGCTGGGGAGCGCCATAAAGATGAGCGCTGCGCCGACGTTCGACAGGATGACATAGGGTGTGCGGCGCAGGCCGAAGATCGGGTATCGATCGGTAAACCGGCCCCAGTACACCTGGAAGAACGAGATGAAATGATGCAGGCCGATCAACGACGTGACAATCACGGCCATCGCACCCAGGTCTGCAATCGACACCCGGTTGAAGTTGAAGGTCAACAAAGCGAACATCCAGCCGGCGCCTACTCGCATCAGCGAGAGGCGAAACGTTTTGACGGCGAAACGGAGCAGACCCATCACGCACACCTTTCTAGCTGTTCAACTGAGACCGACGAACCCGTAGCGCAGGGTGTGTACTACATTTTTCCGGGCGTGAGCATGTAATGTGCCGCGAGCAGACGTGGCAACCCTTTACAGTAGAGAATAGAGGCTTTCGGGATGTTCTTTTCAGCGCGAGTATAGCATATAGTTCAGGCCGATGCAATATTTGCAAAAAGTGTGCAATCACTTGTCAAGGTCATCATTTGTCATATAAGTCAAATGATTTCTATTTCACCCAGAGACGAAATGACAAATTTTGCTTCTCGACAAGGATTTTTACCCTCAAAACCTCAACGATTAAAGTATTATTATCAATTGCACAGCACGAGGAAATATTTACACGAGATTATTTCCCGTCACCGGTTACGAACTCTCTACGCAGCGGTAAGATGGTTATGACGGCTGCTTCTGAATTGGTGTCACAATGCATGACCCATGAACCTTGATGTTCGTTCACGAATTGCCTTCTCTCCTGGACGCCGACCAGAAGGACGGCGTCACGAGGTCGGCGCTCGCGCCCGCAGCAATCCCTCCCTCCGAGAGCAGCAGAAATGCCGCGAGCGTGATCCGAGCGACTGATCATCCCCTTTCCCGTGCTATCCTGATCTGCGTGGTCACCAGTTTGTCAGGGGCGATCTGATACAAACGCCAGGGCTATCATCGACGCTGCTCAAAGCAACCGATACCCGTATCTTCCTCACCTGATCGTTCAGGGTGGGGCGGGGCTAGCGTGACTGCCCGCCAGGCGCCTGTGATACCAACTTTAGGTGTCCAATCATCTTCAGATCAGCGCGCGGCGCTTCCCGCGCGCCCGTGCCATCCTGCTGGCTGGTCAGGAGCGTGTGGCGCCGTCCCGATCCATGTCATTGCGAGGGCGCGGAGCGCCCGAAGCAATCCCCCGCGTCAGCGGGAAGCGCTCCTCAGCGCCCGCTGCTGCTCACCCCTCTCCCGCAAAGCGGGAGAGGGGACGGGGGTGAGGGTCTCCGCTCTCCCAGCAAGAGGGGCGGGAGTGAGGGCGAGCAAGAGATGGCCACACCGTCGCCATCCCGGTCCTCCCAACATTCGGCGCGCGATCGGTGCTGCCCCAGCAACCGTTCTTCGGAGCGCTCCCGCCGCATCCTGCGCACTGCGGCAGCGTTGACGTGGCTGCCCGATACGTGACAATGGTTCTAAAGTTGGTATGACAACCGCAGCTATCCCCTGCTTGCGCAGGGAGCAAACGGCGCGCGGCATGGTCATCGGTCAGCGGGATTGCCAGCCGGTCAGGCGGGCTAACCGTCGTTGCGCGCGCATTGTGGCGATTGGCCCGGCAGGACGCTCGATCCAGCGCGCCAGCGCCGCAATCGGCGCCGTGCGGCGAGACTGAATGCGGCGACGTTGTTCCAGGAGCGCTGGCAGTTCGGCTACGGCCATCAATCGACCGGCCAGCATAGCCGGTTGCCGACGAGCAAGAGCGTAGCTTACCGCCAGCGCATCATAGGCAGCGATTGCCGGGAAACAGGCGACGAGCAACGGCGCAGGCAGACAGCGCACCAGCATGCGGATGCGGTTGCGCCCGAGCAGACGCTGTTTCAGCGGGCTGAACATGCCAGCAGTCGCCGAATAGACGTGACGCGCCCGCGCCTGTGGCGCCAGTACGCACTGCCAGCCGCGCAACTGAGCGCGCCACGCCAGATCGGCATCTTCCAGGTAGCTGAAGAAATCGGCAAACAGGCCAATGTCATCCAGCATGGCGCGGCGGATGAGAGTCAACCCGCCACTTGCGCCCCAGATCAGATGGGGTTGCGCGGGCAGATGGTCTACCGGCCAGCCCGGCGCCCGATCGATCGCAATCCCGCTGGCTTCAAACCGAATACCAGCGCTGGCAACGAAGCGAGGATGCCGGCTGAAGGTCAAGACCCCTGCCGCCCATCCGGATGCCGGGTGCGATGCCAGTGCCGCCCATAGCGCATCGATGCAGCCTGGCTCGGCCAGCGCATCATCGTTGATCAGCAGGATCAGCTCGCCGCGAGCGGCGGCAATTCCGGCGTTAACGCCACCGGCAAAACCGGCGTTGGCGGGCAGCTCGATCACGCGCACCGCTGGCATGTGTAATCGCACCCATGCCCCAGCGCGATCGCGCGACCGGTTATCAACCAGAATGATCTCATCCTGAGGGGCAAGCTGGCGCTCGATCGCGCTCAGGCAGGCTGGCAGAAAGCGGAGGGCGTGGTAAGTGGGAATCACAACTGAGATGGGCGGACGCTGCGCAACCATGGCACGCTCGCGGGTAAGCTCGTTGCTGCCGCTCATTGTAGCGCATATCAGCTTGTTCTGCGCAACGATCGCGCCTGCGGCGCATCGCCCATCCCGGTTTTGGTTCAGGCGCGCGCAGGATGGCTGCGTGATTGTCGTCGCTGACGTCTGCGCATAGCGCTGAGAGGCTGCTTTCGTGCCGCGGGGAACGATGCAATAACGGGATCGGCCTGAGCATTTCACCAGCGGCTCCCTGCTCAGCCAGAGAGAACGAGAGCATCTGAAATGCCGCTACCGGGCGATGGCGTGCCATGGCCAGTGATCACCGGCATTCTGCCTGAACTCGCGCCCATCCCTCTTGACAATCGAACCGGCGCTTGTTATATTGTATACAATATTCCATAGGTATAAATGTAATAACTATATTGACAATGCAGCTTTTTCGCTTTTGGAAGAAACAAAAAACTTTTTCTTCTTCCGAATGCGATCACCCGACACAAACTACTACAACGGTTTGCATGGATAATTTGTATACAAAAGAAGAAGTCTCTTCCGCTGACCAGGTGTATCAGCGCCTGCGCCGTTTGTTGATCGAGGGGTATTATCCGCCCGGCGCCCGTCTGATCGAAGAACGACTGGCCCAAGATCTCGGCGTCAGTCGGACGCCCGTGCGACAGGCGCTGGTGCGGGCCGCTGCCGAAGGCCTGGTGCAGCTCTTCCCCAACCGGGGCGCTATCGCGCGCAGTTTCACTATCGACGATCTGCTTGAGATCTACGACCTGCGCGCGCTGCTCGAAGGGCACGCCGCCTATCTGGCTGCGCAACGCATCACGGCTGCCGATCTTGACCAGCTCGAACGCGCGGCGACCGCGCTTGAACAGTCGCTGACCATGACATTCGAGCGCCGCGAAGATGAAGTGCATTTTCTGGTTGAGCAGAATGCCATCTTTCACCAGACCATCGCTCGCGCTGCCGGCAATCAACGTCTGATCACGATGCTCGATCAGATTGTGGCCGTGCCGTTGCAGTTTCGCTCATTCTACTGGTACCGCAGTGAAGAACGCCGCATTTCCAACTTCTTCCACCGCAGCATTCTCAACGCGCTTCGCCTTGGTGACGGCGAACGCGCGCGGGCAATGATGCGCGAGCACATTTTCTATGGTCGTGATGTTCTTGTGCAGAGTCGGCGTGCAGAGGAACTCTCTGCATCCCGTGAGGAGTGACGTATTGTGAGTCGCCAACGCCCGCCTCGACCGCTCGATGATATTCGCGTGCTGGAACTGGGCGCCTTCCTCGCCGGCCCGTTCTGTGGCCAGTTGCTGGCCGATTTCGGCGCTGAGGTGATCAAGGTCGAACCGCCCGGCAAAGGTGATCCGATGCGCGAATGGGGACGCCATCGCTACAAAGGGCGCACCCTCTGGTGGCCAGTGCTGGCCCGCAACAAAAAGTCGATCACGATCGATTTGCGCACTCCAGAGGGACAGGCTCTCGTTAAACGGCTGGTGCCGAAAGTCGATATGGTGCTTGAAAATTTTCGTCCGGGCACGCTCGAAGCCTGGGGATTGGGCTGGGAAGAGCTGCGCGCGCTCAATCCCGGTCTGATCATGATCCGGGTGAGCGGTTTCGGCCAGACGGGACCCTACCGCGATAAAGCCGGGTTTGGCTCGATTGGTGAAGCGATGGGCGGGATCCGCGCCATAACCGGCTTTCCCGATCGTCCGCCAACCCGCATCGGAATCAGCATCGGTGACTCGCTGGCGGCGACGTTTGCTGCGCTCGGCGCACTGGTTGCGCTGCACCAGCGCCAGCGCACCGGCCAGGGCCAGGTGGTTGACATCGGCATTTACGAAGGGGTGCTGGCGCTCATGGAGAGCATGATCCCTGAATATCAGTTCACCGGTCATGTTCGCGAACGAACCGGGAATATTCTGCCCAAAGTCGCGCCTTCCAACATCTACCCAACCGCTGATGGCAGTTGGTTTGTGATCGGCGCCAATGCCGACACGATCTTCGCGCGTCTGGCTCAGGCGATGGGTCAGCCGGAACTGGCAACCGACCCGCGTTTTGCCACTCATCAGGCCCGTGGCGAGCATCAGGCGGAACTCGATGATCTGATCGCCGCCTGGACGATCGATTACACCGCAGATCAGTTGCAGGCGAAGATGGACGAATACGGCGTTCCGGCAGGCCGGATCTACACAGCAAAAGAGATGCTCAGCGACCCGCATTTCATTGCTCGCCAGTCGATTATCGGGGTGCCAGACCCTGAACTGGGCGAGATAAAGATGCAGAATGTCGTGCCGCGCCTCTCTGAGACGCCCGGCGGCATCGACTGGACTGGCCCAGCGCTGGGCCAGCATAACGACGAGATTTTCAGTGATTTGCTGGGCATGAGTGATGCCGAGATCGCAGTCCTCAAGGAAAAACGGGTGATCTGATGGAAGCCGTGACGATTATCGATGTGACGCCGCGAGATGGACTGCAAAATGAACCTGAAGTGTTGTCGGTCGAGCGGCGGGTCGAGCTGATCGAGCGCCTGCTGGCGGCTGGCGTACCCCGGATCGAACTCGGTTCGTTCGTCAATCCGCGCCAGGTGCCGCAGATGGCCGCTACCGATGACGTTGTCCGCGCGTTGCGCGAACGCGGTCATCATCTGGCGGCGCGCGCAACGAACGATGCGTTTCGCTTCACCGCGCTGGCGCCCAACGAGCGCGGCTATGAACTTGCAGTTGCTGCCGGCATGCATCACGTGCGACTGGTGCTGGCCGCCAGCGATGGCCTCAATCAGGCCAATTTCAGGCGCTCAACCGCCGAGTCACTGGCCGAATTCAGTCGGCTCGCGCTGCGCATCCATCGCGACGGGATCGCGTTTGGCGTCGCCATCGGCGCGGCGTTCGGTTGCCCCTTCGATGGCTATGTGGCCACGGAACGGGTGCTCTCGATCGCTGAACATGCTGCCGATCTGGGCGCGAATGAGATCATCTTCGCCGATACCACCGGGATGGCTGTGCCGACTCAGGTCGCCGCCCTTTGCGAGCTGGCCCTGCGCCGCGTCGACAGCGCCATCCTGACCATCCATCTGCACAATACGCGCAACACGGGCTATGCCAATGCCTTCGCTGCCTGGCAGGCCGGCATTCGTTCGTTCGACGCAGCGCTCGGCGGTATCGGCGGCTGCCCGTTTGCGCCGCGCGCAGTTGGCAATATCGCCAGCGAAGATCTGACCCACATGTTCAACGGTATCGGTGCGCCCACCGGCATCGATCTGCCCGCTCTGATCACGGCGGCGGATTGGCTTAGCGAAACGCTTGGCCGTCCGACGCCGGCACTGGTTGGTAAAGCAGGGCCGGTCTACACCCAGGTTGCGCCAACAAACGCCCGGACACCCTGCCAAAAGTGATCAGACAACTAGTTCGCGCTCTCTTTCAGGGGGATAAACACCGTAAACGGGAGCAACACCGATTGAGCAGGTCATTACATCCATCGGGAGGAATGAAACCATGAGTTATCGCATCGGAGTTGACGTCGGCGGCACCTTTACAGACCTGATGCTCTTTGATGAAGAGAGTGGTCGTTACTGGCGCCACAAAACCCCTTCCACCCCACACGACCCCTCAGAGGCGGTGCTGGCCGGAATCGCCGCGATCTGTCAGCAGGCCGGCATCGCGCCGGCGCAGGTCGCCCAGATCATGCACGGCACGACCGTAGCAACCAACGTTATTCTTGAAGGCAAAGGCGCGCGCGTTGGCCTGATCACCACCGAGGGTTTCAAGCAGATTCTGCATCTGGCCCGCTCGCAAACACCGGGACCACTGGCCGGCTGGATGATCATGATCAAGCCTGAACCGCCGGCGACTCTGGCCGATACCCGTGAGGTGCGCGAGCGTATGAGCGCGCGCGGCGAGGTGGTGCGTCCGCTCGATGAAGCGCAGGCCGAGACCGTGATCCGCGAGCTGGTCGATTCTGGCATCGAGTCGCTGACCATCTCGCTCATCAACTCGTATGCGAACCCTGATCACGAGCGTCGGCTCAAAGCGATCGCGCAGCGCGTTGCCCCCGATCTGCCGGTGACGATTTCGTATGATGTGCTGCCGGAGTTCCGCGAATACGAGCGCACACTCACGGCAACCATGAATTCGTATGTTAAGCCGAAGGTCAAGACGTATGTCCATAACCTCGACCAGAGCCTGCGCCAGCAGGGAGTAGCCGCCAAACTGAATATTCTGCGCTCGGATGCCGGCCTGATGACTGCCGAAACAACTGAAGAGAATCCGGTCTACACGCTGCTCTCCGGCCCGTCGGGAGGCGTGGCCGGCGCATTGCATATTGCCATCCGCGCCGGGTATCCGAATATCCTCACCTTCGACATGGGCGGCACCTCAACCGATGTGTCGCTCTGCATGGGTGAACCCAACATCGCCCGCGAAACGGTGCTGGGCTACTTCCCGGTCAAAGTGCCCTCAGTCGATGTGCGCTCGGTAGGCGCTGGCGGCGGTTCGATCGCCCACGTTCCCGCGCTGACCCGCGCCCTTCGGGTTGGCCCGCAAAGCGCGGGCGCGGTGCCCGGCCCGGCCTGTTATGGCAAAGGCGGCACCGAACCGACTGTTACCGATGCCAACCTCGTTTGTGGCTACCTGCCGCCCACCATTCTCGGCGGCGCGATGCAACTGGATGTGGCAGCGGCCAAAGCAGCAGTGCAGAAGATCGCCGACGCAACAGGCTTGAGCCTGATGGAAGCCGCGGAAGGCATCTTGCGCATCGTCAACGAAAATATGTTTGGCGCGTTGCGCCTGGTGAGCGTGCAACGCGGCTTCGACCCCCGCCAGTTCGCGCTGATGGCCTTCGGCGGCGCCGGCCCGCTCCACGGCAATGCGCTGGCCGAACTGCTCGGCTGCTACCCGGTGATCGTGCCGCCTGCGCCCGGTCTGCTCTGCGCCCTCGGCGACCTCAGCGCCGACTACCGTGATGAGTTCGCCCGCACCTACATCCGCACCGTCGATCAGGTCGAACAGGAAGAGATGGTGCAGATCCTGCGCGAACTGGGCGACGAAGCGCGCGCTATGCTGGCCAATGAAGCAATTCCCCCGGCCCGCCAGGAGATTCGCTACTTTGTCGATATGCGTTACTATCGGCAGGGCTACGAGATGCCGATTGCGGTTAGCGAAGCCGAGTTTGAGCGCGATCTGATCCCGACGCTGACGCAACGATTCAACGAGTTGCACGACCGCACCTACGGCTTTATGCTCGACAGCAACGTCGAGATCGTCAACCTGCGCGCAGTTGGGATTGGTCGGGTGACGAAGGTTGAGCTTCCCGAAGCCGAACCGGGCGAGAGCGACGCCAGCAGCGCCTACACCGGCGATCATCAAATCTATCGTCATGGCGAATGGATCACGGCGCGCCTCTACGATCGCGGTAAACTCCGCCCCGGTATGCAGGTCGAGGGTCCGGCTATCATCACCGAAGTCGATAGCACGACGGTCGTCTTACCCGGCCATACCGCCACTGTCGATCGCTACTTCAACCTCTTGATTAACCGCAGCTAAGGAAGAGGAGCAACCATGGCTACGCAGCTCAAGATTGCCAGCATCCCCCAGATCGACATCGATCCGGTCACGCTCGATATTATCGAGAATGCGCTCAAGAATACGCGCTACGAAATGGACGCCGTGCTCTACCGGACGGCGATGAGTCCGGTGATTCGCGAACAGCACGACCAGTTTCCCATGATTACCGATCCGCGTGGCCGGATGATCGTCGGTCAGTTCGGCTCGTACATCGCCGGCCTGCTTGACAACTGGGATCAGACTATCGAACCGGGTGACGTGATCTTACTGTCGGATCCATATCTATGCGGCGGCGCAATCAGTCACATCAACGATCTGCTGGTGATGCTGCCGATCTTTTACGGCGAGGGCGAGCAGCAAGAACTGATCGGCTGGGCCAGCATGTTCGGCCATGCCCAGGATGTGGGCGGACCGCTGCCCGGATCATTGCCCACCACTGCCACTACGATCTTCGGCGAAGGTCTGCGCTTGCCGCCGGTGAAGATCTACGAGCGCGGCAAGCTCAATCGGGCAGTTCTCGACATCATGCTCAACAATGTGCGTCAGCCGGAAATGAACCGCGCCGACCTGATGGCGATCATCGCCAGTTGCCGCACCGCAGAGAAACGGGTGATCGAGCTGTGCAATCGCTTCGGCAAAGATGTCTACCTGGCCGCGACCCAGGCCCTGCTCGACCGCACTTACCGGGCGATGAAAGAATTGATCGCGCGGAATCTGCCCGAAGAGCCGCAATCGTTTGAGGATTATGTCGATGACGATGGGCTGGGCAACGGGCCGTTCAAGATGAAGCTGACGATCTGGCGAGAAGGGCACGAAGCCTACTTCGACTGGACAGGTACCGATCCGCAGGCGATGGGGCCGATCAACTTCTACCTGAACGAGTCGATGTTCAAGATGTTCATCGGCGTCTACCTGATTATGGTGTTCGACCCGCAGATCCTGTTCAACGACGGCTTCTATCCGCTGCTCCACGTCACTATGCCAAAGGGCAGCCTCATCCAGCCCGAATTTCCGGCAGCGCTCGGATGCCGCACCCATGCGCTCACCCGCCTGTTTGACGTGCTGGGTGGAGCGCTGGCCAAGCGAGCGCCGGAATTCACCACCGCCGCCGGTTACGGCACCTCGCCTTACCTGCTCTATTCTGGCTATGATAAAGACGGCGAGTTCTTTTACCTGATGGAGATCAATTACGGCGGGATTCCGGGCCGCCCGATCGGCGATGGCATGGACGGGCACTCGTGGTGGCCGCTCTTCACCAACATCCCGACCGAGTATCTGGAAAGCTACTACCCGATTCGGATCGAGCGCTACACCAGCATCATCGACTCTGGCGGCGCCGGCTTCCACCGCGGCGGCAATGGAATTGAGAAGGTCTACACCTTCCTCGAACCGGGTGAAATCTCGATCCACGATGACCGCTGGCTGACTCCGCCGTGGGGCAACGTGGGCGGCAAACCAGGCAGCCGCTCGAGCAAGCTGCTCGTTCGCACCGACGGCAGCACGCAGGTTTTGCCGAGCAAATGCGATCAAATTGCAGTGGAACCCGGTGATCAGTTGATCTACCGCACTGCCGGTGGCGGTGGCTGGAAAGATCCGCTCACCCGGCCAGCCGAAGCGGTGCAGCGTGACGTGCGCTACGGTCTGGTCAGCCGCGAGAAGGCGTTACGCGACTACGGGGTCGTGCTGCGAGACGATCTCTCGATCGATGAAGAGGCAACCATGGCCAAACGAGCGGAGCTGGCTGCCGCCCGCGGCGAAATCAAAGGCTTCGATTTCGGGCCGCCGCTTGAGGAACTGCTGGCCAACGCTGAAGCGGAAACCGGTCTGCCGGCGCCGCGCAAACCGCAACCGGTACGATGGGCGATGGCGCGTGCCGCGCGCCGAACGCGCAGCGCTGAGCTACACAAAGAGGTAACGGCTGATTAGCAGACCGCGCCGGGTCGGGTTGGCCCGCAGGCAGGCCCGGCCTGGCGCCAGGCAATGACGGCGGAACAGACAGCATCGGCGGCGCGGTAGACATTCGTCGCCGATGCGAGCAAGGACAGCAACGATGCACCCGTTCGATCAGCTCGCGCAGGATTATCGCCAGCATGGTCTCGCCGGTCGGGTTGGTTTTGGCGAACGACCGGCGCTGCTGGTCATCGACTTCATCAAGGCCTACACCACGCCCGGTTCACCGCTTTACGCCGCGCCTGGCGTCCCCGCTGCGGTTCAGGCCAGCCAGCCCGTGCTGGCCGCCGCGCGCGCCGCCGCAATCCCTGTCATCTACACGACCGTCGCCTACAGTCGTGACGGTCGTGACGGCGGCATCTTCATCCAGAAAGTGCCGGCGCTGCGGCAACTTACCCGTGACTCACCCCTGGTTGAGATCGTAGACGAGCTACGCCCTCAACCCGACGAGCTGGTTATCGAGAAAAAATACGCCAGCGCCTTCTTCGGCACACATCTCTCCGCCACCCTCACCGCGCTGCGGATTGACACCATTATCCTGATCGGCTGTTCTACCAGCGGTTGCATCCGGGCCACGGCTGTCGATGGCATGCAACACGGCTTCCGCGTGATCGTGCCGCATGAATGTGTCGGCGACCGCGCGCCTGAACCACACCTCGCCAATCTCTTCGACATCGACGGCAAATACGGTGACGTGGTTGGCGCCAGCGATGTCGTGCGCCACCTCGCAACGCTGTAACTATTCATAGATGAAATAATTGACGCACTTGACTTTGTGCATGATTTGATGTATCATTATATGAGCTGGCTGCTCGAAAGCTAGTGTTTGTGCTTGATTGTAAAGCATTTTAGGCACGTTTTTATTTGTTCGCGATGAACTACCGCAATCGATTGCTCGTATTCGCGATTGTGGTCGTCGCGCTGAGTGGTTGCCTTTCAACACTACCAACAGCCTTAGATGTGAACGGGCCATTGCCAGCAACACTACCGCCAATCGCACAAACGCTCCAGGCCACGACTGCCGCGATCACAGTTTCGCCGGCGCCATCGCTCGCTGTGCCTGGATCTCCATCTGTAGCTACTGTTCCTGTCATCGTCGCTACTGCCCAACCCCCTGCAACTCTCGCGCCCACGGCAACGCCGGCGCCGGCGCCCACCCTTGTCCTGCCTACCCTGCCGGCGCTTTCCAACGAAGAGCGCTGGCGCGCGCAGCAACGTGAACGCAAAGTTTTTTCGCAGTTGCGTTTATATAGGGCAAATGGCACACCACTGTACTGGTACGACCCGGTCAATGAACAACCGGTCGTTCTTGGTATTCTCAATGGTGAATTCACCGCCCAGGCTTCATTTATTTTACGCTTTAGTAACGAACCTGCCCTTGAAGTTCCCTATCAAGTCAATCAAAGTTACGGAATTTCTGCGTTATCGCCAGTAATTTTAGAACGAATTCACAATGCCGGATACGATCAGTGGATTGAAGCATACGTGATTCTCACTGATAACGTTCAACCGAAGGAGTGACTACACTGCGCCCTGGTTGCATTTTAGTTCGGCTTTTAGATTATAATAGTTGGCGTTCGCGTCAGGTTAAACAACCATGCACACCTGACCATGATAGATATTCGATCGCAGTAGAAAAGTAAGGAACCGCCGTGAGCAGTCGTTATTTAGAAATGGTGCGTGGGCAGCGTCGCCGCGGGGGGTGGCAATTTACCTCCAAATCGCTCCTGGCAATTCTCGCGTTCATCGCCATGATCGGCTCGGCGGTATACTGGTGGGGGGTGCAGAGCCAGCTCACCGGAAACTGGATCATCGCGGCAGCGTATACCGCCATTCTCGTCCTGGCGCCGCCAAGCCTGATGTCATTCCTTATCCCGTGGTCACCCGGCGGGATGCTGTTACAGAAGATCAACGCGCGCACGTGGGGATATGTGGCGGTCATGATTGCCGCTCTGTACCTTGTCTATTATTCGTTCGAGATTCAATGGACATGGTGGGCATCGCAGCCGGTCGTGCAAAGTACCGGGCTTGTGTTGCAGCAAGTGTTGATAGGAATTATCGGCTTCATCATCATCCCCGCCCTCTTGTGGACCCCCGTCACTTCGGAAGAACTCGTCGAGCAGGTGCGGCAGGCGCATCTGGTGCGTCGTTATGAGCTGCAAACCCAGGCTGACATTGCCATTCTGCGCGCGACTCTGCTCCGCGCCCAGGAGAAAGCGCTGATTGGCTTTGCCAATCTTACCGTGCAGGAGCGAGAAGAGCTGGCCGCCGTTATGCGCGGACTGGTCAAGGGAATAGACGCCACGCTGCGTGACATCGGCGAGAGCGTCAAAACCGTGAGCGGCGCAACGATCCCGTTCAACAGTCTGGAAGACAACGAAGACATCCGCGAGTACCTCGATTTCGTAGCCGAAACCCTCACCGAAAACTCCTTACTCCCACGCCGGGCCGGCAGTGGGCAAGGCGAAACCGCTACCCGCCAGCTCACGAACTATGATGGGGAGCGATACGACGAGGAAGACCGCCGCACCCGCGTCCTTCGCCATCGCCACCAAGAGTAGACTATGCGCGGCTACCGTCTCACAACCGATGATCGGTTGCCTGAACGCGATCTCGAAGAGCTGGCCGATGAACTGGCGATCCAGTTGCATTATGCGCTGGGAGCGCGGGTGTTTCTCTTGCCGCGCAGTGATGTCGCTGAATTGCTCTGGCCGTACATTGACGATCTCCACCCCGACGATCAACACGATCTGGTCTGGCTCGTCTGGCATCTCTTTCAAGAAGCGCGCGAGCTGGAAGATTGAAGCGAACGCTGCATGAACACAGTTCGTCGCCTGGGGATCTTCGGTGGCACGTTTGATCCGATCCACTTCGGCCACCTTGCCATTGCTGAAGAGGCGCGCTGGGCCTGTCAACTTGACCAGATCCTGGTTGTGCCTGCCGCGGCGCAACCGCTCAAACCCGGTCACGTCGCCCCGGCAGCCCACCGACTGGCGATGGTGCGGCTGGCATGCGCTGATAACACTGCTCTTGTGCCCTCAGACATCGAACTGAAACGCCCACCGCCATCGTACACCATCGACACCCTGCGCGCATGCCGGGACGGCTACGGGCCAGCGGTCGAGCTGACCCTTATCATCGGCGCCGATGCCGCCGCCGATCTGCCACGCTGGCAACAACCCGATCAGATCGCTCGCCTCGCCCGGCTGGCTGTTGTTCACCGCCCAGGATACTCGTTCGATCTTGCCGCCCTGCTGACGGCTGTGCCGGCTTTCGCGGGCCGGGTCACCGTGATCGAGGGACCGGCGCTCGCTATCTCCAGTACCGCCTTGCGGCGCCGGCTGGCAACCGGCCAGCCAGTGCGTTATCAGTTGCCCGATGCGGTGATCGCCTATATCAAGCAACACCGCCTGTATCAAGCCACGTGACAGCAAGAATTGTATGACCGCAACCGACGATCATCTGCTGGTTGAGATCGCGACAACCTGGGGCCTGTCACTCAGCCCGCAGCAATTCGCCCAATTCCAGCGCTATCTTGATGAACTGATCATCTGGAATGAACGGTTCAACCTGACCGCGGTGCGCGAGCGACCGGCGATCATTCGCCGTCATTTGCTCGACTCGCTCTGGCTCGCTCGCCACTGGGGGGAAGCGCCGACCAGCCTGATCGATATCGGGAGCGGGGCCGGTTTCCCTGGTCTGCCGTTGAAGATTCTGCGCCCCGATTTGCGCGTCACCCTGGTGGAAGCAATCGGCAAAAAGGCTGATTTTCTCCGTCACGTAATCAACACCCTCGATCTGAGCGGGGTCACCGTCTACAACGAGCGGATTGAAGTGATCGGCCACCGGCCAGGCGAGCGTGGGCAGTACGATCTGGCCACCGCCCGCGCCGTCGCCGAACTGCGGGTGCTGGTTGAATATGCGCTCCCGCTCCTGCGGGTTGGCGGTCTGTTGCTGGCCCAAAAAGGGCGCGATCCGCGTGATGAGATTGCCGCAGCGCGCCAGGCGCTAACCATCCTGGGCGGCGAAGTGCGCGACTGGCATCCGGTAACCATTCCCGACGAAGAGTCACGCAGTCTGGTGATCGTGACCAAGGTCTGCCCAACACCTGAGCGCTACCCGCGCGCCGTGGGCGTGCCGGCGCGCCGACCGCTTGGCGCGAAATAATATTCGCTGACAACAAGTCAGCTCATGGAATCTGCAACTTCTGCGCTCCTTTAGACGTACAGATCAATGGTTGTGTCAACAAGACCGGCATGCTACAATGCAGGCAGTACCATTGGTGATTACAACCAGCTCACAGCTCTGCGTAATTGCGCCAGCACACCAAAGGAGGAGCGCTCATGTCCATTCTTGGCCGTATCAAAGATCTGATCAGCGCCAACATCAATGCGATGCTCGACAAGGCGGAGGACCCGGAGAAGATGGCAAACGAGTATCTGCGACAACTGACCAACGAGCTGTATGAGGCTCGCACAGGCGTTGCTCAGGCGATGGCAGATGAGACCCGGCTTGAGCAACGGCGCATCGCTGCCGAGGCTGAGGCTGAACAGTGGCAGATGAAGGCTGAGCGAGCGCTGCGCGCCGGCGATGAGGGGCTGGCCCGCGCCGCCCTGGCCCGCAAAGTGCAGGCCCAGAAACTGGCCGAGCAGTATCTGGCGCAAGAGAAGGCCCAGGAAGAGCAGGTGGAAGCGTTGCAGCAGGCGCTGATCGATCTCGAAACCCGGATTGCCGAAGTCAAGGCGCGCAAAGAACTGATCATCGCGAAGAAGAACCGCGCCCGCACTCAGGAAGCGCTCCAGCGCACGGCTGCATCGATCGGTCGGGTAAGCGCTATCGACAAGCTGGATCAACTGGAAGAAAAAGTCGATGACCGCCTGGCCCGGGCCGAGGCAATGGCAAAACTCGAAGGCGACTCACTGGAGGCGCGGTTCCGCAATCTCGAAAAAGAGACTGCGGTTGACAGTGAACTCGAGGAGCTGAAGCGCAAGCTCGGTATGAGCTGATCACCCGGTGGCAGGAGGGGCGAACAATGATTCGCCCCTCTGATTGCATCCAGGCATGTGCCTGGTTTCAGCCAACGGGAATGTTAACGCTGAATGCGCCTGGCATACCCTGGCGCGCGAACCGCGCCCAGGTTAGAGACAGATAACGCAAACCACTCGCCGGGCTGGCCGGCGCGCGTTCTACAGCGCCGGCTCGTAACACACCCGACAGCGCGCTTCGTACATCTCCAGGCCGCCAACCACAATCGTGGGCGCATCGGCAGGAGCCGGTTTGCCATCGATCAACCGCTGCGACCGGGTAGCGTAAGCGCCACATTTCACGCAGATCGCGTAGAGCTTATCGACCTGCTCGGCCAGCGCCAGCAGATGCATCATTGCCGGGAACGGTTCGGCGCGATAGTTAAGATCGAGGCCAGCCACAATCACTCGCGCGCCTCGATCGGCCAGCCACTGGCAACCGCGCACCATCTCCTCTGGATTGTCGTCAAACAGATGCAACTCGTCAATTGCTACCACCTGCGCATCCTGTGACTGAGCGAGAATCTCGCGCATCGACGACACGGTAATCGCCTCCAGTCGACTCCCGCTGTGGCTCGCCACCTGACCGGTCGCATAGCGCGTATCAAGGCGTGGGGTAAAGATTCGGTACGATTGACGCGCAATTGTGACCTGACGCATCCGACGAATCAGCTCTTCCGTTTTCCCGCTATACATGCAGCCGCAGATCACTTCAATGCGACCGCCATCACTTGGCCGAGTCATCACTCCTCCCTGATATAGTGTATGCTATGAGGTATGAACGTCTGCCAGCTTGCGGAGTATAGCACATGTCACGCCAAACCGAAGACGAACGATTGCTGCGCGCCGACCTCTCACGACAGGCCCGTGATTTTATCCATACCGACACCTGGCGCGTTCTCCGTATTATGGGCGAATTTGTCGAAGGTTTTGAGACGATGGCTGGTCTGGGGCCGGCGGTATCGATGTTTGGTTCAGCGCGGATTGGACCTGAGTCGCCAGTATACGAGGCGGCCACCGAAACGGCCCGCCTGCTTGCGCAGGCCGGTTTCACGATTATCACCGGCGGCGGGCCGGGTTTGATGGAAGCGGCCAACAAAGGCGCGCGCGCCGGTGGCGGTCGTTCGGTTGGCTGCACGATCGAGCTGCCCTTTGAGGCCGGCGCCAATCCATTTGTCGATCTGGAAGTGCGGTTCCGCTACTTCTTTATTCGCAAGATTATGTTCATCAAGTATGCGCATGCTTTTGTCATTTTTCCCGGCGGTTTTGGCACGCTTGATGAACTCTTTGAAGCGCTGACGCTGATTCAGACGGGGAAAATCCATGATTTCCCGGTTATCTTATACGGATCGAGCTTTTGGGCTGGTATGATCGACTGGGCGCGCGCGACCCTGCTCGCCAACGGCACCATTGCGCCATCTGATATTGAACGTCTGCAGATCTGCGATGATCCGCAGCAGATCTGCACCACCATCGTGCAGTCCTATCATCAACGGCAGAGCAATCAAGGCGGTGAGCCGTGGATCCGTTGATCTGGACAGCCGATCAGGAATTAGCCGCCTTACTCCGCCGCTACTATCAGGGTGAAGCCGGCCTGTGGCCGACTATTCTGGCTCGGATCGAACACGAATTGCGCCAGCGACAGATGCCGCTGGCGCCGCGCCATGTTCGTTTTCGCCGTGTAGCGGATGGCTACCTGGTTGAAATCACGCCAGCGGAATAACGCCCGTAACCGGTTACCCTGGATAGCCGCTACGTTCGAGATACTGTCGGCGGTAGTATTCCAGATACTCACCCGATTTGATCGGGCGCCACCAGGCTTCATTTTCAACAAACCAGCGCACGGTCAATTCCAGCGCCTCATCAAAGCTGTGACGCGAGCGCCAGCCCAGGGCGCGCAGTTTGCTGCAATCGAGCGCATAACGGCGATCGTGTCCGGCCCGATCGGCCACGTGCTGAATCAGGCTATGTGGCTTGCCGAGAATATCGAGAATCTTGCGCGCCATTTCGATATTGGGCGTCTCAACTTCGGTGCCAACATTGTACACTTCACCGATCTGACCTTGATGCAACACCAGGTCGATCGCCTCGCAATGATCGAGGACGTATTGATAATCACGCACTTGCAGACCATCGCCATAGATCGGCAATGGCAAATTATCGATCGCGTTGGTGGTAAACAGGGGCACAGCTTTCTCAGGATAGTGGTACGGACCGATATTGTTCGAGCCGCGCGTAATCGTCATGGGAACGCCGAACGTAATGTAGTAGGCATACACCAGATGCTCGGCTCCTGCCTTGCTGGCAGAGTACGGACTGCGCGGCTCAAGCGGATCACCCTCGCGCGAGCGGCGCGGGGCCGGGATCGCCCCATACACCTCATCGGTGCTGATCTGGTGAAATCGCTCAAGGCGGTATTCACGGGCCACTTCCAGCAACGCCCACGTGCCATTGACATTGGTGCGTACCACCGCATCCGGCTCCATAATCGAGCGATCGACGTGCGTCTCAGCGGCAAAGTTGACGATCGTGTCAATCTCGTAGCGCCGCACTGCTTCCCGCACAGCGTCAATATCGCAAATGTCACCTCGCACAAACGCAAAGCGTGGATCGTTCGCGACTGGCGCCAGATTGGCCAGATTACCGGCATAGGTTAGCTTGTCGTACACGACAATCCGGTAATCAGCATACTTGCCCAGCATGTAGTGGACAAAATTGCTGCCAATAAAACCAGCGCCGCCGGTGACGAGCAGATTTCGCATTGTTGAGCCTATTCCTTTCGCTGATTGATGTGATGTTTCCCGCACATGCGGCAGAGGACAGGATCATCGATTGTCTCCCGCCCCATATCTGCTCTATCATAGCATAGCCATAGCCGATCGTTCAGGAGTAACTGTGCGGCGCATCGCCAGACGGCAGATCGATCTCCCGACCGGTGATCACGACGACGGTTCGTCGGCATCAAAGACCCGATTCTTCGCCCGCGACTCAGCCGCCAGCCGCTCTTTGTAGGCCAGCATCCGCGCCAGCAACTGCGGATCGGCGCTGGCCAGAATCTGCACAGCCAGCAAACCAGCGTTGCGGCCACCACCGATAGCCACCGCCGCCACCGGCACACCTGCCGGCATTTGCACAATCGACAGGAGCGAGTCAAGCCCGTTCAGCGCCTTACTGGGCACCGGCACCCCAATGACCGGCAACGGCGAATGCGCCGCGATCATGCCGGGCAGATGGGCCGCGCCGCCGGCGCCGGCAATGATCACGCGAATACCGCGCTGGTGCGCCGTCATCCCGTATTCAGCCATGTCGAGCGGCGTCCGGTGGGCCGACACAATTCGCGCCTCGTAAGGGATATCAAATTCACGACAGACATCGATCGCGCCCTGCATGGTGGCAAGATCGCTGTCACTGCCCATAATAATGCCAACAAGTGGTTGGGTGATTGTCATTGGGAGATCCTTTCACAGATGCTTGCCTTTCGGCGCTTCCTCCCACCGGCTTGAGCGGTGGGAGGAAGCGCCCCGCTTCAGCGGCGGTAGCCCATAGCGCTTGTTGCCGCTTTTTCTTCCCAAAAACATTGTTTTTGGGTCTGTCCTGATCGGGCTGAAGGCGCCACGTGGGAACCTGACCCGTGGACCCGGCTCTGTGCCCGTTGCCGAACGGAATCGTGCCGATTCCCGTCGGGAACCTGCGGCTGGGGAACAGGCGCGCGATCGTGTCCGGTGAGCATGCCATCGCGCTGGCGGGCGCGCGTCAGCGGGCCGTTGTCCGTCGGCCACACGTCTCGGATGCCAGTCGCCGCTGAGCTGGCAGCGCCAGGGACAAGCCCAGAGGCATTAGCTCTGGGTAACTGACTGCTGAGTCGGTTGTCAGGCATGGAGGCGAGATTGACCCGCCCATGACGACGCCGCTGCCGTCATGGCATCAACCGCGCGCCGGGCGATGGCTTCGGCCTCGGCAATGGTCGCGCCCAGAGCGGTGATGTGTCCCATTTTTCGCCCAACGCGCTCTTCACGTTTCCCGTAAAAATGGACATGGGCGCCCGGCACAGCGAGCGCGGCGGTGATGGCAGCGGGATGGATCGGGCCATGCCGTCGGCCAAGCAGATTGATCATCACTGCGGCTGGTGAACGCATCGCGGTTGGGCCGAGCGGCCAGCCCAACACGGCCCGCAGATGATGTTCAAACTGCGAGGTGAGACAGGCTTCAATCGTATAGTGGCCTGAATTGTGTGGACGCGGCGCCAGCTCATTGATCAGCACGCGACCATCAGGCAACGCGAAGAGTTCCACCCCAAAGATGCCAACCCCATCAACTGCGGTGATCGCAGCCTGCGCCAGGTCGGCAGCGCTTGCCGCCACCTCTGGCGCAACCGGCGCGGGGGCGCGGACGATGTGACAGATATGGTTTTGCTGCACGGTCTCAACCACCGGATACACCGCCATTGCGCCATCACGCCCGCGCACCACCATCACGGCCAGCTCGCAGGTAAACGGCACCCATGCTTCGACCAGCATGGGGCTGCCGCCGCGGGTGAGTCGTTCCCAGGCCGGCACGACATCAGCAGCGTTGCGCAGCGTTGCATTACCGTAGCCATCGTAGCCATTGCGCCGAGTCTTTAAGACCAGCGGCCACCCCAGATCGCGCGCCGCTGCCATCACGTCGTCGGGGCTTGCAACAGCGCGGAACGGCGGCACTGCCAGCCCGGCAGCAGCCAGCCGCTCCTTCTGCCAGAGCTTATCCTGCACCACAGCCACCGTCGCCGGCGCGGGCCAGACCGGCGTTCCCAGTGCTTCTACCCGTTCGAGCAACGCCGCATCGATGAATTCGTTTTCAAGCGTCACCAGATCGCACTGACGGGCCAACGCAGCCAGCACCGCTTCATCTTCCCAAGGCCCTACAATCGAATATTGAGTATAGCGCGCCGCCGGGCTATCAGGAACGCGCTCGCAAATGACAATTTCCACCCCTAGCGCAATTGCGGCCTGGGTTAGCATCTGGGCCAGTTGACCGCCGCCAAAGATTCCTACCCGCATCCTCTTTGCCAATCTAGCGCAACCGTTGCCATGCGCGACACACCAATCGCTAATCGTAACGGATATAGTACCGTCAGAAGTCAGGAAACGCAACCGCAGCATGCATCCGCCGCATCCTCACCACGCAAAGGCGCGACTTCCGCTATAATACATAACCGATACATCTTATGATCCGTTGGGAGCTAGACTCTCGTATTGCTTTTGGCGAGCGTTCGTGTATAATAGTGTTACGGCTGGCAACCGCACCTGCCCTACCCGTGGCGAGTCCGACCGGCAACGGCGGCGCTGCGTCAGCGGGAATTGCTGGCGCAGTCGGGAACGTCACGCCTGTCAGATACGATTCCGGCAAGGAATCGGGGCAGGAAGAAAACAGTGCTCACCTTTGAGCACAGTTTCGATAGCAGGCGGCCTGAATTTCAGGCGCAAGCGTTTTCTGGACTGGAATTGATGGATGCCATTGGCAGAGGCGAGGTCACCATACTCATTCTTGCGCACCGAGATCGCTTGACCCGTTTTGGATTCGAATGGTTTGAGCACTACGCGCGCGCGCATGGATGTGAAATCCTGGCGCTCAATCAGCAGCGGCTGTCGCCAGAACAAGCGATGGCGCAAGACCTCATGACGATCGTACACTGCTGTTCTTCTCGTCGATACGGTCTCAGAAACGATCGCAACAAGCACAATGAGGCCCTCAAGCAAGATGCTCAAGGTAAGGTGCCATGCAGCTGACGCACAAGATCCGGCTCTACCCGACACCGCAGCAGGTGGAGTATTTCAAACGCGCCTGTGGCACCGTGCAGTTTGTCTGGAACTGGGCGCTGGCCGAATGGAACCGGCAATACGCCGCGGGACTGCGCCCCAATGCCTTGGCGCTCAAAAAGCAATTCAACGCCGTCAAGTACCGGGCGTTTCCCTGGCTCAAGGACATGCATCGCGACGCACACGCGCAGCCGTTTGCGTATTTGGACAAGGCATGGAGGCGCTATTTCCAGTCCCTGAACGAGGGAAAAGAAGCGGGAAAACCCCAGTTCAAGAAAAAGGGGCGCTGTCGCGACAGCTTCTATGTCGCCAACGACAAGTTCCAGTTGCAAGGCACTCGCATACGCTTACCCAAAGTGGGCGAAGTCGCGATGGCCGAGGCACTGCGCTTTGACGGCAACGTGCTGGGGGCGACCGTATCGCGCGCGGCTGATTGCTGGTATGTCGCGATCCAGGTGAACGTCAAGGACGAGCAATACCAACGCCAACGTACCGGCAATGGCGTGGTGGGCATCGACCTGGGCGTCAAGGCGCTTGCCACGCTCTCTACCGGCGAAGTGATTCAAGCGCCCAAGCCGCTCAAACGGGCCATGCGGCGGGTGCAAATCCGTGGCCGTAGACTCAGTCGCAAACTCACCGCCGCGAAGGTACAAGCCGGACTCAAACCCAACCAACCCATCCCCCAAAGCACCCAGCTACCGGTGTCCCACAACCGCCAGAAGTCTGCTGTGCGCTTGGCCAGAACCCACGCGCGCGTGGCCAATCTCAGAGCAGATTTCTGGCACAAGCTCACCACGCGCCTCTGCCGCGAGAACCAAGCGGTGGCGCTGGAAGACCTCAACGTCCAGGGCATGATGCAGAATAAGCGTCTGTCCAAGGCACTGGCGGATGTGAGCTTGTATGCGTTGCGTCGCATGATCGAATACAAGGCGCAGCGCTACGGCACGCACGTGATCGTTGCCGATCGCTGGTACGCCAGTAGCCGCCTCTGTTCGGTCTGTGGCTGGAAGAACGACGCGCTGACGTTGCGCGACCGAGCGTGGACGTGCCCGCAGTGCGGCACCCACCACGAGCGTGATCGCAACGCGGCGCTGAATCTCCAACGGCTGGCAACCGCAACTGCCCTACCCGAGGCGAGTCCGTCCAGCAATGGCGGCGCTGCGCCGGAGAGGGTCTCCGGTGTAGTCGGGAAAGTTACGCCTGTCAGGTACGATTCCGGTAAGGGATCGGGGCAGGAAGAAAACGGTGCGCACGGTTGCGCACGTTTTTGAGAGCAGCAAACACTATGTCGCTTTCTTCTCGCAGTAATCGTCGTCGTCCATCACAGCGCAGCAGCCAGGCGCGCCGACCAATCGCCCGATCGGTCGAACCGCCGGATTACAGTCGTGAATACGCCTACATCCGCCAGGATCTGGTCTGGATTGCGATCTGGGGCGGTTTGCTCACGATTGGGATGGTGGTCGCTTCGTTCGTGTTATAGGCGATGGGTGAAGCCGAACGCCGCATTCACAGCAAAGCGGCCAGGTTGCGCTATATTGAACACCGGCTATACAACGCGCCAGCCGGTTTGCGGGCAATCGAGCTGGCCGAGTTGTGTGGCGTGGATCGACGCACGATCTATCGTGACATTCAGGCGCTAGATGATGCCGGCGTACCAATCTGGCAACAGAACGGCAAATACGGTATCGATCGCAATACCTATCTGGCAACGATCCGCCTCAATTTGAATGAAGCCGTTGCGCTCTTCTTCGCCGCGCGATTGCTCAGTCATCACAGCGACGAACACAATCCGCACATTGTCGCCGCGCTCGACAAACTGGCGGCAGGCCTGCCTGATCAGACCATTGCCGCCAATATCGCGCGTCTGGCCGACATTGTGCGGAGTCGCCCCGCCCATCCACGATACGTCAGCATTCTTGAGACACTGACGCGGGGTTGGTTCGAGCGACGCATGGTTCATATTCACTACCGCGCCCCCAATCGACCGCTCACCCAGCGCGATATCGCGCCGTACTTTTTTGAAGTCGTCCGCACTACGCCAGGAGTGTACGTTTTAAGCTACGATCGACTGCGCAACGATCTCCGCACCTTCAAGGTCGAGCGGATCGAGCATGCCGAACTGCTCGACGAGCGCTACACCATTCCAGCAGAGTTTGATCCGTATGAGCGGCTGGCAGGATCGTGGGAGGTCATGAATGAGGCGGCAGTAAGCATTCACCTGCGATTCAGCGCGCAGGTTGCGCCGCGCATTCGCGAGAATCGCTGGCACCACAGTCAGCGCCTGACTGACAACGACGACGGCGGCTGCGATCTCTGGCTGACCGTTGCCGGAACGCGCGAGATTCTCTCGTGGGTGTTGAGCTGGGGCAGCGATGTAGAGGTGCTGGCGCCGCCAGAACTCCGGGCTGAAGTGATTGAGCATGCTTGCCGTATGCTGGCGAAGTACGACACCGCTCCCCGCTAGCTTGAGCCTCTGCCTGATGCTGGGCGATCAAGACACAAAAAACCGGGGCGCAGTAGTCACGCCCCGACAACGATTGGCAGCTTTGCGAACCGGCTCGGCTGCGCTTTACTCAGCGTCTTCGCCGTAGATCTCCTTGAGCAGGCTCTTCTTCTTCGGCTGCTCCTGACCTGAGCGACGCGCCTCACGCTCGCTCTGCCGATCCTGAGCAACGCTCAAGCGCCGCATAAAGCGATCAACCTGGCCGGCAGTGTCAACGATCCGCTGTTCGCCGGTGTAAAACGGATGGCAATTGGCGCAAATTTCAACGCGCAGATTAGGGCGGGTCGAACCGATCTTCCAGACCGTCCCGCAGGTAGTGCAGACAATGCCATCAGTGTAGTATTTTGGATGAATACCCTGCTTCACCGCTGTATCCTCTCTAACTGGCAACCGATTCGGCGGTTGCCGCCGGGATCACGCTTACCATCTTCTGGGTGCGCGAATAGTGGCCGAACTTCACCACGCCATCAACGAGGGCGTACAGCGTCCAATCGCGCCCAACCCCCACATTCTCGCCCGGTTTGATCTTGGTGCCGCACTGGCGAACGATAATATTACCGGCTTTCACCCGTTCGCCGCCGAAGCGCTTCACCCCACGCATTTTTGGATTGCTATCGCGCCCATTGCGCGAGCTACCTACACCCTTTTTATGAGCCATACTGACACGCTCCTCTCAGGCGACAATTTCGTTGATCCGAATCTGGGTATAGCGCTGGCGATGGCCAGTGCGTCGGCGATAGCGAGTCTTGTTGCGATAGCGGAAGACGACAATCTTCTCGCCTTTTTGCTCGCCCAGCACTTCGGCGCGCACGACAGCGCCCTGCACCAGTGGCGAGCCCACTTTCACCTGTTCCGCGTCACCCACCAGCAGCACTTCATTCAACTCGATCTGGCTGCCAGGTTCGGCCTTCAGCAGATCAATCGTCAGCACCTGGCCAGGCTCGACACGGTATTGCATGCCTCGGTCACGAATAATCGCATACACGGTCTTATTCTCCTTAGGGGCGACGCTCTTGTTGCGTCGAGACAACATGAAAACAGAGCGGTTTGACCGCCCTTTGCCGTGCTTAAGTATAGCAAAGGGTCTAGCCAATGTCAAACGTCATGCGCTTTTTGCAGTGTGCCCAACGAGCGGTATCGATACCTGAAATCGCGCTCAATCATTGCGGGCGATGCGCGCCATCTCTTCACAGGCGCGCTGCGCAGCAATCCGCGCCCAGCCCAGTGATGCATTAGCGCCGATAGCCAGCAGCAGGATGAGATCATCGACGGTCGCCATGATGATATTCTGGTCTTGCCCTTCGTGGATAACCAGATGACCAGGACGTTGCTGGCCCAGGTGACGACCGATTTCAGCCAGAGCGAGGGTGTTACCCGCAGCGAGCGCGGCCACAACGGTCACATTAATGTCACGACGTCGGCTCCAGTGGCTGAGCACCAGACCGCTCATATCGGCCAGAATCGCGCAGTGGACATCAGGAGCCAGGGCCAGGTCTTTGAGCGATTGCCGCATACGCTCCAGTTGCGCTTCCGAATAACTACGGCCACTGCGCCCACTCTGATTCGGGGTCAGACGCATGGCTACTGCCGAGGTCACCGCCGGGGGCGATGACGACGAACGGCGAGCGCGCAAAGCCGCCAGACGCTGGCTGAATCGACTGCCCGACGGTTCGGCGGGCAACACTTCTGGTCGACTCGTCCCTGATGTTCGGGCTGGCTCAAGCAATGTTGCCGCCGCCATGCGCAATTGCTCTGCGGTTGCCGGTTTGGTCAAGACATAGTCGATCTGCAATTCGGCTCTGAGCTGGGGCGAAAGATCTTCAGGACTGATTGTAAAGACAACGACCGCCGTGCCTGGATCGAGCTGACGCACCCGCTGGATCAACTCGATTCCATTCATGCCGGGCATGCGCAGATCGGTCAGCAACAGATCAACCGGCTGGCGCGAGATGTGCAGCAGCGCCGCCTCAGCCGAAGAGACGTCGCTCACCTCATACGATGTCTCCTCTGTCAACGCAAGGGCCACCAGCCGCCGAATATGAGGATCATCATCGACAATCAAAATTCGCTTAGACATACCTGCTCCGGCGAACGCAACGCCGCGCCAGATTGGCGCGGCGGCAGCATGGACGTCGTGCATCTTATAGTATAGCCGGTTTTTGCTGGCGATGTCGCCGGGTCAAAAGTCCTATTTTTCTGCTGATACGACAACCGAATGTCGAGTGAAGATCGCACCACAGAAGTGCTCAGCAATCACGACGGCTCAACGATGCGAATATGCAACTCGCGCAACTGGCGCTCCTCGACCGGCGACGGCGCATTGGTCATCAGATCGACCGCCTGCTGCGTCTTCGGAAACGCCATCACCTCACGAATGGTTGGTTCATCGGCCAGCAGCATCACCAGCCGGTCAATACCGGGCGCAATACCGCCATGCGGCGGCGCGCCATACTCAAAGGCTTCCAGCATGTGCCCAAACTGGGCCTGGGCCTGCTCAGCGCTGATACCCAGCAAGGAGAAGATCTGTTGCTGGATATCGCGACGATGGATTCTGATACTGCCACCGCCAGCCTCATACCCGTTTAAGACCAGATCATAGGCTTTGGCGCGCACCTTGCCTGGATCGGTCGCCAGCAGATGGAGATCTTCGTCTTTCGGCGCAGTAAACGGATGATGCACCGCATCCCAGCGCTGTTCGTCTTCATTCCACTCAACCAGCGGAAAATCAACAATCCAGGCGAAGTACAGCGTGTCAGGATCGGCCAGGCCCAGCCGTTCGGCCAGATGACGGCGCAGTTTATCGAGCGAACTGGCAACGACTGTCGGCTGATCGGCCACTATCAGCAACAGATCACCCGGTTGCCCAGCCATGCGATCAACAATGGCTGCAAACTCACCGGGCGCGAGATTCCTGGCGAAGCTCGAACGCGCCTCGCCGCCATCCGCCGGCAATGCCGCCCACGCCAGACCCTTTGCGCCACCGGCGCGCGCAACTTCGGTCAACTCGTCGATCTGTTTGCGCGAGAAATGTGCGCACCCCGGCGCGCGCAATCCCTTCACCTGTCCGCCAGTGGCAAGCGCAGCGCGGAAGAGCTGCAACGGCGTCTCGGCGAGCAGATCACTCAGATTGACCAGCTCCAGATCGTAGCGCAGATCAGGTTTGTCAGAACCATACCGATCCATCGCCTCGGCATAGGTCAGGCGGCGGAACGGCGTAATCAACCGCTTATGCGGGGTCACCGTCTGGCACAGCGCAGTAAAGAGACGTTCGATCAGGTTGAGCACATCTTCCTGATCGACAAAGCTCATCTCCATATCGAGCTGCGTAAATTCGGGCTGGCGATCAGAACGCTGATCTTCGTCGCGGAAGCAGCGGGCAATCTGGAAGTATTTATCGTAGCCAGCAACCATTAATAGCTGTTTGAGCTGCTGTGGGCTTTGCGGCAGCGCATAAAACTTGCCCGGATGCAATCGTGAGGGCACCAGATAGTCGCGCGCGCCTTCCGGCGTCGATTTGATCAGAATTGGCGTCTCGATCTCAAGAAAGCCTTCAGCATCGAGAAAATCGCGAATAAACTTAACAACCCGGTGGCGGAGGATCAGATTCCGTTGCATCCGTTCGCGCCGCAGATCAAGATAGCGATACTTGAGGCGAACAGCTTCATCCTCACCACCCTCTTTGGCGATGTAAATTGGTGGTGTGCGCGCTGGATTCAACACGTTTGCTTCCCTGGCTATCACTTCAATCTCACCAGTCGCCAGATCGGGATTGACAGCCTCAGTCGGTCGGATATGCACCACACCCCGCACCTGCAACACATATTCCGCGCGCGCGGTTTCGGCGACGGCGTGCGCCTCAGGATGCTCGCTATTGAAAACAATCTGCGTCATGCCATAACGATCGCGCAGATCGATGAAGATCAGATCACCATGATCACGACGGCGATGCACCCATCCGGCCAGAGTAACTTCCTGGCCGGCATGCATCGGGCGCAGCTCACCACAGGTATGCGAACGGTACATACTCTCTCCTGCCGGATTGCAAGCAGCATTGGTTTTTCCAATCGCCGCATTATACCACAGGGATTATGACAAGCCTATGCGTCAATCTGATCAATCAGGCGCTCCAGCCAGCCGGTCAATGCGCCCGTCGGTAATTGATGAAGCGCATGGCGGGCAAGGGTTTGATGTTCGGCCAATACTGCCTGCGCTGCCGGCATTCCTTTCGCCCGGATCAGCGGCAATGCAGCGGCAATGGCAGCCGGCGACGGTTCGGCAAAGACAGCCTGTAGTTCAGGAGCTGGCTGATCGCCAGCGGTGAGTAGCAGAGCCAGCGGAGCCTGACCAGCCTGTAGCAACTGACCTTGATCGGAGAGATCGCGAATCTCGCGCGCCAGGTGTAACGCTAACCCTAGATGTAAGCCATAGCGACCAGCCACGTCGAGCAACTGCTCCGGCAGGCGACCACACAACACGCCGGCCTGGGCCGCAGCCGACAGGAGCGCGCCAGCCAGCGCCTCGGCGCGTTGCCAGTAGGCATCGAGCGCCGCCGCCAGCGGCGTCAAAGCAGATATTGTGGTCAGTTGGCCTTCGCAGATGCGCATCACGGCCTGAGAATAGATGCCGATCACGCGCGCATCCGGACTGCGCGCCATCTCACCGGCAGCCAGCGCGAAGAGATAATCGCCCACCATCAAGGCGACACCATGATCCCAGGAGCCATCGCGCGCGCGCGCGAATCTCCGCGCCTGCACGTCGATCAAATGGTCGTGCGTTCGAGTTGCAGCCTCGATCAACTCAACCGCTGCCGCCGCATGGACAACCTGCTCGCCAGCGCTATGCCCCAAACGGGCAATTGCCAGCACCAGCAAGGCGCGGAGCCGATCGGCAGCCGGAGCGATCAGGTCAGGATCGACCATCGTAATGATGGCCGATCGCGCATGGGTGCGGGCACGAATAATCTGCTCGACCTGTGCCAGGTCGGACAGCAATTCCGGTGGAACTGAGAAGGTCATTGTATCGTCACTTTTCCTGCATTGCCTTGCCTCCCCTCTGGAAAGATACGCCATCCCCGCTTCACTGTCAAACAATTTCGACACTACGAGCGCTAGGTTCGATCAGCAGCCGGCCTGCCCAGCCGTGATTGCCATGAGGCAGCAGAATGACATTGATGAAAGGGTTGCCCGGTAGCGTCTCGCTAACCGAATCGCCACGCCGTTTGACACATCGACGTTCGCGGTTAACAATACAGACATCACCATTTCGGGCTGAAACGGAGGTGGAGCGTGACCTTCAACCCCTCTCGCATCGGACGAGCTATCGGTATTGCGGTTGGCGCAGCCGCAGCGCTGGCGGGCGTCGGCGCGGTCGCGGCGTTACGGCGACCACTTCCCCGCACCAGTGGGCGCATGAATCTGCCAGGGCTGAGCGCGCCGGTTGAGGTGCGGCGTGACCGCTGGGGGATTCCCCACATTTACGCGGAAACAAATGAAGACCTGTTCGCCGGCCTGGGCTATGTGCATGCGCAGGATCGGCTCTGGCAGATGGAACTTCACCGGCGCATCGGTCATGGTCGGCTGGCAGAGATCTTCGGCGCGATTGCCCTCGACTCTGACCGCTTCATCCGCACGTTAGGGTTTAGTCGTCTGGCCAGGCGTGAAGCGTCGCTGCTCGACGACGAAACGGCGACCTTGATGACCGCGTACCTGCGCGGCGTCAACGCCTTCCTTGAGCAACATGCCAGTCGGCTGCCGCTTGAATGTACCCTGCTGGGCATCCAGCCCCAGCCCTGGGAACTGGCCGACCTGCTCGTCTGGCCGAAAATGATGGCGCTCAATCTTTCGAGCAACTGGATGCACGAGCTGCTCCAGGCCCGGATTGTGGCCGCGGTTGGGACGGAACGCGCAGCCGAGCTGCGCCCGCGCTATCCAGAAGATGGACCGCTGACCATGCCCACCGGGGTGTCGTACACTGCTGATCTCGGCGCAGAGGCGCTGCGCCTGGCCGGTGAAGCATCCATCTTCACCGGCGAGAATGAAACGCCGCAGGGTTCCAATGCCTGGGTAGTCGCAGGCTCCCGCACCACCAGTGGGCGACCGCTCCTGGCCAATGATCCCCATCTCAACGTATCGCTACCCAACCTCTGGTATCAGGTACATCTGGAAGGCGGCGACTTCCACGTCGCCGGCGCGACTATTCCAGCCACCTGCGGCGTGATTATCGGTCACAACCAGCGCATTGCCTGGGGAGTCACCAATGCGCGCACCGATAGCCAGGACCTCTTCATCGAGCGCTTCCATCCTGAGGATCCCCTGCGGTACCGCTGGCGTGATGAATGGCGCACTGCTGAGCTGGCGCAAGAGACGATTATCGTCAAAGGTCAGCCAGAGCCAACGGTGATCGATGTGCGGATCACCCACCATGGCCCGATCATCGATCCGGTGGCCGGCCCACTGCGCAACGAAGCGACCACGACTGACGAGGAAGCGCTGGCGCTGCGCTGGACAGCGCTGGATCCCTCGCCCACCCTCACCCGATCGGTATTGCGGCTCAACCGGGCGCAAAACTGGGAAGAATTTCGCGCAGCGCTCAGCGATTGGGACGTGCCGGCGCAGAACTTTGTCTACGCCGACATCGATGGCCACATTGGCTACTGTCTGGCTGGACGACTTCCCATTCGCAGTCAGAGCGATGGCACGCTACCCGTTCCTGGCTGGAGCGGCGATTACGAGTGGCAGGGAACGATTCCCTTTGCCGAGTTGCCATACCAGTTTGATCCGCCAGAGGGCGCCATCATCAGCGCCAACCACCGCATCATTAGCGCCGATCGGGTGGAAGCGGGCGCCATTCGCGGCTTCTGGCTCAACCCATACCGCGCGATGCGCATCCAACAGCGCCTCGACGAGACAGCTCAACACGATGTGCGCAGTTTTGCCCACATTCAGAATGATGTGCTCTCGCTGCCGGGCAAAGCGCTGGTCGAACAGATCGCTCGCCTCCAGCTCGAACCAGGAATGGAGCAGAAGATTCGCGATCTCTTACTCGACTGGGATGGACAACTCAAACCCGACAGTGTTGGCGGCGCTATCTATGACAGTCTCCGGTATCACCTCTTGCGGATCGTCTATCAAGAACTGGCTGATCTCTTCCGCACCCCGGCAGCGCTTGGCTCATTCAGTGTGTTGCCGGCAAATATCTATCTGGAATGCGCGCTGCCAACCGTGCTGACGCGCATGGCCGCGCATCCGCTCGATCAGCCGGACGAGTGGCTGGGCCAGAATCGCAGTTGGGGCGGTGTCTTGCGGGCTGCGCTGGGGCGCGCAGCGGCTGAATTGACCGAACGGCTGGGGAAAGACCCGAGCCGCTGGCAGTACGGCCAGATTCATGCGCTTACCCTACGCCATCCGCTGGGGACGATCCCGGCGCTGACTCCGCTCTTCAACCGCGGGCCGTGGCCGGTCGGCGGCGATATTGATACCGTCAACCATTGTTACATCCCTCGCGACACTGCCGGGATGGTGATCTACAATGCGCCCTCGATCCGCCACATCATCGATTTGAGTGACTGGGACGCCTCGCGCGCCATTATGCCTGCCGGTCAGAGTGGCCACCCGGCCAGCCCGTATTACGCCGACATGACCGGGGCCTGGCGGGCCGGCGGCTATCACCCCTTGCTCTGGACAAGGCCGGCGGTTGAGCGGCACACAGTGAGCGTCCTGAACCTGACACCTGACAGTTGACAGTGAGGGTGAACCGATCAACGGGCGCGCCAGCCGGTTCTGGGACAGAATGCGAGAGACGCTGGTCAGGAGCAGCGGACCCAGCTTACCGCGCTTGAGCACATTCTAAACAACACGCATGGACGAGACCATCTACCAACTGATCAGCGACGTTGCCGACTCAGCGATATGGCTGACAGGCGGCGCCGTTCGTGAACTCCTGTGCGGTCGCGCGCCAGCCGATCTCGATCTGGCCGTCGCCGGTGACGGTCTCGCGCTGGCGCGCCACATTGCCGACCGAGGCGGCGGCGCCTTTGTCGCGCTCGATCGTGAACGAGCTACCGGACGCGCGGTGTTGCCCGGCGGCCTCACAATTGACTGCGCTGCGCTGCGCGGCGCAGACATTACCACCGATCTGCGCTTGCGCGATTTCACCATCAATGCCATGGCACTACCCTGGTCGGCGGTGCTGACCGGCGATTGGGATCAGCTCATCGACCCTACGGGCGGGCGAGCTGATCTGAACGCCAACCGATTGCGGCTCTGCAACCCCAACAGCCTGCGTGACGATCCGCTGCGCGTGGTACGCGCGGGACGATTTCGCTCCACCCTTGGACTGGAACCCGACTCTGACCTGATCACCGCCGCGCAGCAGGCGAGTCCTGGATTGCGCTCAGTCGCTGCTGAACGCATTCGCGATGAGCTGCTCAAGCTATGCGACGGCGTCGCTGCTGCGGCAGGACTGCGTCTGCTTGACCGCATGCGCGCGCTCACCACTATCTTCCCCGAACTGGAACCGGCGCGCGCATGCGATCAGCCACGGGTGCATTTTCTGCCTGTGCTCGACCACATGCTCGAAACGGTAGCAGCGCTCGACTGGCTGATTGATGCTGGCGAGCCACCGATCGCCGCGCAGACCCATCCACAGCTCAGCCGCGAGTTACCTTTCGCCAGCCAGTACACTGAGTTGCTGCATGAACGACGCGTCATTGCGCGGCGCGCCGCCCTGCTCAAACTGGCCGCACTGTTGCACGACAATGCCAAACCGCAAACCAAAGTCATGCATCCTGATGGCACTGTCACCTTTTACGGTCATCAGCAACAAGGGGCAGACACAGTTGCCCGCATCGGCCAGCGACTCCGGTTCAGTCGAGCCGATACCGGCTACCTGGTTTGCATCGTGCGTGAACACATGCGCCCTGGTCAGATGCGTGACAGCGGACAACTGACCGAACGCGGCATTGCCCGCTTCTTCCGCGATACCGGCGATATGGGACCAGACGTGTTACTGCACGAACTGGCCGATCACCTGGCCACCCGCGGCCCCCTGATCGATCCGGCAGCATGGCACAACCATCTGGCCTGGGTGGAAATGATGCTCACCCGCTACTGGAACCGTCCAGCACCGCCGCCGCCCCCGCTCCTGCGCGGTCACGAACTGATGGCAACACTGGGCATTGGCCCAGGCCCGAATGTAGGACGTTTATTGCGCCTCATTCACGAGGCGCAGATGGCGGGAGAGATTCGCAGCGCTGAGGAAGCAATCGCGCTGGCGCGCGCATTGTGGCAGGCAGAGCAGGAACAGCACAGCCGTTAGGAACCGATGAGGCAAGCCAGAGGCGACGAGCTATCGAATCCGCCGCGCTAGCGGGGACGCCGGGGCAAACGAATGCGATCGGTTTGCTGGCGATCACTACCGTCTGGACGCTCATCATCGAGCAGGGGCAACAGGGTCAGAGTCAGCGCAATCATCGCTACAAGCACCAATGACGGCAGGAAAGCAACCAGATCAAACATAGACAGCTCCCGTCAGATCGAATCTGCAACGATAAGCATCATCATCGTAACGAGAGCGCCGGAAAAGCAGAATGAAAGCAAGCTGATGACTGGCTGACAGATCAGCTCAAGGCATCACGCACGATTTGCTCAAGGCGGTCGAGAGGAAACGGCTTGGCAAGATAATAGTCGATGCGCTGTTCACGCGCCCGTTTTTCTAATTCAGGGGTGGCATACGCAGTAATCATCACCACTTTGGTATCAGGAGAGGTTTCTTTCACTGCCGCTGCCAGTTGCAACCCATTCATGCCGGGCATATTGTAATCGGTAATCACCAGCGGCACGCGACGCA
>FWWL01002140.1_pt1 | contig 42739 bp, 49 predicted proteins | sample 2228331 | NCBI WGS metagenome assembly FWWL01 (sample SAMEA103939775, study PRJEB20133) | metagenome | reverse complement strand
GAAAACATTGCCAAGTGGATTTGGGAAAAGCTGGAAGATTCCCTTGGTTTCGAAAACTGCAAACTCCATGAGATAACCGTTTGGGAAACCGAAGATTGTTTTGTTGTCTACCGGGGTGAGTAAATGAGAGATGTACAATCGCAGCCGGACAACAGAAATGTATATCTTCAGAGAGTTGGCATCAGGGGACTTATGTATCCGATCACAGTGATGGATCAGGAAAAAGGTTCCCAAGACACTGTTGCAACCATCAACATGTACGTAGACCTTCCGGTTCATTTCAGAGGTACCCATATGAGCCGATTCGTTGAAGTGTTGAACAAATACCGTCTGGGAATAGATCCAAGGTTGCTTGGCGAGATGCTCCAGGAACTTCGCAAAAAGCTGCGTGCAAAGATTGCAAGGGTGGAGATCGAATTTCCGTATTTCATAACCAAAAAAGCTCCCGTTACGAAAAGCGAAAGCTTTGTCAGTTACACGTGCCGCATAGTTGGAGAAAAGACTGAAAAAAAGTGCGATTTTAGATTTTCAGTAGGGGTACCCGTGATGACGGTTTGCCCATGTTCGAAAGAGATCAGCGAAAGAGGAGCACACAACCAGCGTGCCATGGCTTGGATACACGTTAGATCAAAGAAACTTGTTTGGTTTGAAGAACTCATCCGTATAGCCGAAAATTCTGCAAGTTCACCGATTTTCACAATCCTCAAGAGACCAGATGAAAAGTTTGTGACCGAACATGCGTACGACAACCCAAGGTTCGTCGAAGATCTTGCTCGAGAAATCGCGCTTAGGTTGAAATCGGATAACAGGATAGAGTGGTATAAAGTAGAGGTGGAAAGTTTTGAATCGATACATGTTCACAATGCCTATGCTTGCGTGATCTCAAAAGAGGGTGAATATGAGTGATTATTGACGTTTTGGACAAAGGTTTTGTGAAACTGCTTGATCGTTTAGGTGGAGATTTGACGGCAGTGAGAGCCGCGAGAGTATCGCATGGGAAGAATTTGATGGACGAAGAAAGAGACAAACGTTTGATTGAACACTTGTTGAAGAATGGTCACGAATCGCCCTTTGAACACATTGTCTTCACTTTCCATATCAAATGTCCTATTTTTGTAGCCAGGCAATGGATGCGCCATCGCATAGCTTCGTACAACGAACTCAGTGGACGATATACGGAATTCAGGGAAGAATTCTACCTTCCTGGTGAAGCAGATACCAGGATCAGGTGCGATGAACAGCAAAGTGAACAGATTCGCAAGATCATGGAGAATACGATGGAAACAGCTTATGAATCTTACAGAAAACTGCTCGAAATGAAAGTACCAAGGGAACTTGCAAGAATAGTTTTACCACTCTCTCTTTACACTGAATTCATCTGGACTGTCAACGCCAGAAGCCTTTTTAACTTTCTCTCCTTGAGAGCTGACTCCCACGCACAGCTTGAAATGCAGGAATATGCCAAGGCAGTGGCTAAGATATTCAAGCAAATTTGCCCGTGGACCTATGACGCTTTCATCAAATATCGTTACACAGGCGATCTCCTCAAGGAGGTGGAACTGTGAAGTTGAGAGAGATACTGGAAGAATTAAAAGCAACTGTGCTAGCAAACCCGCATTTGGTTGACAATCTTGATTTCGAATACGTTGCGGCTTCCGATTTGATGAGTGATGTTCTTGCGATAGCCCGTCCCAACATGCTTCTTTTGACTGGGTTGGCAAGCCCACAGGTTGTTAGAACGGCTGATGTCGTTGGGTTGAAGGCTGTTATCATCACCAGAAGGGATGTTATACCGGAGGAAGTTGTGAAACTGGCTCAGTCATGTGGCGTGGTACTTGGGGTTACGAAAATGACCATGTTCGAAGCTTGCGGAAGACTTTACATGCGGAAATTGAAACCAGTCTGGGAAGTGTGAGACGGGATGGAGAAAATTCTTGAAAAAGTTCAAAGTTTTTTCATGGATATGCCAATCACAGAGATTATGACATCCAATGTCGTGTGCGTCAAACCAGACAGAACGCTGAAACAGGTGAAGGAGATTCTGCGGATTAAGAGAATCTCGGGCCTTCCTGTTGTCGACGAGGACCTAAGGTTAATAGGTATCGTCAGTTTGGAAGATATCATCAAAGCACTTGAAGGTGGTTACATAAACGACAAGGTTGCAGACAGGATGACGCGCAACGTTGTTTATCTTAAGAACACAGATACTCTGAAAAATGCCATCGAAGTATTCGAAAAATACAACTACGGTAGATATCCTGTTGTGGACGAAAAGATGACGTTGATTGGGATCGTTACAAAAATGGATGTCATAACCGCAATTCTCGCAAAGCTTGGATTAGTTTATTTGCACGACGAACGCAGAAAAGAGGTACTCGAAAGCAAGGATTACTACGATAGATCTTTGATAACCGGTGAAACCCTTGACAAAACAGGTGCAGACTTTGTCTTTCTCATCGATTACTTTGACATAAACTTGGCTGGAATTGGTGCCTCAAAACTGAGGCGGTTCTTGTTGTCAAGGGGAGTTGATGAAGAAACGGCTCGAAGAGTCGCTATTGCAACTTATGAGGCTGAAACCAATGTTGTGATTCACAGCGGCAGCACGGGTGTTGTCTACTGTTTCATCAGGCCAGACAGCATCTATGTTCGTGTGGAGGATTCGGGTAAGGGTATAGAGGATATAGAACTTGCCATGAAGGAAGGTTATTCAACCGCGCCAGACTATGTTCGTGAACTTGGGTTTGGTGCTGGTATGGGTATGGCAAACATGAAAAAGTGTTCTGATAAGATGGTCGTGATGTCGAAAGTTGGAGCTGGCACAGTGGTTGAGATGGAATTCAAAAGAAAGGGGGAAAAGGGTGAAAATCTCTGAGATTGTTCAGAAACTGGGTTTACAGGTTTGCTGCGGCAACTGCGAGCAAGAGGTCGTTCATGGGTGCGTGGGAGATTTGTTGAGTGAGGTCATGGCCTCGGCAAAACAGAATTCAATTTGGGTGACAGTTCAGTCGCATGTGAACATCGTCGCAGTGGCAACGATCGCTGGGATAAGAGCTATTGTGCTTTGCAACGATCACAGGTATTCAGAGGAGACCATAGCAAAGGCAGAACAAGAGGGTTTGTGCTTGTTGAGAACCTCAAGGAGTCCATTTGAGGTTGCCGGAGAGCTCTACGCGATGGGTGTGAAGCCGTGAAGTTTAAAGCCGACCTCCACGTTCATTCGTGTCTTTCCCCATGTGCAGACATAACGATGGTACCAAGTGTTGTGGATAAAGCCTGTATGGAAAAAAAGATTGACGTAGTTGCAATAACTGATCACAACACCGCTCAAAATCTGGATGTGTTTCAGAAAAAAATCAAGACCAGCTTGGTTCTACCGGGTGTTGAGTTCTGCACGAAAGAAGAAGTTCACGTATTGGCATATTTCAGTAATGTTGAGGATGCCTTAAAGATTTGTGAGTTTCTTAGGGATAAGATCATAAAATTTCCCTACGATCCCGAGTTGGTTGGCTATCAATTGACACTGAAAGAAGATGAAACGTTTGCAGCGGTTGTCGATGATATTTTTCTTGGTGCACCCTTGCTGGTTTCGTTGGATGAACTTGTTGGTTTGATATACTCTTTCAACGGCATTGCAGTCTATGCCCATGTCGAAAGACAGTTTGGAGTTGTCTATCAACTCGGAGTCTTTCCAAACGACGACAGGGTTAAGGTCGTTGAAACAAGATCAAAGGATGGTTGGCAACTGGCAAAGAAGTTTGGTTATACTGTGATCAGCAGCTCTGACGCCCACATACCAGATCAAATAGGTTCAAGATTTTGCCAACTGGAGCTTGAAAGACTCACCTTGCGTGAACTGATGGAAGCCTTGAGAAAGCCTGAAGGGAAGTTAAAATCTATATGGGACTTAGAACAATAGCCGATCACATTATGGATATCGTTCAAAATTCCTTTAGCGCCCAGGCAACCAAGGTTGTGCTAACCATCGAGGAAAAACAGGATGGAACCTTTAAATTCAGAGTGGAAGACAACGGAAAGGGAATGGACGAAGAACAGCTTCAGAAAGTGTTCGATCCCTTCTATACTACCAGAGATCCCAGGATTAGGCGCGTTGGTTTGGGACTGCCGTTTCTCAAACAAGCAGCTGAAATGAGCGGTGGGAGAGTAATTCTGCAGAGCAAAAAAGGTGTAGGAACAGTTGTGGAAGCCGTTTTCAACACACACCACATTGACTGTCAAGAGATTGGGGACCTTGCAACTGCGATCTCGACGTTGATTTTGATGGCCAATGATGTAGAATTTGTTGTGAATAGAACCAAGGACAACGATGGCTACACCATATGTACTGATGAATTGAAACAGAAGTTGGGAGATTTGACTTCTCCTTTGGCAATGGGAATTGTTTTTGACGTTGTGAAAGAACTTGAAATGTCTTTGAAAGAGGGGTGAAGTCATGAGAATCTTTCTTACGTTGATTTTTTGCTTCGTTTTTACGGTAGCTGTTTTGGGAATTATCATCAAAGATGTGAAATTCGAAGGCCTGGTGAGCGTTGAAGAGAGTTATCTCAGGGGATTGGTGAACGAATATCTGAACGTGGAATTGAACGACAAAGGTGTGCAAGACATGTTGCGAAAGATCTTCGAAACGGGATATTTTTCTTCGGTGAGCCCTGAACTGTTGTTCGATGGCCTGTCGTATATTCTGAAGGTAAAGGTTGAGGAGAATCCGAAGATCTCCGGTTGGAGAATCGATGTAAAAGGACCTGGCTTAATAGAAAAGAGCGATCTTGAGTCGGTTGTTACCATCGAAGAAAATAAGGCGCTGAACATGACCAAGGTTCGGGAGTCTTTGCAGAAGATAAAGTCCATGTACGATTCTGAGGGTTACTTCCTGATAGAGGTTGGTGGCGACTTGGTTGAAGACGTCTATGTGCTAAAAATTGTGGAATACGCTCTTTGGGAAATCTACTTCGAAGGTGAAACAGAGGGGATAGATGTTTCGAAGATAAGAAGAGAGATGAAAATCGATACACTCAAAGATTTTTACACAACTCCTTCGTTTTTGAGGATCTTCTTGAAAGATATAAAAAGATGTTATCCCACCACCTCAAAGATCTCAGAGGTACTCTCCGTTTTGAGCAAATATGTTTATTTCTCTCCGGAGACTTCTTTGGATTTCGAACCGATCGACATCCCTCAGGTTAAGGAACCAGCCGTTCGAATGAAAATAAAGGTAGTTCAAAGAAAGATCCTCTCAGAGCCCAAGAATTTTGATGAAATACGTTTTACGGGAAATGTTCTCGTATCATCTCTTGAACTACTTAAGGCTTCAAAACTCAGCGTAGGAGAGGTTTACTCTAATGTTGATGTACTTAAAGCAATGCAATTACTCACAGATCTTTATGCTGAGAAGGGTTTTGTCGGTGTTACTGTTCAAGCCAAGGATCTCGGTAAGGTATTGGAATTTGAGGTGTTCGAAAAATACGTTGAAGATGTTCGTTTGGAGGGAATGACTGTCACAAAATCCTATGTGATCAAAGACCTCATAACCTTCGAAAAAGGTGAACCTTTGAAAAAGCAGGACTTCTACGATACCATCTCAGCTTTGAACAGAACGCAGTTCTTTGAGTCCGTGACGGCTTATCCAGTTGTTAAGGAAGATCCAAAAAGCGCTTTGGTCATAGTGGATATCAAGGAAAAGGAAAGAAAGTTCAATCTAAGCGGTGGGGTTGCCTGGACGCCACCTACCGACGGTCATCAGTGGTACGAGGGTTTTGCAGGTCAAGTGAGTCTTTCAACGATAAACCCCTTTGGTTACGGTGAAAGTTTTTCTTTCGAAGGGGAACTCGGTTTTTCCACGGTGAAGATAGACTTCTCTTTCTCGATAAGACGTCCCTTCGATCTTCCAGCGATACTTGGCAGCAACATTTCCTATCAGAAAACGTACGCTTCGGAAGATTCAACACAGAGTTTCGATACCTTCAAAGTCGGAGGATCCTTCTCGACTCTCAGATTATCCAGTCACAGTTTTGGCGTTGGGACAACTTATGAATATAGATCGTACCTTGTAACACCTGCAATAGAGGAGAACACTCTAATCCTGTCTACTGACTATTCTTATGACACAAGAAACAGCGTAATTTTCACAACGGAAGGTCAGTACCTATCCCTCGGGTTGCAAAAAGCTGGGCTCTTTGGTGTGTTGGACGACAGGGATTACTGGAAAGCCACGGTTGACGCAAGATTCTTCTTGCCGATAATTAACGACAGCCTTGCCTTGGGATTCAGGGTTTTTGGGACTTCCCTTTTCCTCGAAAGGTACAGGAATGAAAGCATGTTCGATTCAGCTGGTGTACCCGAAACGGTCTACGGTGAATACATCTTTTTCTACGGTCTGAACTCGGTCAGAGGTATGCCGAGTACAAAGGCAAAGGCTGGAGCTTTGGCAAGTGCTGAAATAAGGTACGATCTTAAATCTCAAACTATTCCGATGTACCTTGTGGGATTTGCCGATGTTGGCGGCACAGGAAATTCGCTGTTTGACTTGAACATTAACTTTACGGCTGGTCCCGAACTGGATCTTGTCGTACCCATGCTCGGTAGCCTTGGATTTGGCGTTGCGTACCACTTCGACGGTAAGTGGGCTTGGGAAAACTTCAAGACCTTCTTTAGATTTGGTTCGACATTCTGAGCTTCGTGAAGAAATAACGAGATTTAGGAAGATAAACGAATCATACTTGGTGTTTTTGGGGAACATTGTGCTATAATCAAACAAGGGCGTGGTGTTTTGCCAAAAAGCATGACAGGGTATGCGAAACTGCAGAGGACCTCGAAAGACTGGAGGATCACCTGCGAGGTAAAGTCGTTGAATTCGAAGTATTTGACGGTGGATCTGTCTTTGCCTCAGTTTTTGTTTTCCTCCGAGGGTGAGCTCTTTCAGATTGTTCAGAGCCACGTGAAAAGGGGCAAGGTGCTTGTAAGGATTTTTGTCGAGTTTCTGACAGCTTTGGATGTTGTGAAAGTGGATTTAGCTCTCGCAAAAAGTTACCACAACGCACTCGATCTAATGGTACACGAGTTGGGAATACCTGAACCGGTCAACCTTGAAAACCTCCTCAAATTTAAGGACATAATCCGCTTTGAACTTTCAGAAAGTCAACAGGAAGCAATACTGCTGGAAGCAAAACAACTGCTCAATGAAAACTTAACAAAATTGAATCAAGAAAGGTTAATCGAAGGCGAGAGGTTGTCGCAAGATCTTTTTGTTGTGCTTGAAAAGATGAAAGAACTTGTGTCAAAGATTGAGGCAAGGTTCCACGAAATACGACCTGTGGTGAAACAAAAACTGATGGAAAACGTCAAATCCATTCTGACCGAAGGCACCATGGTCAACGAAACCATGGTTGAGAATGCCGTTGCTCTCTACATTCAAAGGGTGGATATTCGTGAAGAGTTGACGCGTTTGATGAGCCATATCGAAAGGGCTCAACAGCTTCTGAAATCTGATGAACCTGTGGGAAACCACCTGGATTTTTTGGCTCAGGAGATGAATAGGGAGATAACGACAGTGCTTTCCAAATCCCAAGACATCCAGATCGTCAACGAGGCCATTAACTGTAAAGTTTTGATCTCTCAGTTTAGAGAACAAATCCAGAATTTTGAGTGAAATCGAGGAGGTGCAGTTTCGATGTATGGTTTGATAAACATAGGTTTTGGAAACGTTATTTCAGGTGATAGAGTTATAGCAATTGTGAACCCTGAGTCTGCACCTTTGAAGAGGCTTAAAGAAGAGGCCAAGGAAGAAGGAAAGCTGATAGATGCGACTTATGGTAGGAAAACAAGAGCAATCTTGATAACCGACAGCAACCACATAATCCTAAGTGCCATTCAACCTGAGACAATAGCTCAACGCTTCAAGCAATCCCTGCTTGAAATCGAGGAAAATCTGAACAAAGTGAGGTAGAGATGTGAAAGGCATCTTGTACATAGTGAGCGGTCCATCTGGCGTTGGAAAAACAAGCATAATTGAAGGAGTTTTGAAGCGTGTTCGCAATTTGACGTTTTCTGTATCCTATACGACCAGACCGAAAAGACCAAACGAAATCGAAGGAAAAGATTACTATTTTGTGGATAAAGAAACGTTCATGAAAATGGTGGAACGTGAGGAGTTTCTCGAGTGGGCTGTTGTGCATGACAATTACTACGGTACTCCGAAGAAATTCGTGGACGAAAGTTTAGAGAAAGGATTGAACGTCTTACTTGACATAGACGTTCAGGGAGCCATGAGTGTGATGCAGAAAGTGAAAGACGCTGTATACGTTTTTATCGCACCACCCTCTTTTGAAACTCTCAAGCAGAGGCTTGCAAAGCGTGGGACGGAGAATGAAAGTGCACTTAGAAAAAGGCTTGAGGATGCAAAAAAGGAGTTGTCCTACATCACGAAATTTGAGTATATAATTGTCAACGCAGATTTGACTGAATCGATAGAACAGCTTTGTTCAATAATTGTTGCCGAACAGTTGAGAGTCAAGAGAGTGGTTGAAAGACTTGGGGAGTACAAAATTTTTGAAAACGGAGGTGGCTCAATTGCCAGGTACGGTGTTTAATCACGACTATCTGTCAAAGAAGATACCCTATAGGTACGCCATACCAATAGCGGTTGCAAAGAGAGCAGAGGCTCTCAAGGAGTATGCCAAGCCTTATGTCAAGTCTGACGACAACAACCCTGTTTCCATAGCCTTCAAAGAGTTGCAGGAAGGTTATGTGAGAATAAGAAACGAAGAGATTCTGAAAATACTCTTACCAGAGGTTCGATAACTGTGAAAATATTGCTCGGTGTGACCGGTTGCATAGCGATTTACAAGGTGGCTGGCTTAGCCAGTTCCCTCAGAAAATCAGGCAACGAACTGGTTGTTGTCATGACACGGAGTGCTGAAAAACTGGTTTCAAAGGATCTATTTTCCGCAGTGGGAGGATGTCCGGTTTACACCGATGACAGTGCCTTCGACATAAAGAATGGCTGGATACCTCATACCGAGCTTTCAAGATGGCCGGACGTATTGGTTGTTGCACCTGCGACGGCCAACACAATTGCAAAGTTGGCCAACGGGATTGCCGACAATCTGTTGACAATGATCTGCCTTGCTTACAGCGGTAAGTCAAAGCTGATAGTCCCGGCCATGAATGTGCGAATGTATGAAAATCCAGTCACTCAAAGAAATCTTCAAGTACTAAGGGAGCTTGGTTGGTGGGTTCTTGAACCATCCGAAGGGCATCTTGCGTGTGGAGAGTTTGGGAAGGGAAGGTATCCAGAGAACGAAATAGTTGAGGAAGCGATAAGAATTCTTGTCACGGAAAAGAAGCTGAAGGGCATGAAGCTTCTTGTGACAGCTGGGCCGACGTGGGAACCTATTGATCCTGTAAGGGTAATTTCGAACCGATCAAGTGGAAAGATGGGATATGAATTGGCAAGGGTTGCCGTCAGAATGGGCGCAACCGTCACGCTGATCTCAGGGCCAAGTTGCTTGAACCCACCGTATTTTGTAAACGAGTTTATCAAAATTGAAAGCAGTGAAGAGATGTACAGAGAAGTTATGAGCAGATTTGATTCTGTCGACGCTGTGATCATGGCGGCGGCTGTTGCCGATTACAGACCGTCGACTGTCAGCCGTGAAAAAATAAAAAAGGGTGCAGAGTCACTTGTTTTAGATTTGGAAAAGACAAAAGACATTCTTTCAGAACTTGGAAAGATGAAGAATGGTAAAATTCTCGTCGGTTTTGCTGTGGAAACATCCAACCTCGAAGAATACGCAAAATCGAAGCTTTTGTCGAAAAACCTGGATATGATCGTGGCAAACGATGTCAGCGCAATGGGAAATGAGAAAAACTCGATCGTGATTTTCAAATCCGATGGTACCTCAAAGCGGGTTGGGCTGGATGAAAAGGAACGTATTGCTTTTGCTGTCCTTGACGAGCTTTCTGCTATTTGGAGCAGATCATAAAATCGTTCTCAACTGGTTTGAAAACGACCAACTCTCCTTTTCTGTCCAAAGCCTTTACACTTCCGCTGGTGATCACAGAGTTTACCTGTTTACCCAGACTGGTCATAGGCTGCCAAAGCAAGAAGAATCGAAGTATGTTTTTGATGTGTCCCGAACAAACTGGGTTATTCCCGAAATCGCAGGTCTAAGTGTGCTTGGGTCAACGATGACTGGTTCTGATCCTCAAATAATCCGTTTGTCGAATTTCAGAACCGAACCAGATGTTTATGTCTTCACAGACACTCAAAATAACAGGACTTACGTGATATTGAAAATCCCACAAGGTTGGTCCTTGAAAGAATGCAGCCTCCAAAACGTTACGTTCAAGAATTTCTCACACAGTGGATACTTATACCTTTACACAGATGAAAAGCTGGATGATGGGATACACAAATTGGTCTTATCCTTTGAATTACCATATGGTCTGAGGAAAACTTATTCACAGGATTTGTTCGTACTTAACTCAACTGTGAACATACTTCGTGGAAGTATAGAACCGTACGTGGTTGAACCCGTCGCACCTTACCAACACGTTGTTCAAAAGGGAGAAACCTTATGGGAAATAGCCAGAAGATATGGTTTGAGGGTATCGGATTTGGAAATTGTGAACAACCTTGCCGACGGAAGCCGAATAGTCGCCGGCAGTATCTTGAAAATTGCCCGCGTGAAATTCGTAGAATCTCTCGCAACGATAGTGATCAACACTCAAATGGCTAGGCTTGCGCTGTATTACAACGGTAGGTTGGTGAAAACCTACCCGATAGCTGTTGGAAAAAGCGACGCCACCCCGCCGGGAGTGTACTGGGTGATGAAAAAAGAGGTCGACCCAGCCCTTTATTGGTATGGTGAATACATCCCTCCAAGATCCCCGATAAACGGTCTTGGTACAAGGTTCTTTCAGCTGTCTAATCCAACTTATGGCATACATGGTACTACAAAACCATGGGAGATCGGAAAAAGAATCTCCCATGGTTGTATACGTATGTTCAATCAGGACATAGAAACCATTGATGCTTTCATAAACGTTGGAACTAAGATTATCGTCGTAAGAACAACGGAAGATTTTCCGCAAAACCTAAAAGAACTGCTTTAAAACCTGCCGCCTTTCTTCTCGGCTCTCTTACGGTACTCTGCGAATTTTTTCTCGCTGTCTTTGAGAAATTTGGCAAGCTTCTTTTCAAACTCAGCCTTCGAAGCGGTTTTTTGCTGTTCTCCTTCTACCTTCTGTTCTTTCAGAGAAAGTTCCCACTTGCCATCTTTTGTTTTCCCGATAACCTTTGCTTCCACCTCTTGACCTTCCTTGAGAAAATCTGCAACGTTTTTCACATATTGGTTAGCTATCTTCGAGATGTGGATGAATCCAGCCTCACCATTCTCCAACGTAACCATTGCTCCGAACTTTGTTATTTGGGTTACTTTACTTTTAACAATGTCTCCAACCTTTGCCACAAATGCCCCTCCTCAAAAAGTTTTATGGCATCAATATTCTTTGCCTTTGTATTTTCTGCGGAACTTCTCGATTCTACCTTCCGAATCGATGACAAGAGACGTTCCTGCCGCACCTCGGTACAAAGGATGGCAATTTGAGCACACATCGATTCTGACATTTTGTCTAGTGGTGTAGAATTTGTGCTCAGCTCCACATGCACATTTCACCGTGACCAATTTCATCTCCGGATGAATTCCTTCCTTCATGCCTGCTCTCACCTCTTCGAATGACCTTTAGAACTTCAAAATTCAATCACATTATACCACAAAAAGGATCTTTTCAACTACCAATTTGTTAATTCTTCATCAATCGGTGCTGAGAAGCCAGGGAGTTGAGCGTAACTGTAATTGAACTCATAATCATGGCAGCTTCTGCAACCAAAGGATGAAGCAAACCCATCGTGGCGGCAGGTATTGCTAAGAGATTGTAGAGAAAAGCCCACAACAAGTTGCGCTTGATGGTTGCGAAAGTCATTCTCGAAAGTTTTATCAATGATGATATATTGTCCAGCCCACCGTGTATTATGATCACGTCCGCGCTGTTTATGGCGAGGTCCGTGCCAGTACCAACTGCTATGCCAACGTCCGCTCCTTTTATTGAAGCCGCATCGTTTATTCCATCACCCACCATGGCAACCTTGCCATATCGTGCTTGATACTCTCTAACTATGGAAAGTTTCTCTTCTGGTTTGATTTCAGCGTAGAAATCGTCTATTCCAAGCTGCCTTGCTACAAATTCAACATTTCTCTTCTTATCACCACTCAGCAAAACCGTTCTTATTCCAACTTTTTTAAGCTTTTCCACAGCGGCTTTTGCGTCGGCTCTCAACCTGTCTCTCAGTTTTATCGTACCAACCAGCTTGTCGTTCTTTCGAACCTCAACCAGGATTTCGATTTTTTCGGATTCAGAATCATCTGTTTGCCATGCCTTGCCGACAAAGTAACTCTCTCCCTTCACAGTGCCATGAACGCCAAGACCAGGTGTTTCGAGAAAATCTGTAACGTCACAGCGCTCTTCCGTTAAAACAGATATAGCCTTTGCCACGGGATGGTTAGAAAATCTCTCGATGGATGCAACTGCAACTAGATCTTCTGGTTCAAGGTTGTGTTCGACCACAGAGAGTTTCCCTTCTGTTAAAGTGCCTGTTTTGTCGAAAACAACTACCTTCAGATCTTTGGATGTTTGTATGGCTTCGGCGTTTCTTATCAAAAGGCCTTTTCTTGCTGCGGTGGTTGTTCCAATCATCAAAGCCATTGGAGTGGCGAGGCCAAGTGCACAAGGGCAAGCGATGACCAAGGTTGAAATAGCCGCGAAAATGGCGAAATTCACAGAACTATGAAGGTGTTTCAGCCACGGAATATACTTGGCCAAGTTGTCCAAAAACGGCTGAATACTGTGGTAACCCAATAACCAGAAGAAAAAGGTTCCCAGCGCGAGCAACAGGATAAGCGGGACAAATCTTGCCGTAATCTTGTCAACAAGTGCTTGGATTGGTATCTTCGAACCTTGTGCAACCTGGATTAACTCCAGCATTTGTTCGAGAAAGGAATCCTTACCGACCTTTGTCACATTCACTTTGAGAACACCAGACAGGTTCACCGTACCACCGATTACTTCGTCATTTTCTTGTTTTGGCACCGGTATTGATTCACCGGTTACGATGGATTGATCGACCCACGAACTACCTTCCATGACTTTGCCATCCACGGGGATAACATCACCTGGTCTAACCAGAACCACAAAACCTTCTTTCACGGCTTCTAGCGGTACTGCTATTTCTTTGTTTTCTTGGATTACAGTTACCTCTTTTGCTCGTAGTCTAAGAAGCGACCTGACTTGCTTTGAAGCTTTGTCCCTTAGGTGGGATTCGATGAATCGACCTGTAAGATGAAATGCCATTATCATCGCGCCAATCGCTGCAAAAGACTCTGTGTTAGACAGGAACAGTTTCAGTAGGCCGGTCAACCACGCCGCGCTTGAACCGAAGACGATAAGACAGTCCATGTTCATGTGTCTGTGACGCATGGCAATAACGGCGCCTTTGAAGGTCTTCTTACCTATGAAGAAGATGACAACAGCTGAAAATGCTATCTCCAGGTACAAAGAATAAAATGAATGCTGGAGCATGTGTTGGAACATCAACACAATCAACGGAGCGGTGAATATCCAACTCAGAATTACGCTGATCTTGGCCTGTGCATATCTTTTCGATTCCTCATCTTCTCCAAAGTCCAGCGAAACTTCATAACCAACCCGCTCAACAGCGGATTTGATAATTTCAAAAGGCAGATCCTCTTTGGCAACGACGAAGGCGGTCGAAGTTGAAAGGTTCACCGAAGCAAACTCAACCTGGGGGATTTGTTTTAACGCTTTTTCCACTATGTTTGCGCAGTTCGCACAAGTCATTCCCAAAACCTTGAAGTTCAGTTTGACTTTCTCCACGATAACTCACCGAATACATGATAGCGCTTTTTAAAAAAATCCGACATATTTCATACAAATTTTCTGGAAATCGTAAAATCGTAGCAAATCTCTTCAACCACGTTCATCTCAGCTTTCAGTTTCACATCTCTCACAGAGGTTAAGCAATTTAGTTGTGTGTTACCAAATCGTAACGATGTTTGAGGTTCGGATCGGGCCATTTTCTGATAAAATTTTTTTACGCTGTAGGTTGTGAAACTATACGGAAAAAATATTATTTGAGACCAGTTCTCTTGGAAAGGAGTGCTCGAAGTTGGCAAACAAAAGAGTTTTCGTAACGGCCCTGTCTTTCTCAAAATACAGTAAAGAACCAAGGGAATACCTCGAAAAAAACGGCGTCGAACTGGTTTGGAATTCAGCTGGCAGACCTCTGAAGGAAGAAGAACTGATCGCCGAACTTTCCAGAGCTTCACCAATTCACGGGATAATAGTAGGGGTTGACCCGATAACGAAGAAAGTCATGAAATCGTTGCCAGAGCTAAAAATCATAGCGAAGCACGGTGTAGGTGTTGACAACATAGACTTGGCTGCCGCAAAGGAACGCGGAATAATAGTCACAAACGCTCCCGGATCGAACAACGAATCTGTGGCGGATTTGACCTGGGCACTGATACTTGCAGCTGCAAGACAAGTTCCCAAAGCAGATCAGTTGACAAGGCAAGAAAGATGGGACCGCCTCTTGGGGTACGAGGTTTACGAGAAAACGATTGGAATAATTGGAACAGGTCAGATCGGTTTGGCTGTGGCAAGAAGGGCAAAGGGTTTTAACATGAAGATACTCGCGTACGACAAATTTCCAAACGAAAAAGCATCCAAGGAAATTGGGATAACTTATGTTTCGTTGGAACAACTTCTGAGGGAAGCGGATATCATCACAGTTCATGTTCCCCTGACCGATGAAACAAGAAATTTGATTGGCAGGAAAGAGTTCGAATTGATGAAAAAAACGGCTATTTTGATAAACACTTCCCGTGGAGAAATTGTCGACGAAAGAGCGCTGTACGAAGCGCTCGAGACTAATCGAATCTGGGCAGCAGGTCTTGATGTTTATTCTCAAGAGCCACCGGTTGGTAGTCCGCTGTTGAAGCTACCAAACGTTGTTTTGACACCTCACATAGGTGCTTACACCGTTGAAGCAAATTTGAAGATGGGTATGGCGGCTGCAAAGAGTGTTGTTCAAGTTTTCAACGGCGAGAACCCTGAAAACAGGGTTATTTAGGTTCTACAATCTTTTTAAGGAGGTGCGATGTGATGAGGTTCCGTGTGTTTCTGGTTCTTGGGTTAGCTCTGCTGATCAGCTCGGTTCTCCTTGCTGCGCCAAGGTACGTACTCAAGTTCAACCACGTTTTGTCCCCGACAGGACCGTATCATCAAGGTTTCCTAAAGTGGGCACAGGCTGTTGAAGAAAGAACAAACGGAGACTTCAAGATCGAGGTTTATCACAGTGCGCAACTCGGTGTAGAGGAAGACATCCTTGAACAAATTCGCGCTGGTGCCAACATTGGTCAGAACACTGACTCCGCAAGAATGGGAATGTACGTCAGGGAAATCGCGGTTATGAATGCGGCCTATTTCATCGACTTTATGGGCGCAAAGACTCCAGAAGAAGTTATGGAAGTCTTACAGAAAATCAAGAACTCCCCGACGATGCAGAAATGGTTGACTGAACTTGAGCAGAAGTACGGCTTCAAAGTACTTTCCTTCATGTGGGTTCAAGGTTACAGACACTTCTTCACCAACAAACCAATCAGAAAGCCCGAGGATCTACGCGGCTTAAGAATAAGGACACCCGCTGCACCGATTTGGCAGGAATCCATAAGAGCTCTTGGTGCACAACCTGTTGCACTCAACTTTGGTGAGATCTACACGGGCGTTCAGACAAAAGCAGTCGACGGCGCCGAATTGGTCTACGAGAACATAGACAGTGGAAAACTGTACGAAGTGCTCAAGTATGGCGCGGAAACCGGTCACATCCTCTTGATAAACTTCGAAGTCGTCAGTGCAAAGTGGTTCAACAGCTTGCCGCCTGAATATCAGAAGATACTCGTCGAAGAGTGCGACAAGGCTGGAATCGAGACCTCACTGAGAATCATGAAGGAACTCGATGCTTACTACAAGCAACAGGTGATTTCAAAAGGGTTGCAGGTCATCACGGATGTTGACAAGCAAGCATTCATGCAGGCTGCTGAGCAATGCTACAGAGTGCTTGGTCTTGTTGATGCGAGAAACCAACTGATGAAGGAAGTCAAGGGTCAATAATGCGTGATAATTACCTTTGGGACCCGATTCAGCGAGTCGGGTCCCTTTGAATTTCAAAAGGGGTGAGTTAATGAAGAGAGAGGATTACCTTTTGACATTTGAAAGAAATGCTGCGAGGATTCTGATTATTTCGATGATCATCTTAGTTTTCGCGTCTGGTGTCGCAAGGTTTCTAAAATATCCCATAAATTGGGCGGTTGACATGAGTACCTTTATGTTTGCTTGGGCCTGCTTTTTTGCCTTCGATGTGGCTTGGAGAGAGAATAAGATGATGTCTGTTGATCTTTTTGTTAAGCGCCTGCCAAAAAGGGCGCAAAAGGTTATAAAAACGATAAACTATCTGATAATCTCAGCTTTCTTGGTTTATTTGATAATCTGGGGCGCTCAGCTCACATACGCATCCAGATTCAGAAGATTTCTTGGAATGCCGGCTGTGAGTTATGCGTGGGTGACCTTGAGTGTTCCCGTTGGTGCTTCTCTGATTCTAAGAACCACTTTAACCAAGATGATCGGTGAGTTGAAAAACTCCGACGACAAGGGAGCTGAAAAGCCATGCTAATTGTCCTTATAGCATTTGCCGTGTTTCTGTTGATGGGGATGCCCGTTGCTTTCTCAATAGGAATATCGGGTTTTTTGTGGTTTTTGCAGCATTCGAACCTTCCAATTACCATTCCAATTCAAAGGGCTCTTTCTCAAACACAGAACTTCACACTGTTGGCTATTCCCATGTTCATCCTTGCAGGAAATGTGATGAACTACGCTGGCGTCACGAAGAGGCTTCTTGATTTTGCATCGTCTTTGACCGGTCACATGAGGGGAGGACTCGGTCAAGTTTCGGCAGTTCTTTCGACGTTGATGGGAGGAGTTTCCGGCTCAAGTATTGCCGACGCAGCAATGGAAACAAGAATGCTCGGACCCGAAATGCTCAAAAGAGGATATCCGAAAGGCTTCGCTGTGGCTGTTAACGTTTGGACATCGCTCATAACGCCAATAATACCCCCAGGGATCGCCTATATACTTTACGGTACCATTGGTGGGGTTTCCATAGGCAGGTTATTTGCAGCTGGTATCTTGCCCGGTTTGCTGCTGATGACCTCGTACATGGTTGCAATTTCAATATCGGCAAGACAGATGCGATTGCAGCCCGAAAGACCGAGGAGGGCTTCCACTTCGGAAATCGGTTCCGCATTTGTGAAGAGCATTTGGTCAATCATCTTTCCTGTTTTCTTGATCTTTGGGCTTAGATTGGGGGTATTCACCCCTTCGGAAGTTGGGTCTTTTGCGGTGCTTTATGGGTTACTCGTTGGCTTTCTAATCCACAGGGAACTTGATCTGAAAACCTTTTTGACAAAGACTATGAATGATTCCATTGGAGACATTGGAAGTGTAATGTCGATAATAGCCCTGTCAGCGATCTTTGACTACGGAATGGTCTGGGAAAGGATACCAGAAAAACTCGCCAACTTCATGCTTGGTATAAGCTCAAATTCCACCGTTTTGATGCTCATAATCGTGATGTTTTTGGTCTTTGCAGGATTGTTTATCGACGCCACTGCTTTGATACTTATGACAACTTCGGTTTTTCTTCCCGTAGCTCGCCGAATAGGCATCGATCCAGTTCACTTTGGGTTGGTTTTTATCCTTGCTGCCGCAATGGGCAATCAGACACCACCCGTAGGTGCGTCAATGTACGCTGGCTGTTCGGTTCTTGGGGCAAGCGTTGAGGAGTACACAAAAGCCTCTGGTCCTTTCTTTGTGGCAACGATTCTTGTCATTCTGACTGTGGTTTTCTTCCCGCAGATTTCCTTGGTTATACCAAATCTACTTTTCAAATAAAGGAGGATGCGGAATATGAATTTCACAGGGAAAGTGGTTCTGATAACAGGTGCTGGAAGTGGCATTGGAAGAAAAGCGGCGATCATGTTTGCGGAAAAGGGTGCAAAAGTTGCGGTTAACGACATTTCGAAAGAAAAGGGAAATGAAACTGTTGAAATGATAAAACAAAGCGGAGGGAGTGCCGTTTTTGTCTATGGAGATGTATCAAATTCCGCCGATGCAAAAAAAATTGTGGAGGAAACTGTGAAACAATTTGGTCGTCTGGATATTCTTGTCAACAACGCCGGTATTGTCCCATCTGGCAAAGTCGAAGACGCAACCGATGAAATTTTTGAGAAAACCATGTCGATAAACGTAAAAGGTCCTATCATGCTTTCAAAATACGCGGTTCAAGAGATGAAAAAGCAAGGCGGTGGAGTGATTGTAAACGTATCGTCGGTTGCAGCACTCAAGGGTATTGCCGACAGGTGCGTTTACAGTGTTTCAAAGGCTGCCTTGCTTGGACTTACAAAATCGATGGCAATCGACTATGTAAAGTACAACATCAGGGTGAACGCTGTCTGTCCGGGTACAACCTATTCTCAAGGTCTTGCGGAAAGGGTTCAGGCTTCAGCTGATCCGCAAGCGACCCTGAGGGAAATGATGGCGCGCCAACCTGTTGGAAGATTGGGGAAGGAAGAAGAGATAGCTTTTGCAATTCTTTTCGCCGCATGTGATGAAGCTGCCTTCATGACTGGCAGTTATATAGTTATAGATGGTGGTGCGACAACCGCTTAACTTGAAGCGTGGTTTGAAAAGCTATAAAATATTGTAGCGTTAGTCAAATCTGAGTTGTTGCAGAGGTGGATGAAGTGAACTCCATCTGCTTGGGACTTGATATAGGAACCACCGGTGCAAAGTGTTGTGCTTTTGATGTCAATGGGAATCTGATCTCTCTCGGCAGGCAGAACTACGGGGTCATTCAACCCAGACCCGGCTGGGTTGAACAAGACCCCGATGAGATAGTCGAAGCGGCCTTCGATTCCATCAGACAGTGTTTGCACGGCATGGGTCAGGCTCACCAAGTTGAAGCCGTTGGCTTAAGTAGCATGTTTCACAGTACGCTCTTAGTTGATGAAGACATGCGTAAGTTGACGAATTTGATAATTTGGGCGGATACGAGATCAACCAACGCTTTGAGGAATTATCAAGGACTTTTTCGAGATCTCTATCCCCTCACTGGCTGTGTCTACCATGAGATGTATCCTTTGGCAAAACTCATTTGGTTAAGGCAAGAAAGACCAGATCTGCTTGAAAAAGCAAGCAAAATAATCAGCATTAAAGAATACGTGCTTTGGCACTTGACCAACAGGATGGCTGTTGACATCTCAATTGCCTCTGGAACTGGTTTGTTCAACATTCACACAAGAGACTGGGAAAAATCGATCTTTGATAAGCTGAAAATCGACGTATCCAAGATGAATCAAACGGTGGCTCCCTCGACAGTTGTCGGTTACATCACAAAGGAATGCAGTGACAAAACAGGCTTAAAGCAAGGAATACCAGTTGTCATCGGAGCGGGTGATGGAGCTCTTTCAACACTTGGTTCAAATTGCTTGGATGAAAGCAAAATGACCTTCATGGTTGCAACAAGTGGTGCTGTTAGAAAAATCTCGAAGAAGCCAGTAATCGATCCTCAAAGAAGAACATGGTGCTACATCCTCGATGAAGAAAATTGGTTACCCGGTTCGGCGATTAACAACGCTGGGATAGTCATGAGCTGGTATGTGAAGAACTTCTATCCGGATATCAATGATGAAAAAGCGGATCCGTACAAGCTAATGGAAAATTGGGCTTCAGAGATTCCCGCAGGTTCTGAGGGTTTGATTTTTCTTCCATTCCTAACAGGCGAAAGGGGTCCTTACTGGAACTCAAATGCAAGGGGCACAATCTTTGGCATGGCACTTCACCATGACAGGCGACATGTGGCAAGAGCCATCATCGAAGCCGTTGCGTTCAGAATGAGGAGCATATACGAAGCTCTTTGCGATGTAGCAGGCGAACCAAAGCAGATCATAGCAACCGGTGGGTTGATGAAGTCAAATCTTTGGGTGCAGGTTTGTGCCGACGTGCTGGGCAGAACGATTTATCGTGTAAACATCGAAGAGGCTTCTTCTTTTGGAGCATCGATAATGGCCATGAAGGGAATCGGTTTGATAGGGAATTACGATGAAATTCTTTCAAGTGCCGTAAAAATTCTCGACGGCTTTGATCCAATAGAAGGAAACAAAAAGATCTACTCAGAACTTTATGAAATCTACAAAAATGTGTATGCCAAACTGCAAGAAGATTTTGTCTCAATAAGCCGTTTTCAGTCTTCTTTCCGTTGATCTTACGCAAACATTTTCCGCCATTTTGCGTTTCAAGTTGAAAAGAAAAATTCTTAAACGCTGAGGATTAGTTTTCTCGCTTGATATGAAAAAGAAAGCTCCTCTTCGCTGCTGTTCTCTCTGCTTGTTGTCAATTTCATTCATCACAGTATGTTTGACATATTTCATCTTTTAGAGCTATAATTGGTTAACACCATCGGGGAGGGATACAGATGAAGTGGGTCGCGTTCTTTCTCGGTGCGGTAACATTGCTGATTCTTATTTCGTGCACGACATCGCCAGTTCCGCCGTCCAATAGCAAAACTCCCATGCAGCTTGCCGAAGATTTAATTGAGACAGTGTTGGAAATGTTGGAAGATCCGCCTCAAAATGAGAACGAGGCATTCGAGGCACTAAGTCAGATTCTTTACATACCGAGCGAAGACGCAACGGAAGTTAAGGACAGCGGCATTCTTTCACTTGCGAGTTGGATCATGCAGGTTAATTTTCTTGAGCCATCTACTGTAACCAATATCGAAGTGCTTTCTGTGACAGAGCTTGAGGATTTGAAGTTCTTTCCCTGGATTGTATCGGATAAACCAGATTTCGTTGACAGGGTTTTCATCTTGAACCTGTTTTGCGAATTTGACCAATCGTCAACTCAAACGATCTGCAGTTTGCCAATGATCACAATCAAAAATGTTGATGACAAATCTTATTTCCTGACGATTTTTGCTGAGACAACCAACGGTTCAACAGAAGTTAAGATGTACCCGCAGCTGCCCCCGCTTCCTTAGAACCTTAAGACATCAATATTTCAACTCCGACACCGCAAGTTTTGTTTTTTTAAGATTCTCAATAGCTTGCGGATCTTTTGCCGCGACGATTGTATAAATGGTGTCCAGAATAACCAGTTGAACTATCCGAGAGGTCATGGCATCGGTTCGAATCTTGGTTTCTTTGGTATTTGTTCTGAGCACTACTGTTGACAGTTTCGCAAGACTGGATTTATCGTTGCCAGTAATCGTCACAACTGGGATTTTCAGTTGCTTTGCCTTTTTTGCAACCTCGACGATGCCTTTTGACTCACCAGTGTGAGAGATTGCAAAGACCAGATCATCGGGTTCGGATATCGCGAGCAAAGTGACCATGATGTGTTCATCGCTTGAGAAAACACAATTTTTCCCTATTCTTGAAAATTTGTGGAAGGCATCGTGTGCAACAGCAGCGGAGGCTGCAAAACCAAAGAACATTATCCTTGAGGCTTTTTCGACAAGTCTTGCTGCTTTTTCTATTTCAGAATGATTTATTGTGTTCAAAGTATCAAGAATCGCACGAACAGTTGCCTTGAAGATCTTCTCTGTGATTGTTTTGACGTCGTCTTTTTCTCCAACGTCCTCATAAACTATCTCAAGAGGGGCTCTTGAGAGCTCCTGGGCGAGTATAACCTTGAACTGCTGAAAGCTCTTCAAGTTTATCTTTCTGTAGAACTTGACAACCGAAGCTTCGCTTTTTGCACCTGCCATCTTGGTTAGATCGCTTATGGAAGATTCAAGAATCTTACGTGGATTTTGCAGGACAATATCGGCTATCTTTCTTTCGGTTTCAGTAAACGAGTTGTACTTTTCTCTTATGGTTTGTAGAACGTCCATTTCTATCACCCCGCTACCATCATTATACATACTTTGTTTCCTTTTTCATCTTGCTTGGTTTTTCAAGCTGTTTCGACGGCGAGCAACAAACATCAAACGTGGGAATTTAAGAGGCTGCCATGGGCAGCCTCCTCTTGCTACTGTCTCAGCACCTCATCCCACGTTGTGACCGGCCAGGTTGTTCTGAACAGTTCCTCGACGGCGGGCTTTGCTTTCTCTCTTATCTGTTGTGCAACGACTGCATCAAGAGTTATTACCTTCATTCCATGAGCTTTAAGCCTCTCGATTATATTGCTTTCGTTGTCCTTTAGCCTCTGGGTTGCCCAAGCACACGCTTCAGTCATGAGGTCAACCACCAATTTTTGATCATCTTTCGAAAGCTTATCGAAAGTTGGTTTGTGCATCGTCACCCAACCGACACCGCAGAGATGGTTTGTCAACGTCAGATGAGATTGAACTTCATAGAGTTTGAAAGACTCGATCTGTGTCAAATCACCCTCAGAGGCTTCCGCTCTTCCTTCTTTCAAAGCGTTGTACAGTTCAGGCAAAGGAACTGTCACAGGTGTGGTGCCTACAGCTTCCCAGATTTTCACCCACGTTGGTACAACTGGCAGTCGCAGCTTCAGACCTTGCAGGTCCTGCAACGATGTTATAGGTTTGTTAGACGTGAATTGCCTATAACCACGGTAAACTGTTCCAAGGCAGATCATGTTGCCTTTCTCCGCAACGAGTGATTTTGCCTTTTCGCCTATGGGTCCATTCCAGACTCTCAAGAAATGTTCATAATCCTTTATAACGAATGGTGCGTTGACAAAGAAGTATTGAGATGCAAAGACCTCGACTGGACGGCCTCCGGTGAACTGTAAATCCGCAGCTCCTGAGGAACATAGGTTGTTCGCTTCCTCTTCTGAAACCTGACCTGCCGAGATCTCCACGGTGATCCTTCCCGCAGTTTTTGCTTCGATCAATTCCTTGAATTTCTCGGCAGCTTCAACCAAAATGTGACCTTTTTGGAACGGTGAAACAGCTTTGAGAACAATTTGTTGACCCATTAGGTTAGTGATTAGCAGAACACAGAGCGCTAAGACAACAAGCAACTTCCTCACAGACACCCCTCCCTATCAAGGGAAGTTAATCTTCCCCCACGGTATGGATCTTTCACAACAGTCCTATTTTCCTTCCTTCCTCCGCCGATAGATAAGCGGCGTACATTATCTTGGTGGTTTCTTTCGCGAGCTCAAAACCGCTCACTGGCTCTCTATCTTGCAGAACGGACAGTGCGAAATCTTTCATCTCCTGTGGATAGCCTCTTGTCCAGAATTCATCGGCGGATGGGAAACTGTATCCAGCTTTTGTTTCAAGTTTTTCGGAAATGTATTCGGCGCCCCAAACTTGGTCATTCGGTGCATAGGCAACTATTGAGTTATTGGGAGTGATGTTTGCCATCATCATACCAGTTGAACCGTAAATCTCGACTCTGTTCTTGACGCCACCGAGGCTCACATCAGTGGAAAAAACAGTTGCCCTTGAACCATCTTCAAATTCAATGACAACCAGCGACCAATCTTCAACGTCGAACCAATCCCTCACAACGTAACAAGGCTTGTCCTTGAGTGAATTTGATTTGGTCACCGATGCGATTTCCCCATAAACTGATACTGGTCTTATCGGTTTTCCGTTTTTCACAGTTCCTTCGAAAGCTTTCAGATCGAGTACCGCTGCCACTGGATGTGAGCCAAGGCGCATCAAGCTTCCCCCACCCGAAGTTCTCCATCTGCGAGAATACAGAGCTTGTGAGCCAGAATGGCTACATTCCGCTCTGATATCAAAGACAACCATTTGTGAAGATTGGATCATCTTCTTCATCTTCATCAGAGCGGGTGCATACACCCAGTTTTCTGCATACATGAACTTAACGCCAGATTTTTCCAACAATTCTTCCATTGCCTCAACCTTTTCCATGACCTTTTTGTACATGTGTGCCTTTGTAACTTGTGCTCCAACAGCTTCCACATCGGGAACATCTTCACCAAAATATCCCGTCAATGGTTTTTCACATATTATGTGTTTGTTGTTTTCGCAGGCGCATCTGATAACTGCGTCGTGAAGATTTGTTGGGGTACAGATGTCCACAACGTCAATTTCGTGGCTTTGACACAGCTCTTCGAAGTTGTCAAAAACCATTGGAACGTTGTACTGCTTCGCAAAGTGTTCAGCATTTTCCTTTCGTGAAGCGCATACTCCTTTTACTTCTATCAAAGTGTCGTTTTCCTTGAATGCGGCTACGTGAACCTTTGCTATGAAACCAGCGCCGACCAATCCTACCCTCACCTTCTTCACTCAAACCACCTCACAGAACAAGCAGAAATGGTCTGACAAACTCCACTCCGTTGATCTCAACTTTTATGGTTGGGAAAACAAAAGGTTTTGTTATCATAACAGGTCCAGAGTGAGTGGCTATGAACCCATCTTCTGACTTGGTTCCACTTATCGTTGGATTCCAGCAGAAGGCTTGGTTGTTTCTTATTATCTCTTCCGTTTGAGGAGTTACGCGAATGTCCCGAGCGTAGTAACCCATTGCTCCACCTTGATGGTGAAGCTTCCATTCGTCGTGATAACCTCGCTTTTCGTATTCTTCTATCGCCGCAAGAACAGGCTCGTTCATCTTTCTTCCTGGTTTGGTTTTTTCTATCATGATGCACTCAATTTCTATGTTCTCTTTGTACTGTTTTATGAAATCTTCTGAGGGTCTGCCAAAATGTACCATTCTTGTTACCGTTGTTATCAATCCCTTGTACCTGGCGTTTACAGAGATCATCAGAAGCTTTTGCACCTTTTTCGTAGTTGGGATCGGATGTCTGTACAACTTTGCTCTTTCATCAGCAGCTACCATGAATCCAGTTGGATCTATTCTGTATTTCCAAAGTTCCTCACTTACTCTTCCCGCTATCTCGCATTCCATATCGCCGGGCCTGGTGAAAAGCAAAACACTTTCCAACACTCTTGACAGCTTTTCACCAAGGTAAAGATAACGCTCAATTTCCGGTTCCAAGAGCTCGTATCTAAGTTTGTTGATCTCTGGTTCTACGTACTTCAAACCGGAGATGTTAACATCGCAACCAATTTCACCGTTTTTTACAATTTCTCTGACAATCTGCAACTCCTTGTTCTCATACCATTCATATTCGATCAGCTTGAAACCCAGATCGACAATTTCTTCATCTCTCATTCTCGGTGTCTCGATTTTGTTGGCAATTACGAAACAATCATCGTAGGTTACCAACACCGAGCTAACACCGATTTCCGTTGCTATGCCTACCATGTTTAAACCACCGGCGGTTATCCAAGAGAAGTTGGGTTGTTTCTTGAGCAGAACAGCTGATAGTTTCTCTTGTTGCATCAGAACTCTTATTCTTCTGAGTTTTTCGTTCACTTCTTGAATTCGCTCCACAGTTATGCCTCCTTTTTCTTAAGAGCGTTTACAAGCGAGCTGATCAACGGAATAGCAGCTGAGACAATCGCAAGCAACAGCAAAGTCAAAGATATTGGGCGTTTGAAGAGTATTGTCCAGTCGTTTCGAGCTGTGAGAAGTGCTCTGTTCAAATTCTGCTCTGCCATTGGTCCAAGAATCATTCCCAAAACAAGTGGTGGTAAAGGAAAACCGTACTTCTTCATGAAATAGCCAATAATTCCAAAAACGAGTGCCACACCAACATCGAAAAAGTTGTTGCGGAGTGAAAAAGAACCAACAACCGCAAGAACAAGGACTATTGGCATCAGATACTCATCGGGAATCTTTAAAATGTTCGGTGCGAACGCTATGGCAAGAAGACCACAAGCGAGCATCATAAACTGAATCACAAACCAGCCGGCAAAGAATGAGTATATGACATCCGGATGCTGTGAGAACAACAGGGGTCCTGGCCTGACACCTATAAGAATGAGTGCGCCCAACATTACAGCTGTTACAGCATCACCTGGTATTCCAAGCGAAAGAGTTGGAACCATTGCACCACCTGTTACGGCGTTGTTTGCAGTCTCGCAAACAGCAACACCCTCTAAGGCACCGTTACCAAACTTGTCTTTGTTCTTCGACCATCTTCTCAACTCATTGTAGGCAAGGAAAGTTGCAATAGTTCCCCCAGTTCCTGGTATGACGCCGATAACAGTCCCTATAACCGAACCAAACAAAATGGGAATTAGCAGCGAACGAAACTCGACGCCGGTGAGCCATAAACCACCGGTTTTTACTGTCATCTCGAGTTTCTGGCTTCTGTCCAGCCTTTCCAGAACTTCTGAAATGGCAAAGACCCCGATCAAAACAGGCAGAAATTCTATACCATTTGCGAGTTGATCAATTCCCAGGGTCAAGCGTATTGTGCCTCTGATGTTGTCAATCCCGATCATTGCAAGCAAGAGCCCCAAAAGACCTGAAACAGCGCCTTTGAGCAAACTTTTACCGGAAACACTAGCAATTATCGTTAGTCCAAAAACAGCCAGCGAAAAGTACTCAGCTGGTCCAAATTTCAGAGCAATCTTGGCAAGGATGGGAGCCAAAAAGACCATGCATATTCCACTTGCAAGTCCTCCAAAAACTGAGCCTATAAGTGCAGCGCTAAGTGCTTTCCCCGCTTTACCTTGCTGCGCCAAAGGATACCCATCGATTGCTGTGGCTGCAGCTGAAGGAGTTCCAGGAGTTCTGATCAGGATAGCAGAAATTGAGCCGCCAAACATCGAAGCGCAGTACATACCGGTGAGCATCAACAAAGCGCTTTTTGGATCAAGGTAATAGGTGAATGGTAAAAGCAGGATTATTCCCATAGAAGAAGTAACTCCTGGAAGTGCCCCCACGACGATCCCCCCCAGTACTCCCAGGAGCATCAGGAAGAGATTTGAAGGCAGAACGGCGATTTTCAAGCCTTCTATCCAGTAATTTATCATCGCGTACCCTCCTAATCAATCACAGAGAGAAAGAAGGCAGTGGGACTTTGAAAACCTGAGCGAACACATAGTAAATGACAAAGGTGCTCAGCAAACTGATCAGAGCATTCCATAGCAACTTTTTTCCACCAAAAAGATAGGCGGATCCAAAAATCAAAAATGGTGTCAAAACGACAAAGCCAAGCTCGTCGAGAAGATAAACATATGCGAAAAACATCGCAGCTATAGCAGTAATCCTTTTCAACACCGAAGATTTAAGCGCCTTTTGTGTTTTCGTCCTAGACAGCGCTCCCTTAACTATCAAGGCAACTCCGCAGATCATTAAGGCGATTGTGATCAAGCGCGGAAAACTAGCCGGACTGAGTCCTATTTTCGCAGGTTTGACCCCCGAAGTATTCAAATAGAAAATCAGTCCTGTTCCGAAGACAATCAATCCAGATATGAGATCACCATTTTTGAGTCTCACTTCGACGACACCTCCAACCCCCTGCCTCGCCGGCAGGGGGATGACGATCATTTACCGTATTTGTTCCCCATTTTCTTGAGTTTCAACAACTTTTCCCAGTAATCGTTTTGCTGTCTCACAAATCTTGCAAAAGTAGCCGAATCCATGTAGGAAATTATGTTTCCCATCTCCTTTGCCTTGGCTTGAAATTCGGGATCGTTTATGCATTTGTAGAAAATGTCATGGAGAGCTTGAACAACCTCGATCGGTGTACCTTTTGGCACTGCAACACCTCTCCACATACCCAACTTGAAATCGATACCAAGCTCAACAGTTGTCGGTGTATCCGGGAAGACGTCAAGCCTTTTTTCACCGAGAACAGCCAGCACCCTCAGTTGTCCTGCTTGAACATTTGTCACACCTTCTGGGGCTGCGGCCATAACCGCATCGACATGCCCGCCAACGAGGGCTGTAACTGCTGGTCCACCACCCTCAAATGGCACGTGGGTAAATCTGACACCTACGAAGTCTTCAAAAGCAACTGCCACAAGGTGGTTCCCACCGCCTGCTCCGCCGTTTCCCATCGTGATTGCCTCTGGGTTAGCCTTGGCTGCTTGGATCAAATCGTTTAGTGTTTTGTAGGGTGAGTTCGCGTTGACGAGGATATAGCTTGGGTCATGGACAATGTTTATAACCGGTACGAAATCGTCAACTGTGAATTTCACCTCATCCCAGTGCATCTTGGCAAGTATTGGGAACGCGAAGGACAACAGCGTGTAGCCATCGGGTTTTGCCTTCAAGAATTCCATTGTTCCAGTCACCGCACCAGCACCTGGAATGTTCTTGATCACAAGTGGTTGTCCATTTGTGTATTTTGGGAAAACAGCTGCAATAGCTCTGAAAATCAAGTCCGTTGCACCACCAGCAGACCACGGAACAATGATCTCAACCGGTTTTGTGGGAAACTGTGCGAAGAGTGATGCAAAAGCTAAAACACCGATAAGCACCGTAGCCAGAACCTTTTGCCTCATAAGATCACCTCCCCCTCAATCTCTTGTGTGGAAAAATGTTTTAATGAGCATTTCTGCTATTGTCCCTATTCATAAAAAAATTTTATCATCACAAGTTCTTTTTGTTTCTGCTGAATATTACCATACAGTTGCAGTTTGGTGAATTTATTGTAAGCACTGTAACATATTTGCTACAGCTATAATATTGTGTTGCGCGTTTTCACAAGAAAGCTATCAAGAATTTCACGGACAATTTACGTGAGTGTATTCCACGGATCTTTCACACGGGTTAAAATAATATAGAGTAAATCAGTCTAAATTCCTCGAAAGGGGGGCAAGCTGTGGTTGGTTTTTTGCGTTACCTCAGAGAGGAAATAGAAAATGTCAAACAAAAGGATCCCGCGGTCAAGAGCTCTATCGAAGTTTTTCTATATCCGGGTTTTCATGCTCTTTTATGGCACAGGTTAGCACACAGACTTTACAAGCGCAGGTTGTACTTCTTGGCGAGGTTGATTTCACAACTTGTTCGCTTTTTCACAGGCATTGAGATACACCCAGGTGCAAAGATCGGCAGACGCGTTTTCATAGACCATGGCTTGGGTGTTGTCATAGGAGAAACCGCTGAAGTAGGTGACGATGTGGTTATTTACCAAGGTGTCACCTTAGGTGCGCGTGGAAACGAGAAAGGAGTAAAGAGGCATCCAACGATTAAAAACGGGGTTGTCATCGGGGCTGGCGCAAAGGTTCTTGGTCCAATTACCGTTGGAGAATACGCTAAGATTGGTGCAAATGCCGTTGTACTCCACGATATTCCGCCTTTTGCCACTGCTGTTGGAATACCGGCTCAGGTTGTGAAAATCCGCCAAAAGGAGAAAATCGCAACACAAGCGGGGGATGAAGGGTGTCGCGTAATACTTGCAATGATCCACAATAACGTCCACTCTGACTATTTGTGTAATCTGCCCTAACACTAAGCGAGGATTTACCAATCCCCTATCCCCCTTTTCAACTTATTCCTCTACTGGCTCAAAATCCTCCTTTGAAGCACCGCAAACTGGACATGTCCAGTCGTCCGGAAGTTCTTCAAATGGCGTACCTGGTTGCACATCGTTATCTGGATCTCCCTGGGCTGGATCGTAAACATAACCGCAGATGATACACCTGTACTTCTGCACATCGATCACTCCTTATCTACGATTATACGCTTTTTAAAATCGAAGAATAACTAAGCAAAGATTCAGCTCAAAATTCCACGTACTTGTCCCTAGTGGACCCACAAACAGGACATCTGTCTGGTGCAGAGCCCTCCACTGTGTGTCCGCACACACTGCATATGAAGATCTTGACCTCCAGATAATCCTTTCCCTCTTCTGCTAGCTGCTTTGCCTTCTTGTACATCACTTCATGGATTTTTTCAGCTTCAAGTGCGTAATGAGTGCTTCTGACAGCCTCGCTTTCATTCTGCATTTTGGCGGTTTCTTTGTAAACCGGATACATCTCGTTGACTTCAAAGTGTTCTCCGTCAATGCACTGCTGTGTGTTTTCAGGCATTCCGTTGACCTTTCCCAACACCGTGTAATGATTTCTGGCGTGAACAAATTCAGCATAGGCGATGGCTTTGAATAGTCTCGCAAAATTTGTTAATCCCCTTTTCTCAGCTTCTTCGGCGAATATCAGGTACTTCATGTGAGCCATGCTTTCACCGGCAAAGGCGTCCTCGAGGAATTTCTTGGTCATTTCACGCATCACATCACCCCCAGACTCAAATGGATTCGTTATAAATTATATCAGATTCTTAACTTTAAGTACCTGCTTGTTTCGTTTCAGCTGATTTCAACCGATAACTGTCCATCCCATGGGTTATACTCTCTTTAGGGGCAGTTTATTTCCAAGAGGTGATCTTGTGCAGATCAATAAGATCAGTTCGGATCATTACAAACCGAGTTATCACGGATATTCTATTGTTAACATTTCAAACGCCGTGTTGGAACACTTTGGCTGCGATCCTATTCACAAATCATATCCATTTGAAGAGCTCTTACCCGGTCTTTTTCAAGGTATCAACAAGATTTTGATCTTTTTGATAGACGCGTTTGGTTATCATAGTTTGGAAAATGCTCTCAGCAAAGAGAACATACTCTCTAATGCTAAAATTCTAAAAGCTACCTCTGTTTTCCCAACGACCACAAGCAGCGCTATTTCTTCTCTTTTGACTGGTTGCACACCGATCGAGCACGGTATGCTCGGTTACATTCTCTACTTGAAAGAGATCGGTGGTTTGGTAAACATGATTGAGCTTTCGTCACCTACACTCGGAAAACTGCCTTCAAGTGTTCCGCCAAGATCCATCCTGCTGACTGAAACGATTTTTGAGAAACTAACAAGAATAGGTGTTCGATGCTTTGTGTTGACTTCGAAAACAATCAGAGGTTCAGGTTTTTCGAATCTCACCCATTCCGGTGCTTCTGTCAGAAGCTATCAAAGCTTTGGGGATCTGATTCAGGAATTTTCGGAAATCGTTGAACTTGAAGGGAATGTTTTTGGCTTCGTCTACTGGGGTCTGCTGGACTCGATAGGTCACAAGAAGGGAGTTAACTCGAGGGCGTTCGAGACAGAGCTTTATTGGCTTCTAAAGATGTGTAATCAAGAGATTGCCTCAAAGTTGAAGAGCGACACTTTGCTTATAATCATGGGAGATCACGGTCAAATAGCAACACCTTGGCAAAACGAAGTGTGGTGGTCGTGGAAGGATCCTATCTCAAAACATTTTATGATGGCACCAGGTGGGGAGATGAGAATGATGCACATATACACAAAAGATGTGGACGAGGTGGTACAATACATACAGGAAGAACACAAAGATAAAGCCACTCTTTACACCAAAGAACAAGCTATTAACTTAGGTCTTTTCGGTGATGGTGAGATAAGAGAAGAGTCACTTGACAGAATAGGTGACGTTGTGTTGATAGCGAAGAAGGATTACTCTTTCTACTTCAAGTTTACGGGACGGGAAGAGAGTTTGAAATCCAAACATGGGGCTTTGAGCTTGGAAGAGCTTTTGGTCCCGCTGGTTATATTTAGGAGGTGATCAATTCTTATTAAGAAGTCCCACGCACGGTTTGGTTGGTCTTGAAGATGTGGGAAAGATCATACGAACTTTCACCGACGGGAAACCCTTCAGGTTGTACATCGGCACGGATAGCGATGGCAAAAGTGATTTAATCTTGTTTGCAACAGTTTTAGTTGTTTATATAGCGGGTACTGGGGGTATTTATTTTTACAAAATCAAGAAGGAGAACAGACACTACGATATCTACTCCCGCCTACTTCAGGAAGTACATCTCAGCGTTGAAATGGCAAATCTCATTAAAGAGACTTTGAACATCGATCATGCAGAGATTCACATAGACGCCGGCTACGATGGGGAAAGTAGAGAGATCCTGTCAGCACTTGTCGGGTATGTAAAAGGTATGGGGTATACTTTCAAATTGAAACCATGGGCATTTGCGGCTTCCAAAATAGCGCACAGACACACGAAATGATTAACTCAGTTGTCTCGATATTTCAAAGAGTATGACGCCGGCACTGACGGCGACGTTCAAAGAGTCTATCGAAGAACGCATGGGAATCGAGATTATTTGGTCGCAACTTTCCCTCACAAGTTTGCTTAGTCCTTCGCCTTCGTTGCCAAACACAACACAGACAGGTGGAACGAATTTTTCTTCGTAAATGCTTTTTCCATCCATATCAGCACCGTAGATCCAATAACCTCTTTGTTTCAGCTTTTCCATCGTTTGGACAAGATTGGTTACAATCACAATTGGAATTCTCAAAACCGTTCCAGCGGAAACCTTCACAACAGCTGGCGTAACTTTAACTGATCTGTCTTTTGGTATGACTATGGCACTTGCCCCAGCCCCAACAGCAGTTCGAACTATTGCTCCAAAATTGTGCGGATCGGTAATGTGGTCGAGTATCACTATCAGTTCGCCCTCCAGTTTGGATTCATCGCTGTAGTTGAATTCCAAATCAATTGCTATTCCTTGGTTCTTTTCTTCTTGACATAGACTTTCCAATTGCTTTTTTGTCGTGTAAATGTAGGAATAACCAAGCTTTCTCAGTTGTTGTTCTAGCTGAGTGAATTTCTTTGCTTTTTCCTCAGAAAGGTATATTTTCTTGACAGGATATCTGGTTCTCAAAACCTCATCCAACACGCTCTTGCCGTAAACTATCATTCTCTTCAGCTCCGAAAGCCATTTTCAATAGTTGACTCAATCTCTCGTTTTCACCACTTAGATACAGAAATCCTACAACTGCTTCAAACGCCGTGCTTTTCCTGTAGGAAAGGTCGTTACCGTATCTTTTTGCAGCTTTACTGTTAAAAGCTCTGTTTGCAACGTTGAGTTCTTCTTCGGAAAGGACAGCCACGATTCGTTCAAACCCCTTTGCTTGACCGTCACGGGAAATCAAACTGGTAACTCTCTGATGAATGACAGAAACATTCAGATACCCGATGTTTTGCATTCTGCAGTACAACGAACAAACCGCATCGCCAATGTACGCAAGGGTTGATACCGGGAGAAACTTAGGATTCAGTTTTCCCACCTCCAACAACAAATCTTCTAAGAGCCACTTCGTCCAAATATAACCTGTTGAGCCTGTCTTGTTCAAAAAGGTAAGTTTGAAATCTCCTCAGCTTCAATTTCTCCAAGACCTGTCTATCTCTTCTCACAGTTAAAAACCTTTCTCTTGTTTCTTCCTCGGCCTTTTTGAGTTTCGACAATTCACTCTTCTTTTGTTCGAGCAGCCAGTTCAGCATTTGTATGGACCATCTCCACTGTTGCAACTCAAAGCCAGTCTTTCCCGTTGAGCATTCCGCAGTGAGCTTGCGTTGAATCATGCCGATTTCATTCTCTATTTCAGCCGCTTCCTGTTCTACTATCCTGATCCTGGCTCTTATGGATGCAAGCTGCAATTTGATTTGATTTTCCTCCGAAAATCTCAATTGTAGAATTTTTTCCAGCCTGAATCTAAAAACTGCCAAAAGAATCCTTCCTTGTACAGATTATACGACATATATCAAAAACTCTTCTTCAGATGGTAAAATGTTAATGACGTTCCCGCGGAGGTGACACAGTGAAAAATTTGATCGACTTCAAAATGACCAAAGAAGGCTTGATTCTTGTAATCAGAGACTACGAAAGCTTAGAAGACGTTATCGAACAACTGAACGCCAGATTGGCGCAGATGAGAGGATTCTTTGCTCAAGGTGACAAAGTAATGCTGATGGTTGAGAACAACGAGCATCACGCACCGGATATGCCAAAAATAGTGTCTGCCGTAAGAAAATGTGGATTGGATGTATCGCAAATACTAGTAGGTTCAGCTATAGGAGAAACAGTTAATGTGAGCGGTAGGATGAGGATGGTCGAGGAAGGCGACACAAAATCAGGTACAAAGGTTGTCAAGAAAAACCTCAGAAGTGGACAGGCATTGGTTCACCCAGGTGATGTCATCGTCATAGGAAACGTACATTCTGGTGCCGAAATAATGGCTGGTGGATCAATAGTTGTTTTTGGAAGCGTGAGAGGTACGTTGAGGGCGGGATTGAACGAAGGTAGTCAAGCTGTGATCGCCGTGTTATCAATGCAACCTGCACTCATTCAGATTGCCGAATATACCCTGCGGGAAGTAGGCAGTTACAACGAACCGGTCGTCGTGCATGTAAAGGACAACAAGGTAACGATTGAAAGGATCGTGGATGTAAAATTCAGCTGAGGGAGTGATTATCTTGGATGTAAAGGCGTTGCTGATGGAACTTGCAAAAATCGACGGTCCTTCTGGTTACGAGGATTCCGTCCTCGGAGTTATCGAGGAGAAGATTAGATCCTTTGTGGATTCAACTTGGAGGAACAAAGTGGGGACTCTCGTTGCACAGAAAAAAGGTGATGGAAAGGGAAAATTAGGTATATTCGCACATGTCGACGAGATAGGATTTGTTGTTTCGAAAATTGAATCGGACAAGTTCGTGAGGTTGGAAACTGTAGGTGGGGTTGATCCGAAAGTTCTTTTTGCTCAGAGAGTAAAGGTTTTTACAAAAAAGGGCGTGGCGACAGGTGTTGTTGGCGTCTTACCACCACATCTGCAAAAAGAGGAACACAGAAAAACGGTCCCAGATTTCGACAAGATTTTCGTAGATCTTTCTTCTAGCCCTTTGGCTGAGGAAGTTCGCGTAGGTGATATCTGTGTTGTGGACACCGATCCAGTCGAACTCAACGGAAAAGTCTCCGCAAAGGCTTTGGACAATAGGGCAGGTTGTGCTGCTTTGATATTGGCGGCTGAGATGCTTTTGAACTTGCGAAATAAGGCTGATGTGTACTTCATATTCTCCAGTCAAGAGGAGGTTGCTGGTCCAGGTGCGGTATCAATTGCATATGAACTTGCGCTGGACAAAGCCATAGTTGTCGATGTCACCCACGCAAACGAGAAAATTCCGCAATATCCGCTGATAAAACTGTCTGAAGGTCCGGTACTTTGCGTTGGACCTGTGATCGATAGAGAGTTCTCCAAAGCCGTCTCAGATCTTGCTCAGAAAAACGGTGTGAGAACTCAACTGGAACCATCCCCGGGAAGGTCCGGCACAGACACAGATGCAATTCAGCTGACCAAAACAGGCGTTAGAACCATGTTGATTTCCATACCTTTGATGTACATGCACACCCCGGTTGAGGTAGTGGATCCAAAGGATGTAGAAGAGACCGCCAGATTGCTTGCGCTTGCAACTACGATCTAAGGGAGGTGTCGAAGTTGTATTTGAAGGAATTATCCGAACTCGATGGTGTCTCTGGAAATGAAGGAACAGTGAGAGATTTTATAATGAATCAGATAAAGGACAAGGTGGATGAGGTAAGAATTGACGTGTTGGGAAATTTGATCGCATTCAAAAAGGGTACGAAATCCAACAGAAAAATCCTTCTTGCGGCACATATGGACGAAGTTGGTTTCATGGTGACGAACATTGAAGACGATGGAACGTTGTCTTTTGCTCCAGTTGGGGGAGTTGAACCACAGGTTGTCGTTGGAAAAAAGGTCCGAATAGAGGGTAAAGTCAATGGAGTTATCGGTTACAAGGCGATACACCTTCAGAAAAAGGATCAATTACTTGCACCACCAAGTTACGAGCAACTGAGAATATACATTGGTGCAAAATCGAAAGAAGAAGCTTCAAAACTTGTCAAAATTGGTGATTACGTTGCATTTGCGACAAAGTACGTTCAGGAAAACCACAGGGCAACGGGAAAGGCTTTTGACGATAGAGCAGGTTGTTCCATTCTAATGGATATAATTGACAAAGAAGAGCGATACGAGGACGACGTTTACTTCGCCTTTTTGGTTCAGGAGGAAACTGGTTTGAGGGGTAGTGCTGTTGTGGTGGAACAAATCTTTCCGGATATAGCGATAGTTTTGGAGGGAACAACGGCCGGTGACGATCCGGAGCTTCCAAGTCATCAATGGGCAACTCATCTTGGAGATGGTCCCGCGATAACTTTCATGCACAGAGGTTACGTTGTCAACAAAAGGATCTACGAATCCATCCTTGCAATTGCTCGAAAATATGGCATCAGGCACCAGGAGAAGCGAAGGACAGCTGGTGGTACCGATGCCGCAAGGTTTGCCACAACAGCTCCGGGTGTGGCTGCAGGCGTCGTTTCAGTGCCAGCAAGATACATTCACAGCCCCGTATCCATGATCGACCTCAACGATTACGAGAACACGGTTTTGTTAATTCATAAAATACTTCTGGAAGGGGAGGAATTCGCAAAATGATAGATCTCGTCAAAAGGCTCACGGAAGCCTATGGACCGAGCGGTAGGGAAGAAACTGTTCTAAACCTAATTCTTAGTGAACTTGAAGATTGCATCGATGGCTACAAATTCGACAACGTTGGTAATCTACTTGTTTGGAAAACCGGTTCCAGCGGGAAGAAAATCCTTTTTGATGCACATGCCGATGAAATTGGCTTGGTTGTGACCAACATCGACGAGAAAGGTTTTCTACGAGTTGAAACAGTTGGGGGCGTTCCACCTCATCCTTATGTTGGTCAAAGAGTCAGATTTCCAAATGCTGTTGGAATTGTATACGTAGAAGGAGAAACTGCCGAGGAACGCAAGAAGAATTTCTCGAATCTGAGCTTCGATAACATGTTTGTGGACATCGGTGCAAAAGACTACGAAGACGCCAAAGCAAAGGTACCAATTGGATCTTTTGGAGTTTACGATTCATCCTTCTTCCAGAACGGCAATTTGCTTGTTTCAAAGGCGATGGACGACCGAATAGGCTGTGCGGTGATAGTGGAGGTCTTCAAGAGACTGAAAAAAGCAAGCAACACAGTCATAGGTTCGTTCAGCGTTCAGGAAGAAGTGGGTTTGGTTGGTGCTTCCGTGGCAGCTTACTCTCTGAATCCAGATATCTGCATAGCGGTAGATGTCACTGATTCAGCGGATTATCCGAAGGCCACAAAGAGACATTCCATGGTTCTTGGGAAAGGTCCTGCTATCAAGATCAAGGATCGTGCATCTATAAGCAACAGGCAGATTGTGGAAAAACTTGTCGAAATAGCCGAAAGTTCAAAGATCCCATACCAGATGGAGGTTCTCATTTTTGGTGGGACAAATGCTGCGGCGCTGCAAAAAACTCGAGCTGGCATACCGTCTGCTACTGTTTCGATTCCAACAAGGTATGTGCATACTCCAAGTGAGGTTGTTTGCATTGACGATGTGGAGCATACCGTGGAGCTTTTGATTGAATATTCACAGAAGGGAGTGTAAAGGTGGCGAGGAATCAAATAAGGTTAACCGACATTCAAGCGCGTGTCCTTGCCATACTGATAATCGTTCTAAGCATCGGATTTGTGGCATTCAGCCTGGCAACCTTTATACTAGTAAAAACCAGGCAGTCAGTGAGAATAGAGATTGTGGAACTGCCACCACCAAAAGTTGAGGATATACCAACCAAATCCGAGCAAGTGGTGGAAACAGAAACTGTAGCAGCACCTGTTTACAAGGTGGAAGAGTTCGATTACAAAAAACTCTTGATTGAGGCAACAGAAGTTGTTAGCCGAGGCACATCCGTTTCGGTCTACGTTGTAGAATCGGAAGATGCCTTGAAAATAATAAGAGGCTCTAACTCGCCGTTTTTGATTCACCAATACGACGAGAAAACCTACACGGTTTGCGTCGTCGGAGATTACAAATACACTAATCTTTCACCATCCAAAACACTCTATGGAATCCTTGTGTTCTCAACAATAAACTTTGATGCAGCTTTGCAAAGAACACTTGCTTTTAGAAGCGCTGGCTATTCAGCTTACCTCATGAAATTTCAAAGAGAAGGCAGGGATTGGTACTCACTGGTCCTTGGAGCATTCGCTGATTTGGCTTCTGCCGAGGCTTACAACTCTAAATTGAACTGGAACGAAGTTATGCGGATTGCCGGGTCAGTAAGGCCAGGATACGTGGGGCGAATATCACCGTGAAGTTTTCTTTAACAGAAAAAAGATTCATTTTCATATCCTTGATTGGTTTGTTCGTACTGCTCGGTTTTGCTTTTCAGAAAGCTGAGAGACCAAAAAGTCAGGCAGAAGTGAGTAGATCAAGAAGCATCGTTCAGTTTCCAATTGATGTGAACAAAGCCAGTTACGATGAACTTCAACTTTTGCCTGGTATAGGTCCTGCAAGAGCAAAAGCGATAATCGAATATCGTGAAAAGTACGGATCATTCACCAGTCTATCGGACCTCACCAAGGTTTCTGGGATCGGCGAGGCAACGGTTGAAAAGATAGCGAATCTGGTTAAAATCGGAGGAGGTTCAGCTGAAAAGGTTGAAACCAAGAAAATAAACATCAACACAGCTACAGTTGAGCAACTCTGTGAACTTCCCGGCATAGGTGAAGTCAAAGCAAGTGAGATTATCAGATTCAGGGAGAAGGTTGGGTTGTTCAAGAGACCGGAGGATTTACTGCAAGTTCCTGGCATAGGTCCAAAAACACTTGAAAAAATCAAAGATCTCATAACTTTCTAAGGAGGTATGCGTGTGAAAAAGCTGAATTTGTTTTTAGCAGTGACCTTGCTTGCAGTGCTTGCTTTGTTTCTGTACGGTGCAACTCAGAGCGGTCCAAAGATCGTTTTTGTCGATGTTAACAAAATCACGCAGGAGTACAGCAAAATGGCTGAGCTGAACAAACGTTATGCAGCGGATGTAAACTACTATCAAACCAAGTTGAACGAAATGACCAAGGAACTGGAACAGATGCAAAAGGCCGGTGCATCGCAATCCGAGATAGAGAAAAAACAATCGGAGATTTTGGCTCGAAAACAGCAGTACGAGCAGATGCTGCAGTCAGAGTACGAACCCAAGATGAAGCAGATAATGGAGGAAATTTCTCAGAAGATCGACAAGTATGCCAAGATGATGGGATATGATTACATACTGAACAAAGCTGCCATCGTCTACGGTGATGACGTATACGACATCACCAATCAGCTTATCGGTTTTCTGAACGCTCAATGAGCAAGATTCAGTGCCTCAACCTCGTCAAAAAGTACGGTAGAAAGCTGGTTGTGAGCAACGCTTCGCTCTATGTCAACCAGGGTGAAGTCGTTGGACTGCTGGGACCAAACGGGGCGGGCAAGACTACCATTTTCAAAATGATTCTTGGTGCAGTTGTTCCGACGAGTGGCAGAATACTGTTGAATGAGCTGGATATAACTCATCTTCCAATCTATGAAAGGGCGAGGCTTGGAATAACCTACCTTCAGCAGGACACCTCTGTTTTCAACGGATTGAAGGTTTGGGAAAATGTGGAATTAGTTCTGCGATTTCAGAAGATGAATCGCTTTGAAACCTCGAAAAAAGTAGAACTGCTCCTCAGCGAATTTGGAATTCTGGAACTGAAAGATCAGTATGCCGTGGATTTGTCGGGTGGAGAAAAACGGAAATTGGAGCTTGCAAGAATGATGGCACTCAATCCTGTTTTTCTTTTACTCGATGAGCCTTTTGTTGGAATCGATCCAAAAACTGTGAAGGACATACAGAAAATGATACGTTCCTTAAGAGATAGGAACATAGGTATTATTGTCACAGATCACACTGTGGATGCACTTGTTCAAGTTGTAGATCGGCTGTACGTCATTCACAAAGGCAAGATTGTTGCCGAAGGAGAACCGGGGATTACGCTCAGCAGTGAGATTGTCAAGGAGGTCTATCTGGGAACATGAACGTGGCGGTTGTTGGTTACTCTGGACCAGCAGGTTGTTCACCTGTTAAAGAACTCGAGGAAAAAGTTTTAGAACTTGGGAGAGAACTTGCAAAACGAGGTTACGTGGTTCTGAACGGTGGGAGAGACGGGGTTATGGAGCTGGTTTCGAAATCGGCAAAAGAAGCTGGAGGAACGGTGATTGGTGTTCTTCCTGCACGCGAAGAAGGAAACAACTATCTGAATTTCAGAATCAAAACGCCCTTTGACAACGTGACGAGGTCCATCGTGCTCATAGAATCCAGTGATGCTGTGATCGCCGTTGGAGGAGAGGTTGGAACGGCTATAGAGGTACTGATGGCTTACGCAAAGTGTATACCAGTGATCTTGTTTGAGGGCACAGGTGGTTGGACTGACAGATTTGCCTCGAATCTCATAGATGGTAAGTATCTTGATAACAGGAGAAATGTGGTTGTCAGAAAAGCTAAAACTGTTGAGGAGATAATCGAGATTCTTGACGAAATAAGGAGGAGACACAATGACTGAGGTACGTCTGAGATTTGCACCTAGTCCCACAGGTTATCTACACGTCGGTGGAGCAAGAACCGCTCTTTTTAACTGGTTATACGCGAGAAAGATGGGTGGAAAGTTCATTCTGAGAATGGAGGATACCGACCTTCAACGTTCTTCTCGGGAGTTTGAACGAATGATCATGGAAGCTTTGAAATGGTGCGGTATGGACTGGGACGAAGGACCGGATGTTGGAGGAAAGTTTGGTCCTTACAGACAGAGTGAGCGCACAGCTCAAGGAATATACAACGATCACGCCAAATTGTTAGTTCAGAAAGAAAGGGCATACTACACAGTCTACGATAAAGTCGACAGGAAAAAGCCTATACTGACAACCTACGAGTATCCGAAAGAACATGTTGATAACGGGTACGATGTGACCATATCTTTCAAGGTTCTTCCAGGCAGAACGAAATTTCACGATCTGCTCAAAGGGGACCTCGAGTTTGACAACTCCACGATAGAAGATTTTGTCATCGTAAAGTCCGATGGTTTTCCGACGTACAATTACGCCGTGGTGATAGATGATCATCTGATGGGAATAACACACGTCTTTCGCGGAGAAGACCATGTTCCAAATACACCGAAACAGCTGATGATCTACGAAGCGCTGGGTTGGGATGCACCTCAGTTCATGCACATACCTTTGATCTTAGGTTCCGACAGGACACCGCTCAGTAAAAGGCATGGAGCAACTGCGGTAGAACATTTCAGAGGGTTGGGAATACTGAGCCGAGGCTTGATGAACTACCTTGCCTTGCTCGGTTGGAGTGTGGAAGAAGAGATATTCAACGTCAAGGAGAAAATACCATCGTTTGACCCACACAGCATATCCAACAAGGGCGTCGTGTTTGACCCCCAAAAATTGGAATGGGTGAATGGCAAACACATGAGAATGATGAGTATTCAAGAGCTGTGGCATGAGTTCGTCGAATGGATGAAGTACACCAATAAAAGAATTCCTGTCTGCGAGGAAAAATACGCCCTCGAAGTCACAGCAATCTGCAGGGAAAAGGTGAACACACTTGCTCAGCTTTATGATATCTCGTACTCTTTCTTCTTTCAAGACTTCAATTACGAAGAAAATTTTGTCAACGAATATCTAAGAGCTTCTTACGCCGAAGATCTGTTGAAAGCAGCTCTGAAGAGCTTTGAAGAGTTGAAAGATTGGAGTATCGAAGGAACGGAAAAAGTCTGTCGATCTTTGGCAGAGCTTCAGATAGCTTCCAAAAACAAGACATTTCAACTGATTCGTGGTTCGGTGACAGGAAAACTTGTCACACCAGGTTTGTTTGAAACACTCTCTGTGCTTGGTAGAGAGAGAGTTCTTGAAAGACTGAACAGAGCAATGAATCTGACCAAGGCGACGAATTGAGCTCGCCTTGGTTATTTGAGCACAAGCGAAAGGCTGTCTTCAACATCACAGTAAGACTTCATCTTTCAGCCTTCTTGATTTGTGCTGTCTGAGCCACACAGATCCTCATATCGTTGGGTCGGAATTCTCTAGTTTTCATAAGACACAATGCACTTTCGATTGTTGCATAATCAATCTGTTCAAAGAACACATTGGCTGCGTCTAGTAGATCATAATACACTCTTCTGGCTTTCCTGAAATCGCTATTTAGCGCAGCTTCGATCATCTCTGCCAACTCTCTTGGAAAAATGTTTGCTGCAATGGACATCACACCACTTGCGCCAACTGCTATGGAATGAAGGGCTTTTCTATCGTCGCTTGACCAGACCAGGAGGTTCAGACCTTTTTTGCGTGACAGCCTTATAATCTCGTCAATGTGACTGATATCTTTGCTGAGCTCTACTACACCTACGACATTTGGAAAATCGTATGCTAATTTGATGATCACGTCGGCTGGTACAGTGATGTGGCTTTCTGGCAGGTAGTTTCCAACAAGAATAGGTACGGCAACTCTCTCAGCCAGGTATCTGTAATTGCGGTAGATTTCTTGCTCGCTTTCACCACCCCGGCATACTGGAGCAATTAGCACACCATCGGCACCGTTCTTCTGCGCGAAAAGAGCAAGCCGAAGACTCTCTTCCACGCTTTCATTGCTTGTGTCCACTAATACCCTTGCCTTGTTCAAGCACAATTGCTTAGTGAGTCTAATCAAATGACTTTTTGCTTCTGCCGGCAATCTTTCACTCATAACGCTTCTTGAAAGCAAAAGAGCCTTAACTCCACACTCAACCTGCCATCTTACAAATTCCTCGTAGGCACTGTAATTCAGTTTATCATTCTCAGATGATGCCACAATTGTGGTGCATACTCCCTCGAACATGACAACACCTCCAAACATTCAGCTCATCGCGTTTGTTTCCAATCAACGTCTTAGTGAGCTAAAAAAAACGGGCTAGTCTCTTCAACTAGCCCGCTTTCTGTCGAACTTTGGTTGCTTACA
>FWWL01002139.1_pt1 | contig 42741 bp, 49 predicted proteins | sample 2228331 | NCBI WGS metagenome assembly FWWL01 (sample SAMEA103939775, study PRJEB20133) | metagenome | reverse complement strand
CTTCCGGGCGATGCTTCTTGCTCGGCATTCCATGTCTCCTTCGTAATCCAAAATATCATCAATTTTGGACCACTCAGAAGGGGGCAGATCAGATCACGTTGACCCAAGTCATTGAGCGTTCGCGGATGATCCCGCAGGCCACGCAAACCGGATGACAATCGACCTTGCAGGGATTAGTGGCGCCCTTGAATGTCTGTGATGCGTGCCCTTCTGATGCGACACCGCGCTTTGGCCCTGTTGGTGGTCATGGCTGCGCTGTGCATGAAGATCGTCGTGCCCACAGGCTTCATGATCGGGCAGAATTCCAAGGTTCTGACTGTCCAGATCTGCGATGACGCCTTCGGCAATCATGCGGTAAAGCAACTTGTCATCCCGATGAAGGATGGCGGGAAAGACTCAGGCCAGAAGCAGGGCAAAGGCGAGTGTCCTTTTGCCTCACTATCGATGGCCTCGATGACGGGTGCCGACCCCTCGCTTCTCGCGCTGGCGTTGGCCTTCATCCTCGCGCTCGGCTTTGCGCCTGCGCGTATCACTCTTCCCAAACGCGTATCCTATCTGCGGCCGCCTCTGCGCGGACCGCCGGCTTTGGTCTGACAATCTAACCGATTTGTCGGACCGGCCGGCGTGCGCGCCTTCCCATTGCGTGCGCCGGCTTAGCCGGAGCACGATTCCATGTACGAATTGCTGTGCCGTTCTGCGGAACGGCCTTGGGCGTCAAAGCCCGAAAAGCTGGACCATCTTCCGGAGACAGCCAGTGCCAAGCCTCTTATCCTGCACATGCAGGAGAACCGCTCGCACCTGAGCCAGGACGCTCGCGTCTGCTTCAGCGTGATTGCCCTCCTGTTTATGGTCACCAGCATCGGGCCTGCACTGCACGGCCACTGGCTGGTGCCCGCCTATTCCATTCTGGCGATGGCTGCTTTGACCTTCGCCCTTGAGCGCCATGGCAAGTCGGCGCCTGCACAGGAGACGCTCGAACTGGCTGATGGCCGGGTCCGGCATCGCGATAGCAGCGGTCGCCAGATCGAGCTCCCCGCGTTCTGGATGCGTTTGGCTGCCGAGGGGCACACTCCGAGCGATCTGCGCCTGTTCCTGCGCGGCCGCGACGGCAGCATCGAGTTCGGGCGTTGCCTCAGTCTCGATGAGCGCCGCGCCGTAGCCCCGCTGGTCGCCGCGGCGCTGGCGCAAACGCGGGGGTGCTGAACCATGGGCATCTTCACGATTTCCGAAGCGCGCCATCACAAGCTTCAGCGCTTTCGCCGCAACACCTGGAAAGCGATCGCGCTCTGCGCCGCACTGCGCCTCGCCGACACGGCCTTCGGTTTCGGCCTGATCGAACCGACCCAGACCCTCGCCGCGCAGGACATTTCCGTCTGCGCCCTCGAACAGGATTTCAAGCTATGATGCGCCTTCCTCCCAAAGCCCTCGTTCCCGCTCTCGCCTTAAGCGCCATGGCCAGCGCCGCGCTGGCGCACGGCTATCAGAACGGAAATCTGACCATCCAGCACCCCTGGTCGCGCGAGACTGCCCCGGGACAAGCCGTCGGCGGCGGGTTCATGACCATCACCAACAAAGGCGCGTCCGAAGATCGACTGGTCTCGGGCACGAGTCCGGTGGCGGCCGAAGTCCAACTGCATACGATGACCATGGATGGCGGTGTCATGCGCATGCGCCAAGTGGAAGGCGGCATTGCTGTTCCGGCCAGAGGTGCGCTCGAACTCAAGCCCGGCAGCTACCACATCATGTTCATGGGGCTGAAGCGCCAGCTGCGTCAGGGTGAGCGCTTCCCCGTGACGCTCCGCTTCCAGCGCGCTGGCCGCGTGACCGTGCAATTCGCGGTCCAGCCTGTGACCTCGACCGGCCCGATGGAAAGCGGCCATGCTGGACACTGAGAAGCAACAGTCCCGCTCGGGCCTGGTTCGCCTGCGCACCGCTCTCTGGCTCGTCTTGGGCGTGGCCGCGCTCATCGGCGTCGCCGTGATTTATGATCGCGGCAATCCTGCCGGCGATGCGGCTAGTGACTATGCCCATACCTTCGGCGGCCCCTTCACCCTGACCGCGCCGGACGGTTCGACCGTCACCGAAAAGACGCTGGCGGGCAAGCCCTATACAATCTTCTTCGGCTTCACCCGCTGTCCCGATGTCTGTCCGACTAGCCTCGCCCGCATGGCGCGGTTGCGGAAGCAGCTTGCGGCCGACGGCATGAAGTTCAATATCGTCTTTGTCTCAGTCGATCCGGGGCACGATAAGCCCGTAGACCTCGGCAATTACGTCACGCTGTTCGGGACACCGATACTCGGCCTGACCGGCACCGATGCCCAGCTTGAACAGATCAAGAAGGGTTACGGCGTCTACTCGGCCAAGGTGCCGCAGCCGGGCGGCGATTACACCATCGACCATACCGCCGCGATCTACCTGATGACCGCCAAGGGCGAGTTCTCGGGAACGATAGACCACCAGGAATCCGACGCGACTGCGCTTGAGAAGCTCAAGCGTCTGATCGCGTGACATCGAAAACCAACAAACAGCCATCCCAGGGGGGAAATTTCATGAAGACATCTCTGTTTGCCATCGCAGCCGTGCTGCTGTCCGCCAGCCCCGCGCTTGCCGAGGACGCCGACACTGATAATCCCGACACGATCATCGTCACCGCCAAGCGCAATGCCGATGACCCCGCGATCGTCGGCGATGCCCGTGAGCGGCTTGCCCGCACGCCCGGCGCCGTCTCCGTTGTGGCGGCGGAAACCTACGAAGGACGTCTCGCACTCGGCATGCCGGACCTGCTCCGCGACGTGCCTGGTGTGCTCTCTAACAAGCGCTATGGCGAGGAGGCACGGCTTTCGATCCGCGGCTCCGGGATCGACCAGAGCTATCACCAGCGCGGCGTCCTTATCGCGCAGGACGGCGTGCCCTTTGCCGATGCCGATGGGTTTTCCGATTTCCAGAAGGTCGATGCACTTGGGGCCCGTTACGTCGAAGTCTACAAGGGCGGCAATGCGCTGCGCTTCGGGGGCGCTCAGCTTGGCGGTGCGGTCAATCTCGTCACTCCCAACGGCAAGACGGCGCAGTCGCCCAACTTGGTCCGCCCCGAAGGAGGCAGCTTCGATACCTATCGTGGGCAGGTCGCCCTCGCACGGCAGGTCGGCCAATGGGACTTCTACGGTTCATTCTCGGCGGCCAGGTCTGACGGCTACCGCGTCAACAGCGGCCTCGAGCAGTATCGTGGCACCCTCAACATTGGCTACAGCTTCGGGGGCGACAACGAAGTTCGCCTCATCGCCTATGCCGCAGACATCAATCAGGATGTCCCCGGCACGCTGAGCCTCGCCAATGCCCTGACAACCCCGCGCGCGGCCGGAGCCGGCGTCGTAGCCAACAAGTGGGCGCGCGATCAGGACATTCAGCGCGTCACGCTCCAGACCCGGCTGCATCTCACTGACAGCCTGCTGTTCGAAGGAGGCGTCTACACCACCTGGACCGACCTGCATCACCCGATCCCGATCGTGATCGATCAGAAGATCGACACCCAGGGCGCATTCGGCCGCTTCAGCTGGGACGGCGAACTCGCCGGCCACAAGGCCGACATGTTCTTTGGCGCCTACTACCGGCAGGGCGGCAACAAGCAGGGCCTGTTCGTCAACATGGGCGGGGTGAACGGCTTCCAGTTTGGCAAGGCCTCGCTCGATGCCTCCGCGCTCGATGTCTTTGCGGAAGGTCGGTTCTGGGCGACCGACAACTTCGCGCTGGTCGCGGGTGGTTCCTACGGTCACGCCTCACGCGACTACCGCGATCTGCTGTCGTCGGCCAATGACCGTTCGAAGAGCTTCGACTGGTTCTCGCCGCGCCTCGGCTTGCTGTGGCAGAACAGTGAGGGACTCCAAGTCTACGCCAATGTCACACGTTCGGTCGAACCGCCGCATTACGGCGCGCTCGTCCAGGGCGGCGTTCCGGGCTTCGTGCCCGTCAGCGCCCAGAAGGCGTGGACCGCGGAACTCGGCACACGCGGCAAGGCCGGGGCTGTCACCTGGGATTTCACCTTCTATCGTAGCTGGCTGAAGGGCGAACTGCTCAGCTTCAACGGTACAACTGGGTTCCCCGCCTTCTTCTTTAACGCGGGCAAGACCGTACACCAGGGGATCGAGGCCAGCCTCGACTGGCGGATCATCGATGATCCGAATGCCGGACTGCTGCGCTTGCGCCAGACCTACGCCTGGTCCGATTTCACCTTCGACAATGACCCGGTCTACGGCAATGGCCGTCTGCCAGTCGCTCCGGAACATCAGTATCGCGCGTCGCTGCGCTACGAGCATCCGTCTGGGGCTTACATCGAACCTGCGCTCGACTGGCGGATGAAGTCGGTCTGGGTCGACTACGCCAACACGCTGAAGGCACCGGGCTACGCTCTGCTCAACTTCGAACTCGGCTGGAAACTGTCCAACGGACTGACGCTGTTCGCGGACCTGCGGAACCTCACCGACAAGCGCTACGCGGCCGAGTTCGCGGCGCTGACCGACGCGCGCATCGACGCCACCGACGTCTTCTACCCGGGCGAGGGCCGCTCCGCCTTCGTCGGCGCAACTTTCCGTTTCTGACAATTCCAGGGGATCAAACCATGCGTACATCACTCATCGCGCTTGGCGCGGCGCTCGTAGCTGCCGCGCCTGCCCACGCCGAAACGGCGGACCAGTCCACGGGCTGGACGCCGTCCGAGATTGTCGTCACCGCTCGCAAGGACGATGGCTACAAGGTCACCGACGCCGCATCGCTCCGCACGCCCGTACCGATCCTGGAAACGCCCCAGTCGGTTCAGGTGCTGACCCGCACGCTGATCGACGAGCAGAACCTGACGACGCTGTCCGAAGCCCTGCGCAACATTTCGGGCGTCGTCCCGGCGCAGCCGTCCGAAGCCGTTCTGATCAAGCCGATTGTTCGCGGCTTCTCGTCCGAGATCTACGTCGATGGACTGCCGCAGTATGGCGACGCCTCAACCTACGATCCGTCTAGCCTCGTTGGGGTCGAGCGGATCGAAGTCGCCAAGGGTCCGACATCGCAGCTGTTCGGCGGCGGCACCGGTGCGCCGGTCGGCGGGTTGATAAACGTCATCAGCGCCAGCCCGGAACAGAAAGCGAGCTACAGCGCAGCCTTCCGCACCGGTAGCTTCAGCACGATCCAGCCCTCGGTCGATATCAACCAGCCTCTGGGCAGCAATGTCGCGGCACGGATATCGGCAGAATATGTTCATGCTGATGATGCCATCGATGCGGTGACCAACAAGCGCATCACCGTGGTGCCCGCTCTGCGGATCGGCTTCGATAACACCAGCCTGGTCCTGCGCGTTAATTACAACCGCATCGAGCAGCTCGAATATGCCGGACTGCCCTTTGCGATGATCGGCTATCCCGGCGTCAACCCGTTCCGTTTTTCGGGGGCAAAGGACGCGCCGAAGACGACCATCGAGAACGTCGTCCTGACCGGGGTCTTTACCCACCGCCTGTCCGACAACCTCACCGCCCAGTTCCGGGTGCGCAGCTACAACAACACGGTGAACGAGAACGGAAGCTTCCCCTTCTTCGCATTCTATCCGCCGACCGGTTCGGTCTATCCGATCATCACCGCCCGCATGCCCGGTACGAAGATCCGCGAGATGACCTTCGATGGTAGCCTGACGGGGACGTTCTCGACCGGCTCCATCGAACATGTCCTGATCGCCGGGGCCCAGTACGACATGGTCGACTACCACGGCACCATGGGCTTCAATCTCTTTCCGGCGGGTCTGCTCGACTATGCCGACCCCACCAGCGACGTACCGTTCGGTCCGACCGACTTTCCCTACGACACATACGTCAACACCTACCGGACAATCGGCCTCTATCTGCAGGACCAGATCACGATCGCCGAGCGCATCCATGTTCTGGCCGGATTGCGGTATACCCGACTGGAGAGCACCGAAGGCTTCAACAACGTCTTCAGCCCCAAGCACAGCTTCAACCGCGTCGATCCCCGTGTCGGTGTCACGCTGGATGTCGCCGACGGCATATCGTTGTTCGGTGGCTATGCCACTGGCTCGCGCCAATCGATCTTCTTCAACCCCGGCGTAACACCGACTACCCCTGAGACTGCGCAAAGCTGGGAGGGCGGTCTCAAGTTCGCGCTGCGTAAGGCTGGCCTGTCGGGCACGATTGCGGCTTTCCACCAGACCCGCAACAACGTGCCGCTCACCGATCCGTTCGGCGTTCTCGGTACGCGCCAGATCGGGCAGCAACGCTCCAAGGGCATTGAAGCCGATGTGATCTGGGAGCCCGCCAAGAGCTTCTCGCTGCTGGCGAGCTATGCCTACACCCGCGCGCAGGTCACGAAGGACGACCTCACCGGTAATGCCGGCCAGTTTCTCAGCCGCGTGCCCCAGCACAGCGGGCGCATTGCCGCGCGGTATCGGTTCCTCGATGGGACGCTCAAGGGCTTCGGCCTGGGTGCCGGGATGACGGCAGCATCGGGCGCGTACACGACGCTTCCCAACACCGACAAGACTGGCAGCTATGCAGTTTTCGATGCCCAGGCAAGCTACGAGACCGGGCCGTTCAAGCTGAGCGCGACCGTCACCAACCTGACCAACAAGCTCTACTTCCAGCCCTATCTCTACCTCAACCAGTCGGTGGTGCGACCGGGCACGCCCCGCTCGGCCTTCGTGACGCTCAGCGTCAGCTATTGAGGAGGCCGGAAATGGAAACCAACCGCCGCGCCCTCCTCCAGGGCATGACCGGAGCGGCCTTGCTCGCTCCCTATCTCGCGATCGAAAAGGCCATGGCCGCGCAAGCTGCCGGGGGCGCTGCAGCGCCCTCAGCAAACCCGTCTGCTGCCGAACAGACAGCCATGCATGACAAGCACATGGAGGCGATGAACCGGGTGTTGGGGCCGGGCCTGTGGGGGAAGGAGCAGATCGCGATGCTGCTGTACCCCAAGTTCACCGCGCTCGACCTCGTGGGACCGCATTACTTCTTTGCCTGCCTGTTCGGCGCAAAGGTCCACCTCGTCACGACCGAGAAGGATCTCTCGCCGGTGATGTCTGACCTGGGCCTGGCCATCACGCCCACTGTGACGATGGCGGACGCGCCCCAGGATCTTGACGTGCTCTTCGTGCCCGGCGGGACCGAGGGCACGCTCTCGGTGATGGGCCGGACGGACACAATGTCGTGGATCCGGGACCGTGCATTGCGGGCCAAGCACGTCACCAGCGTCTGCACCGGCTCGATGATCCTCGCCAAGGCGGGGCTGCTCAATGGCAAGCGCGCAACTTCGCACTGGGTAGCCCGCGACGTGCTCGCCGATTTCGGAGCGATCCCGGTCAACGAGCGCGTGGTCAAGGACGGTAATATCCTGACCGGAGCCGGCGTTTCGGCAGGCCTCGATTTTGCGATTGCTCTGGTCGAACAGCTTCGCGGACGAGCCTATGCCGAAGCCCTGGTCCTGCAGGGCGAATATGCCCCCGATCCCTCGATCAAGGGCGGCACCCTGGCCACGACCTCTGCGCCAGTCGGCGAGATGATGAGCGACATGTTCGCGCCCGTCGCCGGCATGTTCCGCGCGCAGGCCAAGAGCTGACGCCTTCCTCGGTTATCATTCAGATTTGATTGGAAAGACAATGCACACCTCGAAATCCGCGATCGCGCTGGCGCTCGCTTGCATCGCATCACCGGCACTGGCCGAAGAGCCGGCAAAGAGCGGTAACTCTGCCGATACGTCCTTCTCGGTCGGCGAAATCGTCGTCACCGCCAACCGCATGGCGGGCTCAACCGACAACGTGCTGACCTCGGTTGACCGGCTCGGCGGCGATGTCGCGCAGCGCGCGAACGTCAACTATGCTTGGGAACTTGTTGGGCGGCTGCCGGGCGTGCTGCTCACCAATTTCAATCAGGGCACGACCAGCGGCAAGTTCTCATTCCGCGGCTTCAATGGTGAGGGAGAGATCAACGCCGTCAAGCTGCTGATCGACGGCGTGCCCTCGAACAGCAACGACGGCAACATGCCCTATGTCGACATGGTCTACCCGCTCGATATCTCGGGGATCGAGGTGGTGCGCGGTACGTCTGACCCTCGCTATGGCCTGCACGCCATCGCCGGCAGCGCCAATATCAAGACGCGCATCGGCGGGACCTATGCCGACGCCCGCATCTCTGGGGGCAGCTTCGGCACCTACGAAGGACAGCTTTCCGCGGGCCTCGAAACCGGCAAGTTCAGCCAGAACTATCTCGTCGCCTATCGCCAGTCCGATGGCTATCGTCAGCATGGGAGCCTCGACCGGCTCAGCCTTGGGGGCAAGTGGTTCTTCAACCCCAATGAGGATGTTCGGATCGGCGCGATCGCCCGTTACTACAAGGGCAACGCGCAGGAACCCGGCTACCTGACGTTTGCCGACAGCCGTCGCGATCCGCGCATGACCAACGCTTACAATGCCTCCGACGGCGACAGCCGCGAAGTCCAGCAGTACAGCCTGCACTTTGACAACAGCTTGAGCGACCTGCTCGATTTCACGGCAAAGGCCTACTTCAACCGCCTGCGCGATGATCGCTACGTAAAGTTTTCGGCTGGCGCATCGCAGCAGCGCCGGGTCACCAGCGAGGACCATTGGGGCGCGATGGGGGCGCTGCATTATCATACCAGCCTGGCGGGCATGCCGCTCATGGCTGAGGTCGGCGGCGATACCCAGTGGCAGGACAATGTCTCCCTGCGTTACACGGCGGTCAATCGCGTGCCGACCGCTCAAACCCGTGACCAGAAATTCAAGCTTTCGGTGGGCGGGGTCTATGGCCAGTTGATCCTTGAGCCTGCCCCATGGCTGCGCATCACCCCGGCCTGGCGCTGGGACTGGGTCGGCGGCAGCTACCTCAATCGCCTGAACGGCCAGTTCGCCCCGATCAACGACTATGGGACGATCAGTCAGCCCAAGCTCTCGGTCGCCGTGCTGCCCATCAAGGGTGTGACCCTCTACGGCAACTACGGGAAAAGCTTCCAGATCGGTTTGGGCTCGGGCGCCTATCTCATCCCGCCGCGCACCACCAATCTCGACCCTTCGATCAACGAGGGCTGGGAAATCGGGGTCAAGTACGCGCTTGGCGACCTGTTCGAGGGGCGCGTCGCGGCCTGGCAGCAAACCGCGACCGGAGAGATCAAGCGCAAGCTCAACGATCCACTCGGCGACAGCGAGAATGTCGGGGCCACGCGCCGCCGTGGCTTCGATCTCCAGTTGAGCGCCAAGCCGATTGCGGGGCTTTCATTGTGGGGTGCGCTTACGTGGCAGAAGGCCACCATCACCACGCCCGATCCGGCAACCCCGCAGTACAAGGGCAACGAGATCGACCACGTGCCGCACTGGCTCTGGTCGAGCGGGGTCGATTTCACGGGGCTCCAAAAGGTTCGCCTTTCGCTTTGGGCCAATGGCCAGTCGAGCTATTGGCTGACAGCTGCCAACAGCGCCGCCAACGGCGGCAAGTTCGGCAGCTACAGCCTCTTCAACGCTGAAGTGGCTTACACGGTGAATGATCGGATCGAGGCGGCTCTGACCGGCAAGAACCTCACCGACACCTTCTACGAATACGCCTGGTGGGATGGGGCGCAGACGCTGCACAGCCCGGGCGATGGCCTCAATCTGACGGGGAGTGTCCGGGTCCGGTTCTGACACCGTACCTTGCTGGCCACTGCGTCGCACCCTTCCTCACTTCATTGATCTGGAATTATTCATGAAAATCGTATCGTCCACCGCACTTGCGGCCGCTCTCCTGGCCGTGCCCTCCTGCGCTTTTGCCGAAGAGGAGGATGCGCCACGTGACAGCGACATCCTCGTCGTGGCCCAGCGGGACCAACTCAAGCTCGATTCCGAGAACAGCACTGCCAGTCGCCTCGGGCTGACGACTCGCGAGACCCCAGCCACCGTTGAAACCATCACCCAGGCGGATCTCCAGTTTCGCGGACTGCGAACCGCGCGCGAGGCCTTTGCCGACATTCCCGGAGCCATATCGGGGAATGTTCCAGGCAATCCTGCGGCGGTAATGATGCGGGGCTTCTCCGGCAATGTGATCTCGATCCTACAGGATGGCGTCCGGGTTTCAACCTCGACCGTGGTCCAGCGCGACACCAACACTTGGCATTTTGACCGAATTGAAGTGATCAAGGGACCGGCATCGGTGCTTTTCGGTGAGGGCGCACTTGGCGGGGTGATCAACAAGGTAACCCGCAAACCAACCTTCGATGGCACCCATCTCGATACTCTGCTGCGCTACGGCAGCTTCAACACGATCACGGCTGCGGGCGGGGTCAACCTTCAACTGTCGGATGAGGTCGCAATCCGGGCCGATGCCAGCAACATGCACTCTGACAGCCTCTACGATGTCGACAATAATGACACGCGCTCGACCGGGCTGACCGCGAGTGTCCTGTTCAAGCCGTCCGATGACCTCTCCGTGCTGCTGGCCGTCGACCACTTCAACGACAACTACACCAGTACCTACCAGGGCGTTCCGCTGGTTTCTGCGGCTGTCGCCAAAGATCCAAGCAGCATCCTGCAGAGCGCAAACGGCCTCGTCATTGACCGGGCGCTCCGGCACAAGAACTACAACCCGGATGGCGGCTATTCCGGCGCTGACGAAACAACCCTGCGCTCCCGGATCGACTGGAAGCTCGGCGGAGGGTGGTCATGGGGCACGGATCTCACCTGGTATACGGCCGATCGCGCCTATGTACTGAGCGATACCCAGACCTTCGCTGCGCCGAGCGCAGGATTTCCGAACGGGAGCTTCATCCGCACGCTCCAGCGCTTCTACCACGATCACAAATTCTGGAATGTGCGCTCGGCCCTGTCCAACGACGGTACACTGGGCGGCATGCGCAATCGCGCCACCATCGGTGCGGAGTACAATCATACCGACTTTGCCAGCTTGCGTCAGACGTCGCCCAATACTGCTGTTGCGCGCGTCGATCCTTATGATCCGGTGGTTGGCGCGTTCCCCACTGCGAACAGCGCCTATACGGCAGGGAACGTAAACTTCGATTCGAGACTGCGCACGATCTCTGTGTTCGCCGAAGACGCGCTCAACCTGACACCGAACTGGCTGCTGGTTGGCGGAGTGCGCTACGACGACATCCATCTCGACCGCAGCGTCACGAACTTCAATGTGACCCCGAACACCGTTCAATCAGGTAGCCCGAAATACAAGCCATTCTCCTGGCGGGTGGGGACGACCTATGACATCTCCAAAGGCCTGACGCTCTACGCCCAGTACACGACTGCGACCGTGCCGGTTTCATCAATCCTGCTCCAGTCGATCGTGAACACGGGATTTCGCCTGACCAAGGGTCGGTCGGCCGAGGGAGGCTTCAAACTTTCTGCGTTTGACCAGCGCCTGACGCTCACCGGCTCCGCCTACTATATCAAGCAGGACGATATCCTGACCCGTGATCCGGTGAACCCATCCCTTACCGTGCAGGGCGGCAGTCAGTCGTCCCGCGGTGTGGAACTCAGCCTCGGGGCTGCAGTGACGAAGCAGTTCTCGCTCGGCGGCAGCTTCGGCTACACCGACGCCAAATACGATCAGCTGGTGGAAGCCGGCGGCGCGGTCCGTACAGGCAACCGTCCGATCAACACGCCAACCACCACGCTGAACGGCTACGCAGTCTATGCGGTCCCCGGCACTCCGCTCAGTCTGAGCGGCTTTGTCCGGCATGTCTCGGGCTTCTTCACTGATACGGCGAACACGATCCACGTTGATGGCCGCACCACTCTGGACGCGGCAATTTCGTGGAAACTGGCAGAGCAGGCGACGCTCACCCTGCGAGGACGAAACCTGACCGATGCCTTCTATGGTGAGTATTCGGGCTATCCGACCACAAACATCTACCTCGGCGCTCCGCGCAGCTTCGAAGTATCCCTCACGACCCACTTCTGACCATGCAGCGCGTCCGACGTTTCATTCGCACGGCTCACCTTTTGCTCGGCCTAAGCCTCGGCGCGCTGTTCGTCGTCCTCGGGATTTCCGGATCGTTGCTCGTCTTCTACCAGGAGATCGATGCTGCGCTCCATCCCGAGATCAAAATCACTGCATCAGGGGTTGCGCCAGGGTGGAATTCTTCCGTTTGGGATACTTCGCTCACTACTGTGCGGCGGCAATGGCCGGACCGAAACGGGGCTTGGCGCTTCGAGGTGACTGGTAAGCCCGGTCCGATCCCCGCGCGTTATCAGCCGCCTCATGCCGGGCATCACGGCCAGCGCATCATGGTCTGGCTTGCACCGGACGGCGCCCGAGTGCTGCGCGAGGCGGTCTGGGGTAGCTACGCCATGACATGGATCTACGACCTCCACATGCAGCTAGCCGCAGGTCCCGCATGGCGGGATGTCGTTGGATGGGCGGGCCTCATCATTCTTGTCCTGTTGCTGACGGGATTGTGGGCCTGGTGGCCAAAAGGCAGTTGGCGCAAAGCGCTGCGCTACAAGCGTGGGGCATCCTCGCTCCGGACGCTGCGCGACATCCACAAGCTGGCAGGACTTGCCAGTCTGCCATTGCTTCTCATGCTGGTTGTAACCGGTGTGATGTTGGCGCTGCCCGATCAGAGCAACGCCGTTTTGTCGCAGGTGACTGGCCCAGTTGACGAGACTCCGTCACCACAATCCGCAGTCAAGAACCGTCCGCCGCTTTCGATTAGCACAGCGCTGGCGATTGCCCATCGGGCAATGCCTGAGGGCAGGTTGGCTTGGGTGGAGGCTCCGGGCCAATCTGGCGGCACTTTCATGGTCCGCATTCAGCAGCCGGGTGATCCCTCTTACCGTTTCCCCCACAGTTACGTGTTTGTCGATCAATTCAGCGGAGCAGTTGTCGGACTGCAGGACAGCCAGCGGGCCAGCGCATCGACAATCGTGAACAACTGGCTTCATCCGCTTCATGATGCATCCTTGGGCGGTATTGTCCTAAGGTTCTTGGTGACCGTGGTGGGCCTCGTTCCCCCAGTTCTGTTTGCAACTGGGCTTTTAAGGTGGCGTCGCCGCCAAAAGGGTGAAATTCGTCCAAACAGAAGACTTGAGCTATGAATGACCTGTTCCGGGATAGTCTGGTATCATCGGTGGGGCGCCAAACCGATCTACAGTGGTCAGAGCCGCAACGCCGCTCAGATCAATCCAAGCAGGAACCCGTAAGGCAATCTATAGGATAACTCTCGATCCGCGCCGCGCCTGCGCGGCGAATCTGCGCCGCTGCTTCTTCGAGATGAAACGACACTGCGTCCCGCGCACGCAGCGTATCGCCGGCCTTCATGTAAGCAATCAGGCGGTCATGTTCGATCAGAGAGCTGCGCGCCTCGTCGAGTTGGAAGTAGTTGGCCCCGGCGATCCAGACCGCCGGCGGGATCGCCTTGACATAGGTGACAAAGGCCGCCCTGTTGCCGCTCAACCGGACAAGTTCGAGATGCCATCGGTAATCGAGAAAGGCGCCGTGCAGCAGGTTATCGGCCTGGGTCTCGTAAGACTTGAGGGCGGAGTTGATGCCCTCGAGGCAAGAAAAATCGGCCTTGCCTTGCAGTGCAGCTACCTCAGACGCGGCCAGCGCCTGAATGGCCCCGGCGAGCGCCAGATGTTCGACGATGCGCTCGATCGTCCAGTCGACAATGGTGAGGCGGCCGTGGTCGCGGACAACAAGGCCGAGGTCGATGAGCTCCTGCGCAAAGCGTGACGCATCGTCCGCAGCGAGACCCTGGAAGCCGGGGAGTCGTCCGGGATCGTCATAGCGCTGCCGCTTGCGTGGCTCGCGAAGCAAAGCGAAGACATGCCGCGCCGGGCAGGCAATCGTTCGCAGGTCTGGCAACTTTGGTTTCGCCACCGATGCCTCGAATTGCTCGCTGATGACAAAGTCCGGATAATCCGAACCATCCGGATTCGGAAATCAAATCGAAATTGTGTTAGGTTCACCGCAATGATGCGGCGGGCAAGAACTCGCCCACAAGGGAGGTCGATTGAGCAAAGCGCAGTCTCTTTCTGAACTCATGTTCCTCGAAATCAGGTTCGGGATCCTGTCCGCGCGCTATCTGCCCGGACAGGTGATTGCGAAGGCGGACGTGGCCGAAGTCTATGCGAGCCGTCCGGTCGCAGTCGCTGAAGTGCTGGGTGCTCTCGCCCATGAAGGCTACCTTAACCGCCAGGGGCGGAGCGAGTTTGTGGTGCGCACTTGGGGCCATGAAGAGGTCGAGGATCTCTTCGAGATGCGGGCCAACTTTGAAGGGCTGGCCGCCTTCCGGGCCGCTGAGCGCGCGACCGCTGCCGAGATTTCATTGCTGGCCGCGCTTGCGGCGGAAGCGCACGAACCATCACCCGGTGATCCCGAAGCGCTTGAACGCGTGGTCCTCGAGAACCTGCGCTTCCATATCGAAGTGATGCGCATGTCCCGGATTCCGCAGATACCCGACATGGCGCGCATGGTCCTGCCCAACGCGCTCCATCGCCGGATTGCCTGGTCGCAGCGGGCCGACGATGCCGAAGAGTCCTTCCGGATGCACCAGAAGATCGCGTCCGCCATTGGCGATCGCTCAGCCTCGATGGCGCGGCTGTTGATGCGCGAAGACATCTACTCTTCGCGCGAGAGCGTGCTCGCCGCGATTGAGGCCCTTGCGGGTCACGAGGCTGCGGATGTTGCAACGATTGTCCGGTTTGCGCCGACTTTTGAACTGGACGGCAGGATCTATGGGCAGGGGACGCGTGAAGCCGGAGCCGACGGCCGGGTCATTCCGTTCGGCGTGCCCGCGGGCAATCTCAAGTAGGCCGGGCTCAGCTAGGCTTGGGGGATTGTACGGCGTCGCCGCGCTCGTCCGGCAAGTTCGCCCGGTCGGCCTGCAACTGCTCTATCACGCCTAGCATCATCGCCGAGGCCGGGTGGAGCCCGGCAGCATTGAGCACGTTGAGGAAGTCCTGGGCATCGGCGGTGATCAGGTCGAGCGTGCTTCGATCGATCAGCAGTCGCTGCATTCGCATCAACCCGCCCCCGAAGCCTTTATCCTCGCGCAAACGATTGTTGAATCGTGGGAATCTGTCAATATTGCACCAGGTTAAATGTGCCGAATAATGACTCTAAAATGGTGCGAGTTAGGTAGGTGCCCGTATTGAAAGGACGTTTGACTACATGAAAACAATCTAGCTGCCTCTACATTGTAATACCCGGCTTATCCCTTCGCGTTCAATAAGCGGGCGAGAACGACCAGTCTTCGCGAACCGAATTTAATCATTCACCGTCCAGCGGCGTGCAGAATTCGACATCGATCCTGTCGGGCTGAACGATTCTGCCGCGCAAACTCACTTTTCCTTCAAGGTGATCAGGCGCCGGTTCCTCGCCAAAATGCAGTCGCCAGGCTACGCCGTCCGCATCGCGAAGGATCGGCCCACGCGGCCCTGCCTCGAGCTTGCCGGTGATCGTGTTGGCTGTACGGCGGATAGGGCGGTTCATGGGTAAGTTCGGGGCGCAGATGGTGGGAGGTGTTGCCCGGTTCTGTTCGGGTCGCGGCCCGTCTCTAGCAAGTGGCACAGAAAACTTGCAAGATTTTGCGCGCGATTATCATGCACCTTCTGCATCAGAGATAGAAATGCATCTCGCGGACCGCGAAAAGATCGGCACTGTCGGTCTCGGCGATCGTCATTAGCAGTTTGAGGTCCTGCACAGGGTGAAACGACAACTGCCGCGTGCGCCGCAGCTCAAGCAGATTGTAGATAGTCACGGGGTCGTCGGGTCTTACAACGATCGCACCGCCGCGGTTATCCGAGACATCGATGGCTCCGATTGCTCCGTCTGGAATGTCCTGGAAGTTGTTGAAATACCGCTTCGTTGCGAAGCCGTTGCACAGGTGGATCTCCCATACTTCGACCTCGCGGGGGCACGATCTGCCGATTTCGAGCATGCCGCCGACGCCAAGACTGATGCCCTCGGGTCCGGCAAAATAGCACAGCTGCCAGCGATCGATGGTGAGCTCGGCATCGCAGGACTGCCCCTTAGCCAGAAGACCGACGGCAGGATCACGGCATAGCGGCGACGGAACTGAATTCATCGAACAAACTCCTAATTCAAGAGTGACGGCAGTACGATCAGCTAAGATTGCCGGCGGTAAAACGGCGCGGCCCGGTGGGAGGTGGCCCGGACCGCGCCGCACCCCGTCAGGCGTAGATCGCTTGGCTGATCCACTTGGGGCTGTCGGCCTTGCGCTCGTCGCTGACGGAATGGTGATGTGCGCCGGCGTCCTTGTCGGAGCAGTCCGAGCACAGCCCATTGGCTTCATACTGGGCGGCCTGCGCGCCTTGCTTGGCATCCCGCTTGCGCGCCTCGAGTTCCTCACGCAGCCGCGCGAGACCTTGCCGAACCTGTTCACCCATCACCTGGTGATCGGCCGATCGCTGGGCAGCCGCAGGGGCAGGCGGCACTGAGGGGCTGGCAGCCGAGGCGAGGGCAGGGGTGCCCGTGGCGCCGAGCAGAGGTACAATCAGGCAGAGATATCTCTTCATCTTCAGTCTCCTTGGTTCTCAGAAAAAGCCGGTCCGGCGACCGAACGAGAGGTCGGCTTGCGATGAATCCCTGAGCGCCGACCGGCGCACGCTCAGGGTGACACCCCGCTTGCCGCGGGCGCGTAAGTGGAGATCTGATGGATCGATGTTGTTGCGTTCGGCCCAGTCCTGCGCATCGCGCTCGCTGGCAAAGTCGCCGATTTCATCATGCTCATAGGCCATTGTCAGTCTCCGGATTGTGGGACAACGGGTTGGGGCAGGTCGCTTTGGCAAGGCAGGCAACAATGCTGGCGGCGAGCGCTACCGCGACCATCGCCGCGATCGCCAGGCCGCGCACCGATGGCTCGGAAGACAAGAAGACCAGAACCGCGAGCCAGACGAGGGTGGCATGGGCGCGGTCGAACACCCGGCCTGCGGCCTCAGGCGAAAAGGTGAGCCGCGCCCTCACAGGTCGAGCCCCAGCGATTTTTCAGGGACGGGAAGCTGGCGGACCGGGGCTTGCGGCGCAGGTCCCAGCACCGCATCGAGCTTGGCCTTGAGCTCCGGGCTCATCCTCAGTTCGGGCACTTGCCGACTATCGATCGGATTGGAATGGCGTGGTTCCACCTCGACCTTGCCGGTCACTTCGAGCGCTGAGGTCTTGTTCCCGGGGGTGCGGTCGAGCTGCTGCTTCAGGGAATCGAGGTTGTTGGTGACAACGACCATGTCGTCGGTCGCGCGCGTATTGAGGACATTTTGCGTGCGCTGGGTCGCGAGATTGCGTTGCGCGGACGAGATCACCTCGATCGCCTCGGGTTTAGTCATCCCCTGCGCCATGTGGGCATTGAGCGCATAGCCAAGATCGAGGCGCCGCAGCATCGGATCGCCCGGTGCCAGAACCAGTTGACGCTTGTCGGCCAGCTCAACGCGGATGCCTTCCGCGCGCGCCTCAAGTACCGTGGCATAGGTCGACTTGGCAATGTCGCGACCAGCGTCCTTGTCGCGCCAGAACACAGTCTCGCCGTCGTGGATCCTGACCTGCTTCTGCTCGTAGAGCCCAAGCCGGTCGAAACGGTGATCGGGATTGATCCGGTCAGGATCGATGATCTTGCGCTTGCCATCGCGCTCCAGCACGACCTTGCCGTCCTTGCGCACCTCGCTGACCTGATATTCGCCGCGCCCGAGACCGATCTCGCGCACATCCATCCGCGCCTCGACCACCTGGCCGGTCCGGTACGTCGAGGCGAAGCGCAGCTCTTCGCGCGCCGCATTGGCGCTCTGCAGCGTGGTGAGAGCGACGCCGGCGCCAGTGAGCGTGCCCTCCTTGAGCAGTCCCGCCTGGACCCGCGTGTTGATCTCGGCGCGGTCGGCGCGGCCGGCGGTGAATATCGCGGTCGCCTCGCGCTTCTCGGGCGTCAGCGACAACCATAGCTCGGCTGCCCGGGCGACATGGTCGGGACCTGCCTCGATCACTCGGCCGTGCGCCGCGAGCAATTCGAGCGCGAGGCCGGCATGGCCCTCATTCGAGAGGCCGGCAACGGCGAGGAGGAGCGGGGAGTTCTTCTGCCGGATGTTCTCGTCCATCCGCACAGTCGCCTGACCAGAGGCCTGCGACACCGCGAACATCTTGCCCTGCTCGATCGCCGAGAGCTGCTGGCGGTCGCCCATGAACGGCGCCTTGGCCAGGTCGAGTTGCTCGGCGAGCGTGGTCAGGCGCAGCATGTCGTGCGAGGAGACCATCGAGCTTTCATCGGTGATGATGACGGTGTTGGCGAGCGCTGCTTTGGCCGCCTCGAATCGCTCGCCGGCCCCGGCAGCGGCAGCCGAGGCATAGGTGCTGAGGAACCGGGCGATCGTATAGGCCTCGATCCCCGCCGCGCGCATCTGGTCGGCCGACATGCCCTGGCCCCCGCCACCTCGCAGATCGGCGACCATCTTGTTCTGGAAAGCGAGGCCGACCAGCTTGACCCCTTCGGCGTCCAGGACCTTGTCGAGCGCGCCCAGCAGCGTCGATTTACCCGCACCGGCGACGCCCTGGACATTGAGGAAACGGTCGCCGCCGGAGAGGATTGCGACGCCCGCGGCAAGTTGGCCTTCATTCAATTGCCAGGTGTCGACCCCGGCGCGCTCGCGCCCCAGTTCGCGCGCCGCTTCCTGCAGCCGCGCCATCGCCGCCTCGGGCGGCATAAATGCGCGGCCTGTCCCGTGCCCCCTCTCGATCGTATCGAGGATCCGCTGTTCGGTTCCCAATGCCGCCGGCGTGGTCACGAGGTCGAAGTGCCCGTCGAGCCGGTCGGACTTGCCGGGAATCAGATGACCCTCGCGCACCAGTTCGCCGATCCGCTGGACCACCGCGCCGCCCTCGAGCCCTTTGATCTGGAACCCGAGAGCGCTAGCCAGGATCGCTTGGGGCGAGAAGGCCGCTTCGCGCTCGGAGAGGTGGCGGATCGCCGAAGCTGTCGCGTGTTGGGCCTTGATGGTTTCGGCAGGCAGGAAGAGTGCTGCCGCGCCGCTCACTGCAAGCGGGCTCGGCGTACGCAGCGCCGCATTGATCCGGGTGGCGACTTCGCCGATCGCCGCCGTGGCCGTCTCGCGAAACGTGGGCCGGGCCTGCACATCCGCGCGTGCCTTGGCTTCGGCCACCAGGCCCTTGCCATCGAACCCCAGCTCGGCGGCGCGTTGCTGCCAGCCCTCGACAAGCGTGCCGCGATCCTCGGGCACCAGTTTGGGATCGCGGGTATAGAGCGTGATCTGCTTCTTGGTCGCGAGGCTGGTGGCGCCGGTTTCGGCGATCTTGGCCTCGATCTCGTTGGCCCGGGTCGAGAAGGCCTTGATGACCTCGGCGGGCACACCCTTAATCTCGAACGAACCATGCTTGCCGGCGGCCTCGGTCTCGTAGCCGAGCTTCTGCAACTGGGCGCGGAATGCGGCGTGGTAGAACTGGCCGATTGTGGTGTTGTTCTTCCAAATTTCGCCGTTCCACAGCGCCTTCCAGGTGCCTTTGGGTTCGCGGGTCAGGTTGGCGACGACGGCATGGATGTGCCCCTGCGGATCGAGCGCGCGGCTCGTGTCATGGGCGAACAGGGCATAGACCAGATTGCCCGTCTTCTGGGGCTCGCCGCTACGGCTGCGCTCGTAGTTCCGGCTCTCGGCAAACTGCTTTTCGACCAGCTGCGACATGGTCGATTTGACTGCGGCAAGGTGGGCATCGAGGATCCGCCGATCGCCGCTGACGAGCGCCAGGATCGACGCAGACTTGGGCATCGAAAATGTGAGATCGAGACCGAGCCGCCGCCCTTCGACCTGCCCGACCATCTCCCCATCGGGCAGGCGCCCATTGAGGATGCCCTCGAACTGATCCCGCTCGACTTGGCCCTCTAGTCCGAGTGCGCGCGCCCCCTCGCCGCCCCAGACCCCAGCTTCCGCGTTCTCCTCAGGCGTGTAGTAGTTGTCGCTCGCGAAATAGTCGGCAGCGCCGCTCGACGAACGGACGGATGCGATGGAGTGCATGGGCTAAATCTCCAGTCCGTCGTCGGTGGCGGGACTATCCAGCTCGGCTTCCTTAGCCAACCCGGCTTCCCTGGCGCCCTCACGAGTTCGGCCATCGCGGCCCCGGTCATCGACCGCTTCGCCAAGTTCACGGGCGGCCTGCGACTGACGCTGGGGCACGGGTCTTGCCGACTGCGAGACCGACTTGGGCCCGGCTTCAGACTCGCGGGCTTGGGACTGGGACGGGCTGCCAGCGATCGCCTGACTGACAATCATCGAGCGCCCCAAACTCGACACCGGGAGATCGCTTGGACCGACCGGCGGCGCTACCGGGAAGTTGAGCTCTTCCTGTTTCGGGGCAGGCGTGCGGGCTTGCGTCAGCGCCTCGTCTTGCGCGTTGTCCCGGGCCAGTTCGAGCTCGTCCTTGGTTTCTCGACCGCCCGCCTCCTCGGCCTCGTCACCTTGCGCCTCGCGCATGAATTCGATGGGCTCGACATGCTCGCGCAGTACATAGCCTTCGGCGACCTTGGGATAGTCCTTGTAAGTGAGCTTGATCCGGGCAGCATCGAAGCCTTCGGGGAACACGAGAAAGCCCCTGAGCGATGGCAGCTTCATGATGTCATCGGGCAGGACGAGCGGCTGCACTTCGGAGCGCGGGGTGATCGTCGCGGCGTCGCGAATGTTGGAATAGCCGTAGCTGTAGGCCTCATCCATCATCCGCACTTCGCGGTGACCGATGTAGTCCGAGCAGTGCTCGGCGGTGTCGCGATCGGCGGCAGCCAGGATCAGCTTGGTGCGTGCCAGCGAGGCAAGGTTCTGCGCGCCTTCCTTGCCATAGGTTTCCGCGAGCTTGGCGAACGAATGGATGCCAAGCACGAAGGCCCCGCCAAAGCCGCGGGCGGTTTGCAAACCGTCCTCGATCGCGGGCAGGCGGTGGAGCGCGTGAACCTCGTCGAAGAAGAACCAGGTGCGCAAGTCCCGGGTGCGAGGCAGGCGCATCAGCGTGTGGACGGCAAGGTTCATCCAGAGCGACAGCAGCGCCCGGTTGAGCACCAGTTCGTTGTGCGAGGAGGTGATGAACAGGATCGCTCCCGGCTTGTCCTCGGCGCGGATCCAGTCGCTGATCGAGAACGGCTCCTTGCCTTCGGGGAGGAAGCGCAAGGCCTGGGCATTGGTATTGAACACGGCGCGAATGGACTCGGCCATCTTGGCCGCCTCAGGCGCGGTCAGCGGGTCGGCGACGGTGTGTTCGAGGAGTTTATGGACTTCCTTGAGGTCAGCCATCATCAGCTTGCTGGCGAGCGCCTGGTTGGTCGCCTCGCCAAGCTTGATGAGCTTGATGCAGGTCTCGACGAACAGCGTGCGCGCGGCCAACATCCAGAAGGGTTCGGCGCCCCCGCCGTCGGCAGGAAGCAGAGCGGCGGCGATCCCGGTGAAGTCGGCATGGTTTTTGGCTTCGGCGAAGACCGACCAGCTCGGGCAGCGCTCGTCCATCGGGTTGAGGATGGTGTCGGTCTCGGGGTCGTAAAACGCCTCGACATAGGCCCCGGTGAGGTCGAACACGACGGCCCTATCGCGCCGCGCGCGCATCTGCGCAATGAGCGCGCGCATTTGGGTCGTCTTGCCCGTGCCGGTCGAGCCGATCATGATGGTGTGGGCCTGTTCGGTGCGCCAGGGGTAGGGCACACCTGCGATCGAATAGACGTGATGGATGCCCGCCTCCTTGCGCGTCGCGAGGCTCATTTTCATGACCTCGTCGAAGCTCTTGCCGGGCAGGCGTTCGGCGATCTCTGCGCCGAGCATATCGCGGTTGTGGGCATTGATGACATTGGCAAGCTCGGCGGCATCAACCAGCATGGCGCCGCGCTGATGCCGCTCCTCGAGGATCGACTTGCCGCGCCGCTTGGAGAAGTCGACGAACCACACCGCGATCGGCACCGCGACGAACAGCGAGATGAACAGCGAGCCCCAAATGGCGCGCATCAACTTGTTCCAGGCGATGACCACATCTGGGTGCGAGGCGACCATGCCGACAGGGGCCCGGACGACTTCGCCGGAGGGGAGGGTGAGGTTCAGAATCTTGGCGTGCGAGAACTCCATGAAGGTCCATCCAGCGGCGTAGATCCGCATCAGGATCATCTGGATCTCGTGCTCATGGAGCAGCAGCGCGAGGACGATCGAAAGCGCGATGCAGAAGGTGAAGAACCACACCAGCAGCGGCATCTTCGCCGAGGCGAACCACATCATGAATTCGTGGGTGATGAGCTGCGACCCGCGGGTAAAATCGCCGGCGTTGCGCGGCATGTTCCCGCGCGCGGAATGGTGCTGCAGCTTGCCCGGCCGCGCCCGGTCGGACCAGGTGTCAGGACGCGGCACAGACCGCCTCCATCCGCGCTTCGGCTTCGGTGATCAGCGCAGTATGAACGTCGGGGTACTGGCGCTGCACGATGAGGTCGGCAACGAGGAACAGATATTCGGACGAGAACTGCCGGCGCCGGTCCTGTTCCGAGCTGCCCGAAACGGCGCCCAGAAAATGCTCGAGCGCGATTCGCAGAAGGTTGGAACGGGAGACCTGTTTTGCAGCTGCCGCAGCCTGTGCAGCATCGGCCAGGGCTTGCGGAAGCCGGACCGTAATCAGAACTGTTTCTGTCATCACCAAACCCTTCGAAAAGGGCCTGGTGGGAATTGCGCAACGCCTGTTTTAGGCGATCCCCCAATGCTTGGCAAGCAAAGGCATCCTGGAAGGGCCGCGTATTACATTGTAATACCGACCAAATCCCGGATATTCAGAGGGTTCGGCGATGTGCACCGGGCTGTATTACAAAGCGCATCACTTCGCATCACCTGTAAACCCACGCATTTCTGCCATTCTTCCTTACGGGCCGCCGTGTACGGTCTGCACCTTTTCCCTTTGATCCTGCAGCTTTGATGGCTCGCGGGTTTTGGTTATTTTGCCCGAATCCGGATGGGTGTTTCACGGCCTCTCGGCAGCACGCCGACGCTGCCAAACTGGCATTCGGAGACAGCATCAATCGTGACAGATAGGGCAGGGGGCTTGCCAAGCTGGCCAGGATGACGATCCTCGCGCGTGGGAGGTTTCAGCACCAACCCAAGAGGTACAATCATGGCCAGGAAAGGAAGTCTCGAGGCCGAAAGACAGGCAATCGCCAAGGAGCGTCAAGCGCTGGAAACACGCGAGGCGAAACTGCGCGACAGCGAGCGGGCGGCCAGCGTCGAGCTGATGCAAAAATCGGTTCTCGGCAAGGCGCCGTTCGAGAGGGTCGAAGGCTTCTTCGCCGCTCTCGGAAAGCTCGGTCTGGACGAAGCCGAGAAACGCCTTCGGGCAAGCTGAAACCGGCCTTGAAAAAGGCCAGCGCCGCCGGGGGCTCGATGCCTCCGGCGGTGCTTTATCATCCGCAAAAAAAGGGGCCGGAGAGCCCCTCGTCGGAGCCCTCCGGCGCTGCGGCCGATGGTCATTTCAGAACGGGCAATCCGCGTCCCATTCGGGATCCATCACCACGCTCATGAAGCTTGCGGCCCGGGCGATGTTCGCCTCGTCGAAGTCGTCTGCCATCATGCCGGGGACGGAATGGACGATCCGGTCGATCATGTCCTGGGGCAGGGCGTTGTAATCGCCTTCGTCGATGGCGAGGAAGCAGCCGAACTCGTCCTCGATGACGTGCTGGTCGAAGAAGCTGTGCTGGGCTCGGATGCTGGCAGCGCGTACTGCGGCGTCATAGCTGATGGGGTCGAAAGCCGGGATGTCGAGGGTCTTGGTAAGAGCGTTCATGTGAGCCTCCTGTCAAAGGAATTGAAGAGGTCTCCTCAAGGATGGCCGAGCTTGGTCCGGGTCAGGAACGGGCCGCCCGCGGCCCGCCGCGTAGCGGGGGTGGGGGAGCCGATTTTTTCGCCTCCTTCAGGCGGAAAAATTGGGGGAACCGCCCTTCTTGACGCGGGCCAATGGCGGCCATCATACTTGCCAAGTCTGCGAGAGTTTTAACTCTGTTGGTCAGCGCCCCGGTCGCCCCAAACACTGGTGTTGCCAGCCCGGCCGACGCGAAGGCTTCGCGCGCGCGCCAGCAGGCCGCAAGGCCGTTACTGGCGGGGGCCAGAAGCGAGCGAGCCGGGCCATGATAGCGCGCGTACCGATCGACAAAAAAGAAGGACATCCGGCGGTGAGGCCGGACACCCTTCCGATTGATGGAAACGGATCGGCCCCGCTCAGAACGGCGGGAGATCGTCGCCGCCCACCACGCGCTTCATCGCGGGCCGATCAGGCTGCGCCGGGGTCTTTGCCCGCGCCGCCGAAGCCTCGTTCTGGGCTGATGCATCGCGCACGATGTGAAGGGGAATGCGCGCCTCACGCAGCCGGTCGGCGAGGTTCGCCTGGATGCCGCCGCCGCTGCACACCACGGCCTCGACAGGCTTGAAGGCAAGCATGCGCGCATTGCGCTGATAGGGTGCTGAAGGTCCCCGCGAGGTATCGGGCTTGCACAGGATCACCGGCACATTGTGGCGCGAGGCCCATGCTGCCGCGATCACGTCCGCGCCCTTGTTCTGGGCGGTCGTTGCCAGCGCCATCGAGGGTACCCTGGCGTGGATCGCATCGAGGTAGTCTTCAACCAGCGCGATGTCGGTGAACTGCTGCCCGCCCGAGAACACCACGACCGGACCCGTGGGGGCGAACTGCTCACGCCGCTGCGCCTTCTGTGCCGCGAGATAATCGCGCGCTTCGATCATCGAGGCATTGGTCTTGGATGACACCCTGGACCCACGCACCGGCGAGAAGGGTCTGCCGGTTTCGACAAGGTAGATTCGCGCGGCATGGTCGCGCATGCACTCCATTGCATCGCGGCATTCAGCAAGGCTGCGGGCCTGCATGGTGAGGTCCTCAAGGTCGGTCGCGTAGACCTCGCTCGGATCGTATTCGCGCAGCTTCTCCTGCAACCGGTTCGCCATGGAATCTTCGCGATCATCGAGGCGTTTGGCGACGACATGAAAGCTGTTGGCGATGCCCCAGGCGACTTCGCTCGCGAAGTCCTCCATCCGGGTGTCGCGGAACAGATCGAAGACCGTTGCCAACATCATCTCGATCGCTGCCTGGGCCACCTCGGGATCGGGCATTTCGATAGCGCTCGGTTCACGCTCGATCGAGAGCTTGGCCAGCTCGGTCTGCTCCATGAATGCCCGGGCGTAGTCGGGCGTGGCGATTTCGCGCGCATAGTGTTCGGCAAGGTCGGCGAAGTTCGAGAAACGGTCCGTCATGATAACCTCCAAAAGGAATTGTCTCTCATCACGCTGATGAAAGATGCCCATCGGAAGGACGCCGGAGTCAGGCAGTCAGGGACGGCGGCGCATCCGCGCTGCCGCCGCGAGAAGCGGGCGTGGGGGGAGCCGATTTTTGCTCGCAAGCCACAAGGCGCCGCGGGCCAAAATCGGGGGGCACCCGCGATCCTTGACGGCCGCCAATCTCCCAGGCGTCATGCTATGGCGATGCTGATTTCGCTCAGCCACCGAGATGAGAGAGAGATTACGGTTTTGCCCCCGAACCCCTCTGGGCGTTCGGGGTTAACCGCAAAACGCCATATCCTCTGCGCCCCGCCATTGCGCCCTCGGCAAGGCAGAACTCACGTTGGAAGCGGGGCGCCCTGACTGCGCCGCTCCGGCGCGGCCAGCAACAAAGGACGGACCCCTTGCCGGAGACTGTCAGTCGGCCCGTGGCCCGGTGCAGCGCACGGGCTCGGGACGGCGACGAAGACGCAGGCGAGAGTGCCGGCGGCCCAATGCGAGGAACGCCGCACCCGCAGGAGCGCAGCCCGCAAGGGCGCGCGGGACCGAGTGCGACAATCTTGGCGGGGCCGCTCCTTCTCGTCGGACCGGCGTTGGCTGGCACCCCGCCGATGATAGGCATATCCGTCGCTGGAATGCCCAATGTTGATGATCGGCGTGCAGGCGGTGGCGATGATCATGATCGTCATCAGGGAGCCCTTCCGGAGGATATGGTTTGTTAGAAATATATGTGCTAGTTTCTAACGAAAGGAGCGCTCGAATCATGTCCGCCATGGCTGACAAAATCATGAAGCGCGTTCGCGCGAAAGGGAGGGGGTGGGTCTTCACTCCCAAGCACTTCATCGACTTCGGCACGCGTGGCTCGGTCGACATGGCACTGTCGCGCCTCGCGCAAGCGGGCGAGATCCGCAGGATCGGACGCGGTCTCTATGACTATCCGCGACTGCATGACAAGCTGGGCGCACTGACACCGGACGCCGATATGATCGCGCAGGCCGTATCGGCGCAAAGCGGCGATAGACTTGCGCCCTCAGCCGCCGCGGCGGCGAACAGGCTCGGCCTTTCAACGCAAGTGCCGGCGAGAACGAGCTATGCGACGACGGGACGAACCCGCGTGAGCAAGGCCGCAGGCCGCAGTGTTACGCTTAAGCACAGCCGTGCGCCGGTCCTAGGTCACGCCTCGGAGGCTGCCAACGGTGTGGTCCAGTTCCTGGCCGGGCTCGGGCGCGACAAGGTCGATGCCGATGCGATTTCGCAGCTCGCAGCCCGGCTCGACGACAAGGACGTTCAGGCACTGCTCAAAGGCCGCGCGCAGATGCCGGGGTGGATGGGCGATGTCGTGCTGAAGATCGGGGCGGCGCACCATGGATGAGTTCGCCCGGCGGCCTGCCGATGAGCGGCGGGCCTTCTTTGCCGAAGCAGCCGCGCGCCGCGATCTCACACCACTCATCGTCGAGAAGGACTTCTGGGTTTGCTGGACCCTGCGCCGACTGATGGGAGTGTCTGAACTGGCTGGGGTTCTAACCTTCAAGGGCGGGACCTCGCTCTCCAAGGCATTCGGGATCATCAAGCGGTTCTCCGAGGACATCGATCTCACCATCAATCGCGCTGCACCGCTGCTCGGCGAGGTCGCTTCGCCGATGGCCAGCGAGATTAGCGGCAAGGAACGCGAACGCCGCGGCAAAGCGCTCGGCGCTGCCGCGCAGGAATGGGTTGCGACGATCCTGTTACCGACGCTGGCGCAAGCAATCGAAGAGGTCTTGGGCACCCGCGAGGGCTGGAGCATCGAGGCCGATCCCGATGACAGGGATCTGCAGACCGTCCTGTTCAACTACCCAGCGTCGTCGGGATATGGCCTGGACTATGGCGCCAATTATGGCGGCCATACCGGCTATGTGCAGCCGCGGATCAAGCTCGAATTCGGGGCGAGGGGCGATCCTGAACCATTCGAGCAGCGGGACATTCTGCCCTATGTCGCCGAGGACTTCCCAGGCGAAGTGCCCGATGCATCAACGACGGTGCCGACGCTGGCGCTTGAAAGGACCTACTGGGAAAAGGCAACGATCCTCCATGCGCTGCATCACAGCGGTAAATTGAGACCAGGTCTTTCGCGCCACTACTATGATGTGTTCATGCTCGACGCTGCCGGGGTAACCGAGCGGGCTTTGGCCCAGCGCGAACTGCTGGAGCAGGTTGTCAGGAACAAGAGCCTGCTCTTTGCCGATGCCAAGGCCTCGTATGGGACGGCGCAGCTCAGCACGCTGCGGCTGTCGGTGACCGAAGCGATGTGCGAGGAACTGGCGGCGGACTATGCCGCAATGGCCGAAATGTTCATGGAGGAGCCGCCCTCCTTCGAGGAGCTGGTAACCCGCCTTGCGGATGTAGAGGCGCGGATCAACGCAGCCAGCTAGGCCGCAAGGCAAGTCGGCAAGGCGATACGTGAGTTGAGGAGACGCCTTGGATGGAATTTGACGACCAGATGCGGCGCTTCTTCGGGACCGATGATCTCGGAGCGGTTTCGCCCGCAGCGATGGCCAGCGGCGTCGAGCGAATGCTGGTCGAGTTCGGTCTGGAGACCGACAAAGGCCGCAAGTTCGCGATGTGGTCGCTGCTCTACATGCTGGGTTCGGCGCCCGACCTCGACATCGCTTTCAAGGACGAGGGCGACCGCGATGCGGCGCGCACGTTCATGGACCTGCTCGACCAAGCAAATGGCACCGCAAATGGTTGAGCCGTGACATATCTACTTGGCGCGAAAATCCAAGATTGATAATATATCTTATGTTAAATTAAATCAAGGACTTGGCGGAACTCAGCGGCTCAACTGGCGTCTGCCGAGCCGAAGGCAACGCCGAGCTTCTTGCGTTTTGCCGGGGCCGCGTCGGCCTTGGGCTGCGCTTTGGGTGCCGTTTTGGGCGTCGCATTGGCCTCAGCCTTAGGGCTCTGGCCGGGCTTGCGGCCAAGGCCGATCCTGACCGCGAGCTCCTTGCGCTTGGCGGCATAGTCGGGCGCGACCATCGGGTAGTCGGCGGGCAGGCTCCAGAGCGTCCGGTACTCGGCGGGCGTCAGCCCGTGCTCAGTGCCGAGATGGCGCTTGAGCATCTTCATCTTCTCACCGCACTCGAGGCAGGTGACGGCGTCGGGCTTGACCGAGGCGCGCACCGAGACGGCAGGCTTCAGCTCTTCCACGGCCGGTTCCGGCGCCTGTCCGAGCGCGGCAAGCGAAGCGTAGACCGCCTGGATCAGGCCCGGCAGGTCCGCGGCCGCCACCGAATTGTTGCTGACATGGGCAGACACGATATCGGCGACATGATCCAGCAGTGCTTCATTTTCCATGCGGGCGAGACCTTTCCAATTCGCGGATCGGGGGTTCCTAGGCAATAGTCCGCCACCACGCCATAGGAGCATCGCCGGGGTGCGCCAGGCCTGACCTGATGCTCGAAGTGCGAAGGTTCAGGCCGCGAAGAGTTCGCCCTGAGGATTGGCGGCCGTCAGGCCAGTCCGACGCAGCGGCGCGGGCTTGCGCAACAGCGCAAGGACGCCGGGCTTGACCACATAGACCGCATGGCGTCCGCCGCCGCGGTTCTTGTGGTTCGTGGCGTAGCCCGCATAGTGCCGGCTCATCAGCCCGGCGCGGACCAGATCGGAGATCGCGCGGCTGACATTGGCGCGGCCCACGGCTTGGACTTGCTCCTCGACCGCGACCTGGATCCGCGCCCTGTCGAACTCCGGCTTCCCGGTAAGTTCGGCCTTCAGCCCCTCGGCAACGCGTGCGCGCAGCGCCGCGCGGCGGGCAGGCTGCGCGCTCATTGGCAGAAGCTGGGAGCAGAGCCATTCGCGCAAGAGTACCGGGACGCCGCCTTGCGCGACGAAGGGCCCGGCCTGCCCGCGCCCATCGGCAATTTCGGCGACCAGTTGGAGGACAAGAAACGCATAGCGCGGGCGGTTCGAGGCTTCGACCAGGACCGCGTAGATCCCACCGACGCCAGTGATTTCTTGGGCTCGTTCCATCGATCAGTATTGAGCACAAAAGGTGAATCCTGTGAATCCCCTTTGTGCCCTGCCCTGTCGTTTGTCGCCCGTGACACTTCGCCCAGCGGCGCCGCCGGACTTGCAAGGCTAGTCGCGTCAAACCCTGTCTCTCGGCCAATCTGGGGCCCAGGCTGGCAACATCAACGGGCCGCCCTCAGCGCTGGTCACGCGGACCATGCAACATGACACTCCGCCCGAGGGCAAAGTGTCACAGATGCCATGCCCGAATGGCGCAATCCGCAGACCCGGCAGGCAAAAAAATAGGGCCAGCTTGCGCCGGCCCTTGGGAAGTTTTTGGAGAGGATGCCTGAAAGGCACTGCTGATATGGGTGCAAGGCCCTAATGCTGCAAGTGCGAAATAGACGCGACGCGTTTCCTTTTCCGCAACTGCACCTCCGTCGTGGGCACCGACTGCATGAGCAACCGGGGGCCGCCCCGGCGGGCCCTGCGGGAGGCGGCGCTGCCGCCTCCCGGGCTCGGTGTCAGAGGAAGAGGACTTCCTCGGCGACGATCTCGACCGCGTAGCGTTCAACGCCCTCGCGATCGGTCCACTTCGAGTAGTGGAGGCGGCCCTGCACCTCGACCAGGTCGCCCTTCTTCTTGTGCTTGGCGACCGAGGTGCCGAGGCCGTTGAAAGCGGTGACGCGGTGGAATTCGGCGAGGGTCTCGGTGTAGCCGGCTTCGTTCTTGACCGTCTTGCCGTCGACCAGCTTGGGGCGATCGGTGACGAGGGTGAAAGAAGTGATCGCGGTCTCGCCAGCGTGGCGGGTTTCGGGAGCGGCGGCGATGCGGCCGATCAGGATGACGAGGTTCTTCATGGGGTATCTCCGTGGCTTGAACTCGGCGGAACCGCCCGCCGATGAACACCGCAGGCAGGGCCAAAGGCCCGGGCCCGCACCGAACGCATGTGAGGGAAACCCAAAAGCGAGGAGTGGTGCGGCAAGCCCGAAGGGCTTCACGGTCCGCTGCTTTTGGGTTGCGGCCAGGGACTGGCCCTGCAGGGTTCATCGGCAAACGAAGGGCGGTTTCGTCAGGTCAGGCCCAGCGGATCCCCGCAAAGGTCAGACCCGTCAGCCTCAGCCATTTCGCCAGGACCTGCTTTCACCCGCCAGCGCCCGCGGTAGCGGGCATTGCCTTCCTCGCCTCCGCTCCATGCCGGTCAGTGACGCGTGGGGTCACACGAGGCCGCGCCCAGCCCCTCGCCGTCCAGCGCCATGCGCTACGGCAAGGGTCTTGGTCAGATGCGGAAACTGGCGCCCGCAGGCGGGCAAGGCTCGCCTCTTTCGATAGGGACGCTCAGCGCCACGGCCTCGCGAGGCCTTGCCCGACCAGATAGTCGCCGGCGTCCACGCCGTTCACCGAGACCGTGGCAAGCGTCCGCCCATAGGGGTCGGTGCCGAGCCGCGTGATCATGACCCGGCCGCGCGACAGCAGCCGCGTCAGGGCGACCCGCGAGGCTTCGCCAGCGGCAAAGTCGCACCATGCGTAGGACCGCCGACGGTCCTGGCACTTGGGGCTATCAGGCAATTCGGGTGCATCGATATTGGCGATGCGGACCCGCTCGCGGCCGCAGCGGATCGTGTCGCCGTCGTGGACGGAAGGTGCGAGACAGAGGGCGGCGGCAGCGAGAACGATCGGCATGGCCCGAAGCCTAGCGCCCTCGCCCGCCCGCGCCAACCAGCCTCACCACTTCCTCCACTGGCCCCGATCGTCACCCGCAGGGCCGGCATCCATGCCGGCTTGGCTCGGCCGGCGGCGGCGCGAAAGCGTCGCCGGCTGCCAGCCAAGTAGAGCGGGTTGCCCCTAGCCCGCGCGGGGCGCGGGCGCCGGGGTGCCCCCTTCCCTCTCCACCTCGCCACATCCCGGCAAAACCGGTATGAATGCGCGTCAATGCGACCTGTCCGGCCCCGTTGCCGCAGGCAGAGCCGCCCAAGGGAAAGGATCCCCGCCCATGGCTGAACCACAGCACATGCCAAGCGCCTTGCAGGTGGCGCGCGCGATGGCGCAGGTCCTGCGCACGAAGCTTGCCGTGTTCACTGCTGAAGAGATCATGCTCACCCGCGAGGAAGCCGCGCTGTGCCTCGGCCGTGCCGAAGGCGTAAGCGAACAACTGGACGAGCACGAGCACGCCGCAGACTGAGGCAAGCGGTCCCGCCCTAGGGCTAGCGGACGTTGAGCCCCAGTTCGCCGAGCAATTGCCCGGCCTGCTCGCGCGAAATTGTCGCCCCGCGAAACAGCCCGGCATCGACGAGGCGCAGCCCGCCAAGGTCGGCGCCGCGCAGGTCCGAGCCCTCGAAGCGCGATCCCGTCACCATCGCCTCGCGCAAGGAACAGTCCTCGAACACGGTCATGCGGAAATCGCCCTTGCGCACATCGGCACCGGACAGGTCGACCCGGCGCAGGGTTTCCTTGCGGAACGAGACACCGGGCAGCTTTGCCGAGACCAGCAACACTTCCTCGAAGTGGATGTGCATGGCGCGCGCCTCGGTGAAATCGGCACCGGTGAGCTTGGAACCGGTGAAGCGGGCCGAGGTCAGGGTGGCTCGGCGCATCGAACAATTGTTCCAGTCGCCGCCGACGAACTCGGCTTCGCTGAGGTTCGCGCCCGAGAAATTGGCGAACGGTCCCCGGCAGCCTTGCCAGACCGTACCTTCAAGCATTGCCCCCGCAAGATCGCTGCGCCGCAGGTTGCAGCGTTCGAAGCGCCAGCGGGTGAGGTCGAGCCCGGAGAGGTCGGCCTCCTCGAGGTCACAGTCGATGAGTGTGCGTGGCACCTTGCCGATCAGGCGCTCGATGTCGCTGCGCGCCAGGGTTGTGCCTGCGATGGGCTGCGAAGCGAAGAGGTCATCCATCACGCGCCCGGTTGCCACGCGCCAGCTCGGGCGGGTTGGCACAATGTTCCCGTTGTCAATTGGCTGGGAGTGCGCATATAGGGAGCACAAGTGGACTGGGGGTTCCCGGTCGGCGTCATAGCCTCGGTGAGTTTCATCGGGGCTTTTCGCTTATTTGGGGCGGGAAAACCTTGAGCCCCCAGTTTTCATAGCCGCTGCCGACATTCTCGCGCCCGCCGTCGCAATAGAACTTGCGGGTCAGGACCTCGAACGCGCGGTTGTCCTGGCTCGGCCGCAACACACTCATGCCGATGGGCCTCGCCACCAGGTCTGCGAGCTGGAGCCCGGACGAGTTCGCCTTCTTGTCGGCAAAGACAATCTCGAAAGGCAGGGGCGCCCCCAGCTTGTTCTCGCCGTCGCAGATCCTGCGGAACTCCAATTCGAGGTCCTTGTCCTCCTTCTTGCCGCGGCACTCGAAGACCACGTGGGTCTTCTTGGCGTCCTGGTTCTTCTCGATGAGGAACTCGTAGAGCGTCTCAAGGCAGAACCCGAGGGCGAGATGATAGGGGTTGTCGCGTTCGACATCGCGTGCGCCGAGCCGGTGCTTGTCGATCACGCAGCTGATCAGGATGAAGTTCGACTTGTCGATGATGCCGCTGAGGCCATCGATGAAACCCAGCTTCTCGGCTTCGTTAGCGAACTTGAAGGGCCCGGTTTCCTTGCGAATTTCTCGCTCGTGCAAGATCACGATATCGTGGCCGAAATGGTTGAACTTGAACTTCTCGAGCGCCGGGACGACCTTCTCGCTGTAGTGCTTCTTGTAGAAGACGCAGAATGCGAGGACGAACAGCGGGTAATTGGGATCGACGGTCTGCATGCCGTGATCCCCGCTCTCATCGACGTAGACGATGAAGTTGCTGAAGCGCCCCGTGGGCGTGGTCGCGCTCTTGCGGTCCTCGACCACCGGGTCGAGATCGAGATCGAACAAGGAAAATTGCTGGTCGGATACCGTCATCGCGCCGTGATGCCAGCGTGGAACTCGCAAGCCAAGCCGAAGCGGGGTTTCCCACACACCACCCCCGGACACAGCAAACCTTGCCGCACTCGCACCGCCAGCATAGACTGGCCCAGCGCGCCCATCCGGGGCCGCGTCAGACGAAGGAGATGCGCGAGAGGTCGAACGGGCAGCGTCGATCGCGAGAAATTGGAGCAGTCCCCAATGATCCAGCGATACCGTGTGCTCGGCCGCAGCGTGGCCGAAGGCGATGAACTTCAGCACGTGCTGCGCGAGGCCTACGAGCGCAAAAGTCCGGTCCTTTGCGAATGCCGCAAGGGAGCCGAGCTTCCCCTCTACATCTCCCACCGCCAGAATGGCTACGTGCTCGCGCGTTGGCCAGGCTCGGGCGCGCGCCATGCGACCGCCTGCGACCACTACGAGGCCCCTGATTACCTCACCGGCATGGGCCAGGTGCGTGGGTCAGCCGTGCTTGACGATGAGGCGAGCGGCGAGACCAGCCTGAAGCTCGGCTTCCCGCTGTCGCGCGGGGCCGCCCGCCTCGCGCCGGCAGCGCTCACCAACGACAAGCCGACGGTAAAGTCCTCGGGTCAGAAGCTCTCGATGCGGGGGCTGCTGCACGTCCTCTGGGACCGGGCGGAGCTAACCCACTGGCATCCGAAGATGGCCGGCAAGCGGACATGGTTCGTGGTCCGCCGCGCGCTGCTCGAGGCGGCGGCAAGCTGCCGGACCAAGCAGGAAGCCCTGCCCCACGTGCTGTTCGTGCCCGAAAGCTTCAAGGTCGAAGAAAAGGAGGAGATCCGGGCCCGCCGCCGCGCGGCGCTTGCCCGGGTCTATGCCTCGCGGGACGAGATGATGGTCGTGGTGGGCGAGATCAAGGAGATCGTTCCCGCGCACGGCGCGGAAAGAATCGTCCTGCGTCATGTCGGCGACATGCCCTTCGTGATGGACCAGGACATGGCGCGCCGGTTCCACAAGCGGTTCGCGGGCGAACTCGCGCTGTGGCAGGCGCAGGATGGCCCGAACGGCAAGAGCGGCCATCTGGTTCTCGCCGGCTCGTTCTCGCGGCGGCGCGAGGGGACATTCGACCTGATCGAGGTCGCGCTGATGCCGGTAACGGGAGAATGGCTGCCCTACGAGACCAGCGACGAGCGCTACCTTGTCGGCAAGGCGGTGGCGGAGAAGCGGCGGTTCGTGAAGGGCCTGCGCGTCAATCTCGACACCGACACGCCGATCGCGAGCCTGGTGCTCAAGGACACCGGCGAGGAAGCGAGCGCTATCCACATCCATGACCGCGACAACGAGGTGGCGGAACCCTTGGAAGCGCTGCTCGCCGGGCAAGGCGTCTCGCATCTGCTGTGGAAGGAAGGCGAGCCGCTCCCGGCCCGCGTCAGCCGGCCGCCGCGGCGCAGCTGGGACGCGCAGCAGGCCGCCTGAGCGGGTTCAGTCGTCCGATCGGGCCAGCGGTTTGGTCGGCAGCAGGTCGAGACGCCGGGGCGTATCGCCGATTGCCCGCAAGGCTTCGAGCCGCGCCGCGACCTCGTCCTCGTGCTGAGTGATCTCGATGCGGTTCATTCCGACGATCGTCCAGACCGCAAGGTCAGGCCGCTCGGTCACGTGGACGGAGTAGGCAACCGGCAGCTTGTCGGGGTAGAGCCAGAGCAGCAGCACCGGCAGCGCGGCGAGATTGGGTTGGCCATCGATCGCGGCGAGGATCATCACGCCAGCCTCGCGGTCATACCGGCAGGTGATCCCGAGCGGCTGCGGGTGCCCGGCAAGGCCGAGGATCGTCTCGCGTGGCCGAGCACCGAAGATCGCGTCGAGTTCGGCCGGGGGTTCGGCCTCGGCGTTCTCGGCGATGTCGGCGAGGAACAGCTCGACTGCGTCAAAGCGCGCGGCTTCCTCGCGAGTGCAGACAAGTTCGAGCGTGAGCGTGATCGAGGACATGGCTGGGACTTTCGTGTTGCCGCGCGCGCCCCGCGTCCCGTTGCCAAGGCAAGGGATAGAACGGCGGACACGTGCGGAATTGAACGGATCAGAGGACGAGGTGGCGCTCGACGTGAGCGCGTTCGCGCTCGCGCTGGAGGTTGAAGACGGGGACGCCGTGGCTGGCGGCGATCCGCAGCGCCTGGCCGGTGCCGCCCGAGGCCTCGCCGTCGGCGGTCCAGCACAACACGAATTCCGCTGGGCTATCGAGCGAGCAGCCCAAGACCTGGAACACGTTGCGGGTGTGGAGCGCCTGGACGAAGGCCGAGACCCCGGCAAAGGCCGGATGGTGCGCGGCGGCGATAGTGCGCGCCCTGCCCCAGAGCTCGTCTCCGAACGTATCGGGATGGAACGCGCTTGCCGAACCGCGCCAACCCGCCGCCGGCAGGAAGATCTGCGCATCACGGCCGGCCCCACGCTCGAACGCGCTGTCGGCGCCGATCGCGTGGCCCGAGCGCAGGACATAGCCGCGCTTGGTGAGCGCGAAGGCGGCACGGGTCATCAGGCTGAGGATCTCGGGCGGCGTCGCGCGCGCACCGATCCCGGCATAGAAGCGAGGCATGGACTTGGACTCCCTTTAGGAACGCCCAGCTCCAGCCCCCTCCCCTTACCCAGTATCGGCGGCAGCGACCGTGGCAGGACCGTAGGCGGCCAGCAGGTTGCGGTGGAGCACCGCGTTCTCAGCGGGGAAAAAGCTGCCGTCGGCGCCCGGCCGGGTGATCTGGAGCGCGGCAGCGACCACGTCGCGGAATGGGCGCATGACGGCGCGCGAGCCCTCGTAGGTCACCGGCTGCGGAAATCCCGCCGCGATCCAGGTGGCGGGTTCAACAATATCGTCGAGCCAGCCTTGCGCGTCTTCGGGCAAGGCCATCTCCGCCGAAACAAGCCACAAAGTCCGGTATGTCCCGAAATCATGGGCATTGGCGACGAGGGCAAAACCGAGCGGCAAGGGCGGCTCGCCGTTGAGGGCGATGATCGCGGCCTTGTAGGCGAGCAGTTCGAGGGTGTTGACCGCGGCAAAGTCCGCACATTGCCCCAGCTGCGCGCAGGGCTCATCGGCCGGACCAGCGCCGAGTTCGTAGATCCGGTGCCGGGTCATGGCACGGCCTCCCCCGGTTCGTCGGGATACCAGGCGAGTTCCATCGCGTCCGGATGGGCGACCTCGAACTCGGCGATGCGCGCATGGGTGACGAGGCCCGCGCGATCCTTGAGCCCGACATAGCCGCCGTAGAAGCGGCCGCCCGCATGTACGAACTGGGCGTGGACGTCGTCGCTCACCGCCTCGGTGACGAAAAAGCCCGGCACGCCCGCGATGTGCGCCGGCGGCAGGACGCCAAGCATCTCGTCGAAGAAGGCCTCGCTCACCCGCGAGAGTGGGAAGCGGGCGAGCACGGCTTCGCGCGGAACGGGCAGCAGGGCCCCATCAGCTACGGTCATCGCTCGCACCTCCGGTCACCACGAAGGCCGGGATGGTCAGCTCGGCGCGGGCCATCTCGCGTTTGAGATCGCGCAGCCGCGTGAACCTGTTGATCCACGACGGCGGGAAGAGGACGTATTCGTCTTCGCTCGCCGTGTAGTCGCGCATCGGGCCTTGCCCGTCGAACAGGATGATCTCGGGGAGATAGGCGCCGAGGCAGCCTCCGGACCAGCGGCGGAACGGCAGGCCGTGCTCGGCGCAGAAGGCGTCGATCTCGGGGATCTGCCCACCATTGAGCTCGGTTCCGTAAAGCTCGAGCGGCTCTCCGTCGGGCAGCACAGCGGGATCGAACGGTTCGCCATCCCACTCGGTGCGCAGGTCATAGTCGGCAGCGTGCGCGGCAAAGGCTTCGAGATGTTCGCGCGGCAGTGCGCCGCCGATGGTGATGTGGACGGGGGCTCGGTCGCCCATGGTTTAGGTCCTTTCGCTTGGGTCAGATCCGACCGGCGAAGCCCTCCTCCCCTCAGCCTGAAGACGCCGCGGGCCTCCCTGCCCCCCAGCGCTCGGCTGTGCGGTCGATGGCGAGTTCATCGGGACAGGTCTGGCACAGCGTGAAGGCTTCGGCGGGCGTGCCCGCGAGCCATTGCTCCCAGCTTTCTCGGGCGAGAACGACGGGCATGCGGTCGTGTACGTCCGCCATCTGCGCGCAGCCATCGACCATGACCATCGAATAGGCCGCGCCCCACTCCTCGATCGGTCGCCACAGCCCGGCGACCGCGAAGACATCTGCTCCCGCCAGCGAGTACCAGGTCCGGGTCATCTGGCCCTTGAGGCCCTCGGCCTCGGCCCAAGCGGTGACGGGGATCAGGCAGCGCCGGCGTTCGAAGCTTGGGCGCCAGAATGCAGTGCCGAGCTTGTCCTCGCGCGCGTTGTTGACGGGCTTGGGCTTCAGCGGCTGACCGTTCGTGCCCTTCAGGATCAGCGGGAAACCCCAGGTCATCACCCGCGTTTCGCCCTCGGCAACGACGAGGCCGGGATAGCCGGGGTAGACCTCGGCGGCGAAGTTCGCGCCCGCGCCACCGCGCGCGCCGAACAACCGGGCGATTTCCGCTGGGGCCTTGGTCATGCGGTACAAATTGCACATGCCCGGATGCTCTGCGGACCGCCCTGCCCTGTCAATCGGGACGAGCAGATACACCAGCCACCTTGCAAAGGTGTTCCCTCTATGTTCTTTTGGCGGCATGGAACGAATCGATACGTCTGCTGTCGCTCACGCAATCCTGGATGCCCCGGGCTGGGCGCGGGTCGGGATCACGGCCCCAAACTCGTGCCTGCGCGAGGATGCCGCGCTCGAACTCGCGCGCGTGATCGCCGATGCGGTCGGCGCGCCGGACCGTGCGCCGTCACCGGAACAGTCCACCCTGCCACTCTGACACGCGCCTGCTCAGCCCGCCGGGCGGGCCAGCAACGCCTCGATCTGCGGATCGAGCGGAAATCCGAAACGCCGGGCGATCTCGGCGGCGTGTGCGAAGTCGGCCGCGCTGACGTGGAGCGAGCGGGCGAGATCCGCGAGCGTCTCACCTTCGCGCGGCGCGGACAGGGCATGGAGATGCCCGTGCGCCTTTGTCACCGCGAACGGCCAGGTCATGGCGACGCCCACGACCTCCTCGGTGAGGACGACCAGCGTATCTCCGGTACTGATGGCCTCGTCGCACTGGACCGCGTCATAGGCATTGCCGGTGCTGGCAAAGGCGTGGTGGCGCCGGGTGGTGAAGGCGAAGCGTTCGCTATCGGTCAGCATTGTGGTTCTCCGGACACCCCCATGCAAATGAAGAGGCGGAACGCCGGGCGGGGGGCAGTGCCGGCGTTCCGCCTCAGGCCGCGCGGGGGCTCATCCGCGGCCTTGCACGGGGACGGGGACCCGCTTGGGGTCCCCGTCGGTTGGAGTTGGGACAAGCCGATCAGGCGTCGACGAGCGGCGGCAGCGCGCCATCGTGTTCGGCGCCGTCCTTGGCACCCGCCCGGCCGCGCTTGGCGGGCGGGGTCGCGGTGCTGTCGCCCAGACCGTCGTCGTTGCGCCCGTCGCCGGCCTGTTCCTCGCGGCGATCGCCGCCGGCATCGTCAGCCGGGAACATGTCGCTCTCGCCGTATTCGGCGGTGCCGAGGCGGTTGTCACGACGGCGCGGACGCTGCCAGGCCACCGCCATCGTGCCATCCTCGCGCGGGAAAGCGGCGATGTAGAGCGGCTGCGCCATCGACGGATCGTCGATCTTGCCCTGGTAGAAGCTCTCGCCGGTCGAGTTCGAGGAGAGCTCGAAGAGCGCGCCGACGATCACCCAGCGGCGCTGGTCGTTGAGCGCGACGATCTCGTAGCGAGGGGCGCGGGGGTTGCTGGAGGTCACCGGCCGCAGGCCGATGGTGCGGGTGATGGTGAGCGTTTCGACGGAGCCGATCAGCTGGCCGTTGGCGTTCTTGCGGATTTCACCGATGTTCATAGACTGTCTCCTGGTAGGATCGATTGCGACCGAACCCCTTGTTCGATCACTCTCTTCCCACCCCCCTTCCCTCCCGGCCGTCAGGCCGACGCTGCGGGCACTGCCCGCAGGGTGCTCGGACCGCCGAAGCGGTGTTTTCAGAGACACACCAATGCGAATGCCTTGGATGTTCAACTTTTAGGGGCTGTTCAGTTTTGGGAGCAGGCCCATAGCAAGCTGCCTTTCCCGTCCCTTGTATAGTGAGCAGCTGCAGAAGACTTTTGTTCAGTTCCCGCCTGTCAGGCGGCGTGTCATCGCATCGAAGGAGTCCTCTTCAACCTCTGCCTCGTCAAAGCGGCTTGTGCGGATCACCCGCTCAAGATGCAACAGCGAGATGGTGAAGTCGAACTGATCGGAGGCTAGGGCTATTTCCTCGCAGGGCTCGGCGAACCAGACCTCGCTTTCATGCGAAATCTGTCCGCGGCTTCTCTCCAGAAGGTCCGATTGTGCCGCGAGCGACCGCGCGGGTACCGCAATGGGCGGCCGTCCCACCGTCTTGAAATATGCGCCAGTACGCAGGGCCGTCGGGCTCGACCTCGCCCAAAGAACAAAGCCGTCGCGCGACACAACCATGACGGACCGACGCTCGGTATATTGCAGCCAGCGCAACGTGGCCGCGACCAGCGAGACGCCGTAGCGCTCGGCGCAGCAGCCAAGGTCATCCAGTGTCGGTTTGGCCTTTGCCTCGATCTGACGACGGAAATCATCCAGCGGCATCAATAGGCTTGCGGCGAACTCATTGGCCTGTGCTTCGACCTGCCGGTATTCGCTGTCCCAGCGCATCATGTCCTGCTGACCGCATTCCAGTCCGTCGGGAAAGCGAAGGCGGTGTAGAAGGTAGTGGCCGAACTCGTGCGCGATGGTAAAATTGATCCGGCCCGGTGACGCGATCGAATTATTGTAGATGATCCCCCAGCCCTTCTTGCCAGGGGGGGCCTTGTAGAGCGCACCGTCAAATGTCGGTAGTGTGTCGCCTGCCACCAGCGACACCGGATCATCGGGGAACCGGTGGCGTGAATATTCCTTTGCCAGCTCGGGCACCTGCACCGGGAATCTTTCCGCCGCAGCGCCGTGGACGCTGTTGAGCAACAGGGTCAGCGTGTTCGCCCACCGTTGCGGCGAAAAGTTCTCTGTCAAGTATCGTCCCCCCAAAGTTTAACCATCCGCCTGATCTTCTCTTTGGTGGAGGAATCCATTTTGCGATACTGGCGGTAAAACTGTGCGTCTACGGCCTCCTCCGCGCTGACACCTTCGCCGTCGTCGAGCAGGAACTCTATGGTGGTTTCGAGCTTCTCCGCTATCCTAGCCAGCTTCTCGGCCGAAGGCCGTGGAGGGTTCTTGTTTTCTAGCTCCCAGATGTAGCTCTTGCTGGACTCGGTTAGTTCGGCGAGTTTATCGAGGGTGTAGCCCTTATCTTTCCGTAACTTGCGGATTTTCTCTCCGAGGGTGTTCTGCAAACGACATCTCCTGCTCCTTGTTCGGTGTAGGCGCATTTTATGCCCTTGACTCCCGAATCGCAACGTGAGATTTTGTTCGGAGTAGAGGTATATTTTCCACCTCTAATCGAAAATCGGAGTGCGCAAAGATGGACACCAACAAGAGCGACAATCCCGGCAACGGGCAGGGCGGGCACAGCACGACCACGATCATCGTCAATACCCGTGAAAAGGAAGTCCAAGGCAAGGAAGTCAGCTACGACCAGATCGTTGCCCTTGCCTTCGAAAATCCGCCGACCGGTGAGAACATCGAGATCACCATCGCCTACCGCGACGGTCCCGGTCAGAACAAGGAAGGCACGCTCCAGCCCGCTGGCACGGTACATATCAAGAAGGACATGATTTTCGATGTCACTGCCACTGACAAGTCGTAATCCCGACCTCGCCCGCATTGTGCAGGAAGGCTACGAGTTGGCCGTCTTGCACAACCATCTGGTAGTTTCGGGCGTGCCCTATGTGAACAGTAAGCGCGAGGTTCGCCTCGGCACGCTGGTCTCGGACATGAGCAATATCTCTGGGGATGTCACTGTCTCGCCCATCGAAGCCGGAAAACACGTTGCCATGTGGGCAGGCGAATATCCGTGCGATAGCGCTGGCAGTCCTTTGGAGCATATGCGGCACACCACCGGTGATCAAACTTTGGGGCCTGGCCTCACCGTCAACCACTCCTTTTCGAAGAAGCCTAGCGAGGGTTACCGCGACTATCACCACAAGTTGACCACCTACGTGGCGATGATCGAGCGTCATGCACAAGACCTGGATCCGAATGTGTCGGCGCGAACTCATCGCTTCGTCGAGAGCGAAGATCCGCACTCGCCGTTTCACTATCCCGACACCGCTTCGGGGCGGGTGGGCATCACCAACGTGATGCGCAAACTGGAACTGGCGCGCGTCGGCATTTTCGGCGTCGGCGGCACCGGCTCCTATGTCCTCGATCTTGTGGCTAAGACACCTGTGCGGCAAATTGCCATCTTCGACGGCGATACGTTCCTGCAGCATAACGCCTTTCGCGCGCCAGGCGCGCCCTCAGGAGACGAACTTCGCGAATTGCCCAAGAAGGTTGACTACCTCGCAGGAATCTATTCCAGAATGCACCGAGGCATTGAGCCGCATGACTTCGCCATCGCCGCCGATACGATTGACCGGATTGGCGCTCTGGATTTCGCCTTCATCTGCATGGACCCTGGCACGCCTAAGCGTCTGCTCGTGGAATATCTCGAGCAGAACGGCGTGCCGTTCGTCGATGTCGGTATGGGCATCGAACTGATCGACGAGGGTCTGACGGGTCTTGTCCGTGTCACCACAAGTACGCCTGCCAAGCGCGAACATGTGCGCGATAACCGTCGGATTTCCTTCAAGGACGGAGGCAAGGACAATATCTACGCCAAGAACATTCAGATTGCCGATCTGAACGCGCTGAATGCTGCGCTCGCCGTCATCAGGTGGAAGAAGTACTTTGGCGTCTACATCGATCTTGGGCATGAACATCACGCCAACTTCGCGCTGAACGGCAATGTCATCATCAACGAGGACAAGACATGAGCCGTGCCACCTATGCGCATAAATTCGTCAAGGCGTTCCCCGATAGTCTGGAGGAAGGAATCCTCTACGTATCGATGGAGTTCGGCACGGCGGCGCACCGTTGTTTCTGCGGCTGCGGGAGCGAGGTCTACACGCGGTTCTCGCCACGCGACTGGTCGATGAAGTTTAACGGGGAGTCCGTCTCGGTCAGCCCATCCATCGGCAATTGGAGTTTCCCCTGCCAATCACATTACATCCTTGATGGCGGGCGCGTACGTTGGGCGGACAAGTGGTCGCGTGAACGGGTCGAACTTGGCCGTCGCATCGATCGCGACCGCAAGGAGCGGCATTACAATAGTGCGCCACAAGCGCCATTTCCGCCCCAGACGATCGAACCGGCCTCTCGGCCTGGAATCATCGCTCGCCTCGTACGCTGGCTTGCCGGCAAGTAGTGCCGCGGCCAACAGTTTGGTTTTAGGGAGGGTAGGGGCGCAATGACATCGCCAAATTTCGAACACCTCAAAGCTCACATCCTCCCTTTATCCGTAAGCGCTGTGCGGGGCCCACCTTGCGCGGGTGATCCCCAGCGTTGAGCTTGCGCGGCCTGATTTGGGCCGAGGCGCTACTCCTATGATA
>FWWL01002138.1_pt1 | contig 42758 bp, 49 predicted proteins | sample 2228331 | NCBI WGS metagenome assembly FWWL01 (sample SAMEA103939775, study PRJEB20133) | metagenome | reverse complement strand
CCGGAAGGAGCGCGAGATTAACTTGTTGCTTGTCGCTTTATTAAGTGAGGGTCATATTCTGTTAGAAGACGTTCCGGGTACAGGGAAAACGGTAATGGCGAAGGCGTTTGCAGCCTCACTCGGATGCCAATTCTCAAGAATTCAATTCACTCCAGATGTATTGCCATCTGACGTTACCGGCTTACATATTTATAATCAGAAAAATGAAGAGTTCGTAATACCGTAATGGCCCTGTTATGACAAACATTTTACTCGCTGATGAAATCAATCGGGCTACACCGCGAACACAATCTAGCTTATTAGAGGCGATGGCTGAAAAACAAGTAACCGTCAATGGGTATACGTTCGTGTTAGATCGTCCATTCCTTGTCATTGCCACACAGAATCCGATAGAGTCCCAAGGGACGTTTCCGCTTCCAGAGGCACAACTCGATCGTTTCCTTTTAAAGGTTTCACTAGGATACCCTACAGTTAACGAAGAACGTGAAATAATTCGTCGTTTCCGACATGCTCAACCATTAGATAGCCTTGAAGCCGTTATTACAAAGGAAGAAATTCAATTACTGCAAGAACAAGTTAGAGCTGTAACGATACATGAGGATATTGAAGAGTACATATTAAATATCGTTCATCATACGCGTCAGCATCACGACATTGAAGTTGGAGTGAGTCCGCGAGGGACGCTTGCATTAATGCGGGCTGCACAAGCTTCAGCATTGATTGAAGGAAGGAGTTATTGTATTCCTGATGATGTGAAGAGTATTTCTAAAGAAGTTCTCGCTCACCGAATGATTTTGACGATGGAAGCGCAGCTACAAGTTACGATTGAAGATATTGTGAACGATATTTGTAAGAATACACCAGTTCCTGTTGAGAGCGGTGTATCGTAATGCTTGACATTAAAGAGCAAATTCGACGAGAGAAGCTTTACCATAAACGTAGAGCGGGTTTCGTAATGCTTAACAGTTGGAACAACAAGCAGCTTGCTTTCGGGATTGTTACCGTTGTTCTGATGATTTTCGGTTTAAATACTGGGGAAACCTTATTTTTCGCTTTATGCGGAGGAACATATAGCATTCTCGTATTCAGTCGTTGGTGGCATAACAACGCTTTGAAGGGTGTATCAATCTCTTTTCAATTAGATAAGAAGCGGATCTTTCCAGGTGAAACGACAATCTTACGAGTAGAAGTGTCGAATCGCAAACGGTTTTCAATTCCCTTTATCCGGTTTTGTTTTAAAACTCACTCCTCAGTCTCAATTAAAGGAATGAAACGAGTGGAACTAAATCGTAAAAGAGTCGTATGGTCTAATCTGTGCGGAGTGAAAGGCAAGCAGACGGTTGTATATGAGTACGAACTTACTGTTAACGAACGAGGTCTTATCCGATTAGACGATGTCGATTTAGAATCAGGTGATCCGTTTGGAATAGGAAAAGTAACGAGGAGAGAAAATGCCTCCCTCGAACTCGTCGTCTATCCATCCTTCGTTGATCTAATTCCCATTCGTACCAACTTTCAGAATGAAACGGGAGACCATACAGTTCGACGCTTTCTATTTGATGATCCTACGTATCATGTCGGTGCAAGACCTTACGCTCCTGGTGATTCTATGAAAAGAATTGATTGGAATGTAAGCGCACGAACAAGAACGCTTTACACAAAACAATTTGCATTTACTTCACAAAAGCACGTAGCTATCATCGGGAACGTTCATACAGCAGAAGTTCATTGGATGAGTCAAGAAAATGAAGTCATTGAACGAACGATTAGTATGTTAGCGACACTCATGAAATGGTGCACCGAACAAGGGTACACATACGAGTGGATGCTTAATATTAAACTCCCAAAAGTAAGGAAATACGTTCATGAAAACGGAGGGGTAAATAAGACTGATTTTATCTATAACTTAGAAAAACTTGGCCGACTAAAATCATTTATTTCCGTTAATATTCTTGCCGTTTTTGCGAAAATGCAAGAAGTGAGTAGTGCGGGTAAAATCATTCTGGTAATTACCTCTTACCGAACGGAGAAGATGGAGCAAGAATGGAGAAAGCTCATTAAAAAAGGCGGACAAGTGTGGGTTATCGATCCTAAACATGAGGAGATCAAAATCGAACGTTACCACGTTCGAGGTAGAAAAGGGGAGAAGTCCCGTGTTTCTTAAGCATTTACTTGTTAACCTTCAGAGAATGATGCTAATCGGAACAGAAGCCATTATCGTTGTGCTTCTTGTTCAAATGTTTTGGTCCTTAATGGAATTTGATCCTCTAGCCATCGTTCAAATAGGATTTATATTTGGTATGATGTTGTTTACCGTTATTCCTTTGTTTATGCTGAACGATCGGAAGTCAAGTCACATTTGGATCGGTGCCATTACGATCCTTTGGCTTGTAATGGGTTTAGTGCTTCATTTTCCGCTAGCATTCATTTGGATACCGATCGTACTCTGTATATGGAGATCCATATCGTCTGTAATTATAGAAGATTATTTACCAAGTACGATTTATAAGAGAGTTGTCTTTAGTGCTATTATTTTAGCACTTTATATATCGGTTGGTTATTTTGCAGGAAGTGAATTGTGGCAGTGGACAGCTCTAGTGAGTTGGTTATTATTTGCGTTCATCTTATCAACGATGATGTCAGGTTGGCTGTTAGACGAACTTAAGGGGAATGAGGAAACGCTGTCCTGGAAGAGTATGTTCAGAACCCAAGGTTTACTACTTGTCTTCATTGGCAGCGGGATAGCTGTATTCATCGTTGTAATGGAATGGTTTAAAGTCATTCCGTTCATTCTAAGTAAAATTATTTATTTTGTCATGTATCCTATTATGAAGCTGTTCGAGCTTATTCTTCCTTTGCTTCAATTCATTATAGGTAAGAGCTATCAAGAGACCATTGATAATATGACGAAAGGTAGAAAGAAAATTAATGAACAGTTACCAGTAGATGAAATAGGGAACCCAATGTATCCGATACTTATGACAATCATAAAGTGGGGATCAATCGCACTTTTCGTCGTCATGCTGCTAGTCATTATTTTCATTGTTATAAAGAGATACATGAGAAATAAAATTGATGGGGAAGATGAAAGTGGGCTTGTCGAATCACGGAGAATTCTCGATGATATGGAAAAAAACCGACTTAAACCAACGATTCTAGAACGTATAAATAAATGGTTCGGTGGTCAAGAGAAAGATCCAGTCCGTTTGTTTTATCGTAAATTCATAAAACAATATAAACTACTGCGGAAAGAAGACAATGTTCCAACACTCACAGCGCAGGAAATGATGAACAATGCAAGTACGTTGAATATGCATAATAGAGAAGAGCTAGAAACGCTAACTACTATCTATGAACAAAGACGTTACGGTCGTGTAGAGATGAACAAAAGCAATATTGAAAAGATGAAACATGCTGTACAGTCTTGGTATAATCCTAAATCCGTAAAAGGAGATAGGAATTAATTTTTTGTGTTATAATGAGCCAATATGAATGATTACAGTTATGTGAAAGTGAGGAAAACTAAGGATGCCGATTGGGATTATTGGGGCAATGGATGAAGAAGTCGCTATTTTAAAGGACCAGATCGAAAATCGTGAAGAAGTAACCATTGCTGGTTGTGAATTTTACAAAGGAACGATGAATAATAAAGATGTTGTCCTATTGAAATCGGGGATTGGAAAAGTAAATGCCGCAGTGGGTACAACATTATTGATACAGCTATTTTCTCCTAAATGCATTATTAATACAGGTTCTGCTGGTGGTTTTCACCAAGATTTGAACGTTGGGGATGTCGTCATCTCTTCTGAAGTTCGTTATAATGATGTCAACGTTACTGTGTTTGGTTATGAGTTCGGTCAAGTACCGAGAATGCCAGCAGCATACATTCCTGATGAGAAATTGGTCGGTGTAGCTGAAAGCATTGCCGAAAAATTTGACGTAAAAGTGATGAAAGGATTAGTCCTTTCTGGTGACTCATTCATGGATAATGCTGACCATGTCAATATGCTAAAAAATCGCTTTAACGATCCACTTTGTTCTGAAATGGAAGCAGGAGCGATCGCTCAAGTCTGCTTTCAATTCAGCACGCCATTTGTCATTATCCGTTCCCTTTCTGACATAGCTGGTAAGGAGTCTGGAGTTTCGTTTAATGAGTTTTTAGAGACCGCTGCAGTAAACTCTGCACAGATGGTCACTTCAATCATAAGGGAGATGTAACGTATGATAAAAAAGATGAATGTAGAAAGTTTCAATTTAGATCATACGAAAGTTGTTGCCCCTTATGTTCGATTAGCGGGTGTCGTTAAGGGTCATCATGGTGACGAAATTTACAAGTATGACATCCGTTTCTGTCAGCCTAATAAGGAGTACATGGAAATGCCAGCGCTACACTCCTTAGAACATATGATGGCGGAATTCATTCGAAACCATCTTGATTCTGTCGTTGATGTGGGACCAATGGGATGCCAGACTGGATTTTACATCTCAACATTTAACCTATCGAATAAAGAAGAGATATATGAAGCATTAGAGAAGACACTAAACGATGTTCTAGTAGCTACGGAAGTACCTGCATGTAATGAGATTCAATGTGGTTGGGCAGCTAGCCACAGCTTAGAAGGTGCTCAAGTGATTGCGAAAAAGATGCTAGAGCGTAAAAACGAATGGTCACAAGTATTTGCGTAAAGAATAAGAGTTTAAGGGTTAAAGCCGGAGCGATTCTCCGGCTTTTTTATTATTACATTTCCATATTTGGTGTATAGGCTACTTCAATGACATAACCATCAGGATCACGGAAGTCGACTGTATAATACTCTTCAGAATATTGATTTACTTCAACCGGTCCCCGGATGATTGTTGAATTTGTTTCTATTAGCCACGTGCCAACTTCATTAACTATTTCTCGACTTGTTGCTTGAAAACATAGATGACGTGGACCGATCGTGTCTCGTTTTTCCATTTTTGGTTTCTCTATAAAATAGATTTCAATAATTCCCGTACTATACGCGCTAGTGCCTAGCTTTTTCCAACCAATCTTAGCAAATAGTTCATCATAAAAAAGAATGGACGTGTTTAAATCTCTTACCCAAAATTCAATATGGTTAATTCCTGGACGGCATTCCATTGCTTTTTCTCCTCTATTCTTTAATTTTTATGTAATTTATCCCAACCTAATTATATCTTACGACATTTTTGGGAATCAATGGACTAAACTTTTAAAAAATGATGGTATAATAGATTTGATTTATTTTAGGTAGAAATCGGAATCGGAATCCGAATCCGATTGAGAAGTAAAAGATTAGGAGTGTAAAACATGGAATTAGAATATTTAATGCAAAGCTTGACGTTAATCATCGTTCTTGTACTTACATTTGTCATTGTAATTGCATTTGCAAAATGGAAATCAAAACGTAAATAATGGAGGATCATCATATGTATGACGTCGATTCAGTTAGGATTAATAGGCAGTTAGATATATTGGATACATGTATTTTGGTCATTCGTTCATTGCCGCATAGTGTAGATGTAATAAACGACAGTAACCAAAGTAAAGTTAATTATTTTGCTTTAGAGCGTGCGATTCATATTGCCGTGGAATGTATAGCTGATATCGGAAATGTGCTAATCGACGGATTTGTTATGAGAGATCCTGGAAGTTATTCTGACATTGTTGATATATTGGATGATGAAGGTGTATTGCCCCACGATATGACAGAACCGATTCAACGAATTGTGACATATCGTAAAAAATTAGTTCACATGTATGGGGAAGTTACTACCGATGAATTGGATCATGTCGGCCAAATCTGTCGTGAATATTTACCTCACCTTCGTCTTCTTATTGAAGGATATTTGGAAAAAGAGTTGTCTCAGTGGAAGCATAATCTGTAAACACCTTCATTGAAGAGGGAGAATTGACGATATTAGTAACTTTTTAAACATAAATATTTACTTAATCCTCTTTTTTCTTTATAATAGAGTTATGTTTTTATTTCATAAAAACTAGTTAATGCTTACGAAGTGTTTTTACTTCGTAAAAACTTGAGGTGAGATAATATGGCGTTAGAGGCATCTTCAACTCGTAAAGACATTTTGTTGATGTTAAAAACAAATGATACACTATCCGTTAGTGACATGGCTGTACGTTTAGGTATTACGGAAATGGCCGTTAGACGCCATTTAAATACATTGGAGAGAGACGGGTATGTTACTTCCGTTCTTGTACGCCAACCGATGGGGCGACCACTGCAACGCTATTCATTGACTCTTGAAGCGGATTCATTATTTCCGAAGAACTATGACCGACTAACGATTGATTTACTTAACGAGTTGTTAGAAGGTGAAGGAGTAGAACTCGTTAATAAATTATTTAATGGTCGTGAACAGAAGCTACGTGCAGCACATAAAGGAAGTATGGAAGGCAAGCCACTAGCTGAACGCGTTTCACAGCTTGTAAAAATACAAAACGATAAGGGCTATATGGTTGAACTGGAAAAAGAGGAGAATGGTAACTTTCTTTTGAAAGAGTATAACTGTCCGATTGCTTCTGTTGCTCGACAATATCATCAAGCATGTAATTGTGAGCTTGCCCTTTTTCGTAATTTATTAGAAACAGATGTAGAACGCCCGAAGTGTATGGCTAAAGGCGATGAACACTGTGCCTTTAGTATTAAAGCTAATAAAGTCTCAATGTGAAAAAAGCTTGTTTCCTAATCGGAAACAAGCTTTCTTTTATAGATCTTTTATTTTTGGTCCTACTACACCAACATTCTTTCACCTATGTTCGAATTAAGATGATATTGCTTCTGGATATTTTCCAGTTCATCGTACGGAATCGTTAGAAAGGCTTCCACACATATAGGGCAGAAATGAGTGCCGCTATCATTTCGAATAATATTTCTAGCTTCTTCAATGCTTAATCCGAATTTATAAGGGCGTTTACTCGTAATGGCATCAAAGGCATCGGCAATGGCAAACACTCTCGCTGGAAGAGGAATATCCATTCCTTTCAACTCAAAAGGATACCCTTTGCCATTGAACTTCTCATGATGATAAAGGACAATATCGACCGCCTCTTCAAGGAATTCGATCCCCTTTATCATTTCGTATCCCATTTCCGGGTGCTTTCGCATTACCTCCCATTCTTCATCGTTTAGTTTGCTAGGCTTTTTAAGAATCGCATCAGGAATACCAATCTTCCCGATATCGTGTAGCAACGCACCCCAACGAATTCGATTCATTAAAGACTCAGATAGCCCAAGTTTTTCTGATATGAGAACACTATAGAAGACGACTCGCTCAGAATGACCTTCTGTTTCGGAGTCTTTCTTATCTAAAGCAATCGTAAGCGCTTTAATCATCGCAAGATTATTACGTTCTAGCCGACGATTTCTTATGATTCGATAAATATGGCTTCCCAAAGGTCTGAAAGATGCGTCTGTTACTTCACAAGATCTTTTACTGAAACGGTTGGCATTTTTTGAATCGATTGCAACCATAAGCCCAGTCATTTGTTGCTCAATCTCATCATACAGTGGAATGATTAATATGGATTTAGCTTTAATATGACCTAGATCTGGATGAATAACGGATAAATCGATTAGATCTGACATATAGTGACTTTTTTTTGAAAGGAGGGTTTGAGTTAAAATATGATTATCCGTAAAAGAAATGTTAAACTCTTTACATTCATTATGTAGAGGGCTTAGTTGCATTTCTTCATCCGCCATATACCAAGTTAATACTTGAGAAAAACTCATGTATTTTGCGATGTAGCGGCTAATTTTTAGAAGGGAGCGCGGTACGTTTTGCGATAAGACGAATTCATTGTTCAACGATTGTGTTAGCTTTCGCATCAGCGTATTTTTCGTATTCTGGTAATTTGCCATAACGTTCTGGATCGTTGGAGTTAAATGAAATAGGATTTGCTTCAAAATTTTTAATTCTCTTTCTCCAAATCCAGTCGTAGCTTGACTATACAAATGAATGACACCAATTCCATTATTGCCAGTTTTAAATGGAATTCTCAGTACAGATGACGGTTTAATTGATTCAAGGAAACGATCTTCTTCATAAGCTTTTGTATTGTTCATTGTTGCCAATATATACTGTTCGCTTGATTGTAGCGTTAATTCAGTTGCTGAACCTTCTAGCGGAATAAAAGATTCTTCCATTTGAGCATTAAAGTGGTTAGTGTAAAAAGGAAAGACTACGATTTCCTTTAGACGATAAAGATGAGGCATTGACACTATTAAACCGTTAAAAGGAATAAGGTGTTGAAGCTCGCGGAAAACGGTTGGAAGAGCCTGAATGACGTTATTGTTACTTGAAAAAACGGAAGATATTTGATTAATAACTGATAAGAGCTCAAATGTAAGAGCATTATGGATGGCGATAGACGCTGACTCCGCTACGGCCTTCAAAAAGGAGACATGATCCTCGGTGAAAACTCCCTCTTTTTTCGAAGCCAACATAAAGACACCGTAGACTTCCTCTCCTTTAAATAAAGGAACACTAATGGCTGACTCTATCGGAAACTGAAAATGGTTTAGATAAGTTGGATCGGTAGAAATGGAATTGATTATTACAGCTTTTTTTGATCGAAAAGCTTTTCCCACTAGTCCTTCATCGAATGTAAGCGAGTGATTTTCGGGTATATTAGAAGTGAGCTCGCCCAGTTTTGTCTTTAATACTAAACGTTTTCCTTCAACCATGTATAAACTAGCAATGGTATAACGACCAACTTTAGAAATCTCCGCAATAATGTCGTTTAAAACGATAGAAAGGTCATGTTCGGATACAAGCACGTTACTAATATGATAAAGAGCTTCTAGCTTGTTAAAACTCTGTTGACCCGGCATAAAAACTCCCCCGCCATAGTTGATTATTGCTATTTCGACAAGAATGTCTCTAATTCCTTGTAAAGATGAAATATTTTGTCAGATTCTCACTAATTATGCTTTTTCGTATGATAGAATAGAGGGAGAGTATGGCTTTAGTAATGATCAAATATGATCTAGAATTTAGGGAGGGAAGACGTAATGAACGCAGAAGATTGGAATATGAAACTACAACAAGAGTATGATATTATAACCTGTCGACTTCCTCTGCCATTTGCCTTAAAGTGGGTAAATTGTTTTTTAATTCGGGGTATGGAAGGATATACGCTTCTTGATACAGGACTTCATTATGATGGAGAGATTGAAACGTGGCAGCAATTTCTACAACAGCACAACATACAGTTACAAGAAATTCGCAAAATTGTATTGACTCATTATCATCCTGATCACTATGGAATGGCAGGTTGGTTTCAACAAAATACGGGTGCTACAGTACATATATCAGAAACTGATTACCGCGCTGCCCGATTGTTCTGGGATCGTGATACTGACCAAGGTCATGTACTGGCTGATCTCTATCGTTCGCACGGTTTACCTGAACAATTGGCAAAAGAAATTCCTTCCCATATTCAGTCGTTTGTTCCTTGGGTAGAACCACATCCAGAAGTGAACTTTATTGAAGATGGTGACAAGATAGAAATTGGTGATCGAATGATGCAAGCGATCCACACTCCTGGACATTCCGATGGTCATATGGCTTTTTATGATGCTGATCGGAAAATGCTATTTGCTGGAGATCATTTGCTCCCGCGAATCACGCCTAACATAAGCCTTTGGCCGAAATCACACCACAATCCATTGCAATTATATCTTCAAGCGTTAGACCGTATTGCCCAGTATGATGTCCAAATCGTGATTCCATCACACGGTTCGGTGTTTACCCATTTTCATGAACGAATTGTGGAACTGCAAGAACATCATAAACTTCGACTTGACCAAATCGTTTCTCATCTTGAACAGTCAAAACAAGGACTTTCAGCCTATGAAGTATGTTTGAAGTTATTCGGAGATATTCAGTCCATTCATAACATTCGATTTGCGATGGCAGAAATATTAGCTCATCTTGTCTATTTAAAAGCGAATAAAACAATCCAAGAAGATGAACAACCATTGATACATCGGTTTTCACTTTAGCGATCATTCTGAACGTAAAGAAGCAGCTCCTTAATTGGAGCTGCCTCTTCATTATCCCTATGCTTATTTGTGTTTATGGTTTTGTCCGATGGGCAAGTCGACTAGAAGCAGCAGCAGCTATCGCACCTACGATGTCATCTAAGAATGTATGAACCTTACCTTGCCCTTTTTTATTCAATCGTCCAATCACACCCGGTTTGAGCTTATCTATATACCCGAAATTCGTGAAACCGATGCTACCGTACACGTTTACAATCGACAAAGCAAGGATCTCATCGATACCATATAACCCTTCGTCGACTTCGACGATATGTTGAAGGGGTTCCATCATTTTTCCTTCTTCACAAAGTAGATCCAATTGGATTCCTGTTAAAATGGCATTTTGAACTTCACGTTTATCTAATACACGCTCAATATTTTCTAAGCAATCTGCGTGTGTAAGCGTCTCGTGATAATCTTTCTGCAGGACGTGGACAAGTTCCGCAATTTCATCTAACGTAACACCACGTTGTGTTAATAGTTCTAGTGCTTTGGCCCGAAGCGTATCTTCTCCAACCTCTTTCATTGGACGCTGTGCCGGATCAGGCTGCAGTTCCATCGCATGGAGTCGTTCTTCAGGGGATTCTAATTCTGATTGGTCATTTGAAGGATTTTGTGAATTCATATAGACCTCCTCATTTTAATGAAAATAATGGTATGTACTTGTAATAGTAATCCTTTTTAGTACGAGGAAACAATGGTGTAATCTCAAGTATATACAATAAACAAACGATATATGAGAAAATGTTTAGAAGGAGGGATGGTAATGACTAACAAACCATTTGTTTATATTACACAAGAAGTTCCAGAAAACATCGTTCTTAAATTGCAATCCAAGTATAAAGTAGGAATGTGGATAGAAAGCAGCCCCATCCCATATGATAACCTCGTCCTGCAAGCGAATAACGCGGACGCGCTCTTCGTTATGCTAACGGATCGGATCGACGCTCCCTTATTAAGACAAGCGAAAAAGTTGAAAATCGTGGCAACAATGTCTGTTGGATTTGATCACATCGACGTAGAGGAAGCTAAAAAACTTGGTATCGTTGTTTCGAACACACCTGGGATACTGACTGAGGCGACCGCAGATTTAACGTTCGCTTTAATGATGGCTGCTGGTCGACGAGTTGTCGAAGCATCCACCTACCTTAAAGATGGAAACTGGTCATCTTGGAGTCCGATGCTTCTTGCAGGTCAGGATCTTTATGGATCAACGGTAGGGATCATTGGTATGGGTAAAATCGGGGAAGCGTTTGCGATGAGAACGAAAGGATTTAATATGAAAGTCCTTTATCATAACCGTCGTCGAAAAGAAATATCGGAGAAAAGAACGGGTGCGATTTACTGTAGTTTAGAAGAACTATTATCTCAATCAGATTACGTCGTCGTATTGACTCCGTTGACACAAGAAACGAGAAATCTTATGGGCACAAAACAATTCTCCTTAATGAAACAGACGGCTGTGTTTATTAATGTTGCCAGAGGAGCGATCGTTGACGAAAACGCGTTATACGATGCCTTAGTAGGAGGAAAGATTTGGGCTGCAGGATTAGACGTTTTTCAAGAAGAACCTATATCTCTTGACCATCCTTTATTACAATTACCGAATGTCGTTGCTTTGCCGCATATCGGAAGTGCAAGTATAAAAACACGAATGAATATGGGTATGATGGTCGCAGATAATATTATCGCTGTACTAAACGGGGAGATAGCCCCACAACAAATCCCCTAGGATAACCTAGGGGATCTTGTATATGGTATGAAGTTCTAGAATACTTGTTCGACACCTGTGATGCCTGGAATTTCCTCAACTAGAGCACGTTCAATACCGGCCTTCAGTGTAATTGTAGAAGCAGGGCAACTACCACATGCACCGACAAGGCGGAGTTTAACGACTCCATCCTCAACATCTACAAGTTCGCAGTCTCCTCCGTCACGCTGTAAAAAAGGACGAAGTTTATCTAATACTTCTTCGACTTGTTCATTCATTGTCGCTTCAGCCATTTGTATCCACTCCTTTCATACCTCTATTATAATACCCTTTTCACATAAAATCTATGTTTTGAAACAAAAGTGTTTAAAATATGCAGATGCACAAAAATTATCCGTTTGCCGCTACTGGAAAAAAACGATAAGATAGAAATATCTTATGTAGGTATGAGGAGAAAAAATGAACAATGTCGTTAATGATATAAGAGAACTGATCGGTAATACACCACTTCTTCGCATAAAACATTTTGATATTCCGGATGGAGTAAAGCTGTATGCTAAGCTTGAATATTTTAATCCTGGTGGCAGTATAAAGGATCGTCTAGGCATAGCCCTTATTTCAGAAGCAGAACGGCTTGGTAAATTGAAGCCCGGTGGTACGATCATTGAACCAACGGCAGGTAACACAGGAATAGCACTTGCACTTGCTGCAGTAAGTACGGAGTACAGAGTCATGTTTGTCGTCCCTGAGAAATTCTCAAAAGAGAAGCAGGAACTGATGCGTGCGTTAGGAGCAGAAGTAGTAAACACACCTACAGAAGACGGCATAACGGGAGCGATAAAGAAAGCAGAACAACTCGCATCTGAGATACCGGGATCCTTCTGTCCTCAACAATTCACGAATCCAGCGAATCCCGGGTGTCATTATGAAACTACAGGTCCTGAAATATGGGAACAGTTAGAAGGAAATGTTGATGTGTTTGTCGCAGGTGCAGGGAGTGGCGGAACGTTCATGGGAGTTGCTCGATATTTAAAAGAGAAGAATTCGAACATTAAAACCGTCATTGTCGAGCCTGTAGGATCGATATTAAACGGTGGAGTGTCCGGTCCGCATAAAACAGAAGGAATTGGGATGGAGTTTCTTCCTCAGTACATGGATACGAACATGTTTGACCGAATCTATACTGTATCTGATGAAGAAGCCTTCCATTATGTAAAGGAATTAACGAAACGAGAAGGAGTCCTTGCAGGAAGTTCTTCTGGTGCAGCTTTTTATGCTGCGTTAGAGGAAGCGAAGATTGCGAAACCAGGGACGAACATTGTCGTTATTTTTCCGGATAGCAGCGAACGATATTTAAGTAAAAAAATTTATGAAGGAGGTATATAGATATGAGAATGAAAACGAAATTAATTCATGGTGGTATTGATGGGGATGAACATACAGGCGCTGTGTCGGTTCCAATATATCAAGTCTCTACATACAAACAAGAAGCGGTAGGCAAGCATAAAGGCTACGAATATTCAAGAACGGGTAATCCGACAAGAGCAGCGTTAGAAGCGCTTATTGCAGAGGTTGAAGGGGGCGTAAGAGGATTTGCTTTCGCGTCTGGAATGGCTGCGATCTCAACGATTGTGACGATGTTTAATAAAGGCGATCATTTCATTGTCGGAGATGACGTGTACGGTGGTACGTACCGTGTAATGACAAGGGTGTTTGAAAGATTCGGAATTGAAGTGAGTTATGTAAATACGAGTGACCTCGTTAAAGTAAGAGAGGCGATCAAAGAAAATACGAAAGCGATTTATTTGGAATCGCCGACAAATCCGTTATTGTCAATAACAGATATTAACGCTGTATCTTTAATAGCGAAACCTCTTGGACTGACGCTAATCGTAGATAATACGTTCCTAACACCTTATTGGCAGAATCCATTAGAATTAGGCGCAGACATTGTATTACACAGCGCCACGAAATATATAGGTGGTCATAGTGATGTCGTCGCTGGTTTAGTCGTCGTTAATGATGAAAAATTAGGCGAAGAATTACATTTCGTCCAGAACTCGATCGGTGCTGTCCTAGGACCACAAGATTCATGGTTGTTGATCCGTGGCTTGAAAACTTTAGCCATTCGGATGGAAGAAACAGAAGAAAACACGAAGCAAATCGTTGATTTCCTCGTTAATCGAAAGGATATTGTGAAAGTGTTTTATCCAGGACTTGTATCCCATCCTGGACATGAAATTCAAATGAAGCAAAGCCGTGGTCATGGAGGAATGATTTCATTCGATGTTGGAAGTGCCGATCGAGCGGATCAAGTACTTTCTAAAATCAAGTATTTTACTCTTGCAGAAAGTCTTGGCGCTGTGGAGTCATTGATTTCTGTGCCAGCGCGTATGACACATGCGTCAATTCCAATCGAACGAAGAAGAGAACTAGGAATTGTTGATGGACTCGTCCGTATATCTGTCGGTATTGAGGATGTTAGAGACCTCATCGAAGACCTCCAACAAGCTTTGGAAGTTTAAATAGTCCGGGAAACATTACCGTCGAATCTCATCGTTGCGTCGCCACTCTGCTGCTCACGTAGTTTCACCTACGCTCCGCTGCTCGTGGCTTCCGCGCCTTGATCTTCTTGGTCCTGTTTGTCCTCCTATTTAAACCTTATTTGATATAACAACAAACAATAAATTAAAATAAACAAAGGAAAAAGTAGGGGGTAGCGAAATGGAATACCGTAAATTGGGTAGAACGGGTCTTAAAGTAAGTGAAATCAGTTTAGGTAGCTGGTTGACATATGGGAATACGGTTGGTAATGATGCTGCAACAGCAACGATACATGCTGCATATGATCTAGGCATTAATTTCTTCGATACGGCTAACGTATATGCAAGAGGAGAAGCAGAAATCGTAGTTGGGGAAGCGCTTCGTTCTTATGCTCGTGAATCATATGTTTTAGCGACAAAAGTATTTTGGCCGATGGGTGACGGTGTTAATGATCGTGGTTTGTCGAGAAAGCATGTTTTTGAACAAGCACACGCATCCTTAAAGCGATTAGGCTTGGACTATATTGATATCTTCTACTGTCACCGTTATGATCCAGAAACTCCTGTTGAAGAGACACTTCGGACGATCGATGACCTTGTTCGCTCTGGAAAAGTGCTTTATGTCGGGGTAAGTGAGTGGACTGCAGCACAAATTGTTGAAGGATTAGGTGTACAGGACAAATATATGCTAGACCGAATTGTCGTAAACCAACCGGTTTACAACATGTTTAACCGTTATATCGAGAAAGATGTATTGCCTACGAGTGTGAAGAATGGAATCGGGCAAGTCGTATTTTCTCCGTTAGCCCAAGGCGTATTAACAGGTAAATACAAACGTGGGATGGAAGTTCCACAAGGATCTAGAGCAGCTGATCCAGCAGTTAATCAGTTCATCACACGCTTCTTAACAGACGAGAATTTAGTTCGAGTGGAACAACTTGAAAACCTCGCGAAGGAATTAGATTTAAGTCTGTCTCAACTCGCAATTGCCTGGATTTTACGACAGGAAGGCGTTTCTAGTGCATTGGTTGGCGCGACAAGACCAGAACAGATTATTCAGAATGCTAAAGCAACGGGTGTCAAGCTGAGTTCTGTAACACTAACGCAAATCGAAGACATACTAGGGAAATAGGGATATAGCTAGTAATGCCAGGAGGGGATTTCTAATGACTTCAAAGAAGTTGGAGCTACTTGTTTACGGTGCAGAGCAGGTATGTGCCAGTTGTGTTAACCTGCCCTCGTCTAAAGAGACGGCAAGTTGGTTGGAGTCGGCCATGGGTCGACGTTATGGTAATGAATCATTCATCATTCGGTACATCGATATTTTCTCGCCTGAAGGTGAAGACGAAATAGCCTTTTCTGAGCGGGTCATTGAAGAAGATCTATGGTATCCGGTACTTGTCATAGATAACGATATCATTACAGAAGGAAACCCCAATCTAAAGGTTGTTTTTGATAAATTAGAAGAACGTGGACTTGAGCCGATTGAGAATTAAATAATTTAGAATAAAAAAAGCAGCCGTTGTTTTTCCAACGGCTGCTTTTTAATCCTTTTATTATTTCAGAAATAGCTAACCTAAATGGTTTTTGTACATCCATAAAACCCCGGACTTTAACACTCGAGGAATCTTACCTACAATCGCTTGTTTCCCCATGAGACCGAATCCTGCTCTTTTACCGAGAGAACCGAGAACGCCCTTAAGCTTAATTTTTCCCAGTGTGGGTAGCGGCTCGTTTTTCCATATAGATTGCAACACTTCAGCCACATGATCACCGTGTGCTTCAGCAAGTTGAGCACTCGCAGCGAAAGGTGAGCTGACACAATCCCCAATAACAAACGTATTTTCATACGATGGGATTTGATACCAATCGTTCGTTACTACACGTCCACCGGCATCTTTCTCAACATCCAGCTTCTGTACTACCTCACTTGGTTGAATTCCGGCAGTCCAAACAATCGCATCCGTTCTGATCGGAATATCATTGTTGTAGACAATCCCCTGTTCAACACGGTTAACGCTGGCGTTAGAGACTAATTCGACACCATGCTCATCGAACCATGTCCGAACGTAAGCTTTTAACTTCTCAGGGAAAGGTCCGAGAATACTAGGGCCACGGTCAAGAATACGAATATTCAAATCCGGTCGGCTATCTCTTAATTCGGCTGCTAATTCTACTCCGCTTAATCCCCCACCGACAATTGTAACGTCACCGTATGGACCTACATTATTAATCGCTTGATACGTTTTTCTCGTATTGGACAAACTTTGAATACTGTGTGAAAATTCTTCGGCTCCAGGAATACCGTGATAACGGTCCGTACAGCCCAATCCTACAACAAGCCAATCATAGGAAATGGTTTCTCCGTTTTCAAATCTAATTTCATTGCTAGGTAAAAGAATATCCGTTACTGTACCGTACTTTATTTGTAAAGAGTTATTGTCGGGAAAAGGAACACGGACAACGGAATCGGGTTCTGTTCCTGCAGCAAGCGCATAATACTCTGTTTTTCAACCGTGATGGGGCATGCGGTCAATTAACACCACTTGCATATTATTGGGGAAGTTTTTATTTAGAATTCCATCAATTACTTTTAATCCGCCGTATCCTCCACCGAGAATGACTAAACGCTTCATCGTCAAAGCTCATTCCTTTCTTGTTGCGTGCAAACACCATTTTAGCACGATTGTCCTGAAACTGCCACTTTCGAATTGACTAACATAAACGTGAGTATTACGATGTTATAGAGAAATTGAGAGGTGAGTAACATTGCGACCTTTAATAGAATTTTGTGTTAACAATGCCTCTTTGAGCGCAAAAGAACATTTTGAGCAAGATTTGGATCTTGATGTTATAGATTATAGTTGTCTAGGTAATTGCGGAATATGCTATACGTATCCTTATTGCATGGTTGATGGGGAGATTGTAGAAGCCGAAACAGAAGATGAGCTCGTTAAGAAGGTTTATGAGATGATCGAGCGAAATAAGGAACAGCTTTCGCGAGATTAAATAGCTTGTGATGAGTATAAATAGTAATAGGATATTGAAAACACTTTATCTCATTAGAGTGTTGATATTCATTTACTTATATTGTAAACTGAAATAGAACGAATGTTCGAGAAGGGTGGGGTAATTATGGACAAAAAAATTGAAAAGTTACGTCTCCAACTTGTTCAAAATGGTATGAAATTTGGCTTTTTACATCCAAGAGTACAATATTTGAGTCGGAAATTGGATCGGATGCTTAATGATTGGCAGGACAAAGAGGAGCTAAAAAGATCTGATCGTGTTCGTGAGTATTCCTTCGTCTACCGAGTATCGTCCTTATGACCATTTTTTCAACTTTTATTTATCTAAACTTGAGCAAGTAATAACTTCCACGTATAATAGAAATATAAACATCTTATTCTAACGATAAGATGATTACAAAGGAGGGAAATATTATGATTACAATTACTGAACCAGCAAGTCTTAAAATTAAAGAACTTCTCTCTCAAGAAGAGAATCAAGATATGTATCTTCGTGTAGGTGTTAAATCAGGTGGATGCAGCGGTTTTTCGTATGGCATGGGGTTCGATGAAGATAAGCTTGATAATGATAACGAGTTCGATCAACACGGTGTCAAAGTCATTATTGATGAGGAGAGCATGAAACATATCTCCGGCGTTGAAATTGACTATAAAGAATCAATGATGGGTGGAGGCTTTACCATCAACAACCCGAACGCCGTTGCAACTTGCGGATGTGGAAGTTCGTTTAAAACGGCATCTGCTGAAGGTACACCTGAGAAGTGCTAGATTTTTAAAGGGATTATCAACCCTAAAAACCGAATAGATTGATTGTTAATCACACCTTCTCAACTTGTGTAATGCTAAAGTTAGGAAGGTTTTTTTTATTGATGTTGAATTGGAATTCCAGGAGCAATGTAAAAAGGAGGAGATTTTAACCAACCCCTTTTAACCATGATTTTCTTTGTTTTAAGACCATATAATATCTTTTGAGTGTGGAACTCCGTAAACATCATTCCTAATCATCACGAACAGCTTCAGCAAGTCCTCTTGAACAGAAAGCCCAAGATAGGGCTTCGTATTTCAAATAAAACAGTACCCAATATAGTGTCAAAGGAACATATTATTTGTTGAGGGACTGTATTTATGGGGGCGAGTATGTATATGTTATACCGAATGAATAGTGTTCAAGTATGAAATTCGTAATTTTCAGAAATTATATTGTCAACCTAAAATCCATCCTTTAAAATAGATAATAAAAAGAAAATTTATCCAATTTTCTATGGAGGTAATGGAGATGGAATTAGGGAGAGAGAGAACGGAGAGAAAACTTTCTAAAATCGTAGTTTTGTTTTATTTATTGGTATTTTTCCTTCTGAACGTTTCGGTAAGTAGCGTCTACTTCACGACAATGTCGCTTAGCATGATCCTATTATCATTATTGGTAGTAGGGATAATTTTCATGCCTATCTTCTTAATCATCCCTATCTTTGAATGGATATTTAATAAAATGTTTAAAACCCTTCGTGAAAATACGATGGCAATCTCAATTTCTTTCATTTTAGCTGTAATCGTTCTGATAGGAGAAATATTGATTATAAGTTCCTATTCTTTCATTAATCTTCCGTATTGGCTAGGATTTGAAGGTGCCAGCTACATTATTCCCCTAGGTTCTTTTATCCTAGCAATCATTCCGACGTATTTGTATAACAAAAGTAAAGAACGAACTGTTCATAATATATTTGGATTCTATTATCCAGTTAATGTATTGCTCATGTGTTTCATATATGCACCCTATGCGTTCGGGGGATTTCTAAATTAAATGAGGTATTCAGCCTCCTGTACAGTTTTGTGTAGGAGGTTTCTTATATGGTACATTATGAATAGATTATTACATACGTGGAGGTCATTATGACGATTAGAGAAGACGCAGATTTCCTTATCCCACTCATTCGAGCGATCAGAGTAACAATTCAAGAAACAGTAGAAAAACATGATAATCAATACAATGAAATGGACGTTTATCGCGCGTTGACGTTCTCCCTTATTTCATTTGCCACAAGGAATTTAAGGGAAGAAGAACGTGATGGTGTCCAGACACAATACGCTTCTATTGCACAAAAAATGGTTGAATCCGGTCTGCAGCAAGCAGAGCAGGATGGGGCTTATTTAACCTCTATCATCTGTGGTGCGGCTCAATCGGTAAATACCTTTGTTGATATGATCGAAAGCGCCTCGTCCCAAGCTGAATAATCTCCTCAAGATTAAGGAATGGTTATACTCCTAAAATCAAAGAGATAAATTCAACTAAACTAGTATAAACAAACGGAATGACGGTTCCAAATAGGGGCCCAAAAACATATTTACCTAAGGGCGTAATCGCAAGAATAAGAAAAATAAATACACCGTATTGTTCGTATTGAGATAACCATGCTCTCGTCCTGTTTGGGACGAGATCTTCAATAATACGATAACCGTCAAGAGGTGGAAGAGGAAGTAAGTTAAACGCAAACAGAACAATATTCAACTTAATAGTCACATCAAAAAGACGGGTAATAAATTCTGTATTCGCGAACCAAGCGTTATTTCCCAATAAGAACATAATGAACATAAAAACAAACGCAATAAGAAGATTACTAAGTGGTCCTGCTGCCGTAACAATAACTCCAGCTAAGCGTGGATTGCGAAAGCGAAAACGGTTAACGGGAACTGGCTTTGCCCAACCGAAACCGATAAAAAACACCATGAGGGCTCCGATCGGATCAACATGGGCCAATGGATTAAGCGTAACACGTCCTTGGTTTTTTGCAGTTGGGTCACCGAATCGATAAGCAAAATAGGCATGGGAGAATTCGTGGACGGTGAAAGCAAGCACTAACGCAAACAGGACAAAAGGGATCTCGTCAAGTGAATAAGCTAAAAAGTTCAAAGGATCACCTCGATCATTAATATCAGGCTGTTACCCCTTTAAAATAACACACACAATCAATTGGAACAATCTAAAATAGTAATAAGATCTGTTTAAACTTCCTCTCAGTATAAAAAAATGCAACCTTATGCATGTTTAATTCGTCTAATAATAAGGAAAGATGAAGCTATGAACGATTGTCATAAAAGAAAGGGATTATAACATGAGAAAATGGGTTGGTTTATTGTTACTTACACTTCTGAGCCTGTCAATGGTTGGTTGCTCTGTTCATATTTCTTCTGCAAGTGAATTAACACCTGCGAAACCATTTGATGCAACGAAGGCAAAAGTAGGGGATAGAATAGGGGAAATGAAAATTACCCATGTTCAAGATATTGTAGAAGATGACCAGGGCCTTTTAACAGCCTATATTGATCTCAAAGGTAAAACGACAATTAGTGGAACTTATACACATCATACGGAGGATTCTGAGTTAATTGGGCAAGCGATATCATTTGAACCTGATGCCCTTTCAGCGAAAAAAATCCCACAATTACTTCAAGCAAATCGTGCAGTTTGGTTTCTCATTTCGAACTATGAGGAAACGAAAGCGTTGTTCGGTCCTCCTGGATCGACAGGCAAAATGACGATAACGATTGACAATTATAAAATTAACTTTGCACCGATTGCCACATGGGATAGTGCTAAGCTCATTAAAGTTCATCAATAACATTAAACATGATCCCTGCTGATCGTGTTTGATCGTTAATTAGGATATGATTTTTACGATAGTTGAACTTCTTGTATCGAGATCAATTGGCTTTTTTCACATTTTTCACAATGGATAATATGAACACATTGGTGATCGCTTACGTCATTAGCAAATCCATTGGTTAATGCTAAATCTTCAATTTCACGATAAGGGCTATAGTCTCCGAAATAATCGTTGTACTGTCCTTCATCTTCCATGTTGTGACCACAATCGACACACGAATCATGAAATTGTGTAAAACCGTTACATAGCGGACATCCGTATGACATTAGGGGTAGCTCCTTTATCCTTATTTCTATTGTAGGTTGTACATTTTTTCATGAAATATGTAATGCAAAAAGCACACTTCGATCCAATTATGATCGAGGTGTGCCTTTTGCTTTAATGTAAATTTACATTTTCATATTACTACTATGACCAGGCTGCAACTTCTCATTCGGATTAATATATTGCTTTGCATTATTTACGGCAGTAGGTGCTTCTCCAAATCCAACAGCAATCAATTTTACCTTACCTGGGTAAGTTGCGATATCCCCTGCAGCGTAAATCCCTGGAATATTCGTTTCCATTTTAGAATTTACTTTGATAGATCCGCCAACAATGTCGAGACCCCATTCTGCAATTGGGCCTAATGATGACACGAATCCGAAGTTTACGATTACGGCATCTACGTCAATCGTTTTAGATTCACCCGATTTACAATCAATGAGCGTCACCTGTTCAATTCGGCTGTCTCCGTGTAACGTTCCAATCTCTGTCGGTGTGACAATGTTAACTTTGGACTTCATTAAGTTTTCCACACTGTGTTCATGGGCGCGGAATTTATCTCGACGGTGAATAAGGGTTACTTCCTCCGCAATCGGTTCAAGCATTAAAGACCAGTCGACAGCTGAATCGCCTCCACCAACGATAAGAACTTTTTGTCCTTTAAAGCGGCTTAAATCATCGATAAAGTAATGCAGATTAGTCTGCTCGTATACATTAGCCCCTTCGATCTCCAGCTTGCGCGGTTCAAATGCACCGCATCCCGCTGTAATGATAATTGCTTGCGTTAAGTGTACGCCTTTATTGGTCGATATTTCAAAATGGTCATTCTTTTTTACGATAGAATGAACTTTCTCTTCTAAGCAGACCGTAGGATGAGCAACAGTAGCTTGTTGTTTAAGATTATCAATCAATTCTTGAGCTCTTACTTTAGGAAATCCCGCTACGTCATAAATGTACTTCTCCGGGTATAATGCGGATAATTGTCCACCAAGTTGGGGCATGCTTTCGATAATCTTCGTTGATGCTTTTCTCATTCCACAGTAGAATGCAGTAAATAGTCCTGTTGGACCTCCACCAATAATCGTAATTTCGTACATTTTTTCATCTCGTGTAAGTCTGGACATGGTTGGTTGGACACCTCCGAAAACGGTTACAATCTGATATGATTGCACATTATTGATCTTTTTGTGAAAAAAGTTACAAGTTGGACGCTACGAATGTTGACTTTTGTCACGGAATTGTCATATTATATTACGTGTAAAATTATTACGTTTCCTATTTTATATAATGATTAGATAAGCGTCAACACAATCCCCAAATATTTGACAATGTTTTACTCGATTTTTAATTTATATTGTCGGTAAAACTAGTATTAATATAAATAATTGGTGAAAGTTGATGAAATATAGATTAAAATAGGGTAGTATGTGAATATGTTCACGTAATTATACAATTCAAATGATGGAAGTGATTACAAAATGGCTACACCTAAAATTGTCATTCTTGGAGCCGGATACGGCGGACTTGTAACAGCAGTAACATTACAAAAGCAGTTGAATTATAACGAAGCTGACGTGATCTTAGTAAATAAGCATGATTACCACTACATTACGACGGGGCTCCATGAGCCTGCAGCTGGAACAAGAAATGCAGATAAAGTAAAAGTCGATATTAATTCGATTATTGACTCAAGAAAAATTACGCTTAAACATGCGACGGTTTCATCCATAAATCCGGAGACTAAAAGCGTACTTCTAGAAGGTGGAGAAGAGCTTTCGTATGAGCATTTAGTGATTGGGCTTGGAAGCGATCCAGAAACTTTTGGTATTCCTGGACTTAAAGAAAATGCTTTTAATATCCGTTCTGTCAATAGCGTTCAATTGATCAAAGAGCATATTGAATATATGTTTTCACGGTATAAAAACGAGCCTAACCATGATGAGTACCTTACGTTTATCATTGGTGGTGCCGGTTTCACGGGTATTGAATTTGTGGCTGAACTAGCTGATCGTATTCCCGAGCTTTGCAAAGAATTTGATGTAGACAGGAGTAAGGTTAAGCTGATTAATATTGAAGCTGGCCCGGGTGCTCTTCCTGGATTCGATCCAGCGCTTGTAGAGTACGCTGTTCAAGTGCTTGAACGAAAAGGGGTTCAGTTTATGATTAACACTCCGATCAAAGAATGTACGGTAGATAGTGTTATTTTAGGAACTGGCGAGGAAATTAAAACAGGTACGGTCATTTCTACATTAGGTGTAAGAGGAAATAGTATCATCGATGCTGCAGGATTTGAAACGATGCGCGGTCGTGTTAAGGTAGATGAATACTTACGTGCACCAAATTATGAGGATGTGTACATTGTCGGTGACAGTTCGCTCATCTTCAATGAAGAAGGACGACCGTATCCTACAACAGCTCAAATGGCCATGCAGCAAGGAGACTTTTTAGGACATAATCTTGTTTCTTCCCTTCGAGGTGGAAGTGTTAAGACATTTACGTATAAGAGTAAAGGTACTGTCGCTTCTTTAGGTAAAAACGAAGCCATTGGTTTTGTTGGAAAATATAAATTGTATGGGTTTATGGCTTCCGTCATGAAGAAAGTAATCGATATTCGATATCTCTTCATCATTGGTGGAATTCCACTCGTACTGAAAAAAGGGAAATTTATATAAGAGTCAAAGCCTTTCTCCTTAGAGAAAGGCTTATTTGTTAGAAAAACGCCGATAAAGTGAGAAAATGCGTACCTTTTAAATCTACAGCTTAATGTTACCGCTTACATTGGGGAATTAGATGTTAATCGATTCTTTATACATTTCGTTCGATAGTGTAAAATAACAGAAAATACAGAAATTTATTGATTGGAGGGATTAGTGTGAAACAGAATACAGTAACGAACAGCAAGTTATGTTGCTATTGTAATGGCACAGGCTACCTCCAACTACTTCTTGGAGGATCAGAAACGTGTCAAGGATGTAACGGTACAGGTTTGGAATCCAGTACAGGGATAAAGATAGGAACAAAGGCTCCATTACAAAAAGTATTTCATATGATTCTCAACTCTCGCCATTAATTTGCATTAACATATCTCCAATAAACCAAGGATGTTCCTTGGTTTTTATTTTGTAACAAATAGGTCACATCCTCTTTGTCAATTTCGTTGCGAAATGAGCTGACTTCATATAAAATTATTAACATGTATGAATTTAGTTGTGAATTGAGGTATTTATTATGTACTTTTTTCAATTACCTGTTGCTTTTCTTTTATTTATGGTCATTGCCTTTGGCATCGGATTTATTATTAACATGCTCATTAAAACGACATGGTTTCCAACTGTACTATACTTCATCATATTAGGGATTATTTTCATCTACATCGGTAAATTTAGTACAGCGGATGTCGTTGTTCTTTCCGGAGGCCTAGCAGGTGCGGTATTATGTGGGTTTGTTATCCGCACTCTTCGTGTTAAAGGATATAGAATGTTCTAAAAAGATAGCTCTAAGTACGCTTTAGTCAAAGAATAATCAAGAGTGCCTTGATCCTTATAAAAGTGATCAAGGCACTCTTTTTGGTGTTCACTTGCCTTGAATATCTTTCCTGTTTATTTACTTTACAACGGGAAATGCTACTATTGTGCTTTTTGTTCCTCTCATGCTTTGCGACCATCAACGTATATTCACGGAAAAATGTGGAGAAGATGGTTGTGAGGAGAAAGGAGGAATAAGTCGATTGACAATATTTAATAAACGTATTGTTCATTCTACTATTCTAGGAAGACTAAATTACACACAGACAATAGTACGTTTGACAATGTATTTGATCGTTATTTCCAGTTGCTTAAGCTTAAGTCATACGAGTACAAATGGTGCAGACACAACTCAAAAGAATTCAGAATATCGAAATGAAGAACAAAAAGCTGAATTACCGTTGTCAATACCGCAAGTCAAAGAAACAATTCAACGAGAAGATTGGACCATGAATAGACCTTTAGTTTCTCGAGGGGCAGCAACACATGAAGTAAAGAGAAAAAAAGAGGTTGCGATTGCATCACAACCGACTAAACAATTAGAAGCCATTTCTGTTATTGCAACAGGTTATACAGCAGGCGTTGAATCGACGGGGAAAACGCCCGAACATCCCTCGTACGGTATTACCTACTCAGGAGTGAAAGTACATCGTGATGCAGATGCCGTATCAACTGTAGCTGCAGATCCTAAAATATTCCCAATTGGCACACTTCTTTATATTCCAGATTATGGATACGGGATTGTTGCCGATACAGGATCAGCCATCAAGGGTAATAAAATCGATTTGTATTATAACAGTGTTGACGAAGTATATAATGAGTGGGGTAAGAAGGAAGTAGAAGTGTATGTAATTGAAAAGGGGAACGGTAAACTATCGGAAGACGAATTTAACCAGTGGAAAAAAACAGCGGAAGAAGGCGCTTTGTCAAAACCAGAAAAGGAATAATATTTTTTCCCAAAGTGAAAGATACGTATACGTATTTATCGCTTTGGGTTTTTATTTGTTTGTAATCGGGTAAACAACAATAGATGTAATGTAATAAGGAGGGACTATGGGTATTGTAACTACAGAGAAATTACCGGTGTTTAACGATGAAATTCGCTATAGAGCACGAAACGGAAAAATAGTGGTCATTCGGCCAGTAACGTTAGAAGATGCGAAAGATATTGTCAAACAAATGAAGCGTGTAGTAGAAGAAGAGAGTTATTTAGAAGAAGAAGCAGATACGTTGGGTAGTGTACAAGAAGAGCGCGAGTCGATTCGTAAAATGAAGGATTCAGGACACATGTACACGGTTGCTGAAGTGGATGAAGAAGTTGTAGGAGTAGCTCAACTCTTTAGAGGAACAATGGAAATGAGCGCCCATACAGCTAATTTTCGAACGTGGCTTTCTAAAAGATTTAGAGGTATGGGAATAGGGAAACGGTTTATGGAGTATTCCATCTGTTGGGGACAAGAACAGGGGTTAGAAAAAATTTGCCTTGATGTCTTTTCAAATAATGAAAGAGCGATTGAGTTGTATAAGAAATATGGCTTCATCCTCGAGGGTAGACGTCGTCAACAACATGTATTGGATGGTAAATATGTGGATGAAATATTTATGAGTTTATTTATTAATAAGGGTTCAAAGAAATAGGTTAAAAGCCCCGAGTAATCGCTAAAATAACGATTATTCGAGGCTTTTTTCTTTGAATGAGTATGTTTACGATACCCGAAATAAATCGAGAACGAGTGCTATAAATACGCCTAATATTCCACCGACTAATACTTCAATCGGTTGATGCCCAAGTAATTCTTTTAATTTTTCCCTTTGTTCTTTCTGAGGTCTCACTTTTCCGGTTTTTATCCCTTGAACAAAATGATTAAACTCTTCAACCAATTTATTTAAAACAGCAGCCTGTGTTCCGGCATGTCTTCTTACACCCATGGCGTCGAACATGACGATGACACCGATCGTTAAACTAATGGCAAATGAAGAGGAAGAGAATCCTTCTGATATACCAATTGCCGTGGCAAGTGCTGTTACAGCAGCAGAATGGGAACTTGGCATACCACCCGTACTGAAGATAAGGCTAAATTCAAGTTTGCGGTGAAGTAGTAAGTTCCATGGAACTTTTACCCCCTGGGCGACAAAAATTGCCGTAAAGGCTGCCAATAATGGATAGTTCGTAAAAATGCCACCAAGCAGTGTGTTCACAACCTTTCACGTAGGGATGTTAAACTGAGATTCTTTTAGTATAACAAGAAAAGAAGTAATTTCATATTCATTCCATTTTATTATTATTAAAATTATGTAATTAGTTAGACACTCGAAATTTCCTGTGAAAAGGTGTATAATCAGCTTTAGCTTGAATATTCTTTCTATATTTCTATCGTAATTTATTATACTACATAGGGGGTTAATGAATGAAATTATTACAAAAGAATGTGAATGTGACTGAAATTGAAACTGATTTATTAGCGATAGGTATTTTCCAAGATAACAAGGAAACAGAGCTAATGAAGACTCTCAATGTAAAGCTTGAGGGAGCTATCGATGCATTACATGAAAACGGAGACATGCAGGGGAAATGCCACGATATGACCGTTTTACATACTCTTGGTAAAATTCCGGCAAAGCGCGTTCTGTTTATCGGACTCGGAACACAAGAGAATTATGATGTTGAGAAGTGTCGTGAAACGTCAGGACATATTATTAAATCTGCTTTAAAAGGAAAATACTCGAATGTAGCGATCGTGCTACCTGAATCTGGCACGTTATCAAAAGAAAAAATCGCACATGCAACGGCTGAAGGACTACAGTTGGGAGCATATCGTTTCGCAGGCTATGCGAAGCAGGAAGAAAAGCCACATGATGTAAAGGAAGTAATTATCATTACGAGCGGTCAAGATGCTGAAATTGAACGTGGACTTACGACGGGTCAAGCTTACGCCCAAGGGATAACAACGGCTAGATCACTCGTTAACGAGCCTGCTAACTATTTAACTCCACCAATGATGGCTGAGAAAGTAGTTCAATTAGCCCAACAATTCGAGATGGAGTACGAAGTGCTTGAGCGGGAAGATATGCAAAAGCATGGTATGGGGGCTTTGTTAGCCGTAGCCCAAGCCGGTGGCGAAGACCCGAAGCTTATCGTCGTGAAATACCAAGGGTTGGATAAGTGGGATGGAGAAGAAATCACCGCTTACGTCGGTAAAGGACTCACGTTTGACACAGGTGGGTATACACTTAAACCAGGTGTTGGAATGGAAGATATGAAGTCCGATATGGGTGGAGCGGCTGCTGTCATTGGAGCGCTTGAAGCGATTGGGACATTGAAGCCACAAGTAAACATTCTCTTTGTTATCCCTTCATCTGAAAACCTCATTTCCGATACAGCGATGAAATCCAGCGACGTATTTACGGCAATGAACGGACGAACGATTGAGATCATATCGACCGATGCAGAGGGTCGGTTAATTCTTGCTGATGCCTTATGCTATGCGAGACATTTAGGGGCTAGTCGTATTGTTGATTTGGCAACCTTAACAGGTGGTGTTGTTGCGACATTTGGCGATTATGCAACAGGTGTAATGACGAACAACCAGGAATTCGTTGACCAAGTATTGGATGTTGCGAAAGAAGAGCATGAACCGATGTGGCAACTGCCATTATTCCCATATTATAAGAAGTATTTGAAAAGTGATGTAGCGGATACGAAGAATTCTGGAGGAAGATTAGCTCATGCCATTCAAGGCGGTATTTTCTTGCAAGATTTCGTTGATGATGCTGTATGGGTACATTTGGATATTGCGGGTACAGCTTACACATCAGGATCGGATGTCATCAAATCAAAGGGTGGAACTGGCGTCATGGTTCGGACGCTCGTGACACTTGCACAACGGTTAGCGAAATAATGTATACAAAAAATCGACTTGGTGTAAATACCAGTCGATTTTTTTGTGTAATTATTGATATGATGATGAAAGGAAAATAATGTATAGAAGGGGGATTGTAAAAATGAAGGTATTTATCACCGGTGTTACGGGCTACGTAGGAAGACCAGTAGCTGAGGCCATACTTGAAGCCGGCTATGAAGTAAGATGCTTAGTTAGGACTAACTCTAGCCGTTCCTTTTCTGAGAGTGATTTAGAGTTTGTTGAGGGAGACATTACGGATAATGAAAGTTTAAGAGGGAAGATGGATGGTTGTGACGTACTCGTTCACCTTGTCGGAATTATTAAGGAAATTCCTCAGAAAAACGTGACGATGAAACGAATACACGTCGATGGTACACGTAACATTATCGAAGAAGCGAAGCGAGCTGGAATTAAGAGGATTCTCCATATGAGTGCTTTAGGAGCAAGGGGAAATGCCTTTTCTCGCTATCATCAGTCAAAATGGGAAGCGGAACAACTTGTGGTAGACTCCGGCCTTAACTATACGATTTTCCGGCCATCTGTTATTTTTGGAAGGGGAGGGCCTGGTCCTAACTTCATCGCTCAAATGATTGACTTAATTAAGACGGCACCCGTCATCCCGGTCATTGGAGACGGTTCATTCCTACTGCAACCGGTCTCGGTTCAAACGATTGCCCAAGGGTTTGTAGCAGCACTTGAACAACCTATAGCGGATCATAACCGATATGAAGTAGGAGGACCCGAACAACGATCTTATTTGAGAATAATTGAAGACATTGCTATAGCGATGAATAAAAAATTAAGAACGGTTCGCATACCGGTTAAGGTGATGGTTACCCTCGTTCCATTCCTGCAAAAGCTACCAGGATTTCCTTTAACAGATAATCAATTACAAATGCTGTTGGAAGGAAATATATGTGAAAACAGCTCGCGTTTTTACGAAGAACTTGGTATGATTCAGGAACCCTTTAAAGTGAAAATTACCGATTACCGATGAGAGTCATATCGATTAGCTTGTGTAAAAGATTGCATCGTGGTCCATTCTTCTTTCGTCAATTCAGGTAATTGGCTTGTCTGTGCATTATGTATGAGTTGTTCCGTATGACTTGCACCCGGAATGACAGTGGCAACAGTTGGGTTTGTTAATGGATACTTCAAAGCAACTTGGCCAAGGGTACGCTCTTCATTCGAAAAGTGTTGGAGACTTCGTACAACGGTTTGAATTTCCTCATAGGAGTAGTCGAGGTATCCTTCCCCTTCTACCTTCGTTACATTTCCGCTTAGTACTCCTTTCGCTAGCGGTCCTCTTGCAATCGCACTAATGTGGTGATTGGCTAGTAGTGGAAGAATCTCCTCTTCAGGTCTGCGGTCAAGTAAACTGTACTGCACCATTACGCTTACGATATTTGATTGATTGACATATTCACGAATGACATTAGGTCGGATAGAGGATATACCGTAGTAGCGAATCCAACCTTCTTTTTGCAGCTGCTCAAATGCTTCAATCGTTTCATCAATATTGTCCTCTAACGTTCCTCCATGTAGTTGATAGAGGTCGATGTAATCGGTTTGAAGTCTTCTGAGGCTCTCTTTCACTGCGTTAATTATATATTTTTTTGAAGGAGCCCACTCCCAACCATCTTTTTCCTCATTCCATTTATTTCCAACCTTTGTTGCTATTATAATATTTTTGCGATTAGTCTTAAGTGCCTTTCCTACGATCTCTTCGTTTTTACCAAAGTCATAAAGATCAGCCGTATCAAAGAAATTTATACCTTGTTCTACCGCTTCAATAAGCAATCTTTCAGCCTTCTTCTCATCGCGACCAATCGACATACACCCTAAACCCACTTCACTAACATACAATTCGGATAAACCTAATCGATTCTTTTTCACGCTAATCCTTCCTTTCGAATTTCTCATCCATATAGTATCGTAAAACAGGATATTAATCCCCATTAAAAGTATACTAATTGTAAAGGCTGTCTGTTGATATCCCTTTTGTAATTAAGTAGAATAAGTAACGTACGTACATAGCGATATTTACCAAGTTTTAAAAGAATATAAATTAACTATCGTTAATGATAAGGGGAGGTTTTTATGATGCAAAAGAAACATATCGATCAATTAGCGATTGATACGATTAGGATGCTTTCGATTGATCAAGTAGAGCAAGCGAATTCAGGTCACCCTGGCTTACCAATGGGTGCCGCCCCGATGGCTTATGTACTATGGTCACGTTTTCTGAAACACAATCCAAGCAACCCACAATGGTTTGATCGGGACCGTTTTGTTCTATCTGCAGGTCATGGTTCTGCACTTCTTTACAGTCTGTTACACCTCTTTGGATATGATTTATCATTGGAAGAATTAAAGAATTTCCGCCAATGGGGTAGTAAAACACCAGGGCATCCGGAATATCACCATACTCCGGGAGTAGAAGCAACAACGGGTCCATTAGGTCAAGGAATTGCCAATGCAGTAGGAATGGCAATGACCGAACGACATCTAGCTGCTACGTATAACGTAGACGGTTTGGATATTGTTGACCACTATACGTATGCTTTATGTGGTGACGGGGACTTGATGGAAGGTGTTTCCGCGGAAGCCGCTTCGATGGCTGGGCATTTCGATCTCGGAAGGTTAATTGTACTATACGATTCAAATGACATATCACTAGACGGAAATCTTGCAGAGTCCTTTACAGAAAGTGTAGCGAAAAGATTCGATTCCTACGGATGGCAAGTAATACTCGTAAAGGACGGCAATGATCTTAAAGAGATTGAAAGTGCGATTAAAGCAGCGCAAGCAGATCTAAAGCGACCTACATTAATCGAAATTAAAACGACCATTGGCTACGGTAGCCCGAATCGTGGCGGAACGAATAAGGTACACGGAGCTCCACTTGGGAAAGAAGAAGTAGAGCTAGTTAAAGAAGCATATGGATGGAACTATGATGCTTTCTATATACCTGAAGAGGTGAGAGATCACTTTGCAAAGCTAAAGGAAAATGGATCAGAGCAAGAAAACGTGTGGAATGATAAGTTTAATCGATATAGATCTAATAACGATCAGCTAGCAAAACAGTTCGAACTGGCGGTAGAAGGAATGTTACCAGAAGGTTGGGACCAAGATCTTCCTGTTTACAGTGATGAGGATAAACCAATTGCGACACGTGCAGCATCAGGAAACGCGTTGAATGCTGTTGCAAAACATGCACCGATGGTTATTGGTGGTTCTGCCGATTTAGCGGGATCGAACAATACTAATCTAAAAGGATATCCTGTATTTCATCAAAAGGATTACAGCGGTCGGAATATTTGGTTCGGCGTTCGTGAACACGCTATGGGTGCGGCGATGAACGGAATGATGCTTCATGGGGGAGTAAAAGTATATGGCGGTACATTCTTCGTCTTCTCCGACTATCTTCGTCCGGCGATTCGACTTGCTGCCTTGATGAAATTACCAGTTACTTATGTGTTCACTCATGATAGTATTGCAGTCGGTGAAGATGGTCCGACTCATGAACCCGTTGAGCACTTGCCGGCTATGCGAGCAATCCCTGGTCTGACCGTAATGCGTCCTGCAGATGCTAATGAAACAACGGAAGCATGGCGCTACGCGCTCACGAGCAATCAAGGGCCAACAGCGTTGGTATTATCGCGTCAAAACTTACCGATATTAAAAGGGACAAATACGTTAGCAAGAGAAAATGTTGTTAAAGGTGGATACGTATTGTCTGATTCCCAAGGTGAAATGCAAGCTATATTACTCGCAACGGGTTCAGAGGTTAGTCTTGCTATGGAAGCACAAAAGGTTCTCGCAGAGAGTGGTATTGGTGTTCGTGTTGTTAGTATGCCAAGTTGGGAATTGTTCGAGCGACAGGCTATTGAGTATAAACAATCTGTTATTCCTTCCTCAATAAAAGCTCGTGTTGCGATTGAAATGGCGATTCCGCTAGGATGGGAACGATATGTCGGAGACCATGGAGAAATAATTGGTATTCACCAGTTCGGTGCCTCTGGTCCAGGCGAACGAGTCATGCAAGAATATGGGTTTTCCGTTGATAACGTAGTGGAAAAGGTGAAGAAACTTTTAAAGGAAGTTTAAAAAGTCCGGTAAACATTACCGCCTTTATTTCTACGTTACGTCGTAACGAAGCACTGGATTTTTAAGTATAACGTATTAATGTTTGTCATTTTTGTAATTTGTGATATAATTATTAATTGTTTGGCAAAAGTGAAGGAGTGTTTACATGAGTACAAATCTAGTAGTAGGTTCTATTGTTGAAGGTAAAGTTACATCGATTAAAGCGTTTGGCGCATTTGTAGCGTTGAATGAAGAAAAACAAGGTCTTGTTCATATTTCACAAGTTAAAGATGGTTTTGTGAAAGATGTTAATGAGCATTTATCTGTAGGAGACGATGTAAAGGTTAAAATCCTTTCCATAGATGAAGAAACAAAAAAAATCAGCTTGTCTATTCGTGAAGCGAATCCGCAAGCGAAAGAGAAAGCCGATAAATCACGCAAGCCTCGTCGTACCGGTGGTCAAAAAGGTGGAAATAATGCTGCCTTTATGCCTCAAGCTGATACAACTCCATTTAATACGATGGAAGACCAATTGAAAGATTGGTTAAAGGATAATAAGGTGTAAAACCTATAATAAATTTCCTTTCAAAAAGAGTTGTCCTTTGGACAGCTCTTTTTTGATATACTAGGAATAACAATTCAATTCATGGGGAGAGGTTTATATGAAATTAGGTTCGCACGTATCGATGTCGGGTAAAGGATTGCTTTCAGCTAGTATAGAAGCTGCAAGCTATGGCAGCACAACATTTATGATCTATACAGGAGCACCACAAAATACAATCCGTAAAAAAATAGAAAATCTCTTTATTGAAGAAGGCAAAGCAAACATGGCTGAAAACGGTCAAAATGATATCATCGTTCATGCCCCTTATATCATTAACTTGGCTAGCTTTAAACCGGATACGTTTGAGTTAGCAGTACGTTTTCTGCGAACAGAAATTGAACGAACAGAAGCACTCGGTTCAAAGTATATCGTCCTTCATCCTGGGGCCCATACTGGAAAAGGAGAAGAGTACGGGATTGAGCGAATTGCAGAAGGTCTCAATGAAGTGCTGACAAAAGATCAAAATGTATCAATCGCTCTTGAAACAATGGCAGGTAAAGGAAGCGAGATTGCTTATAAATTCGAACATATCGCTGAAATTATCGAAAGAACTCATCTAAATGATAAGCTTGTCGTTTGTATGGATACGTGTCATATGCACGATGCAGGTTATGATATAGTCGGTGATTTTGATAGTGTACTAGAAGAATTCGATCGTATCGTTGGCGTTGATCGTATTAAAGTTGTTCACGTGAATGATAGTAAGAATGTTAGAGGGGCCAAAAAGGACCGACACGAAAATATAGGTATGGGTCATATTGGCTTTGATGCCTTGAACTATATCGTTCACCATGACCAATTCAAAGACGTTTCTAAAATATTGGAAACCCCCTATGTAGGGCCTAAAGATAGCTGCGTAGCGCCGTACAAGCAAGAAATTGAAATGTTAAAAGAGAAGAAATTTGACCCAACATTACGAGGTCTTTTAGCGGAAGTTTAAATAGAGGAATAAAAGATGCTATAATGAAGATGAGAAAATGCTAGCATAGGAAAGAGAGGCGTAAAGTCTATGTTTCATCGTTCCGAAACAAGAGTGGTTAAAGTTGGGAATGTCTCCATTGGTGGAGTGAATCAAATTATTATTCAAAGTATGACAACAACGAAAACTCACGATGTAGCGGCGACAGTCGCTGAAATCCATCGTTTAGAAGAAGCGGGATGCCAAATTGTTCGTGTAGCTGTTCCAGATATGCGTGCGGCGGAGGCGATACCAGAGATTAAAAAGCAAATTAACATTCCACTTGTTGCAGATATTCACTTTGACTATAAGTTAGCGTTGAAAGCGATTGAAGGCGGTGTTGATAAAATTCGAATTAATCCTGGTAATATCGGCAGAAGAGAAAAAGTAGAAGCGGTTGTCAATGCAGCAAAAGAACGTGGAATTCCGATTCGAATTGGTGTTAATGCAGGCTCACTAGAAAAACGGATTATAGAGAAATATGGATATCCAACGGCTGATGGAATGGTGGAAAGTGCCCTTCATCACATTAAAATATTAGAAGATCTCGATTTCCATAATATCATCGTGTCATTGAAAGCCTCTGACGTTTCACTTGCCATTGAAGCATATGAAAAAGCGGCGAAAGCATTTAACTATCCACTTCATTTAGGGATCACCGAATCGGGTACCTTATTTGCTGGTACGGTAAAAAGCGCAGCAGGATTGGGAGCGATTGTATCTAAAGGCATAGGGTCTACTATGCGCGTGTCACTTAGTGCTGACCCTGTTGAAGAAATTAAAGTAGCAAGGGAACTGTTGAAGTCGTTCGGTTTATTGTCAGATGCGGCAACTTTAATTTCTTGTCCTACGTGTGGTCGAATTGAAATTGACCTTATTTCCATTGCAAATGAAGTAGAAGAATATATTTCTAAAGTGAAGGCTCCGATTAAAGTTGCTGTTCTCGGTTGTGCTGTAAACGGTCCAGGAGAAGCAAGAGAAGCAGACATCGGTATTGCCGGAGCTCGGGATGAAGGACTGTTATTCCGACATGGAGAAATCATTCGTAAGATTCCTCAGTCAGAGCTTGTCACCGAATTGAAAAAAGAAGTCGACATGTTAGCAGAAGCCCACTATAAGAAAGTAGCAGATGAAGCGGCTGCAGCAGCGGCTGCGAAATAAACGAGAAACCTTATAAGAAACGAGCGATAAACTCTAAGGAGCTATTGCTCGTTTTTATTTTTCGAACAAAGTGAACGTTTTCATTAATTCTTTAGTATGCTATGCTTTTATAAGTAACGTGAAGAGAAGTAATCATATCGGGAGGGTTAATTAATGATCGATACTCAAGATCAGTTAGTAAATCGTGAAGATGTGCCACAGGAGTCGAAATGGAAGCTAGAAGATATTTTTACGACGAATGAGGCGTGGGAAGATCAATTTATCGAGGTAAAAACTACATATGATGATATTTCACAGTATAAAGGGAAATTAAGCAACGCAGGATCCTTAAGAGCATGTTTGTCATTTAAAGACGAAATCTCACAGAAATTGAACAGGCTGTTCGTTTATGCGCGCATGCGTCTCGACGAAAATACAGGAAATAGTCTATATCAAGCACTTTCAGCTAGGATTGCACAGTTAGGAAGCGACGTAAGTAGCGCTTTTTCATTCATTTCCCCGGAAATATTGTCGATTTCTGATGATGAGTTAGCTGCCCTTCTCAAAGATGAAACCCTTGCTTATTATCATAAATACTTGGAAATGATGGTAAGAATTAAGCCGCATACTCTTTCAAAAGAAGAAGAAGCCATTCTCGCTCAATTAAGTGTCGTCCATGAAGGCGCGGGTAACACTTTCGGTATGTTGGATAATGCGGATTTAAAGTTCCCGAAAATCAAGGGCGAGAACGGAAACGAAGTTCAAATTACGCATGGCCGGTACATTCAGTTGTTGCAAAGTAAAGATCAACGAGTACGAAAAGATGCATTTGAAGCGGTATATCAAACATACGGAAGCTTGAAAAATACGATTGGATCTTTATACAGTAACAACGTGCAAAAGAATGTCCAATTAGCAAAAATTAAAAAATATCCTTCTGCCCTTGAATCAGCTCTTTATCCAGACAATATTCCACAATCTGTATACGACAGCTTAATTGAGGCAATTCACGACAAGTTGCCGCTCATGCACCGTTACATCGGTTTGCGTAAAAAAATGCTCGGCTTAAACGAGCATCACATGTATGATTTGTTTGCTCCAATTGTTGAAGACTTTGATATGGAAATTAGTTATGAAGAAGCAAAGAAGCTAACGAAGGAATCGCTGCAGCCACTTGGCGAAACGTATTCAGAAGCCCTTCAAGAAGGGTTTGACAATGGTTGGATTGACGTATATGAAAACGAAGGAAAGCGATCAGGAGCTTATTCATGGGGAACATACGGCGTTCATCCTTATGTTCTTTTGAACCATAACAATGATCTCAACAGCATGTTTACGTTAACACACGAAATGGGCCACGCGCTTCATTCCTATTTCAGTCGGCAAGCCCAACCTTACTTGTATGCCCAATATACCATTTTCCTTGCTGAGGTCGCTTCGACATTTAATGAGTCTTTGCTAATTCATTATCTCCTTAATAAAACAGATAATAAAAAAGAAAAGCTTTATTTACTCAATTATTATATTGAACAGTTCAGAACGACCGTCTTTAGACAGACAATGTTTGCAGAATTTGAAAAAATGATTCATCAAAAGACCGAAGAAGGCATACCGATTACACATGAACTTTTATCTGAGATTTACTACGATTTAAATGTTAAATATCATGGGTCGGAAATGGTTGTTGATAAGGATATCGCTATGGAATGGGCGAGAATTCCCCATTTTTATAGAAGCTTCTATGTATACAAGTACGCAACCGGATTTGCGGCTGCCGTTAGTTTATCTAAACAGGTTTTAGAAGAAGGACAACCGGCCTTAGACCGTTACTTTGGTTTCTTAAAAGCGGGGGGTTCGGACTACTCGTTGAACATCTTGAAAAATGCGGGAGTAGATATGTCTTCACCAGAACCAATTAAACAAGCGTTATCTGTATTCGAAGACTTAATTAATCAAATGGAACAATTGATCAACTAAAGAGGAGAGTCGCCAGGTCACTGGCGGCTTTTAATTTTGGCAGAATGTTGAACATTTTTGAAACCTTTTCTATAACTGTAACGTATTACTGTACAGTAAGACCGTTAATCCTTATAATTAATATAGGACAGGGAATATTCAATAGTTAGGGGGGATTTCACATTGGGAAGGTTTATAAAATAGGGGAATTAGCCAACCTAACAAATGTATCCCGACGCACTATTGATTTTTATACTCGCTTAGGACTCATCAAACCAGCCATTCGCACCGAGGGGAATTTTAGGTTGTATGATCAAGTAACTGTTGAGAGAATTCATTACATTCAACTGTTAAAGTCCCAACATCTTTCGTTAGAGGAAATTAGCGGCCGTTTGGAATTGTTTGATCAACACTCGAAAGAAGTGGATCCAGCTGTTTTATTTCGTACAATTAAGCGGGTAAGTGAGCGCTTAGCAGAAGTGGAAAAAGAAATACAAGGATTAAAACCATCTTTAGCGAAGCTGAAGTCAAGTGAATCAAAAAGGATTACAAGAGATCTTGCAGCACAAGCACTTTCCATTTCGCAAGCTATTTTATTGATACTACCTTAAGGACAACGCAGATATTCAACAGTTATTTGTTCCGGACTTTTAAACATCAATCAAAGGAGGAATGAAATATGTGGTTAGGTCTATCGTATATAGCATTATTTGCAGCCATTGCTTTAGCATTTTGGGCTCAATTTAAAGTAAAAGGAAACTTTAAGAAATGGTCAAAAGTGGGCGCTTCTGGGGGAAGAACGGGTGCTGAGGTTGCACGTCAAATCTTAAATAATAACGGTTTGCACGATGTAACCGTTGAACCTGTTCGTGGACGATTGAGCGATCATTACGATCCTACGAAAAAAGCGGTAAGACTTTCAGAAGATGTATATTACGGTACTTCAATTGCGTCTGTTTCCATTGCAGCACATGAAGTAGGGCATGCGATTCAACATGCGGAAGCGTATAGCATGCTCGTCGTTCGTCATAAGATGTTCCCGTTAGTAAATATTACATCTGGTATAGCACCTTGGCTAATTATGGCCGGTTTCTTCATTACTGGAGTCAGCTTTTTCGGGATTGACTTACTGTTACTCGGTATTATTCTTTTCTCATTCGCCGTTTTATTCCAGCTTGTCACCTTACCAGTAGAGTTTAACGCAAGCTCACGTGCTAAGACACAACTCATTAGTGAAGGTATGATTCGTAATGAGGAAGAGCGTGGAGTAAGCAAGATGCTTGGTTCCGCGGCTTTAACCTACGTAGCAGCGACATTGGTATCGGTTGTACAGCTTGCTCAGTTTGTTCTCATATTCCTTGGTAACCGCGACGAATAATTTATAGGAAACTTAAGTAATTAAAATTAAAACTCCTCAAGCTTAGCGCTTGAGGAGTTTTTCATTAGACCATTGTTCAACATCCCATGTTTTCGTTACCCATCCTTCATAGAACTGTGGTTCATGACATACGAGTAAGATCGATCCTTTATAACTTTTTAACGCTTGCTTTAGCGCTTCTTTCGAGATTACGTCAAGGTGGTTCGTAGGTTCATCGAATAGAATCCAGTTGCTTTCCGTCAGCATTAATTTACACAGCCTAACCTTAGCTTGCTCGCCCCCACTTAAAGCGGACATTTTCTGCATAATATGCTCACTCTTTAATCCACAACGCGCGAGATTCGCACGTACTTCCTGTTGTGTGAGATGAGGGTAATACTCCCATATTTCTTCAAGAGCACTACGGTTATTGCTGACATGGACTTCTTGTTCAAAGTAGGCAGGGTGTAAAAATTCACCGTGCTCTACATTCCCGTTTAAAGGTTTAAGATCCCCCATTAATGTTTTCAATAAAGTCGTCTTCCCGACTCCATTACAGCCTATAATGGCAATTTTTTGTCCTCGTTCGATCTCTAATGAAAGAGGAGGGAGTAACGGTCTGTCATAACCGATTCGAATTTCTTCACATGAAACGACCTTTTTACCGGTTGTCCGTGCTTCAAGGAATTGAAACGAAGGTTGTATTCCCTTTGTCGGCTTTTCTAAACGATCAATTTTCTCTAATTTCTTTTGGCGACTTTTCGCCCTGTTCGTCGTAGATGCCCTAGCAATATTTTTGGATACGAAATCTTCCAGCTTTTTAATTTCTCCTTGTTGACGATTATATTGGTCGATATATTGGGATTTTTTTAATTCGGAGAGTTTTAGAAACTCTTCATAGTTTCCGATATAACGAGTTAACCGTCCAAATTCAATATGATAAATACGGTTAACAACCCTGTTCATGAAATCTGTGTCATGAGAAATTAATATAAAGCTATGCGGATAGGACTTTAAATAGTTGACTAGCCACGTAATGTGCTCTGAATCTAAAAAGTTCGTTGGTTCGTCGAGTAAGAGGGCAGTTGGCTGCTCGAGTAATAGCTTTGCCAATAGAACCTTCGTCCGTTGACCACCGCTAAGATTTTGAACTTCTTTCTCCATGCCGATGCTAGTTAAACCAAGGCCATGAGCCATTTCATCTACCTTTGCATGAAGGGAGTAAAATCCACTTGCTTCTAGTTGTTCTTGAATATTGCCCATTTTTATCAGCAACACTTCCAATTGTGCAGGTGTTGCATCAGCCATTTGATCCGTAATTTCTAACATGACTGCCTCTAGATCGTATAAATCTTTAAAGGCGTCTTTAAGGATGTCGCGAATCGTTTTACCGGGTGTTAATTTAGCATGCTGATCGAGATATCCGATTTTCACGCGGGGAGCCCATTCAATTTTTCCCTCGTCTGCGATCATTTGACCTGTAATGAATGAGATTAAGGTTGACTTCCCCACTCCATTAGCTCCTACGAGCCCGACGTGTTCCCCCGTTAATAATCGAAATGAAACTTCTCTAAATAACGTACGATCTCCGAATCCATGCGTTATATTTTCTACATTTACTATACTCATATTGTTCATCCTTCCCTATGTTTGTAAGCATTAATATGAAATGTCACCGATGCAAGCAACAAAGAGAGGAAAGACATCCAATCTATATTCTTTTTGAAACAAACAAAAAAAGGGAAAAGAGACGATTACTCTTTTCCCTCAACTTTATGAAAAAGAATGAGAAGGAGCCTAACCGATTCCGAAATTGTTGTGTATGCATCTGGTTTGAAGTGCTAAAAAAGGACAGACTTATCCTAGGCTAGCCAACCAAGATTACAAGAACAACAGTCGAAATCACGGTAGATTCCACATCCTTTCAGAATTTTAGAAGTAATCGTTATATTTTACCTCACTACTATTATATGCATTTCACCTCGAAATGCAAACCCCCCAAAATTAAATAGGTTTAAAAAGGAGGATAAACAGGGCCAAGAAGTTCAAGGCGCGGCAGTCACGAGTAGCGGAGCTTAGGTGAAACTAAGTGAGCAGCGCAGGGACAACGCAACACAGAAATTCGCCGGCCATGTGTACCGGACTTTTTAAACTTCATATAAAAAAGCGTCTTAATGAAACAAGACGCCCGTGCCCTTAAACTGCCCTATACTTGCTTCAATAATCTCTAATACATCTTCTGTGCTTAGAGAGGTTAGTCCGTGTTGCAGGACGACCTGAGATTGAAGTTCTAATGATGTTAAAATCGGTTGCCACTTCGGTGTAATGGTTCTTACAATTTTGGATAATGTTACAGTTTCCATGGTTTCATCCTCCAATCTTTTTGCGATTAGAAAACAATATACCTTTGTACCTGTAAAATATTCCATTCATAAGGACCTATCCAATATCGAATTGTCCTGCATTAAGTATAACATGATCATTTATGTTTATCTACGGATAATCGTCTACTATACAGGATTTGTCAACTTTAGGCTTCGAAAGGGCCGGCAGATTGTATATCGGCACTAACTCCATCAAATTTCTTGAAATTATTAATAAACAATGCAGCAAGTGCATGTGCTTGTTGATCATAGGCATCTTTGTCAGTCCACGTATTTCGAGGTTGCAAAACTTCGTTAGGGACGCCAGCACATGAAATAGGAACGTTTAATCCGAAGATCGAATCTGTTACTGTATCTTGATTTTTAAGAGCACCATTGATCGCAGCAGTCACCATGGCTCGCGTATATTTCAATGATATTCGCTCCCCTACGCCATATGCTCCACCTGACCAACCAGTGTTAACGAGAAAGACTTCGGTTTGATGCTCTTCAATAAGATTACCAAGCATTTCTGCGTAAACATAAGCAGGCAACGGCAAGAATGGAGAGCCGAAACATGTAGAGAATGTCGCTTCAGGTTCCGTAACTCCACGCTCTGTTCCTGCTAGCTTACTTGTATATCCGGATAAGAAATGATACATCGCTTGTTCCTTCGTAAGCTTTGAAATCGGTGGTAAAACCCCGAAAGCATCTGCAGTTAGAAAGATAATGGTTGATGGATGCGTGCTCTTACTTGGAATGAGGGCATTTGGAATAAAGTCGATTGGGTAGGCAGCCCGAGTATTTTCCGTGAGTAGAGAAGAATCAAAATCCACTTTTCTTGTCATCTCGTTCATGTCTACGTTTTCTAATACCGTTCCATATCGAATTGCTTGCCATATTTGGGGCTCTTTTTCTTCAGATAGATGAATGCACTTCGCGTAGCACCCGCCTTCAAAGTTGAATACACCCTCATTAGACCAACCGTGTTCATCATCTCCGATTAAGCTGCGGTACGGGTCAGCAGATAAAGTTGTTTTACCTGTACCAGATAATCCGAAGAACAACGAAACGTCGTCATCTTCTCCTACATTTGCCGAGCAGTGCATCGGAAACACACCTTTTCCAGGAAGAATTCCATTAAGTACACTGAAAATCGACTTTTTCATTTCGCCAGCATATTCCGTGCCGCCAATAAGAACGAGCTTTTGTTCGAAACTAATCGCAATAAACGTTTCTGAACGAGTACCATCGATTTCTGGGATCGCTTTGAAACTAGGCATACAAATAACAGTAAATTCCGTTTTATGATCGTTCAACTCTTCTTCAGTAGGTCGAATGAAAAGCTGACGAACGAATAAATTGTGCCAAGCATATTCATTCACAACTTGAATCGGTAGGCGGTAACGTTCATCAGCCCCAGCAAACCCTTTGAACACAAACAATTCACGTTCAGCCATATGTTGAAGCATTCGATCGTATAACGCTGTAAATTTGGTAGGATCCAACGGTTGGTTAACTGGACCCCAATTAATTTTATGATGGATAGATGACTCGTCAACAATATATTTATCTTTCGGTGA
>FWWL01002137.1_pt1 | contig 42779 bp, 42 predicted proteins | sample 2228331 | NCBI WGS metagenome assembly FWWL01 (sample SAMEA103939775, study PRJEB20133) | metagenome | reverse complement strand
GCTACGGTTCATAGCTTTGCGCCAGCCTGTCGTCACGGGCCAAAACGGCAACGAAAAGGGAAGGGGGGAGCGAGGTGCGCGGTTCGATGCCCGGGCCGCTTCTGTGGAGCTTTGACGAATGACCACAACACCCATCCTCGTGCCCGCCGCCAATCTCGCCAAGTCGCCGGTCAATGTCCGCAAGCGAACCGATGCGCGCGCCGATGCCGAACTGGAAACCAGCATCGCCAGCCACGGCCTTGTACAGAATCTGGTCGCCATCCCCCTGGCGCGCAAAAAGGGACATTATCGGGTTACAGCCGGCGGCCGCCGCCTCGACGCCATTCATCGGCTGATCGAGAAGGGAACGTTGCCAGCCGATCATCAAGTCCCGGTTCTCATCCTGTCCAACGCCAAAGATGGTCGTGAGATCAGCCTGGTTGAAAATTACGACCGCCTGGCCATGTCCCCTGCTGAAGATTGCTTGGCCTTCCGCGACCTGATCGAAGTCGAGGGGCGCACCCCTGCCGACATCGCCAGGCGCTTCGGTATCGAAGAGCGGTTCGTGCTGGGGCGGCTCCGGCTCGCCAATCTCGCCGATCCCATCTTTGCAGCGCTCGAAGCCGAAGAGATCACGCTCGATGTCGCGAAGGCCTATGCGACGACCGCCGATACAACTCGCCAGACAGCAGTCTGGGAGGCGGTGCGAGGAACTTACTCACGCGACAACGTCAACGAGATCCGGCGGCTGCTCAAAAATTACAGCTATCGCGCAGACGAGCCTAAGGCGCTGCTGGTTGGGCGGGATGCCTATATCGCCGCGGGCGGCCGCGTCGAGGATGCCGACCTGTTCTCCACCGCGGCCGATGAGCGCTGGGTCGACACCCATATCCTCGATGAACTGGCGGACAGGAAACTGCTTGCCGAAGCCGAGGCCATCCGGATGCGTGAAGGGCTGGGCGAGGTACGCGTCGTCGCTGGTCCCCGCATTCCCTATATGGAGACTTATGCCCTGCAGCCGCTGGCCGGCGCGCTGGAGCCGCTGGCCCGCGAACAAGAGGCCCGTAAGCTGGAGATCGAAGCGCAGATCGCCAGGATCGAGGCCGATCTTGAGCTGGAAGGCCATGAATTCGATGGCGAGGATGAGCAGAGCCATGCCGCGCTCCGCGCCGAACTGACGACTATCGTTGACAGCGCCCCACGGTACGACGCCGAGCAGAAAGCGTCTGCACTTGCCTATGTCGTGCTCGCACCCGATGGCCGCCCGCAGATCCATCACCAGCTTTACGTTGCGCCTGCCGATGAAACGGTGGGCGAGGCTATGGCGGACGGCGGCGAGGGTGACACCGAAACGCAGATGCAGGAGGGTGCGGTCAGTGATGATTCGCGACCGATGATCAGCCAGCGGCTCTACGACATGATGGCGATGATGAAGACCCAGTTGCTCGCGCTCCATGTCGCGAGCGACCCGGGTTTCGCGCTCGACCTCGGCACTTTCATCATGGCTGACGAGCAGTGCCGGATGGCGAGTTCCGGCATGCCGAGTGACCTGCACGCCTCGATCCCGTCGCCGCTCATCGTCGACTTCAAGCCGGAGACAATTGCCGCAGCCGAATGGACCAGATTGGATGAGGCGCTCGATCGCAGCTGGGCCGGCCATGCTGGCATGGAAGAGCGGTATGATGCGTTTTGTGCGCTCTCCGATGACGCGCGGGGCGCCTGGCTCGGCTGGGTGATCGCCCGCACGCTTTGCGCTGTTCCTGCCGGCAGCGAGGGTGCCGGCTTTCTCGATCATCTGGGCCGCAAGCTCGGCATCGATGTCGCCGCCTGGTGGCGCCCTACCGCGCTCACCTTCTTCGACAAGCTGACCAAGCCCGGCATTCTCGCGCTGTTCGAGGAGATCGGGGGCGAGGAATTGCGTTTGCGCTATTCCGGCTCGAAGAAACACGATCTCGCTGCGTCGGTCGAGCGGCTTTTCGGCGGCCATGTCATCATGGAACCGGAGGTCCAGCAACGCGCGCTTGCATGGCTTCCCGATGCGATGCGTTTCGATGCTGCGCCGCGCGATGTCGAACAAGACTTGCCGGATGTGACTGGAGCCAAGGAGCAGACCTATACGCCCGCCGACTCCGGAGGCGACGGCGAAGACGGGTTCGCAAAGGCGGCCTGACCGCCGGCGGGGCCGGAGCCTGTCGTTTCGGCCCCGATCACAGCGCCCCGTTTCAGTTCAGGCCGCAGCATTTCTTGTATTTGCGTCCAGATCCGCAAAGGCAGGGATCATTGCGGCCAATCTTCTGGCGCCCGATCGTTGCAGGCCGGCTCGGATCATTCTCCCGCCGCCATTGGTGCAGCATGTCCACCCAGATAGGGATGAGGTCGGGCGCTTCCGCGTCCCAGCGATCCTCTTGCACGCGCGTGAGTAGCGTCGAGCCGTCGGCAAAAGCGCGCAGCATCCGGAGGCCTTCGATCGCCATTCGGCATCCGGGATCATCATCCGCCAATATGCGCTGCCAGCCAGCCGGATCGAGATCCATCGCCTGTCCGAAACCCTCGACCCACATTTCCCACAGGGTCTCGTCGGACCGCGTGTCGATTTCGAGCACCGGTTCATAGTCGCCCGGTCGAGCCAGCGATGTCAGGATCGCGTGATAGTGGTGCATCACCAGATCGATGAAATGCTGCATCCCGCCGACGTCGTCGAACCGGGGAACGCCCTCGCCATCGTCGCCGGCCCAGATGAGCTTCAGCCATTGGCCGGGCGTGATCAGGTCGGGACTGACGATGATCCCGGTCAGGAATCCATCCAATTGGGTCAACAGCATGCAATCCTCGCCCTGGTCGAGCAGCAGGCGGTCGAGTTCATCTAGGTAGTCGAGCGAAGAAGCCATGGCGTCTTTTAGCGTCTTGGCGCGATGCCGTCACCGGCCAGCGAACGCTTTGTTCCGGGATACCCACGCCATGGTGGGTGAGGAGAGGGGGCGGGACGGATGTGTTTTTCAAAGTCCACCGAGGTGCCCATGAATCTCTTCCAGTTTGCCCCCTCGCCACAAGCTGACATGCCGTTCCGGTTGCACGACGTCGCGAAATCGATCGCCCAGCGTTTGCGGCCTGTCGGTTCCGTCACCCGCAAGACAATCAAAAAGTTTATGATCGAAGCGTTCGGCGCTGATGATGCCGATGGCGCCTGGTCGATGCGGGACGCTTATGACGCCCTGGAAGCTGCGCAGGTCATGCTGCTTGCTGACGCCGAGTGCGCGCTGCTCCAGAGCAACTCGGCGCAGTACATTTGCACAAGCCTGCGTGTATTCGAACGCGGGCTGCCGACTCATATCTACCGGTCCGAACGCCAGGTCGATCTCCAGCAGTTCAGCACGCCGGTCACGCTTGCCTGGTTGGCGGGCCTCGCCGCCCAGGTACGGCCCGAAGACATCGTGCTCGAACCGTCCGCCGGGACCGGGATGCTCGCCGTTCACGCAAAGCGCATCGGCGCCCGGTTGCTTCTCAACGAGTTCGATCCCAGGCGCGCCGACCTGCTCGCGCGCATCTTCGGTCAGCCCGTCACGCGCCATGATGGGGAGCATATCGACGACCTTCTGTCGGCCATGCCGCGACCGACGCTGGTCCTCATCAATCCGCCTTTCAGCCGAAGCGCGTGTCGCGGCGTCGATCGCCATGCAGGGGCCCGTCACCTGCGCGCCGCGCTCGCCCGGCTTGCGCCCGGTGGCCGATGCGTCGCGATCATGCCGCCGAGCTTCGCAGCCGATGGAACGGCGGCGCTTGGCTATACGATGGTGTCCGAGCTGACGCCGCCGCGCGTCGAGATCACCATAGGCGGCAATCCCTATGCCAAGCATGGGACGAGCATCGATGTGCGCCTGCTTGTGTTCGACAAGGGTTGGACTGGAGACCCGGAGCGGCATGTCGCCGATACGATCGATGCGGCGCTGGATATCGTGCTGACCATTCCGAGCCGTCTCGATCCGGCTGACCCACCACCGCCCGCCACGCCGATTACAATGCCGCGCCCCACACCCACGCCACGCCCATCACCGAACGCCATGTTCGCGCGGACCGCCTCCCGCCAGCTGGCGCCACCATCCCGCATCGCCGCGCAGGGCGACATGGCGCAGCCGCTCGATTACCATATTCTCGACGTGCCGCTCCCGCCGGGCGCCCCGGTCGGCCTCTATTCCCCCTGGCGCCTGGCGCGGATCGCGATCGAGGGGGCAACGCCGCATCCCGACGATCTGGTCGAATCCATCGCCATGGCCTCCATCCCGCCGCCGGCACCGACCCACTGTCCCATGCTTCAGCAGCGCGCGGTGGCGGCCCTGTCCGATGCCCAACTTGAAACCGTCATTCTGGCGGGCGATGCCTTTTCGCGCGACCTGCCCGGACGTTTCCTGCCCAACGGTGCGGGTGACCGCCTCGAAGAGAATAGCGCAGGACACGTCTATCGCACCGGCTTCTTTATCGGCGACGGCACCGGCGTGGGCAAGGGCCGTGAAGTGGCAGCCTGCATCCGCGACCGCTGGAACCAGGGGCATCGCAAGGCAATCTGGGTCAGCCGGGGAACCGCCCTCCTAGAAGATGCGAGACGAGACCATGCCGCGCTGGGCGGCCTGCCCATCGATATCCAGCCGATCGACAGTTTTCCGCCCGGAAGTCCGATCACCATGGCAAGCGGGATACTGTTCCTGACCTACGCGGCACTGCGCTCTGCGCGCCATGATCGGCAATCGCGCCTGCAGCAGATCATCGCCTGGGCGGGCGATGATTTCGAGGGGCTGCTGGTGTTCGACGAGTCCCACGAGATGGGCAATGCTGCGGGCACTGAAACCGAGTTCGGCGCGGCGCGCGGCTCGGAACAGGGCCTTGCCGGTGTTCGCCTGCAGAACGCCCTTCCACGTGCCTGCGTTCTCTATGTGTCCGCGACCGGCGCGACAAAGCCGGAAAATCTGAGTTATGCTTCCCGTCTCGGCCTTTGGGGACCGGGAACCGCTTTCGCCGATCGCGATATCTTCCTGTCCTCCATGGAAGAAGGCGGTGTCGCGGCGCTGGAGATCGTGGCCCGCGACCTCAAAGCCATGGGGCTCTACACTGCCCGCGCACTGAGCTTCGTGGGCGTCGAATATGCACCACTGGTCCACAAGCTCACGCCCGAGCAGATCGCAATCTACGACATATTTGCTGACTCCTGGAGCATCGTGCATCGCCATCTCGACGCGGTGCTCAAGGCAACCAATATCGTCGATCGCGTATCGGGCGCCACGCTCAATTCGCGCGCCAAGGGATCGGCGCTGAGCCGGTTCGAAAGTTCAAAGCAGCGCTTCTGGCTCGCCCTGTTGGTAGCGATGAAAATGCCCAGCTTGCTGCCCGAGATCGAGCAGGAAATCGCTCAGGGCCATGTTGCGGTGATCCAGCTGGTCACGACGGCGGAAGCCATTCTCGAGCGGCGCCTTGCCGAACTGTCGCCCGAGGAGCGTGCCAATCTTACCCTGGAGGTATCTCCGCTCGAGATCCTTGTCGAGTATCTCCGTCACGCCTTTCCGGTCCAGCAGATGCGCGTATTTCGCACCACTGATGGCGCTGATCGGTCCGAGCCAATGCTCGATGCCGACGGCCAGCCGGTGCTCAGTCAGGAGGCGATCTCCGCGCGGGACGAACTGATCGAGCAGCTCTGCGCCCTGCCGCCCGTTCCCGCCGCGCTCGACACGCTGATCGCCCATTTTGGAACTGACCGCGTCGCCGAGATCACCGGCCGTTCTCGCCGCCTCGTCGTCAAGCTCGACGGCCGTCAGGCGATCGAACGCCGCAGCGCCCGCGCCAATCTTGTCGAGACCAGTCTGTTCATGGATGGGGTCAAGCCGATCCTGGTGTTCAGTTCCGCCGGCGGCACGGGCCGTTCCTATCATGCCGATCGGGCTTCCAAAGCAGGGGACAGGCGGCGCATCCATTTTCTGCTGGAGCCGGGGTGGCGGGCCGATGTCGCGATCCAGGGGCTCGGGCGCAGCCACCGTACCAACCAGACCGTACCGCCGGTGTTTCGCCCGGTGGTGACCGACTGCAAGGGCGAACGCCGCGCCATCTCCACCATCGCGCGGCGGCTCGACAGTCTGGGCGCCCTGACACGCGGGCAGCGCCAGACAGGCGGGCAGGGGCTGTTCGACCCGAGTGACAATCTCGAAAGCGGCCTGGCGCGCGAGGCGCTGGCGCAATGGTATCGTCTCCTGCACGGCGGCAAACTCGCCAGCGTTACGCTGACCGCCTTCCAGGACATGACCGGCCTCAAGCTGGTCGACGATCAGGCCGTGCTGCTGGAACGGCTGCCGCCGATCCAGCGCTGGCTGAACCGATTGCTGGCGCTGCGCATCGCCGTGCAGAACGCGATCTTCGAGGAATATATGGGCCTTATCCAGGCCCGCGCCGATGCGGCACGTGAGGCTGGGACGCTTGATGTCGGCGTTGAGACCATCCGGGCCGAGAAGATCGTGACGCTCGCCGACCAGTGCCTGCGTGTCGACCCGAGAACCGGCGCCGAGACGCGGCTGCTCCACCTCGAACTTCACCTCAAGCCGCGCATCGCCAGCTGCGATCGCCTGATGCGGATCTGGGGCAACACCGACGGTATCGTCTTTCTGCACAATGGGCCATCCGGCCGTATCGCGCTGGGCGTGCCGTCCTGGTCGATCACCGACGAGGAGGGCCGTGTCATCCCGATGGTGTCGCTTGAACGCCCGACCGGATCTTCGCGGATCAGTGAGGCTGAACTGGCGCTCAGTCACTGGAAACAGATTGAGCAGGATAGATTTCACGAACTATGGGAGGCCGAATGTCTCGATGCATTGACGAAGGTCGATACCGAAACGGTCCATGTCGCAACCGGCCTTCTTCTGCCGGTCTGGCACAAGCTGCCCGGCGACGATGTCCGTGTCTGGCGGATCGACGATGGCGCCGATACGACCATCCTCGGTCGTATCATCCACCCGCGCGCGCTCGGACGGCTCCAGTCTGAATTTGGATTGAGCGGGAACACGACAAGCCTCTCTCCCGACGAAGTACTGCGGGGCGCCGAGGCTGCCGGCGGTGTTCCAATCCCGGGCCTTAAGGGAGCGAGGCTCGTCATGGCGACGGTCAATAACAGCCGGCGTCTAGAAATTCGCGACTATGCGCCCGAGCATCGCAACTGGCTCAAATCCTGCGGTGCGTTCAGCGAGGTTCTGGCGTTCAAGACCAGACTGTTTCTGCCGCCGAACAATGCGTGTGCCATCCTTGAGAAGATTGCCACGGACGTTTGAAGGGGTTGACGGCTGAGGGGTTAATGACAGGGCGAAACGCGGCTTTCGAATCTGAAGGCGTTCATTGCTCGCGCCCTCCCGGATATGCAAGCCGTTCGCACGAAGTTGGTCGAGCAGGTCTTCGACCGGCTTCAGGCCAAATACGGGGCGTCGGCCGCACGGAAACTATCTGATCTTTTTGCCGTGTAGATGGCGCACGGGTCACCATCATCGACATTCTGCACGGGTGCCAGCGATCGCGCATCGCGCATTTTCAGCGACTGAGCGGACGGGCGAGGTCGAATTTCCCGACCTCACCCGTGCCGGTTGCTTCAAATGCTTGCGGGCTCCGCTTCGGGTGCAATCTCCACCGCAGGTTCAGATGCCTTCGCTTTGGTCACTCGCTTGCCGGTTTTCGGTTTGCTGTCCTGCTTGGCACCTGGAGCTTTAGAGGCTCTGTCGGTTCTGTTAGCCGGTGCCGGGGCAGGGGCTTCCGCCACACTTTCGGTGCCGGGCTTGGCTCGCGGCTTGCGGCCAGCCTTACCTTTGATCGGCGTGTCGCTCTCTGCCTTGACCGATGGGCCGGCGGTTGCCGCTCCTGCCGCCTTGCGACCGCGCTTGGCCGGAGCGGCCGCAACGGGCGTCTCCGGCTCGGCGGCAACAGTCACGTCACTGGCCTCTACCTTCTTGCGGCCGAGCCCAAGCCGCTGCGCAACCTCGCGGCGCTGCTCGGAATAGCCCGGCGCGACCATCGGATAGTCCTTCGCCAGACTGTAGCGTTCCCGATACTCGGCAGGGGTGAGGCCATGGCGGCCGATATGCCGCTTCAGGCTCTTGTAAGGTTTTCCGTCGATCAAGCTGATGATTTGGTCGCGCGAAGCCAAGCTCTTGCGGACCGATACGGCCGGCACATGCTCCGGTTCTGCAGGAATTTCGGTGGCTGTCTTGCCCTCGAGCGCCGTGCGCGTCGTTTTGATGATCCCGGGAATATCCGAGGCTGGTACCTGATTGTTCGCGAAATAGGCGCTCAGTAGTTGGACCGTCATCGCGGTGAAATCAGGTTCGATGGCTTCGGACATGGAAAGCTCCCGGTCGAGGAAGAGGGAAAGTAGACGCCTCTGGCACGAAAGCGTTGCCAAGCATTTAAGCGCGAACCGCCGATGACCACAAGCCGGCAATGTATATCGCTTGATCGGACGGCCGTTGAAAATGGAACAGCGAAAAGGGGAGAGGGGAGGGCAGAGACGGGATCGAATAAATGGTCTCGATTTTGCGAAAGACAGCTCATGGCCAACCGCGTGTCCGCCCATATCCAGATCGGCGGGGTACTGTCCCGCAGCCGGTACCCCGAACTCATATCTGCGATCGTTGACGATGATCCCGCCATCGACTGGGACGGCACCCCATTCGATCCGTTCGACCTGTCGGCAACCGGCCCGTTATGCCTGATGGATCATGAGCTCGCCGAGGGGCGCTTCGACGAGATCGAGCAATGTTGCCGGTCGCTTGGCCTATCCTATGTTCGCTGGCGGGCCGGCTACAGTGGAAGCTTCCCCTCAGACCGTGAAATCTGCTTCGGGCCTGGCGAACCAGAAACCTTCCTCACCACCGAGGAAGACACGCTGATCTTCACGATCGAACGGATTCGCGAACTCGGATCGATGAAAGCGATCGAGGCCGAATATGCTCGTGCGAATTTCACTCCGCCGCCGTTGACGATCATCGACGACGATCCTGCCGATTGCGCAGCAGTGGAGACCGTCCATGGCTGACTATTATGTGCAAGGCTCCTTCTCGTTCACCTGCACCGCAGCGGAGAGCGCGCTCATCGAGGAAGCATGGCAACATGCCGCCGATCTCGGTGACAAGGCGGCGCCAGGCGAACCCAGCCCCGAGTTTCTCGCGGCCTTTCCGTCGACTGACCTCGGCAATCCATTCAACGGCTTGCTCGAGATATTCGACGATCCTAACTTCCCCCTGTTCGGCGCGGACATCGAGATCAGCGGCGCGGATTCATGTCTGGTATCGATCTTTGGCGATACGGGTTTCCAGCCGGACGCGATTGCGCGCCTGGTTCAACGCTGCTGCCCGCTGACTCTATGTGAAGCGCCGATCGGGTTTGAATGGAGCTATAGCTGTTCGCGCTCGCGCGGCGACGGCATCGGTGGCGGATGGTGCGCCATCTTCATCGACCGGATCGAAGTTGGCGCCACGAGCGAAGGGCTGTCGAGGGCGCTCCGCCCCGCCACTCATCGCGATCCCTGGATCGAAGATCCGGTCCATCCCCTGTCCGACTGGAAAGACGAAGTGGCCAATGACGATACCCGTCTGGGCTATCTCGACTGGGTCACCGCCCGACGTGCTGCCGAGCCGGCTGACATGCGTCCTGCCAACTCCTGATCGCCGGATCCTGATCGAACCCCGTTCGCAGGCCTGTAACACCGGCTTTAGCGGATAATCGCTGCTCCCCTGACTACCTCGAACCCACAAGGATGTGATAGATGACCGACGCTCCCGCGCCGGGCGCGCCCATGCGCCTGTACAGCCAGACCGACCATGATGAACGTGGCAACTTCCATTATGAGGGTGATCTCTATCACGCCGGCGAAGCACTGGCTTCGCTCGCCGCGCGGATCGAGCACCATCTGGCACAATATTTCGCCGAAGCGACCTTCACGATCCGCACGGAAAAGTTTTCCGGCGGACGCAAGATCATCGCGGAGGTCCTCGACACGCCGGTCGATCTCACTGGCCGCGATGTGCAGAACGCCTTCATCGTCGAGGTCCGTGATCAGATGGAAAGGTTCGGGTTCACCCGCACCAATCCGTTGCAGGATTTCTGGGCGTGCAGCTTCTATTGCGAGGTGCGCATCGGCCAGGCCTATTGGGCAGCGCTCGCCAAGCGGCGAGGTATCCGCAACCCTGTCGACGCAGTTATATCGCTGGCGGCGTTCAAGAAGCGCGTCAAGCCGGGCGACCGGCTGAAACTGGTCGATGCCCCGGCCGGCCACCGCCTGGTCGGCACGACCCGCGAGATCACCAAGGTGCGATCCGGTGATCTGATCCTCGAAGGGCGTTCCTACCTGTCCTTCCCGCGTGCATCCGCCTTTGCCTGCGACGGACGTCTGGTCAGGATCGCCATCGGTTCGGAATATAGCCCCGATGACCACCTGCTTTACGAATGGCAACAGCCGCCTGAGCAGGCCGCAAACGGCTTCGTTCATGCCTTTCCTGGCCTGTACGGCTTTCGTCCGCTGAATATTCCGGCGGTCGTGACCATCGCCTCACAGCAACGTACGCCGTGACGATCGACCAGTCGGGGGCGCGCATCCTACACCGATCCGGAGGCTCCCATGCATGAGCCGCATCTCAAGGCCATGGCCGCGCTCCTGCGGCGCTGCCAGCCGCGTCACGATCTCTATACAGTCTTCGGCCACTGCATGGAGGCGATGGCGATCGCGATGGCCAACAGTATCGACCTGCGTAAACGCGATTCCCGCGAGGCCCGGTATCTCGACATCGTCGGACGCTACCAGCCGGACATCGTGGAGCTATTCCCGAGAGTCCTCGCGCAACTCGTTCATGCGCTCGAAGCCGGACCCGGCGATGTGCTGGGCGCCCTGTTTCACGACCTCGAGCTTCACAGCAAGGCGCGCGGCCAGTTCTTCACGCCCTACACGCTCAGTCGATTCATGGCGCAGGTGACCATCGGCGATGCTGAAAGCGTCAAAGCGATCATTGGCGACCATGGCTTCGTGAGCGCCATGGAGCCAGCCTGTGGGGCGGGATCGATGGTGATCGCGCTCGCAGAGGCCATGCGCGATATCGGCATAAACTATCAGCGCCACCTGCATGTCACCGCGATCGATATCGACCCGCGCGCGATCCACATGGCCTATGTCCAGCTCTCGCTGCTTCATGTGCCCGCGCACCTCATGGTCGGAAACTCGCTGTCGGGCGAAATACGCGAGCATTGGTACACCCCGGCCCATATTCTGGGTGGATGGAACGCCCGGCTTGCCCATCGACGACGCCACGAGCCCGCCGACGAAACGCTTGCAGATGCTGCCCAAGCGCCATGCTCGCCGTTCCCGGTGAGCCGTGCAGTTCCGCCGTCGCGCGAGCCAGGAGCATCGCCGCCGGCCCTGCCCCGACAACTGAGCCTTTTCTGACCTTCTCAGGTTCCACTTTGCTGGAGACGCGCATGTCCCATCATGTCCATACCAACACGCTGAGCCGGACACTGGCCGGCATGACAGTCATAAGTCTGGCCATCCGCGGGCCGCGTGGACGCATGCGCGCTGTCCAGAATATTTCGATCGATGAGGCCGATAGGATGGCGGTCCAGCTTCAGAACGCCATCGCGGCCGCCCGCTCGACGGCTACCATGGACCCGACCGACGTTTTCGTCCAGGATGTGGTCGGCCAGCCAGGCGATCCGGGCCTTTCTCTCGATCCCTCTTTCCGAACATGGTGTGCCGCAAACCATGGCCTGCTTGGCGCCCGGCAGACGGCCGAGCGCTGGTATCTCTGGCGCGTTGCCTGAGCGATCATGGCGATCGAGATCATGGTGGGCCTGCCGCACCTGCGCGGGGGGGCGATTTTGGACCGCGCCCGTGCAATGCAGGTACCCACGCTTATCTCCGCGAATGCACTGTCTCGCTGGAACCGCTCCAAGGGCTGGCCCGAATGGCTGGGGTGGCGCCTCGATCTTTTGAAAAATGCCGATGGCCTGCACAGTCTTGCGTTGGACAGTGCGGGGTTCGTCGCCCTGTCACAATATGGCGCATACCCTTGGCGGGTCGACGATTACCTTGATCTTGCCGCAAGCTACCCGTTCCGCTGGTTCGCCAGCATGGATTATTGCGTCGAACCCGAAATTGCTCCCAATCGCGACGAGGTCCGCGACCGGATATCCAGAACTATCCGGGTCAACCGCGATTGCTGGCGCGGGGCCCATGACCGCGGCATCGCCCACCGCTTCATGCCGGTGATCCAGGGCAGGGCCGCCGCCGACTATGAGCGCTGCATCGATGCCCTAGGCGCTATCGTCGATGCCGTGCCGTTGATCGGTGTCGGTAGCATGTGCCGCAGACGCGTCGGCGGCAGCGACGGGGTGATCGCCATCTTCGAGCATCTCGATCGCATTCTTGGGTCCAGGACGGTGCTGCACGGCTTCGGCATCAAGGGCACGGCGCTCAGCAAATTGCGTGGGTTTGAACATCGCATACAAACGGTCGATTCCCAGGCTTACGGCATCGCCAGCAGGATCGAGGCATGCCAACGCGGAATATCGAAGAGCGACGCATTTGTCGCCGATCATATGGAAAATTGGGCACGCCGCCAATATGCAAGTTCCGCCAGCCCCATGCCCCCAATTCAAGGCGAATTGGCGTTCGCTCCCGATGAGCGCTCACCACGCGATCCATGGGAACGGGCGATCGCACAGGCACGCGCGGAAATTCGTGAATTGATTGAGGAGGGGCACCTCGCGCACGACGAGATTTCGGAGCCATGGATCGAGCAGTGGGCGGCCGACATCTTTCAAGCCCCACCACCTTTGCCCGCGGGAGTCTCTAGATGATCCGCCATGGTGAAAGCATCGAGCGCGTCCTTCCGGGACTTTATGCCGGCGAAGATGTGCGGGCCGAACGCCGCGGTGATCGGAACTGGGCATTCCACATGAAATGCGGGCAACTTGGGCATCGCCTCTGGTTTGAGTATTCGCCGCATGGATTATGGACAGCCATCGGCACATGGCGCAGGTTGGGAAGCGGGCTCTGGGTCGCTGCACGGCTACGTGCCGGCACCCATTTCTGGGATGAATCCGGTCAGATCTCGCGCCTGTACAGTGAGGACGTGTATTCGGTTCTGCGCGACGAAGCAGGATAAATATCGTGGGTCATCCGCTAATCAGTACAGGATGACGCCCGTTCCGGGCACAAGTTGATCCATAAAATCGAAATCGCGTCGGTTGCCGCTCAGCAGATCACAGCCCATCGCAACAGCCTGAAGAAACAGAACAGCATCATTGAGCAGCGCGATCGAATGGGGCTGGCCGGACAGGCGTGTTACCAATCCTGCCAGCATACCGGCCTCGGCGAACACGCGCGAGGATGGTACGGTCAGACGATGTTCGGGAATATCATCGATTGTCCGTCCTAGCGTCTTGAGAACCGAAGCCGTGCGCCTGTCCGCCGGATCGAGGGCGCCCATCAGATGGGTCATTTCGCCAAGCGCCACACAGGAGTGATTGACGATCCGGTTCTCCAGCAACCGATCCGCTTGCGCAGGCGTCTTGCCCTGAAGCACATCGATATAGACGCAGGTGTCGAGCAGAAGCTCTCGGCCCACGACATCTGCTTTATGAACAAGCGGCAGTTCCTCTTCGCGCCGCCGGGCCAGCTTTGCTGCCGATCGCTGCGGCCTGATCCGGCGCAGCGACGCTTTGCGGTCAAACCCCAAGCGCGATATCTGCCGGGACCGAGCCCTTCCGGCGCACGAGCCTGGCCCCGAAATCATCCTCCAGCGCCACTTTGGCAAGCGCATATTCGACGAGATCGGTGGTTGAGGCGATGCCGCTGCGCATCTTGGCACGATCGATGAGTTCGCGCGGGACCCGGGCGCCGACCGCGCTGTTCGTGCCCGAAAGCAAACCTGCCGCCTTCGCGGCAGCCACGACTGCTTCATGTCGCTGGGACAGATGATCTTCGTGCCTCGTCGCCATCGGGGGAACTCCTTTGCGTTAAACAGATACGCCAATTTGTAAAAAATGCAAGATGTGACCGGGACAGGCGCCGGGCAAGCTCACACTTGCGGAGCGCGCCAGAGAGTCTGGTAGGAGGCGCATCGCTGCATCAATTCACCATGCGTTCCGCTGCCGACCAGCCGCCCGCCGCGCATGAAGAGAACCTGGTCAGCGGCCTTCGCTGTGGCGAGGCGATGGGTGATCATGATCAACGTCGTCGCACTCCTGGCCCGGCCCCGCAATCTCGCAATCACACTCGCCTCACTGGACGGATCGAGCGCAGACGTGCTTTCATCCAGGATAAGGACCGGCACTTCCACACCGGCCAGCCGCGCGAGCTCCAGCTTCTGAATCTGACCTCCGGACAGGCGCTCGCCTTGCTCTCCCAATTCCATCTCGAAGTCGATTGGTCTCCCCGGCTCATAGAAACGCCAGACGTTAAGCAGTTTCTCGACATCGTGGATCGACTGGTTCGCCGGGGGATAGAGGATGTTCTCCCGCAATGATCGGTTGAACAGGCCGATGAACTGCGGCGCATAGAGAATATGGCGGTGACGATCTTCCCATGGGATCGTTGCAATATCGACCCCCGCAATCTCGACTTTCCCCGAGCCAGGCGTGAGCACGCCGGCCAGCAGCTGTGCAAGGGTAGATTTGCCCGAGCCGTTGGGGCCGACGATCGCGACGAAGCGGCCCGCCGGGATAGAAAGCGAAATGCCGTTAATACCCGGCATGTTGTCGCCGTAGCAGAAGTTGACGTCTTCTACCGTCAGATCCGCAGCGCCTGTGGGACCGGGCTGCGGGGTGCTCGGCACTTCATGGGCGTTCGTGAATGCCAGGACATCGCGGATGTTGGCGATCGCGACACCAGCCTGCGCGAGGATATAACCCAGCGCGCTCAGCGGAACAGTCAGCCGAAAGGCATAGGTCTGCAACAGGACGAAGTCGCCTGCGGTCATGCGTCCCTTGCCCACATCAAGGCCCGCAAGCATCAACAGCGCCACAAGCCCGACGCCGACAATGCAGAATTGCAGCGCCGCCATGACGGTCAGTGAATGGTACATGCTGGCGGTGGCCTGTCGTTTCGCCCTCAATATATCGCCGGCATAACGCAGTTCACGATCGAGAGCGCCGTTGAGCACCACGCGGCGGGCATTGCGCACGATGTCACCGATCGTGCGGGACACATGCGATGCCGCCGCATTGGTCGCGTCCGCGTGCGCGCGGTGGCGCCTGGCCCCGATCCAGGTCGCGCCGACGAATCCCAGAAGCGTAAGCGTCAGTACCAGCACATAACGAGGCTGGATCAGGCTGGCGATCACCGCAAGACTGGCGATAGCCTGCAGCAAGACCGGCCCGAGCCGCCAGATCAATCCTTCCACGATCAGTGTCAGGCTATAGGGCAGCCGCTCCAGCATGCCGGGTACCCGCCCGCTCTGACTGTCCCGCGCCGCCGTGATCTCCGGCAAGGCGGCGGCAAGCGCGCGAGTCGTGAAGTGCCGGGTCAGCGCCTCGACCATTTCCGCGGTGCAGGCGAGCCTGGCCGTTTCGACGATGGAAGCACCGGCCCAGCATCCCACGAACAGCAGGATGGTGAGGAGCAACTGCAGGGGCGATCCCGTCGGTCCGTCCAGCGCGTCGATCAACAGCTTCAGCGCATAGGGGCCGACGACGCCCATCGCGATCACGACGGCTTCCAGGCCGGACGCTTGTACCAAGCTTCGCCTTGTACCCAGGCCCGCAGACAGCATCAGCCGTGTCAGCCGGGCCAATATTCCAAACGTCTTCACTAGTAGCACCTCCTGGCGATCGATGGATGAGCCAGAAGGAGGATTGGAACGCGGTCGCTATTTTAGCGCCAAATCAGGTCATTGCGAAGCCAGGATCCCAAGATGTCGGAAAGGGAAGGGAGGGGCGGGAATGTGACGGGAGACGTGGATCGGCCCGTTGCCCCTCTAGCTCCAGGAGATGGTTCCCATGGCGAGCCTTGCCCGCTTGAATGACACGCCCCCCGTGTCCGCACCCTATCACATCGATGTGTTGCGCGGTGGCCGCAGCGGCCGCGTATCCTCGGAATGGTTCTCACGGCCCGATGACGAGAAATTTCTCTCGCTTTCCAGTCTTTATGACAGCGTGCGCGCCCGCGCCGATCACTCGACTACGCGCATCGTCGAAAGTCGCGCGATCCGGGTCGAGGCAAGGAGCGACAATCCCGAACGGCTGATGCTGATCGCGCCGGGGGATGAACGGCCTGTCGCACCGACCAACTGGTCCTTCGGCCAGATATCCAGCCTCGTCGGCGCGCCGGCCTCCTATCTACGTCAGCTTCCCGCCGCTCTGGCCGGGATCAACCTGCAACACGGCCTCATCACCCATCGCGGCGAACAGGTGAAACTGCTTCAGACCGACGATGGCCGCACCGAACTGCGCGCCGCTACTGGCAGCGAATATGGTCGTATTTTCGACTGGGAATTGGTGCAGGCGATCATGGCTTTTGCCGGCGACGGTGTCGGTGACACACGCTGGAAGGTCCCCGGGACGATCCAGTGGGGCAGTATGACCTATAACCCCTTCGTCGACATCACCAGGGATACGACGACGCTCTACGCCTCGGACAGGGATGTGTTCGTATTTCTGGTCGACGACACGCACCCGATCGAGGCTGGTAAGCTGCCCAACGGCGATCCCGATCTCTATTTTCGCGGATTTTACGCGTGGAACTCCGAGGTCGGCTCCAAAACGCTCGGCATCGCGACCTTCTACCTACGAGGAGTTTGCGCCAATAGGTGCCTGTGGGGCGTCGAGAATTTCGAGGAGGTGAACATCCGTCACTCGAAATTCGCGGCCGCCCGTTTCTCTCACCAGGCTGCGCCCGCGCTCGAGCATTTCGCGAACTCCTCGCCGCAGCATTTCATCACCGGCATCAAGGCCGCACGGGAACGCGTCGTCGCGCGCAAGGATGAGGACCGCGATGCTTTCCTACGCCGCCGCGGCTTCACCAAAGCTGAAACGATGAAGATCATCCAGACCGTGATGGCCGAGGAGGGGCATCCCCCCGAAAGCCTGTACGATTTCGTGCAAGGCATCACCGCCATGGCGCGTTCAAAACCCCATCAGGACAGCCGCCTCGAACTCGAGGGCAAGGCCAGGAAGCTGCTCGAACAGGCGCTCTGACGCTTGGCTTCGGATTTCCGAATTTCTCCTCCAACGCCCGCTCCGGTCTCCCACCGGGGCGGCTATAGCTCATGAAAGGATAAGGCGATGCGCGCCCAATCCGATGTTTCCCTGTACGAATTCACCGTGGACGTCGCCTTCTTCAGCGACGGCGAGCACTTTGCCAGCCAGAGCTACGCGGTCACCGCCTCGACCTGGTTCAGCGCCCGCCAGCAGGCTCTGCAAATGTCCGTAAACAGCGTTTACGACAACCCGCGCATTCCCGGCCTCAGCCGTTCCGCCACCGTTCGGTCCGACTCATGACCCGCAATCGCACCCAGCGTCTGGGAACAGGGCTTTCTGCCCTCATCGCCGCATCGCCGCCAGCCATCACGGCTTTACCGCTCGCTAACATCTCCGTCGGATATAATCCCCGCCGCTATTTCGACAGCAGGAAGCATGACGAACTCGTCGCCTCGCTGCGCCTGCGCGGAATGCTCCAGCCGATACTGGTTCGCCCGACAAAGGACGCGAGCGACAGCTATCTCATCGTCGCAGGCGGGCGTCGCTATCGGGCGGCTTTGGAAGCCTTTGGGCCTGAGGGCGAAATTCCCGTCGTCATCCGCGAGATGACCGATCAGGAAGCGCTCGAAGCTGCCATCGATGAGAACGACGTGCGCGACGACGCATCGGAAACCGAGCAGGCCGATGCCGCCGTGCGCGTGCTCGCGGCCTGCCAGGACGATCGGGCCGAAGCCGCGCGCCGGCTCGGCTGGTCGAAGACCAAACTCGATCGCCGTCTTGCTCTTGCTAACCTCTCCGATACCGTCAAGCGCGCGCTCGACGAACGCCGGATCAAGGTCGGCCATGCCGAACTGCTGGCCGCCGTGCCTGCTGACAAGCAGGACAAGGCGCTCGATACGATCCTGAGCTCCGGCCTGGACGTGAGCAAGACACGCGACCTGCTGATGCGCGTCACGCAGGATCTCGCCAGCGCCAGTTTCGACAAAAGCGAATGCATGACCTGCCCGTTCAATTCGGCAGCGCAGCGGGCTCTCTTCGACACCCATATCGACGATGGTTACTGCACCAACGCGGCATGCTTCGAACTCAAGACCCAGACGGCGGAAATGATCCGTTTCGAGGAACAGGAGCGCGCCGACAAGGCCGCGCGGACGGTGGCGCGCCGTGTGGAAGATGATGCAGGCGACGAGACTGCCGATGAAGAGCAGGACGACGTCGCCGATGAAGCGATGGACGAAGCTGAAGACATGCCCGGCGATGGGGACGGCTCGCCGGTAGGAAGCCAGCCGATTGCGTCCGTCGCGCCCAGGAAAGCGAGCAGCGCGCCAACGGCGTCCAAATCGACTGTTACCGCCAAATCGATTGCCGCCCGTACCGCTGAACTGCGCGAAGCGATGTGGCGCACCGCGGTTGCAAGGGCGCTTGCCGGCAATAGCGCGCATGCCCAGAGTACGATCCTGGTCGCCGCGATGTCCGGCACTCTGCCGCAGATCAAGGCCGAAACCCTCAAGGCGCGCTCGGGCCTGTTGGTCGACGCCGATTTTCCCGGCCTCGATTATCGCGCGAAAATCACGGTGATCGGCGAACTCGAGGAAGCACAGGCAGCCACCATATTGGCGGCGGTCGGCGCGGCCTACGCCAAGGACGTGGCCAATTTCGAACATGTTGCCGACCTCGCACGCGCCTTCGACGTCGATCTGCGCGCCACCTGGCAGGTCGATAAGGCTTTTCTTGAGCGATACACCAAGGATGAACTCAGGTTCATTGCTCGCGAATGCGGCCTGATCGCGCATATGGGCGAAAAGGCGTTCGCCAAGCGCCTGGGGGGCAAAAAGACCGACCTCATCGCCGGCATGCTCGGCGCCATCGGCTTCAAATGGGCTGGACGCCTGCCGAGCTGCATGACGCTCGATGGACGATATGGGGCGTCCCCCGTCGATGCCGGACGCGACGTCGTACCCGGCGCGGCCGCGAAGCTGGCCGCCTGATCTGCTTCCACATAGTTCACGAGAAGGACAGATATCATGCTGATTACCAGCCTGCTTCCGCTGCTAAGCCACTATGCGCTCGGCTTCGACCTTGTCGCCGGCCCCGACGGGACCGTCACCCTTACCATTTTGCCCCGGAAGATGGCGGAGGCGGCCCCTACTCTCGAAACCGGCGAGGCCCGCCCGATCTCGATCACGGCGAGCGCCGCGGAAATCGATGCGGAACTCGGACGAGGCGCAGATGGCGCATTGGGGCAGCTCATCGCCGCGCGCAAGACACTCGCCGACCAGATCGCCGAGCAGCGCCAGGCCGCCGAGTTCGCGCGGACCGCCGCTGCGCAAGCCGCGAAGACGAACACCGCGGCGGCCAAACAGGCCGCGCCTGCCACGCCCGTGAAAGCATCAACACCGAATAGTCCGCCAGCCGACGCCACGGCCGAGGAACCCGCCAGCCTCTGGTGAGACAGTCGCCCGAACCTGCCAACCACCATTGCCAACGAGGCTTGCCATGCAGATCCATCATCTCACCCGGACCTATCGATATGACGGCATCGACCTGCCGGTGCCGCCCCATCTCGCCGACGACCGCGATGCCCTGCGGGCCTATCATGCCACGCTCTACCCGCCGATCCTCAATGCCGAAATGGTCGATGCCGGCGTCATAGGCGGCGCCCATATCACCGAATATCGCCGTGCCGTCGGCACCAAGGGCTGACCATGGCGCGGCGTGCCGGAACCCCCATTCCGCCCACACAGCGCAGGACATTGTGCCAATGGATCGAGGCTGACGATGGCGACACGCCCAGCTTTACCCGGCCTGCCTGCAGCGCCGCGAGCCGGACCCTCCACGCCAAGATCGCGCTCCCCCCGGATAGCGGTCCGGGCGAAGTCCGCGAACCCCTCCAACCCCCTTCCGCCCTGCTTCTCCCGCCGCTCGGCTGACCTTGCCGGCACGTCGGTCGCTCTTTCGACTGACGTGCCCGTTCTCTTTGACCAGCCGCTTGGTCCCCATCACAAACTGGTCGGCCAGTGGGCTCTGTCGCTCGAAAAAACGATGCGGACGCTCACCCGCCCGGCCGCGCGCCGGCAGATCGAGCGGGTCTTCGACGCTACCGTGCTCGACGTCCTCAATTCCGTCGATCTGGTCGATCTGCGCGTCGTCGTCCTTCAAGGTGGCGAGGAAGGCGGTCTACCCGCGATCGCCATTATCTGTGAGAGCCTGGGGCAGATCGATCTCGGCTGGATCGAAACCGGCGATGCGCCCATTGCCTGGCGCGCCGCCGCCTATAAGGCGCTGGACCAGAGCCTTGGCCGGCTGCTTCCCATCTACGGCTACCAATTTCTCTTCGACGAGATCGCAATGTATTATTGGGATGGCGAAACCGAAGACGACGCTGCCCGCCAAAGCCTGATCGCTTATCACGGCGCAGATGCCGACGATCTCGAAAATATGGTGCTGCCCTCGGAGATGAACGCTCGGCGGCCTGCGTGGATGATCGCAGCCAATGCGGCGCCATCGAAGCGACTGCCAGCCGCGCTACGCCGCAGGCTGACCGCACTCGAACGGACGTCCAAGGCGCTCGGGGGTCTTGAGAGCGCACGCAATGCCTGGAACTGCGATTTCGAGATCATCCAGGATTACATCCCGGGCTATGAGGAATGTTCCTCCTTACCGCCGTTGACGCTCGTGCCCTTCGAGCAATTCGCCCGTGAACTCGACGACATCGCCCGCAATGGCATGGAGATGGGCTTCATGGACATCGCCGGGATCTGTCCAATGCCGGCCACCGATCGCATCGACGACTGGTTCACCTCCCTGCGGCTCGGAGCCCAGTTCCTCGTTGCTGCCCAGGACCTGATCCGGCTCGATCCAACCACATTGTGAGGCGCATTATGCCCGACCACAGCACCCATTTCGAAGCGACGAGCGGCGGCATGATCCTGACAAACGCCATCCTGCTCTACCGGAGCGAGGGATCCCGAATCCCTCAAGCCTATGGCGCGTCGGGACAGGACGCTTGCGCCTTTGCCAGTATCCATGCGGTCGAACAGACCCATGAGGACCATCCGACGATCGCGGCCGGTGTGCCGCTTACCCGCGCGCATTTGCGGCAATGGACCGAAGCGCTTGGACGGAGCGTGGCGCCCGAGCTTCTTCCCGAGAACATACTGGTCGCCCACGCCGACATGCTCGCCTGGTGGGTCCCCGCGCAGGTGCGCCCGGCCTGGTTCGCGCTGTCGTCTCCGCCTGACGGGCTCCGTGTCCTGCACGAAAAGATCATGGCGGCGGTGCCCTATCCCGCGCATCTGTTCGTCGCGACCCGATCGGGCCTCGGCGTCTACGCCCTGCCGACGAATGAACGCCCGGCGGCCGAGACGCGGTTGTTGCACTCACCCATCCTCAATGTGTTCGTCGGCGGGCAGCTATGCTGGGGCAATATCCCCAAACCCGGATCGCTTAGCATCACCTCCATCCCGGACTATGAGCGCGCTGTGTTCGAAAGCTGGTCGACGCATCCTAATCCCGGGCAGGAACGCACTGTTACTGGTAAGGGAGGACTCATCCGGCTCTGGGACGATCTGGCCGCGCGCGGCGCGAAGCGCTTCCCGGCCAGCCGTCTCAAGCCTCTCAGTTTCGCCGGGCGCCGGCAGCCAGGACCAAACGCACGGCGCACCGCGCCAGACCCTGTAACCGTCGGAGCCTTGATCGCCCGCTGGAACCGGCGATGACCATGCTCGCCGACGATCCGACCGCGGCCGCGCTGCTCGCCGCGATGCCCTGCTATCCCGTCCCGTCGCAAGGCCGATCGCCGGCTATCGAAGCGCTTCGGACAGCGCGTGCCGGTCATGGACTTTTGGTCGGCCACGACGGCGTCATGCTGATCCTGCGCCGACCGTGGCTCGCGCTCGATGCCTGGGTCACGCCGCCAATCTCGGCCTACCTCCCTTATGGCAGCGCCGGCACACCGAGGGCCCACCTGCGGTGCGGACTGATTCCCCGTGAACTGCTCAAGCGCATATTGGAACATCTACGTGGGGCGTTACCCAATGAGTCCGCGGCGTTTATCCTCTGGAACGCGGTCACGCGGGAATTCTCTGTCGAGTTCCCGATAATCGACGAGGCGACACCCTCACGTCTCGTCTATCACCCGCCGATCCTGCGATCCGACTGGCACCTGATCTGTGATATTCATAGTCACGCGGCAGGACCGGCCTTCTTCAGCGTCACCGACGACGTCGATGATGCACATTCGACCAAAATCTCGCTTGTCTTCGGTCGGCTTGATCACGCCGGTAGTCCCCTCGCGGCGTCGCGTCTTTGCGCAGGGGGCATGTTCCTGCCGCTGCCGCGCAGCCCCTTCTCTGGAGATGGTCATGCAAGCTGATATCCGCGCGCGTCACTATCTACCCGCTGACTTCGACAATCGGGCCATCCGTGTCCTGCTGGTGGGCTGCGGCGGAAACGGCGCCCAGATGCTCATGGGACTCGCCTCGCTCGACACCGCGCTCCGCGCGATTTCGACCCGGTCGCTCGACGTCACCGTCGTCGACGACGATATCGTGACCGAGGCGAACCTCGGTCGGCAGCCCTTCTATCGTTGTGACATCGGCAACTCGAAGGCCCGCACACTGACCGAACGCATCAACCTCGCGCATGGGCTTGCCTGGAAGGCGGTGCACGGTCGCGCACCCGACGCGATCGGGATCGAAGGCGCCGATATCCTCATCACCTGCGTCGATACCGCATCAGCGCGCCGCGCGCTGGGGGTGGCGCTGCACAATGGAAATCGAGCGCCCACTTACTGGATGGACCTCGGCAATAGTGCGAGCGACGGGCAGTATCTGATCGGTTGCCCAGGTAACTCGACTGACAAACATACTGACCGCCTTCCGACCGTGCTCGAAACCTTTCCGGAACTGGCGGACGAAGCTGTTGCCGACGACGATGCCCCATCCTGTTCAGTCGTCGAGGCGCTCGAACGCCAATCGCTTTTCATCAATCGTGTCCTGGCAAGCCATGCGCTTGCTCTGCTGTTCGATCTTCTGGGGCGCGGGTCGATCGGACATGCGGGCGCCTTCATCAATCTTGGCAGCGGCCAAACCGTCGCCATCCCGATGACGTATGGCGTCGTAGGTTGCGTCGGCACTAAATGACGCCCGCTCGCGTCCATAAGTCGCGCCGCATCATAGGTCATTGTAGCCGGTGACAGCTTTTGGTATATACATGGCATATGCAAGGAGGCGCGCCCGATGGCTCAACCCATTTCCACCAGTGTCGTTCGCGAGGCGAAGCTGTTTCGCAACAACCGCAGTCAGGCCGTGCGCATCCCGGCGGAGTTCGAGTTTTCCGGGAGCCGCGTTCTCATCCACAAGGAGGGCGACAAGCTCATCATCGAACCTGAACCCAGAGCCAATCTGGTCGATATCCTCAAGGCACTTGCGCCGCTCGCCCCTGACGATGATTTTCCCGAGGATCTCGACGCGACGCTGCCGCCGCTCAAGGATGTCGATTTGTGAGCACACGCTACATGCTCGACACGAACATCGTGTCGGACCTCGTTCGCAACCCGCAGGGGCGCGTATTCGAGAAGATCGTCAAGATCGGTAGCGACCGTCTGTGCATCAGCGTGATCACTGCGGCCGAGTTACGCTATGGCTGCGCCAAAAAGGGCTCGGTCAGGCTTCTCGCACAGGTCGAGGCGATCCTTGCCGGCATTGAAATTCTGCCGTTCGATGTTCCCGCCGATGCCGAATATGGCGGCATTCGTGCCGAACTGGAGGCGGCGGGCCGACCCATCGGCCCAAACGACCTGCTTATCGCCGCGCATGCCTATGCTCTGGGCGTCGTGCTGGTCACCGCCAACGTCGTTGAGTTCCAGCGTATCCGGGGGCTCGAGATCGAGAACTGGCTGGAGCCAAAAGCGTAGCGGGTGCGATCAGAGCAACAACTCCTGCAGAGCAAGGAAGGCGCAAGCCTGATCATTGAGCCTGACCGGCCCCGTTCGCTTCTGGCCGTGCTCAAGACATGGGCACCGCTCGATGAAGACATCAGCGCGATCGAGGATCTCCCTGCCGGACCTGCCGATATCTGACCCCGTCGTTCCGGTCGATACCATCTGCGAATACGAGCGGGTCGATGGCCTGCAACGGGTGCACTTGCTGCGAACGACCTGCTTCCCGGTCGGCACGCGACCATGATTCCCCTTGCTCGTGAGCAGAAAGGGGAAGGGGGAAGACACGCGGTGATCACAGGGAGATCGCCCCATGCTCAGCCCGTACTACCCGCACCGGCACGCTCGGCCTTGCCACCCGTGGCGAACACCTGAAGCATTCGTCACCTCATCGACGCCGGACCTCGCGGCATGACGCCCAAGCCTGCGGCGTTCGATCCAGCGGACCGGGGATGCTGGATCGCCCATGGCCGCTGTCCCGATCATGCCGAAGTGCTGGCATCGGTATGGAAGGACTATCCCGACCTCCCTTTCGACGCACCGCTGGACCAACGCATGACGCGTAGCCGCGCGCGCGCTGCAGCACTGCGCCCGTTCAATAACGCGATCCGCGAGGAAGCCGAATGTGAGAGACAGCGCGCAAACTTCGGCTGCATCGAGCGGCGCGTCGCAAGCGGCCTGATCGAGCCCTTCGACCGGGCCATCCTCCATGCACGCGCCCAGCGTGGCTACGATTGGGACGCTGCAGTCCTGTATGCTCAGGGCCGGTACGCTGCAGAGGAAGGCTGGGAAGCCCGCGATTTCTCCGCACCACCGGGGGAAACCTCGCCCGCTTATGCCCAGGGATTCCGCGATGGCGGCGGTTGCTTCGACGATCTGTTCGATGTGGCCAGGCGTTCTTTCGCTGCTGCCGGGCGAAACACAGACCAATTGCCGGCTCCGCGAACGCCTCAGGTTTCAAGGCCGCCTCCCAGCAGCTGGCCGCTCCCGACAGATGCGCCGCGTCCAACGCGCTGGTCGAAGCGCGTTGTCATCATCGGCGCAGCTACCCTATCCGATGCCGAAGCAGGCTTGATGACCATGCTGCAGGCCCATCCCGGCCATGAAATGGCGCGCGTCATACTCGCCGATCCTGCCAGGGGCTTTCAGGGATGGCGCAGTGCTGACCCCGTCCATCCCAGAGATCCAGCCGATCAGCTACGCGCCGTGCTGGCTGGGATCGAACCCGACGACCTGCTGATCATGGCCGGCGGCGCGGATCTCGCCTGGATAGATCAACATGCCAGCGTGCTTCCGCTGTGCCGAACCATGGAACGTACGCGCAATTCGGCAATCCAGCAGCGTGTGCAGTTTGGCGCCTGGCTCGATCGTGGATTAGGCGACGGCGAGATGATGGCTAGCGGCCATATCCGCTGGACCAAGATCGCTCAGGGCCTCTCGGGGCGGCTTGGTGAGTTCGCGACCCGCTATGCGGGCCCAGCCCAACCGCGCGGGCACCGGATCGTCGTCGAACTGAAAGACGGGAAGTCGGCATTGGGCTTCATGACACCGCAGGGCGAACCGCTGGTTCCCGAGACGGTCATCACCAGCAAGGCTCATCTGCGAAAGGCCATGACCATCATGCTGCGTCGGTTCGCAGCCGCCGTCCCGCGGCGTCACGCGATAGCCGCCTGACATCTCCCTGACCCTTGCATCCGATCACAATGGGAACTCAGATGAACGACATCACCTCTTTGCCTGTCATGACCGCCCGCGACGCGCAGGCGATCGGTTTCGCGGCGTTCAACGCCGTTCCGACCTTGCCCATAGACATCCCTGACGGTGGCTTCACCCTTTCGGCTAGAACCAGCGAAGGAAGGCGCATCACCTTCTATTTCGGGCCTTACGTTACAGGCGGGCCGGCTCGCTTCGTCGATATCCAATACTATGATGTTATCTGGACAGTCTGCGCCGACCGCAAATTTGTAGTAGGGTCGGTGATGGACGCCCACGGTAGGCAGTAATCAGGCTGGCCGTAGCGCTGACCCAAGAGCTGGCGAAGGCCAGCCTTATTACTGCCGGGCCATCGGGTGCATCGGTGTGAAGGTCAGCTTCCGGGTGGGGGGTCCGGGGGGAGGGTTTCGCGCCGGTGTCGACCATCATTGTTTGCGAGCGCCGCGCGGCCAAGGGTCTCGACGCGCATGTGCCACTGATCCTGTGTGGTGACGCGCTCTATGATCGCGATCTGGATCGCTTCTTTCTCGACCTACCGCTGTCGGGGGTCCGTTCGCGTCATTCGCTTCGCGCCTATGCTTATGATGTCGCGGTCTGGCTTCGCTTTCTCGATGCCTGTGGGAAGACGGTGTGGGAAGCAACCCGCGATGATGTATCCACCTATCATCGTGAGCGACGACTCGATGAGGCTGATCACCGGATCATGGCGGCAAGTTGGAACCGGGCTGTGGCTAGCCTCGATCGCCTTTACCGCTGGGGCGAGGAACATGGTCTGATCGCCGAGGTGCCGTTCAGCCGGCGCGCCGTGTGGCGACCGGCCCAGGGAGGCCGGCGCGGCATGATCGCGGCGCGCAACGACGCCTATGAACGTGTTGCCAAGCGATCGGACGTGCGGTTCGTCACGATGGAAGACTACCGCGTCTTCCGCGAGATCGGCCTGCGCGGCCTTACCTCTGACGGCACGGAGCGCCCCGGTGCTCGCGATCGTAACGGGCTGCGCAACGCGCTGTTTGCTGATCTTCTCGTCACCACCGGCCTGCGCCTCGAAGAGGCGTCGTGCCTGCTCGCTGCCGAGCTTCCTTCGATCGACCGCGACGGCAACCGGGCCCAGCAGCTCTGGCTGCCTCTCCCGCCGCCGCTCACCAAGGGCGACCGAGGACGCAGCGTTCTGGTTCCGCGCCGGCTGCTGCGTCAGATCGCAGCCTATGTCGCCATCGAGCGTGCCTCGGGATTGGCCAAGTTCGCCGCGCGCGACGGTGTCACCAAGTTCGCCCGACCGATCCCTGTCACCCGCGCCGGTCTCGACCGCATGCGCGATGTCTGCACACCGGAGGAACGATGCCGCCTAATCCTGTGCGACGAGGATGGAACGCCCTGCGAGCCAGCGGCGCTATGGCTGACTATAGCGCGACGATCTGGGTGAGAGGTCAGCGACTATCAGGATGAGAACAGATTGTCGCGGCGGGTTCATGGTGCCGGGTTAGATTGTCGCTGGCAAGGGCGATTCTTCGCTCTGATTGTCGCTGATCGACATTTTCTCGATGGATTTGATTGTCGCGTATTTTGGGGTCCTTCCAGCCCCTGTCTGTCGCTGGAGGGCGGCCCTGCGACGATAGCTCTCGACATTCATCTCGAAGATGGTGGCGTGATGAACGAGACGGTCGACGGCCGCGAGCGTCATGGCGGGATCCGGGAAGACCCGGTTCCATTCGCCGAAGGGCTGGTTGGCCGTGATGAGCATGGATCGGCGCTCATAGCGTGCGCTGATCAACTCGAAGAGCACGGAGGTTTCAGCCTGATCCTTGGCGACATAGGCGAGGTCGTCCAGGATGAGCAGGTGGTATTTGTCGAGCTTGGCGATGGCGGATTCGAGCGCCAGTTCGCGGCGCGCGAGCTGAAGCTTCTGGACCAGCTCGGACGTGCGGGTGAACAGCACGCGCCAACCATTCTGGACAAGTTGCAGGCCGATGGCTGCCGCCAAGTGGCTCTTTCCTCCGCCCGGCGGGCCGAACAGGATGAGATTGGCGCCCTTTTCCAGCCATCCGTCGCCCGAGGTCATGGCCGTGACCTGCGCCCGCGAGACCATCGGCACGGCGTCGAAGGCGAAGCTGTCGAGCGTTTTGCCCGGTGGTAATCGTGCGTCGCTCAGATGACGTTCGATCCTACGCCGGTCACGTTCGGCCATTTCATGCTCGGTAAGTGCAGCGAGCAGTCGGGTGGCGGGCCAGCCCTCCTTGTCGGCACGTTCGGTAAACTCGGGCCAGATCACCTTGATGGCAGGAAGCCTCAACTCGTTGAGGATGAAGCTCAGGCGCTGGGCATCGACGTTATGGGCCTTGGTCATGCGGCCTCTCCCAGCAGCAGGGCATCGTAGTCGGTCAGGGGGCCAAGCTCGACCACCACCTCGGGCAGCGCGGCCGGATCGGGCGAGAAGCGCGTTCGCAACGCGGCGATGTCAGGCAGCCGGCCTTCGTCAAGGTCCTGGGCGAGAAGATCGGCAAGCTCGGCCTCGCAGGCCCGTTCATGGGCCATGGACAGCAACTCGACCATCTTGCGGCAAGCGTCACGCTCGGACATGGCTTCGAGCAGCCGTTCGAACATGAGCCTGTACGCCTCGCGCGGGAACAACTGGTCGCGATAGGTCAGCTGCAGCAGGGCCATCGGCTTACGCCTGAGGCTATGGATCACGTGACGGTAATCCACCACATAGCCATGTTCGGTAGCGCTTTTCGGGCGACCGCGTGGCCGGGTCATGAGATAACTGCCGCCCAGGAACAGATCGAGCCGATCATCGTAGAGGCGCACACGCAGTCGATGCCCGATCAACCGTGACGGCACCGTGTAGAACACCTTGCGCAGAACGAAGGTGCTGGACGAGGTGACGGGAAGGATATGTTCCTCGTAGTCGCTGGTGCGACGATCAGGTAGCGGTTTGAGCGTTGCCCTTTCGGTGTCGATGCGGGCGGCACTGCGCCGGTTCTTTCGGGCAACGATCTCGTCGATGAACCTGCGATAGGCCGCGAGGTCCTCGAAGTCGGTCGATCCACGCATCGCCAGCGCATCCTCCACCGCCGCCTTGAGATGGCCGTGGGAGCTTTCGACGCTGCCATTCTCATGCGCGATGCCGCGGTTGTTGCGGGTCGGCGTCATGCCATAATGTTCGCACAAGGCGTCGTAGCGTGTGGTCAAGTCCGCACGGGCATCGGCATCAAGGTTGCGAAACGCGGCCGACAGACTGTCGCTGCGGTGTTCGCCCGGCGCGCCGCCCAGCATCCAAAGCGCGTTCTGCAGCCCCTCAGCCAATGCGACATAGCTCTCGCCGCCCAGGATGACATGGGCATGTTCGAAGCCTGACCACACCAGGCGGAAGTGGTAAAGCAGGTGATCGAGGGGCGCACCCGCGATCGTGACTTTGAGGCTCCTCATGTCGGTGAAGTCCGAAAGGCCCATTCGCCCCGGCTCATGAGTCTGGCGGAAGATCACTTCCTGTTCCGGGCCATGAACGGCCCGCCAGGCACGGATACGACGCTCCATCGTGCGGCGAACCCCAAAATCGAGATCGGGATGGCGACGGCGCATCTCCTCGAAGATCGCCACCGCCCGCAAGCCAGGTGCCGCCTTCAGCATTGGTACGATCTCGCTCTCGAAGATCGATTCCAACGGATCAGGTCGCCGTCGGCCGCGGGGCGCTTTACGGTGTGAAGGAAGCACCGGATCGCTCGCGATCCGGTAGCCCGTCGCGGTGCTGAACCCGGCCTTCGCCGCAGCCACCGGGACCGGGTTGGTCTGTCGCAATTTCATGAAAAGCCTCATTTGATGATCGTTGACTTGGCAACCCGGCACTCACGGCATCTCCCTCCAATCTGGATATGCCAATGAATATTGGGTCGGCCCCGACGATCTGCGGCTCCTCCATTAAAGGGCCATCGGTTGTTGGGGTCTCGGCTACGGGCTTCGGGCTACGCCCTCCGCCCTTCACCGACACCCCAACAACCGATTCTCATCTTGATTGTCGCTACGCTCGCATCCTGTCAGTCGCCGCGCAGGCTGACCGAGGTCGGGCAGCCTGTCCGCCCTAACTCGTGGGAGGTGATTTTCACCCGCGCCTGCAAGCGGTGCGCGGAGAATGGCTTCCCGCTGTCGATCAGTCCGCACCAGCTTCGCCACGCCTTCGCCGTCCATATGCTCGCATTGCTGATCCAGCAGCGGCTGCGCGAAGCGGCATTGCCAGCGGGACCAATGGAGAGCTATCGGCTGATTTTGGGCGATCCGCTGCAACAGGTACAACGCCTGCTCGGCCACGCGAGCCTCACCACCACCTATATCTACCTCGACCATATAGCGACCCGCGCCGATACGGTGGATGCTGCCGTCGAGGAGTTGCTCGCGCTGCTGCCGGGACAGCAGGGCGCATGAGCGGGCGTCCCCGAAAGGGCCGTCCTGTGATCTTCGCGTCGATCACGCCGGAGCCACAGAAGCCCGATCCGGTACTCGGCCTTAAGTTCACCATCGAGGCGCGATATGGCGGCACGGTCCTGGTCGATATGACAAGGTTCAATCCTCGCCCGCTAGCGATCGCCTTTGCCGGCGCACTGCGACGATTGGCCGCGCTCGGCGGCCCCTTGGGAGCCGCCACGACTGTCAGACAGTATGGGTATGGCTATCGGCGGTTTTTCGCCTGGCTGGGTGACCAAGCTCCCGAGGTGGTCGGTCCCGGTGATCTGCGTGCGATCCACATCGATGGCTTCGCGGAAGCGCTCGAACGGAGCGGGATACGCGCGGGAACTTGTCACGGAACGGTCAGCATGATCGTCAACACGCTACGCGTAATCGAAGCCGACGGGCGCGACTGGATCGCGCCCGATCTGCAAAAGCGGCTACGCTATATTCTGGCCACCTCGGTCGGCTGTTCGACCCCGCGCGATGCGTACAGCCCATTCGTAGCGCGAGCACTGCGCGACGCAGCCCGGATTGACGTCGAAGCAATGTTTCGTCGTCTCCGCGTTGAGGATCGCACCGACGACGACAAGCCAGCAATCGTGAGTGCGCGAGCCAACGTTGAAGCGATCATCGCTCGCGATGGCTCTATCCTGACCGACCAGCGCGACATGGTAAACCTATATGCCTTGCACAGACGACACGGTTTGCCATCCGACGGGTTCAGCGCTTACATTCATGGCCGGCATCATTTACTTGGCTCCGATCTACCGTCTTTGCTCGTCATGCTCACGCTCGACACCGGTTTAGAGCCCGAGTGCCTAACGGCGCTGACCGTGGACTGTCTCGCCAATGCACGTGCCGGCACTGTGGAACTGCGCTACCTGAAGCGCCGCGCGGGCGGCGCTGCGCACAAGAGTATGCGCGTCCGCGACGGCGGTAGCGGAACGCCCGGCGGGCTGATCCGCCGCCTGATCGACATCACCTCCGCCGCTCGTAAGCACCTGCCCGGCGATTGTCTCTGGACCTATCATCAAAAGGGAGGCCTTCGGACAGGTATCTCTCTTGGGAACATGCGCGTCACGGCCTGGGCCGCGCGGCACAATATTGTCGATGACGACGGCAAACCGCTCCACCTATTGCTTTCCCGGCTCCGCAAGACCCACAAGGCGCTGTGGTACACCAAAACTGAAGGCCACATGGCTCGCTTCGCTGTCGGACACTCCCGTGAGGTCGCCGCGCGGCACTATGCCGATCTCCCATCGCTCCGGCCCCTGCATGAGGCGACCGTCGCTGATGCGTTCCGCGAAGCGCTGGCTACGGCGATGCCGATCGTCCTTGCGCCTTCAGCCGAACAGGCGCTGCGCGAAGCGCCCGCACAGGCCTTGCCGCTGACGCCGGCGGGTACAGTGGGTTCGTTACTCGACGGCGAGCAGGATGTCTGGCTCGCAGCTTGCGCAGGCTTCTATAGTAGCCCCTTCACCGAAGCCGGATCGCCGTGCGTGCAGCCCTTCTGGGGTTGCCTCGATTGTCCCAACGCCGTCATCACCGCGCGCAAGCTTCCCGCCATTCTCGCCTTCCTCGCGTTCGTCGAAGAGCAGCGACGGGGCCTGCTGGCGAGCGACTGGGCGGTCAAGTTCGGTCATGTCCATGCCCGCATTACCCGCCAGATCCTGCCGGCCTTCTCCGATATCGTAATCACCGATGCACGCCAGCAGATGAAGAACGAGCGGCTCTATTTGCCGCCGGAGGCACAAGGATGACCGCGCCCGCTCATGTCCGCGCGCTGGCATTCGACGATCGCCCAGTGCTGGCGAGCGCGCCGCTGAAGCCGGGCTATACCCGCGAGGAGCTATCGCGCGTCGGCGATCCAAGCTGGGATCTCGGTCCCGCTATCTTTCGTGAGAACACCCAGCGCACCCAGATGATGGTGCATTTCGACTTGCTCGAACATGCCGATATGCAGGCCGCCATGCGCGCCTATCTCTATGCGCGCCTCAACGTCGATCTTCCCGGCTACGCCCCAAAGTTGCCGCCAACGTGTATCCGTCACGCGTTCGACCGCGCACGCCGTTTCTTCGCCTTCGTTCGCCTGAAGCTCAAACGGCTTGATCTTGCACGCATCGATCCGGCGTTAGTCGATGCTTACGCCCGTCATCTTCGTGACGATCTCGCCCTCCTACCCGAAGTAGTCGGCCAACACCTGCAATCAGTCTCCCATCTCTATCACTATCGCGACCACTTGCCCAACGGTGGTCTCGCTTTCGAACCTTGGGCCGGACAGGCACCCGCTCGCGTCGCAGGCCACCGGTACGTCGTTGAGAACCGCACGCCGCGATTTCCCGAGAATGTTATCGCCGCGCTGCTCGCCTGGTCATTGCGCTACGTCAGCATCTTCGCCTACGACATCCTGGCGGCTCGAGAGGCGCTCGATCGTCTCGAGGCGCGCCGCACCCGGCTGCTCGCCATCGAGCGTCGACTGCCGAACTCGGAGCGGCGACGGCGACAACATGCTCGCCTCGAGCGCCATCTCGCCCGCCGAGCGCGGCAAGGCCGTGGCGTGCCGATTTGGGGTATGCAAATCTGGGCCGCAAAGAACAGCAACGTCGGCGCGCAGAAAGCAACGCCGACGATTAACTACCATCTTCTCGAGCTTCACGCCTGTGTCGATGCTGCGGCGGAGCCGGCCATGAGCTTCCGAATCGACAGGCGTTCGCGCGCCATTATCGCGGCTGCCGTCGCCAACCTCGGTGTCGAAACAGGCGGAATGGACACGCCGATCTCAATTGATCCCGACAGTGGTCAGCCCTGGTGCGCGCGCTTCGACGTGAAGACTCTCGCACGTGAAGAGCAGATGCTTCAGGTCGCTGCCTATATAGTGTGCGCCTATCTCACCGGCATGCGCGACTCCGAGGTCCAGGCGATGCGGCTCGGTTGCCTCTCGATTGAGCGCAGCGAGGACGGCCTGCTCGAGCGATTCCGTATTCGATCGACCATCTATAAGCGTCGCGCAACCACAGGTGAGGCGGCAAGCTGGGTAACGATAGAGCCGGTAGCAGACGCCATAGCGGTGCTCGAACGCCTGGCGTCGGCAAGGTCGACACGCTCCGGTGGCAGCGATACGCTTTGGCCAGCATTACGCTCCAGTTCCGGCAGGACGCATCTGTCAGTTGATGTGATACGCCATCTCAACGCGTTTCGCGATCACGTCACCACCGCCTTCGGCAGCGCCGACATGCCGATCGTCCCGGCCGGACCCGATGGCAAGCCATGGCACATCACACCGCGCCAGTTTCGTCGCACCATCGCGTGGCATATCGCTAACCGTCCTTTCGGCACCATCGCCGGCATGATCCAGTATAAACACGCCTCGGTTGCCGCTTTCGATGGCTATTCCGGAACCAGCAGATCCGGGTTTCGCGCCGAAGTCGAGGCAGAGCGCCAGCTTGGGCAGCTTGATGACCTGTTGGATTATTTCGACCGACGGCGAGGCGGCGCATCGCTTGGCGGTCCGGCAGGACCGCGCATCGCGCGGACTCTCGACGAGGCCGCGGACGCACTCGGTCCTTTGCCTGCCATGATCGCCGACCGAGCAAGGTTACGTGTGATGCTCGCCAGCGTCGCGCGTACCCTCCATGTTGGGCAGCTCGCCGATTGCTTCTTCGATCCTGCGACGGCGCTCTGTCTTAAGCGCGTGACGACCCGCGATCCCTCGCAGCCGCTTACCGCGCTATGCGAGCCGACCCGCTGCCCCAATGCCTGCATCACCGCGCGCCATAGGCCGGCATGGGAACGCGCGGCTGTCGATGCCAAGTCGCACTTACGCGAGCGACGCATATCCGATCTCCAGCGTCAGGCCCTCCGGAACGAACTTGACCGTCTGAATGCGGTAATTGCCGGGATCGATCCTCGCGAGCCGTAGGCCCGGCAGCATCGCTAACCTCTTCACCAAAACTACGCCTTCCCGACTCATCCTGTTCCCGGTTTCTCATTTACCGCCATCCCCGCGCCCGTGCCGAAAGAGTACCCTTCAGCCGACCCCGGGGGTTCTGAAAGTCAGCGAGAAAATGACCGAAATAAGAATGGCTGGCCGATCTCGAAATGGTGGTTTACTGGCGAATGTTGACAGATTACTGCACGTTGCCTTCGATGTGGCGCATCGCCGACAACGAAGTTTTTCTACCGGTCTGCAAGCGCCCCGTTGCGGACATTAAGCAAGGCGGCTCAGATCAGTGCCGCATCACATCATTTGAGGCGAGGGAACTTCAGAAATGGGCTCACTCGCTGCATGGTAGCGTCTACCTCAAGCGTCATACAAAGTTCCCGTCTCTCGGCCAGACAGTTTTCGGGGGCAGAAGGTTCGTTAACCGCTATAATCTGCAGTTCTGCATCCCCTCCAGCGCTATGTTTGGAAGACGCTCCGCCAAGGCTTACATATGACTGCTTACCTTTCTGATTAATGATCTGGAAATACTTGAACCCTGCCACCTTGCTGAGTTCTGCTGCCCGATAGAGTGCAATATTAAAAGCGCTGCCTTCCGGAGCCCTTCCGTTGACACCGGCTATTACTTTCCATGAATTTTGACCTATCAATTTGTCTTTATATCCACCAAACATACCCCATCGTTGATACTTCACTTGGCGAATATCTTGCGCTGGCAAGGTGGACGGAACAGTAATTAAACCCATCACTGCAGCCGCTATCAAATATCGCATGATGCCCCCGATTTTTCAGCTATTTGGCCGTCACGATTGGCCAACCCCTCTCGTCAAATATCATCGGTAATTCTGGATTGCGACCCTTATCCAGCGACCCTAAGCTCACGGTCCGCTCACCACCCCTTTCGGCCTTTCCCGGCGCGGCCATGGGCATCGGTCAGCGGAAGGGCGGCTTACCGCAGCGCGGCAAGAAAAGCGGTCTGGCGGCTCGCGCCCCGTTGCGGGCATTCCAAATCACGGTATGTGAATGCAATGATCGAGCGCGTATTCGTTCCTGCCGCCGCCACAATCTTGAGCCTCGGCTTTTTTCTGGCGGGCTTGATCGCGGTCGCTCTCATTTTTTTCAATACCGCGATGCCATGCAGGCCGGAAAGCGTATTCTACACAATCACGCGGATCGGGGCGGTGATAGCTCTGTTCGCAGGCGCGGTTCTGATGGAGAGATTGAAACTCGCGCCCTCCACCCGGAAGTTTATGGTCGGCCTTGCTATACCTCTGCTCGCAGTTGGACTCCACGCCGTTGCGATGAAGCAGGATGCAAATGCCCAAAGGTCATGCCTCGCGCAGAGGAATGGCAACTGACCACCCAACACGGCCGTAATATGGCTCAATTCGAAACGCCAAATCTTGCCATCTGTTGAAGGGCTCAGACGAGTGCCGGTAGGCATGAGCAAATGACACGCCGAGCACGATGAACTCCGCCTTCGGCGGTTGCGCTTGGCACAGTGACAAAGTGCAGTAGCGCTTTGCCACTGTGCCAAGCGCCCAAGTTGGCTTGACTGTCAGGATATACGATGCCGGTGCCACCGTGCCTGATGCGCGCGGCGCGCCGACACCCGTCTTCGATATCTTCATGATCGGCCATGGCGACACACGCGCCATGACAGTCGCTCCGAAGAGCTGACGAGCAAACCGTCGATCGCAGTCATCCTTCTATCCGGACCGGCGGACGATGACCACTGATCCGGCCGGGAATGAAGGGCACGCGCCCAGATCGCCCCGGGCCGAAGTCCGCAATCCTGTTCTGGCCCTTCCAGCTGCCCGTGTTCTCGCCGCTATCGATCCCGATATACGGACAGTACTTGCATGGCTGCTTCGTGATCTGCAGCAGGACGCACGGTCGAAATCCCGGCAAAGCTGGGATCAGCGCAAGGCATTCACGGCTGCCTACTGGGCAGCGGTTGCTACGTATGCGGGCCACATCCTGCGCGCCCTTGGCGGAGCAGGCAGTGATCGCGGCAGGATGCCGCTGGTGGTGCGGCAGCCTCGATTACCCGATATTCCGGCATGCAATTGGGCCGACGCCTCGCGCTGCTATTGCGACCGGCGCGATCACAGCGGTCTGGGCGCCAGCGAATTCCCCGAGGGCGAGCTCGCCATCGGCGACAGGGTCGTCGCCTGAATCAGCTATAACGGCAGGATTTGGCTCGCCGGACCGGGGCGCCCCGGCGACAAGCCGCTCTACGACAATCGGAGCGCCATATCTGCTCAGAAATGTCCCGGGGGTCGTCCGGCGCTCAGCCTCCAGCCATCAGGCGTCGTAGGCGACCAACGTCCTTCGGGTGACCGGACGTCGCGCTGACAGGTCGCAAGGGGAGAGGGGGAGGCGATTGGCGAGGAATCCGGGCAGCAGAATGCTGACCTTGCCTCGCTAACAGGAGGTTCTCCGATGGACATCATCGCTTCGCGGACCCGTATAACCGGGTCGGCTCCCCGTTATTCCTATCGCGCACTGGTCCCGCTGGATGAGGTCGATCCCGCGCGGCGGCATCGTGTCGCCATCCTGCATGTCCAGACCCCGACCATCCGTCTGCCCTGTACCCGGATCGCCGACACGATCGCGCCCGATCGCTGGTTCGAGCGGAGCCTGGCCGTCCCCTGCGGTCTTGCCGCCCGGCTCAACCTTGTCGGCAGGCGCATCGAAGCCATAATCCTGCGGTCGATCTTCCCCGAGATGGTGACCCATCTGGCACCGCTCATGCTTCTGCTCGATCATGATCCGGGAAGTGCCGTTCATCGGGTCGCGACCATTGATCTCAACGCCGCCTTCGACGCAATCGCTCCCCGCATCGACATGCTGATGGCCGCCGATCTCGTTCTCGACCAGGGCGCCAACCGCCATGCCGCCTGACACAGGAACCCTATCCATGAACCATTACACGCTATCCCATCTCGAAGCGGCTGCTTGTTTGTGGGAAGCGGTCCTTGAGTTGCGCGACCGGCCCGATGCCGAACCTCATGCGATCGAACGAGCGCTGGCGATCCGCAAATCCTCTGACGTTCTTGGCACGTCTGGCCTGCGCCTGATTGTCGTAGGCTGGACAGATGTGGTCGATGCCGCCTGGTACAAGGCTCAGGAGAGCTCTCCCTTCTCCTTCGACTGGGATTTCGTGCCGCAGTGGATCGTCGACACGATCGACTGGTCGGATCCGCGCCATCCTGCCATCCGAACCGCCAGCGCCCACCGGGACATACCCGGGGCTGAAAGCGCCGCTGCCCGGAAGGGGGCATCCGTAAAGGCCCCTGTACCCGTCGGCCGGCCCGAACATCTCGCGCTGTTGGAACGTGCGCGGGCTGCCCTGGAGACGCCGGCCGGTCTCACCGCCGACGGCTCCAATGCGCTGATCTGGGACATTGCCCACGCCGAGAGACGGCTGTCAGCCGCGCCCTTGCCCTGGCCGATCGATGTCCATGTCGCGGTCATCGAACACCGGCACGGCACGAACCTGCATGTCGCTCTAGATGCGAATGGGCTTGACGCACAAGTCGCTGCCTATTGCCGCGAATGGTGGAGGGAGATCGGCGACGACAGGGATCCGCATAGTCTTTCAAACAGGGATATCATCGAGACCTATTTCGACGATCATGGCCGTGAGAGCTGTTCAACCGATCGCGTGACGTTGGAACCGCCGGTAATTCCCCATCGCATCCCGCAACTCCCCGAAACCGGAAACTATTGCGTCCTTTCGACCGCCCATCTGACCTTTCAGACCGCCGACCGCCTCGACAAATGGGCGTCCTGGCCGCCAAGCGAGCGTCCGATCGATATCGCAGCCTCGGTCTATGGTTGGTTCGTGCCGACACGCGAACTGGCTGAGGAACGCCGCGCGCAATTGCCGGAGGACCTGCTGCGCCTGATCGCGTTCGGCCGCGATCGGGGTTTCCGTTTCGTCCTGCTCGATTGCGACGCGGACAGCCTTGATGACCTATCGGTCCACGACTGGTAGAACTGGAGGGCATCATCCCTCAGGTTGGAATCTGGCTCCAAAAGCCCATTTTGCGTCCATGGCCCCGGCGCAGAAGATCAACCCAGTCAGCATGGCTCATGATCTCCGCTGTGCCATCGATGCGGTCAGCAAGTTTGCCCGCGGACAGGAAATCCCGCACGGCATAGGCGTAATATTTCGAGGCGCCCCGATCGAGAACGCCAGTGACCAGCCGGCGGTAGAGAAGGGTGGCAGCGACCGGATCGCTCGACGACAGGGCCTCGGCGCAGGGCCGCAGGACGTCATAGGCCCGCCCATCCAGCCGATCGATCCGATCCCGGACCAATTTGCCGGCACGTTCCAGATCCGGCCATTCGACGAGAAATGCGAGCGCGCTAACGCTCGGATCGAACGCCATTGCCAGATCGAGCGCCTGCTGCTCTGCGTCGAGATCCTCGAAATCGGGCAGCTTCCCAAGCCAGTCGCGCAGCGCTGCCCCATCCAGCCAGCGATCGAAAATCGCCTTGCGCTGCGCCTGCGCGTCTTCCCTGCGGCCCAGGGCGATGAAAGCGCGTAGCCTGAGGTCGGAAAGCTCACGCTCGTTATGCCCGCGTTCGGTCGGCGCATCGATCCAGCCGAGCGCTTCCTCGGCGCGTCCATGCGCGATCAGTCGCTCAGCGACCTTCGCATTGAGCAGCGCATTACGCCGCTCGGGATCGACCGTGGCGATATAGGCATCGACATCGTCATCGAGGTCGGCGAGTTTGGGCAGGAGCCAACCGGCCTTATAGTCGAAGCTGCGCCGTTCCGTTCCCGTCAGCGTCTCCTGACGGTCCAATAGCAGCTGTCGCAATGCCGCCCGGCCCTCCTTGCCGAGCGCAGGGGAGGCGGCCTCAGGCAACTCATCGAACACGCCATAGCCGTCGCTCTCGATCAGCGTGAGAATATCATCAGCGAGGATTGCTGGTTCCGGCGCTCCGGCGCGGCACCAGAGTTTTCCGAGATCTTCGCCGCCCTGCCGAAACACGACGCCCAAAGTACCGCTGCTGTCATCAGAGCGTTCGAACACTGGCTCGGCAAGGCTGAGGAACAGGCGCATGAGATCGATCGCCCGAGCCGCCGATGCTTCGGCAAGCGGCCCTGTTATGCTGGCGCGCAACTGGTCAAGTTCCTGGGCGAGCGGCCGCACCTTGTCCCATTCGATGAAACTGCGCGACCTACGGATGGTCTTCAAGCGTTTCTCGATCTCATGCGCCAGCGCGCCGCTGTCATCCTTTGCCGCCAGTTCCATGCGCGCGGCACGCGCAAAGATCGGATCGGCCTCGGCCTGGTTCAGCACCAGCCGCGCCAGCCGGGCGGCACCCAGGCTCTCCAGATTTTCGAGCGTCAGCTTGGTTGATCCTCGCTTGGTATTCCCACTCGACGCCATCAATCGACGTCTTTCCCCGCCATGCTCCCGATTGCAATCAGCGGTAACAGCATGGCGTGCAGCGAGTCTTCCGCACGCGCTCGGCGTGACGCGTCTGTGGAAGCGAGATCGCGGCGTATCCAGTCAGGCAAGCGGCGAAGCAGCGCGTTCAGTTTCGAATCCGGAGAATCAGGCATGCCCGTCTCTTTGCCGCAACGACATGCGTCTGCAAACCGGAACGTAAATCTGTCCGCCATGCAATCCGACCGGAGGGAAGGGGGGTGAATGGAAGCGAGGGCCTATTCGAACAGTCCCGGAAGGAGATCGCCATGATGGTTCCCGCCACACTCCACATGAATAGCCGTCTTGGGCGGTCGGTGAAGGAGCACGCCCGATGAACGTCGCCACCAGCAATTTCACGCGCGACGCCCGCGTCCCGCTCGGCCATTGCTCGACCGGCCAGCTTGAGCTCGATCTCGGCAAGCTCATGTCGGGGCGCTGCCTGATCCAGGGATCATCCGGCGCCGGCAAGAGCCAGACGCTGCGCCGGATCGTCGAGGAAGCCTTCGATTATCTCACCACGATCATCATCGACCCGGAAGGTGAGTTCGCCAACCTTGCAGCCCATATCGGCGCGACCACCGTCATAGCTCGCGACTATGCCAATGACGGCCTGACCGCGTTGGCGCTGCGGGCCCGCCAGCATCGGATTGCGCTGCACCTTGATCTGACCGACCTGGAGCCGGATCATCGCATCGAGAAGTCCGCCGCCTTCTTCGCCGGTCTGCTTTCAGCCCCGCGCGAGCATTGGGGCAACACGGTGCTGGTCTGCATCGACGAGGCGCATCTGCTCGCGCCGCACATGGCCGCCTCTGCGCGCGATGCCGAGACCCGCCGCCTCGGCGTTGCCACGCTCACCGACATGTGCGCGCGCGGCCGCAAACGCGGGATCGGCACGATCGTGGCCACTCAGCGCCTTGCCAAGCTCGCCAGTTCTGTGGTTTCCGAACTGCACAACCATCTGATCGGCCTCAACGTCTTCGACCGTGATGTCGCGCGCGCGGCCGATCTGCTCGGCTTCGGGAGCGACCAGGCCGCGCTTCTGCGCCAGCTTCCACCTGGCGAGTTTTTCGCCTTCGGTCCGGCGCTGGCGGCAACGCCTGTGCTGGCGAAGATAGATCCCACCATCACCCCGCATATCGGGCGAACGCCCGATCTGGTCGCCGCCGCCGATCTCGACCCCGACGAAAGCCGCAGCCTGCTGGACCTCGACGCCCTGCGCGAAGTTGCACCGGCACGAGCAAAATCGATGGTCTTGCGCGGCCAACGTGCGCTCGACGCCTTCCTCATCGACCCCGCCGCTCCGGCTGCCGCACGCATCATCGGTGCCCTGGGGCATATCGCACCCAATGCCACGACCGCGGACGATCTTGCCCGTCATCTGGCGCTGCCGGCCAACGATATCGACGCCGGGCTCGACCTGCTCGCCGCGGTCGGCGCGTCCGACACCATGCCCCGCGGGAACACGCGGATCGCGCGTCTGTCGGCGCGGCTGCGGCTGCGCGTCGTCGACACGCCCGTCGTTGGCCTTGGGTGAATGGAGATCGCCATGCCCCAGCCGTCTTTCGATCTCGACGCGGATATTGTCGAACTCGTTCCCTTCATTCCTCGCCCGACGGCGCTCGACGCAGCGCCGCTTGCCGAAGTGGCGTTTCGCGCCGACGCGTGGCTTCCCGATGAAACAGCACGCTTGCGAGAAGCCTTCGCCCAAGATCGCACGATCGACGAGATCTCGGCCATGCTCGGCAGGCCCCGGGCAGGCATCGCCACGCGTATCCATGATCTTGGTCTGCGCCGGAACTCGAGGCGTTCATGGACCGGCTGGGACGACCGGGAACTGACGCGATGCTACGCGCAAGAACCGACTGCAACGCTGGCCGCCCGGCTCGGGCGGGGCGTAAGTGCGCTTTATGCGCGCGCACGCCTGCTCAACCTGTCCGAGCCCGGATCCCCGCCTTACGGTGGCTGGGAGGACGCACAACTGCGCGCCGGGTACGAGAAGGGCGTTCCAGTCGCCCAGATTGCCAGCCTGATCGGCCGTCCCTTCGCCGGCGTCATTTCGCGCGCTTCGGCATTGGGACTACGTCATGCCTGCCAGCCGGGCGACTGGAGCGACGCGGAAATGACCCGTGCGCTCGAACTTGCGTCGACCGGCGCACGCTATGTCGCCATCGCGCAGCTTCTGACGACCGAAGGTTTCCCGTCCCGGAACAGTCGCAGCCTCGGGCAGCGCCTTCGCAAACTCGGTTACGGCAGGGGCTGGGGCCGTCCCTGGATCACTGAGGAAGACGAGCTTCTGCACCATGCCTATACGACAGGCGCAAGCCTGACTCCGCTGCGCGAGCGTCTCGGGCGCACTTCGCACTCGATCAGATGGCGGGCGGAAGCGCTGGGTTTGCGTGGCACCCATGTCCACCGGGATGGTTTCCGGCAGGGCCCTGTCTGGACGGTTGAAGAAGAAGCCCGGCTGCGAGCGGACTATGGCAAGGTGCCGACACGCGCAATTGCCGAAAATCTGGGTCGCGGTGTGCGCGCCGTCCTCTACCATGCCAATCGGATGGGCCTCACGCACGGCTTCATGCGTGCCTTCATCCCCGCCGAGGACAGGGCGATCCGTAATGCCTGGACATATGGCGTTTCGATGGTCGATGTCGCCCAGGCGCTTGGCCGCGATCCCGCCGTTATCGGCAAGCACGCCGCGCGTATCGGCTGCCGGTTCAACGATCCGGCGAGGCCCGCCCGAGGCCCCAGGACCCGGCGGGCAAAGCGAGCGCCTGTGACGCTTCAGAGCTTGCTTGCGCTCGAGCCCGCTGCAGCGGCCGATGCCGACCATCCGCTCGCCGCCTGACCCTGTTCCAGCATGGAGGCCGTCATGTCGCCGTCCGATCTGCCCGCCCGGTTGTCGCCTTGTCGCGGCCGTTTATGTTCCTTCGATCATGCCCTCAGAACGGCACAACAACTGCGACGTGCGACCGGCGTGCCGCATTATGTCGTGCATGGCGCCCGGCCCCTGCAGGCATTTAACCCGTCTTATTCAGCGGTGGGGCTTTGAGGGTTGGCGGGAGTGGCGTAAGCCTTTGGCTTGCTGTAGGAAATTGGATGTCTAGACCAACCT
>FWWL01002134.1_pt1 | contig 42934 bp, 37 predicted proteins | sample 2228331 | NCBI WGS metagenome assembly FWWL01 (sample SAMEA103939775, study PRJEB20133) | metagenome | reverse complement strand
CTGGTCCGATCCGTTACAAGTATTCACGCGGAGGTCGGACTTGGCTAAGGCAAAAAGGCCCGATCGGAGGCCTTCGCAGAGGCTTTGCCATGTGCCAGGGTGAATGCTTCTTTGCTCCCCGATTTGTGGGCTTCGAGGACGCGTGCTTGAGGCCGAAGCTTTCGATTGCGCGCGGCTTGAATAGGGGTTTGCGCTTGGTCGCAAGCGGCTCGTGTGGGAGGGCAATTTTCCCACTCCTGATGCCGTGGCGCTCAACCACGGAGTGAACGTTCCGGAGCGGGCCGCCTGTGGGGGGAGTGCATGAAACATCAGCGCGGTTTCACGGTGGGCTGGGCGGGCTGAATGGGGCACGCGCTTGTGGCCGGCACGCCGATGGTTGGCGGTTCGATCGGGTCAGCGCGCTGGCCAAGGTCTGGGGACGCGCGCACAGCGGGTGATCTCGGTCAGTCGCCTTGTTGTGAGAAAGGCCGGGTCGTATCAGCTTCTGCCCTCGCCCGTCGCGGGCGATGCGCAATCAGGACAAGCCGCGGCTCGGGAGGGCTTTTGCCAGCCCTCAGGCAACCAGGGCCTCAGCCGCCTTGAGATCGACGCTGACAAGTTGGCTGACGCCCGGCTCGACCATTGTCACGCCATAAAGCCGATCCATCCGTGCCATGGTGATTGGATTGTGGGTGATGAGCAAAATGCGCGTGCCCGTGCGGCGGACAATTTCGTCAAGAAGCGCGCAAAACCGGGCGACATTGGCATCGTCAAGCGGTGCGTCGACCTCATCAAGCACCGCAAGCGGGGCGGGATTGGTCAAGAAGACGGCAAAGATGAGGGCAAGTGCTGTTAGCGTCTGCTCACCGCCTGACATCAGGGCGAGCGAGGAAAGTTTTTTGCCAGGGGGCTCGGCGTAGATCTCAAGCCCGGCTTCGAGCGGGTCGTCGGAATCGACAAGCTGCAAGTGCGCCCGGCCGCCTCCGAACAGATGCGTGAAAAGGGCGGCAAAATGGGCATTGACCGCGTCGAACGCTGACAAAAGCCGCTCGCGCCCCTCACGGTTCAATGCCCCAATGGCGCGGCGCAGGCGCTCGACCGCCGCAACAAGATCGGCGTGCGCCGCAACAAGCTCATTATGTTCGGCGGCAAGGCCGGCCTGCTCCTCTTCAGCGCAGAGATTGACCGGGCCGAGTGCCTCGCGCGCACGTTCGAGCCGCAACACTTCGGCTTCGAGTTCAGCCGGATTGGACAAGTGCTCCGGCGCGCGATTGAGCAATGTCGCGAGCGCCTCGGGCTCGAGGGCAAAGCGTTGGCGGATCTCGGCGGCCATTGCTTCGGCTCGCGCCTGTGCCGCCTCGAGCCGGGCCTCGGCGGCAGCGCGCGCGGCGCGGGCCTCAGACAAAGCGCGTGTTGCCTCGCGTTCGACCTCGCGTGCTTGGTGAAGGGTCATCTCAGCGGTACTGAGCGCCTCGTGCGCCCGCATCGCACGCGCCCGGTGCGCAACAAGCGCATCGGAAAGTTCGCGCGCCTTAGCGGCAAGCGCGGCGGGTTCTTCGCGTGCGGCCTCAAGCGAGGCAAGCAAAGCGTGTTCACGCGCGGCAAGCTCGGCTGCGCGCGAGAGCGCCTCTTGCTGGCGGCGTCTCCAAGCCTCGAGCTCGCGCGCAAGTTCGGCCTGCCGGCGCTGGCGCGCGTGGGCCTCAGCGCGCGCCTTGTCGCGCTCGGCGGCTGCTTTTTGCGCGGCCGCCCGCAGGGGAACAAGTTCTGCGCGGCATTCGGCAAGCGTTTGGCGCGCCTGCTCGAGGGCCGTGCGGTCGGCCTCCTGCAAAGCCGCCTTTACCTGAGCGAGCTGAAGGGCGGCCGCTTTTGCCTCGACCTCAGCCTGCCGCGCGGCATCCTGCGCAAGGGCAAGGCGATTGGCGGTCAAGCTGAGCTCAGCCTCCGCCTGTTGCAGCGCTCGGGTGGCCTCGGCAAGGCGCCTCTCTGCCACGCGGCGCGCCTCACGGTTTGCGCGCTCGGCTGCAAGGGCCTGCTGCAGCCGGGCCTCAGCCTGGGCGGCAGCGGCTTGGGTATGAGCGATGTGTTCGCGCAACGTGGCGATCTTGGCCTCGAGGGCACGGCGGCGGTTTTCTTGCTCAAGCTGGTGCGCGGCGCGTGTGGCGGAATCCGTTGCGGGCAGCACCGCCCCATCCCAACGCCAGAGCGTGCCGTCCAGCGCCACAAGGCAGGCGCCTGCGGGCAAGCTTGGCTGGAGCGCCTCGGCCCGCTCTGCTTCGGTAAGTGCCGCGTAAGCCAAACACCGGGCAAGCGCGGGGGGGGCTTTGACCACTTCGGCAAGCGGCTGCACGCCTTGCGGCCAGCGCACAGCGTCTGAAAGCGGAGGCAGCGTCCGCCATCCTGGCCCTTTTGGGGCAACCGAAAGCGCCGCTGCCTCGCCCAAGACGGCGGCAAGCGCCTTTTCCACTCCGGGTGCAACGGCAAGCGTGGCCAGCACGCCTGCCCATGATCCGCCCTCGTATCGGGCACGGGCAAGCGCCGCCTCTTCTGCCACAAGCGCTCGAAGCTCTGCCGTTATGGCGGAAAGGGCGGCGCGGGCTTCTCCCGCTTCGGCCTCTGCGCGCGGGCGCAAAGCCTCGGCCTCGGTCAAAGAAGCTTCGACTTGAGCGAGCGCGGCCTCGGCCTCTTGCTGCGCGCGCTCGGCCGCGGCAACCCGCGCTTTTGCTTGCATGCACGCGGCTTCCGCAGAAGCGCAGGCGCGCGCTGCCGCGACCCCTTTGGCGTGCTTTTGTTCCGCTTCAGCGCGGGCGCGGGCAAGGGCCGTCTCCGCGGCCTCAACCCGGGCAGCAAGCGTGGCTGCCACTTCAGCCGCTTGCGCAAGTGCGGCCTCTTCCGCGGCAAGGGCAAGCGCCGTCGCTTGGGCCTTGGCCTCGGCCCTTTCCACTAAGGCGGGATCAGCGGCTATCGCCTTTCGAACGTCCTCAAGTGTGGCCTCGAGTTCGGCGCATGTCTCGCCTGCCTCCTGAGCAAGCCTTTCCTCACGCGCGCGCGCCTCTGCGGCCTCAGCGCGCTGGCCCGCAAGCGCGGCAAGCGCGGCTTGAGCACGCGCTTGTGCCTCAGCAATCCGGGCCGCTTCAGCCTCAGCCCGCGTGACAAGGGTGGTGGCGATAGAGACCTCCTCGCGCAGCGGCGTGAGCGCGGCTTCGGCCTTGGCGCGGGCCTCGGCGGCGGCCTCGGCCTTGCGCTGAGCCGCAAAGGCACTGCGCAAGGCATCGGCCAGGGCTGCTTCCGCCGCGCGGAGCGCTTTTGTCACTTCGGCCCAGCGGGCAAAAGCCAGTTGTCGCTCTATCTCGATGATCCGGTCTGTGAGCTCCCGAAAACGCTGCGCTTTTTTCGCCTGCCGCGCAAGCTCGGCGAGCCGTTCGGCCTTTGTGGCAAGTGTCTCACTGACCCGGGCCAGATTTGCTTCTGTTTGATCGAGCTTGAGGACGGCCTCTTGGCGGCGCTGAATGAGCCCAGCAATGCCTGCTGCATCTTCTAGCACGCGCCGGCGCGCACGGGGGCGGGCTGCGATCAGCTCGGCCACCTGCCCTTGCCGAACCATCCCCGGACTGGTCGCGCCGGTGGCGGCATCGGCAAACAGCATCTGCACGTCGCGCGCGCGCACCTCGCGGCCGTTGATGCGGAAGACAGAGCCAAGATCGCGCGTCACCCGCCGCGTGACTTCAAGGGTGTCTGCGGTGTTGAAGGCTGAAGGCGCGCGCCTTGCGGTGTTGTCGAGCACAAGCGCAACCTCGGCCCAAAGCCGGCGTGACCGGCGAGCCGAGCCGCCAAAGATCACATCCTCCATTCCATCGCCGCGCAGGCTTGTGGGGCGGGTCTCGCCCATCACCCAGCGGATCGCCTCGAGCAGATTCGACTTTCCGCAGCCATTTGGGCCCACGATGCCCGTAAGCCCGGGCAGGATGGCAAGCTCCGTCGGATCGACGAAGCTCTTGAAGCCATGAAGACGAAGCTGAGTGATCTGCACGCGAAGCCTTGTTGCAGGGCGTTGCTGAACCGTAACAGAGTGGCTCTGTTTGAAGATTTTGGCCTTCCTTGGCGCGCCGCGTCAAGGCAATTTCTGGATATGGCGGCTAGAAAGACGAAATCCACAATATTTAGTCAATTCGCGCGACGCAACCCGTGGACACCAAGAGCCTTGCGCAAGGTGCCCAAGAATGTGCAGGCTGAGTCTATGCTCGCCTTTGGTCCCATCTCGTGACGCTGGAGGTTTTTGATGTTCCGCGCGCTTCTGCTTGAGAAGGACGACGCCGGTTCGGTCTCGCACAAGATTGTTGACTTGCCCGATGAGAGCCTGCCTGAAGGCGAGGTAACGGTGGCCATCGAGTGGACAACCCTGAACTACAAAGACGGGCTTTGCCTTTCGCCCACGGGAGGCGGCCTCGTGCGGCGCTATCCGCATGTGCCGGGGATTGATTTTGCCGGTACGGTGGAAGCCTCGGACGATGTGCGATTCAAGCCGGGCGACAGGGTAATTCTGACCGGCTGGCGGGTCGGCGAGGCGCATTGGGGCGGGTATGCGACAAAAGCCCGGGTCAAGGGCGACTGGCTCGTCCCCTTGCCCGAGGGGCTCACAACGCGGCAGGCGATGCTGATCGGAACCGCAGGCTTCACCGCCGCTCAGGCACTGAATGCGCTCGAGGCTGAGGGACTCACGCCCAAGCGCGGGCCGCTGCTGATCACGGGTGCCGCAGGCGGTGTGGGGTCGGTTGCGGTCGCGCTTGCCGCCGCGGCGGGCTATGAGGTGGTGGCGGTGACCGGCCGGCCAGAACAAGAAGACTATCTGCGCGGGCTTGGCGCGGCGCGCATCGTGCCACGCAGCGCGCTTGCCGCGCCGGCCACGCGCGCGCTTGAAAGCGAAACCTGGGCTGGCTGCATTGATGCCGTCGCAGGCCCGATCCTGGCGCGGCTTATACTGCAGATGAAATATCGCGGGGTGGTGGCGGCCGTGGGGCTTGCCGGCGGGGCGCAGGTGCAGTTGTCGGTGATCCCGCTCCTTTTGCGTGGGGTGCGGCTGATCGGCATCGATTCGGTTCTCTGCCCCCTGCCCGAACGGCTGCAGGCCTGGGAGCGGCTTGCCCGCGACCTGCCGAAGGACAAGCTCGAGGCGATGGCGCACCCCGCCCGGCTCGAGGACCTGCCACAGCTTGGCGCCGCCATCCTGCGCGGTGAAATCCGCGGGCGGGTGATCGTTGATCCACGGGCGTGAGCGACCGGCCGGGCACGCGCCCGACTGGCCCAACGCAACAGCGCTTCAGCCGCACACAGCGCCAGGCCACGGCTGGCGTAAAACGCCCCGTCCCGCGCCCGGGGTGGGTTCTCTCCTCGCGAAACGGGTGAGGGCTGCCTTGGGCCAGAACAGCGCGGGCGCTGCGGAGCGCTCAGCCGGAGGCTGTGAGAGAGTGTTGCGCACATTTCGTGGGCTTGGCCGCTTGGGCGCAAGCATCAAGCCTAAACGCGCGTGCACATCCCGTGCCTTTCCGTACCGCGGCAGATGACAAAGATGGCGGCAAGGCTCCTGGACAAAAGGCGCAGATGTCCCGTCTTCGCAACAACATGCCGATGCGATCGCTCCTGCCTTGCGCATGCAGGTGGTGGTGATATGCACGCACTCCGCTCGCCGCAGCTTTGGAGCTAGCGATGGCTTATGAATATCTGATTGTCGAGGTCAGCCAGCATGTTTGTCTGATCCGGCTCAACCGACCGCAGGCTTTGAACGCCTTAAATTCCAAGGTTCTTTCCGAACTGGTCGATGCCCTTCGGGCCGCCGAAAGCAACGAGGATGTTCGCTGCATCATCCTGACTGGGTCTGAGAAAGCCTTCGCTGCGGGCGCCGACATTGCCGAAATGGCGCCGAAAAGCTTTGTCGAGATGTTCCGGGCGGATTTCTTTACCCAAGAAAGCGAAGCGATCAGCCAAATCCGCAAGCCCATCATCGCCGCTGTTGCCGGCTATTGCCTGGGTGGGGGGTGCGAGCTTGCGATGATGTGCGATTTCATCATCGCCGCTGATAACGCCAAGTTCGGGCAGCCCGAAATCAACCTCGGTGTCATTGCGGGCATCGGCGGCACCCAAAGGCTGACAAGGATCATCGGCAAAGCAAAATCCATGGACATGCATTTGACCGGCCGTTTCATGGACGCCGAAGAGGCCGAACGGGCCGGGCTTGTCAGCCGCGTTGTGCCCCTCAAAAAGCTTATGGACGAAGCGATGGCGGCAGCGCAAAAGATTGCCCAGAAAAGTCAGGTCGCAGTCATGGCGGTGAAAGAAGCGGTGAACCGCTCCTACGAAACGACCCTGCGCGAGGGCATTTTGTTTGAGCGCCGCTTGTTTCACGCCTTGTTTGCAACCGAGGACCAAAAAGAGGGCATGAACGCCTTTTTGGAAAAGCGTGAACCTCAATTCCGCGATCGTTAAGGGCAAAAGACGCAAGCCTCGCCCCGGGCGCGGCTTTCTCTGCTGTTTGGCCGCTGGTCTTTCCGACCTTGTGCCTGGTCGCCTTGCGCTGCCCGGGTGGTTTCGCCCGGGCAAGATGCTCTTTCAGCGCAGGCCGTGCCATCGGCTAGACGCTTTGTCCGCGCACAGCCGGACCCCTGTGCCGCAGGGGCCGCGCGGGGTCGAGAAGGGGCATGAGCGCGGTCTCACTGTGCGTCTTGCGCGCGGCCTTGGTGGAACGGATGCGCCTTCATGCCCCCCTTTTCATAGCGCGGAGAACGCGCTAGAGGGCAGAGCATCTGGCTGAGCCCTGCACCGCTTGATCAAGGCAAAACGGCCGTGTTTTGCCGCGTTGGTGGTATGTTTGCATGGCTTAGCGTTCATTGTCCGCATGGATCCGAATTCGAACCAGCATCGTGTCGCCTTTTGCGACCGGAGCGAAAGCACAGAGAAGCACAACTCGCATGGCCAATACCGAATCAGCTAAGAAGCGCGCACGTCAAAACCTCGTCCGCTATGCCCGCAACAAGGCGCGGCGCTCTCGGATCAGGACCTTTTTGCGTAAGGTCGAAGACGCGATCGCCAAGGGCGATGTCGAAGCCGCGCGCGAGGCAATGGCGCGGGCGCAGCCTGAGCTTGACCGCGGGGTCAGCAAAGGGGTCCTGCACAAGAACACAGCCGCACGGAAGCTTTCGCGGCTTTGGGCGCGGATTCGGGCTCTGGCTGAGCGCTCCGAGGTAAAGTCGGCCTGATCAGGTCGGGTCGAGCCGCGGCGCTCGCCCCTGTGATGTCGCCGTTTTTGGCAAAGCGGAAACTGTGACTTTCCGCTCTTGAAGCCGCTCGCGGCCGCGCGTGGGACGTGGGTTTTTTACACGATCGTCACAAAAACGCCCGCCCAGACCCTTCTGCGGCGGGTTTTTCCATCCCCGCGTGGGCGTCTGTGACAGCCCTGTGGCAAGTTGGTCGCGCCGACTCGCGCTCGTAACGAAAACCCAATGTCAAGCCCCAATGTGCTGTTGCGAGCATGCGCCCTCCCTTGCTACCGAAATGGGCAAGCGATTCTCCGCGCCCCGGGGGGGGCTTCGATTTCGGGATCATATCCTCGGGTCCGTTCAGGTCAGGGGTGTTTGTTTGGCCTTTTTAAGGCCAACTGGGTGTTTGTTTTCCTCCTTCGCGCTTTGGCGCTCAATCGCGACAGGACCAATTTCAGCGGGTGGATTGGGACCTAAAGGCATGGGCATGAGCAGGACGATATGGGATGCAGTGCGCCAAGAGCTGCGCGATGCTCTGGGAGAAAATACTTATATCACCTGGATTCGCCCGCTGACTTTTGCGGCAATTGAAGACGATTGCGCGCACCTGATGGCCCCGACAAACTTTGTCGCCACTTGGGTTATGCGACATTACTCTGATCATCTGCGCAAAGCATTTCATCGCGCGGGCCTCATTCAGGTGCAGCGAATCGATATTTCGGTCGCCGCGGGGCGAAAAGCATCGGCCGCCGGAGAGGCAACCGTTGCAATGGAAAATCCTTCTGCTTTAGCCAATTCTGCGGCAGTACCGATTGCGCTTGATGATTTGGCCACGACAAGGCTTGATCCACGCCAAACCTTTTCAACCTTTATCGTTGGAAAGCCAAATATGGTTGCCCATGCCGCGGCCCGCAGAGTTGCCGAGGGCGGGCCGATCGCCTTCAACCCGCTTTTTCTCTATAGCGGCGTTGGGCTTGGCAAAACGCATTTGATGAACGCGATCGCGTGGGAATTGCGCGCGCGTTTCCCAGGAAAACGCGTTGTTTATCTCTCTGCCGAACGGTTCATGTTTGGCTTTGTGCGGGCGCTCCGAGACAAGACTATTCTTGATTTCAAGAGTCATTTCCGATCGGTCGATGTGCTTTTGATTGATGACATCCAGTTTATCGCCGGCAAGGACAGCACGCAGGAAGAATTCTTTCACACCTTCAATGCCTTGATCGATCAAGGGCGGCAAATTGTGTTATCGGCCGATCGTGCGCCTGGCGACATCAAAGACCTCGAGGAGCGCATCAAAAGCCGGATGCAATCTGGCCTTACGGTCGAAATTCACCCGCCGGATTATGAATTGCGCTTGGGCATTTTGCAGGCCAAGCTTGAGCAATGCCGCGCCCTTCATGGCGAGGTTCGAATTGCTGACGGTGTTTTGGAATTTTTGGCTGAGCGGATCGACAGCTCGGTGCGCGCGCTTGAGGGCGCGCTCAATCGGCTCTCAGCGCTTTCAAGTTTGATCGGACAGGAAATCACCCTGGCCATGGCGCAAGATGCGCTGGCCGACATGTTGCGCTCGGTCGAACGGATGGTGACCGTGGAGGAAATTCAGCGCAAGGTTGCAGAGCATTACAATATCCGGTTTGCCGATCTCATCGGACCTAAGCGCTTGCGCCGCGTCGCTCGACCCCGGCAAGTGGCTATGTATCTGGTAAAAACTTTGACAAGCCGCTCCTTGCCAGAGATTGGTCGGCGCTTCGGCGGCCGCGATCACACCACAGTCCTGCACGGTATCCGCAAAATCGAGGAGCTCCGCACGCAAGACCCGTATCTTGCCGAAGAAATCGAGCTCTTGCGGCGGAAATTGTTGTCTTGATCGCGTCTTGCGAACGTTAGAGCAAACCTTCGCCTAACGCCGGCTCGTGCCGCCCCTTCTCTGCTGCGTTCGGTCTGCCCTTCACGCTTTGCTGGAAAAATGGCGCTTGGCCCTGAGGGAGCTGTCACGGATAGCTCAAACGCTGCTCTTCGATCGGGCGTTAGCTGGCCCATCAGTTCTGGACTTTGCGGACCTTCGCCTCGGGCTATAATCGTAGGTGCGAGCGCCGTTTCCAAACGGCCAAGGCCTGAGGCCTTTCCAAGGCGTTCGAGATGCGGGCTTGTCACCTAAACCGCGGACACCGAACCGTTGCAAAAGGATCACCAAAGCGATGGAATGGCGCCGATTTGAGGGCTTGCAACCTTATTTGGAGACGGTTGCGCACATGGAGGCCCGCGCGGCGGCAATTGCCGCAGGAAGGGCCGAGGAAGCGATTTGGCTTCTCGAACACCCGCCCCTTTATACCGCAGGCACCTCAGCTCGCCCGGAGGAGCTTAAAGATCCGGGGCGTTTTCCGGTCTATCGCACGGGTAGGGGGGGGCGGTTCACCTACCACGGCCCGGGGCAACGGGTGGTTTATGTGATGCTCAATCTCTCGCACCGTGGCCATGATGTGCGCTGTTTTGTGCATGCGCTTGAGGAATGGGTCATCCAAACGCTTGCCGTCTTTGGTATTCGCGGCGAAAGGCGCGCGGGGCGGGTCGGGGTTTGGGTCGTCCGACCCGACAAGCCCCCGCTGACCGACGGCACCCCGCGCGAGGACAAGATCGCCGCGATCGGCATCAGGCTGCGGCGCTGGGTCAGCTTCCACGGCATCGCCATCAATGTTGCCCCAGATCTCAGTCATTTTGACGGAATCATTCCCTGCGGGATCAGCGATTATGGCGTCACATCCCTTGCTGACCTTGGTCGAACGGTCGAGATGGAGGCGCTTGACCGCGCACTTTACGAGACATTTCAGACCGTCTTCGATGGCGGGCTGAGGCAAGGCCCGGCCTATCGATGCCGCGCACCCGCGCATGCTCAGCTTCGCGCCTGATCCACCACACGCGCGCACGTGCGCGCGGGCTTGCGTTGGGCGTCACGGTGCAGCCCCCCGTTTTTCGGCGCACCGGCGCCCGACCTTTGCACGACGGCTCAGCGGAAGGCCCCGCGCCGCTGCGGGGCCCTTTCTAAGCAAAAAGCCTCAAAAGCGCCGTCCTTCGGCCAGCGCGTTTTCGCCCGGGGCAAGAGGCGCCTCAGAGGCCAAAATGCTGGGGCAACAAAACCAAGCTGATCCGGGCAAAACGGAAGCCAAACGCGCAACAAGGGTCGCAAGCGGCAAGCCACCTGCGCCACTTGGCGACAAACAAAAAAGCGCGCGCGGCGGGGCGGGATGTCTCGTGCGACAACAAAACCGTGCGCGTGCTTGGAGGGCCTTCGACGCTTCGGTGCGGGCTTCGCTGAGATCAAAACCGTGCGCGTGTCTGGAGCCTTGCGCTTGAGGATGGCGGGTCGGTGTGAACGGAAAATCCTTTTTCGGCTTAGGGGTCATCAGCCGGCGCCGCTGCGAAGACGCGGCCTGAGCAAGAATGCTCATGGGGCAGAAAGAGGTGGCGCAAGCCTGCCCTCTCTGGGAACGCGTCAGCGCTTGCGGTCGCAGCAGATGGGGAGATTCAAAGGGCCAGGCGCGGATCGACTGCTGAGCCAGCTTTCGCCGTTCTCAGAGCACAACGGACGTGGTGGTGCCAGAAGGGGCAACACAAGCGACCATATTTCTTGGCCGCTGCGACATTCAAGCCGTTGCCGAGTTTAGCAGGCTCGACTACAAATGCTCTACAATCGGAGCGTAGCTTTCTTGCTCAAATTGGAAAAACGCCAAGTGAACGGATCGTGACATGGCCAATGCCGTAACGCAGGGACATGACGAACACCCAGGGTTTTTCACCCGGTGGTTCATGTCGACAAATCACAAGGACATCGGGATCCTTTATCTTGTCACCTCGGGCATCGTCGGCTTCATCGCGGTGGCGATGAGCGTTTACATGCGGCTCGAGCTGATGGAGCCCGGCGTTCAATACATGTGCGCCGATGGGATGCGGCTGTTCTCGGGCGGCACTGACTGCGCTGCGCCGAATGGGCATATTTGGAACGTCTTCATCACCGGTCATGGGGTGCTGATGATGTTCTTTGTGGTTATACCCGCACTTTTTGGCGGTTTTGGTAACTTTTTCATGCCGCTCATGATCGGCGCGCCGGATATGGCCTTCCCGCGGCTGAACAACCTGAGCTACTGGCTTTATGTGGCAGGCACGTCGCTTGCGGTCTGCTCGCTGTTCATGCCGGGCGGGGGCGGGTCGCTTGGCACGGGCACCGGCGTGGGCTGGGTGCTTTACCCGCCGCTTTCGACCACCGCCGAGGCGGGCTTTGCGATGGATTTCGCGATCTTCGCGGTTCACCTTTCGGGTGCCTCGTCGATCTTGGGCGCGATCAACATGATCACCACCTTTTTGAACATGCGCGCCCCGGGCATGACGCTCTTCAAGGTGCCGCTGTTTGCCTGGTCGATCTTCGTCACCGCGTGGATGATTCTGCTTGCCCTGCCGGTTCTGGCGGGCGCCATCACGATGTTGCTGACCGACCGCAACTTCGGAACCACCTTCTTCGACCCCGCGGGTGGCGGTGACCCGGTCCTTTATCAGCACATTCTCTGGTTCTTTGGTCACCCTGAAGTTTACATTATTATTGTGCCGGGCTTCGGGATCATCAGCCATGTGATTGCCACCTTCAGCCGCAAGCCGATCTTCGGCTATCTGCCGATGGTCTGGGCGATGATTGCAATCGCGGCACTCGGCTTCGTGGTCTGGGCGCACCACATGTACACCGCCGGCATGTCCATCACCCAGCAAACCTATTTCATGCTGGCGACGATGACGATTGCCGTGCCGACAGGGATCAAGATCTTCAGCTGGATCGCCACCATGTGGCGCGGCTCAGTCAGCTTCGAGACCCCAATGCTCTGGGCCTTTGGCTTTCTGTTCCTGTTCACCATCGGCGGGGTGACCGGGATTGTGCTGAGCCAGGCGCCGGTGGATCGCGTCTATCACGACACCTATTATGTGGTCGCGCATTTCCACTACGTGATGAGCCTTGGCGCCGTTTTCGCGCTGTTTGCCGGGATCTACTATTGGATTGGCAAGATGTCGGGCCGGCAATATCCGGAATGGGCCGGGAAACTCCACTTCTGGACAATGTTCATCGGCTCGAACCTCACCTTCTTCCCTCAGCACTTCTTGGGCCGGCAGGGCATGCCCCGGCGCTATGTGGACTATCCTGAGGCTTTTGCCTTCTGGAACTACATCTCCTCAATCGGTGCCTTCATCGCCTTTGCCTCGTTTCTGTTCTTCATCGCGGTCATCGCCTGGACGCTGCTTTATGGCCGGCGGGTGACCGAGAAGAATTACTGGAACGAGCACGCCGACACCCTGGAATGGACTTTGCCGACCCCCGTTCCAGCCCATACCTTTGACACTTTGCCGCGCCCGGAAGATTGGGATCGCCGGCATGCGCATTAACGGCGGATGAGCAGCCGTTGTGGGCCTCGGAGTCACTCCGGGGCCTTTTTTTGTGGCCGATGCGCCCTATCCTTTGAGCCGAGACAGTTTTGAGCCCAACAACGTTTGGTCGTGTTTTGGTCCATGCCCTATCGCCTGGCCCATTCTGGCTCCTCCTGGACGTTGACACTTTGGCCCTATAATGCGTTAGGCCCGCGTGGTTTTGCGGCCGTGATCATTGGCGCGGCAGCAATTCTGGCCCTTCCGTTGCTTGCGGTCTTGGGCAGCGCAGCGCTGTGGGGCCTGCTTCCCTTTGAGCTTGCCGCACTTGCCGCTTTGTGGGTGGCACTGCGCCGCAATTGGGCAGATCGTAACCTTTGCGAGGAAATGCATCTCGCCCGCAACGGAATCTACCTGCGCCGCGTTGAACCCACAGGCGAGGTGCGTGAATGGCGCGCCAATCCGGCCTGGGTCACTCTGAGGCTTTACACGAAAGGCGGGCCTGTTCCGAATTACCTAACGCTCACGGGCGGGGGGCGGGAAGTTGAGCTGGGGGCCTTTTTAAGCGAGGCTGAGCGGCTTCAGCTTTATGCCGAGCTCGATTCGCTGTTGTTGCGCCTGAAAAGCTACGCCTAGCTGCTGAGGCGCCTGCCCCCGCTGCTTGCTACATTGATTCGGAAAGCCATGCGTGCCGGCTTCCTGCAGAGACCGCTTGCGCCCTCCAAGGCAGGGACCCAGCCAGCACCAAACCGCGCCCCGACACGTGCGTGCGAAGCGCGCCCGGCCGAAGCGGCAAAGAAGGGGCGCTATAGCCTCTCCAACACGCGCGCGGGGCGCGCTGGCCAAAAGCAGCCCGTCGGCCGTGGACAGTGGCTCCAACACGCGCGCGCGGGGCGCGCCCGGCCCCCGCGGGCCCGAATGTGCCCGCAGCCCACGAGCCACCGGCTGCTTGACCCTGATCACGCTGAAACTGTCTTCCTGGCGCCTCATCGCCACAAAGCATCATCGCCAAAACCTGTGCCGCTCTGAAGCCCGACCGCCCGGTCGAGGCCTTTTTTGCGATGCATCGCCTCGGCATCGCGCGGCCTCAACGCTTGCACGGCACACCCCTGTCTCCGTGCGGCCGCTCGTTCAGCCGCCGGTCAGGCGCGCTTTCACCTGCGGCCCGATGCGGGCAAAATCCATGCGACCCGGATAGTGTTCGCGCAAATACGCCATCACGCGCCCCATGTCTCGAATTGACCGGGCACCGAGCGCGGCAATTGCCGAATCGATCGCTTGCGCGATTTCGGGCTCCTCCATGGGCTTTGGCAGATACTCGTTGATCACCGCAATTTCGGCGCGTTCTCGTTCGGCAAGGTCAAGCCTTCCAGCCTCTTCATAGGCATGGGCGCTCTCTTCACGCATGCGCACAAGCCGCGAAAGGATGCCCATGATTTCTGCCTCAGTCAGCGCGCGGTCCTCCCCGGCTCCGCGCAACGCAATGTCACGATCCCGCAAGGCCGCGTTGATAAGCCGCAGCGTCGCAACTCGGATCTCGTCTCGCGCCTTCATCGCCTCTTTCAGATCGGCGCTCATCCGCGAGCGCAGGTCCATCGTCCCTTTCCTTCGCTTGGAGAAGACACCCGCAACGTCGCAAAGTAAACCGTGCGGTGGGGGCCTGGCAAGTCTTGCGGCTTTCCAATCCAGAGATGTCTTGACAGGCAGCGATGAATGCGCAAGAGGGCAGGCGCGATGGGGCCGTAGCTCAGTTGGGAGAGCGCGTCGTTCGCAATGACGAGGTCAGGGGTTCGATCCCCCTCGGCTCCACCAAACCAACGGCAAGACCGGATCACCACCCCGCCCTGCGGCCGGGCCCGCAGAGGCGGGCGTGTCGATGATCCGGCTGAGCCGCGCCGCACCGTTCGCAGCGCGTCGCGGCATCAGGGTCTTACACAGCGAAAGCTTCACGTCTGATTCGAGCGCGCAGGCGGATGCAGACTTCCCAAACGGCTGGGTCCGAGAGGCAGCGCCCGCGCAGGGGCAGGAGCTGCGCGGCCTCGGACGCCCCAGCAAGCTCGGCGATCGGAACTCCCGCGCGGGGGCAGGAGCTCCCCGCCTCCCATGCGCGAGAAGTGACGCGTCGGTCTCGGCCGCAGGAAATCTCGGCCGCACGAAGGGAAACGCCGTTCGGCGTTAGCCTGAGCCGGTCGCCTTGGGCTCGTGCGCTTGTGCCTCCTCAGCAGCACCGCGCGCAGCCGCAGCGTGTTGTGAGGCGCCGCTTTCCTCACCCGTTTCTTTGTGGCCGATCGCCTCAGCGAGCTTTGCAACGGTTGCTTCAAGCTGAGCGAGCCTTTGTGCAAGCGCCGCATTTTCCTCCCGTGCCTTCTGCGCCATTGCGCGCACGGCATCGAATTCCTCGCGTGTGACGAGGTTGCTGGCCGCAATCCACCGCTCAAACCACGATCGCAAAGCGGTTTCAGCTTCGGCCCGCGCACCTTGCGCCACGCCGAGGGCATTGGTGACAAGTTTCGCCAAATCGTCGAAAAGGCGATTGGTGGGTTGCATTGTGTTCTCCCTTCAGACGCTCAGGCCGATATGGCCCGCGGACGCCCATTGGACAAGAGCGCATGGCCGCAAAGGGGTGAAGACTTGCACAAGCCCCTCAGCAGAGCTCACCGAGGCTGAGCCGGCGCGCTGAGCAGGCCCGGCCTGGAGATCCCCTCTGCCCCTGCTTGACGTCAAACAACAGCGCGCCCAAGCTGGCTTGCTCGCGGCCTTTTCGGCTTCCCATCAAAACGCGCCGACGCGCGCCATCTCACGCAGGCCCGTCGAGCCCCGGTGCCGGCACTTTAACAACGCAAACCCGAAAAGCTGTTGCCACGGCTCAGCGAGAGCCCGCACATTGACATTCCCCAAACTTCGCGAAACAGGGGGTGGAGACGAGATCGAAAGCCATGCGCGCGCTTCAAATCCCCTTTCCGCCCCTCACCCCAGAAGTCTTTGCGATCGAGATCGGTGGGTTTAGCTTTGCGCTCAGGTGGTATGCGCTCGCTTATGTTGCGGGGTTTTTAATTGCATGGCGGCTCGTTTTGGCCGCTGTTGCGCGTCCGCATCTTTGGCCATCGGGCCACGCGCCAATGACACGCCCCCAGGTGGATGCGCTTTTGAGCTGGATCATTCTCGGCGTTTTGCTGGGGGGGCGTCTTGGCTATGTGTTTTTTTATCAGCCAGGGTATTTTCTGCGCGATCCTTTGGCCATCGTCCGCATTTGGGAAGGGGGGATGGCCTTTCACGGTGGGCTGATCGGGGCGGCGCTCGCAGGGTTTATCTTTGCCATCCTGAACCGGGTTCCGCCGTCGGCTGTGGCGGATGCAATGGCGTTTTCGGTCACACCGGGGCTTTTTCTTGGGCGGATCGCCAATTTCATCAATGCCGAGCTTTGGGGAAAGCCAACCACGCTGCCTTGGGGTGTGGTCTTTCCGGGCTGGGGCGGGGTCTGCCCTGCCGATTGGCCCTATACCCCCTGCGCACGTCACCCAACACAGCTTTATGAAGCTCTGCTTGAAGGATTCGTCTTGGGGCTTGTCCTGTTTGTACTCGTTCGGCGTGGCGCTTTGCGCCGACCGTTTGCGGTGACGGGGTGGTTTTTCAGCCTCTATGCGTTGGCCCGTATCACGGTTGAGCTCTGGCGTGAGCCCGACCCGCAGTTTTTTGCCCGGCACCCGGAAGGCTTGGTGATCGACCTTGGGGTTTTCGGACTGACTATGGGGCAAGCCTTGAGCCTTCCTATGCTGGCACTTGGCCTTTTCCTGTTGGCCCGTGCCTATGGTGGGCATCCAGCGGCTTCGGCATAAAGTTGAGACTTGGCGCATTTGGTCCGCCATGAACCCGCTTTACCACAGCCTTGTCGCTGAGATTCGAACCCGAGGGCCAATCAGCCTGGCCGACTATATGGCGCGCTGTTTGTTTGACCCGACCCATGGCTATTACATGCGCCAAGATCCGCTTGGCCTTTCGGGTGATTTCATCACCGCCCCGGAGATCAGCCAGATGTTTGGCGAGCTTTTGGGGCTGGCGCTTGCCCAAGCCTGGCTGCAGCAAGGAGCACCCCGCCCTTTTGTCTTGGCTGAGCTTGGCCCGGGCCGCGGCACGTTGATGGCCGATCTCTTGCGCGCAACCCAAATTGTGCCGGGCTTCCACGACGCGCTTGTGCTCCATCTCGTCGAGACCTCCCCCGCACTGCGGGCAGAGCAAGCGCGGCGCTTGGCGCGCTGGCAGCCGGTGTGGCACCAAAGCGTCGCAACCCTGCCCGATGCGCCTGTGTGGCTTGTTGCCAACGAATTCTTCGACGCCTTGCCCATTCGGCAATTTATCCGCGACGGACGCGGTTGGCGGGAGGTCGTGGTGGGTGTCATCGAGAACCGCCTTGTGCGGGGGCTAAGCCCGCCCATTCCGCTAAAGCTTCTTGACGCGCGCTACAGAGACGTCACGATGGGCGAGGTGGTCGAGATCAGACCCATGGCCGAACCAATCATGGCTGAACTTGAGGCGCGGCTTAGCCGGCATGGCGGTGCAGCTCTGATTGTGGACTATGGCAGCTGGGGGACACGCGGCGATACCTTTCAGGCCGTCGCGGGCCATCGGCCGGTCGACCCCTTTGCGGCGCCTGGTCAGGCGGACCTGACCGCGCATGTCGATTTTGCCGCGCTTGCGGCCGCTGCGCCCCAGCTCCGGCACAGTGCCCTTGTTCCGCAGGGAGTGTTGCTCAGCCGGCTCGGAATTGCGCTTCGCGCCGAAAAGCTTGCCCGCGGCATGTCTGAAGAAGCCCGAAAGGCCCATGCGGCGGCTTTGCGACGCCTCACGGACCCTGCCGAAATGGGCCAGCTCTTCAAAGCCTTGGCCTTTGTGCCCAAAAATGCGCCACTTCCCCCGGGCTTCGATTCCCCGCCCTCGGCTTGGTGCGATCATGACCCTTGAGGTGATCACGTCAACGGCGCTTTTGCCTTTGCGACATGGGTTTTTTACCCGCAAAGGCGGGGTTTCAGCGGGCCTTTTCGCAGGGCTCAACTGTGGACGCGGCTCTTCAGATGAAAGCGCGCGCGTGGCCGATAACCGCGCCCGGGTTGCCGCATGGCTGGGAGTTCGGCCTGAGGCCTTGCTTGGCGTGCACCAAGTGCACGGGGCTGATGTGCTTGTCATCGATCGCCCGACATGGCCCACTGACCGTCGCGCCGATGCTTTGGTGACAAACCTCCCCGGCTTGGCGCTTACGGTTCTGACCGCCGATTGCATGCCAATCCTTTTGGCCGATCACCAAGCCGGGGTCATTGCGGCGGTGCATGCGGGCTGGCGCGGGCTTTTGGCGGGGGTCATTGAAGCGACCCTCGACCGCATGGAAAGCCTCGGCGCGCGGCGTGCAGCAATTGTGGCGGCAATTGGCCCCTGCATCTCGCAAAGCGCTTATGAGGTTGGACCAGAGCTGTTGTTCGCCTTTGAGGCCGAAGACTCTGAAGCAGCCCGCTTTTTTGCCAATGGGCCGGGGGATCGGTACTTGCTCGACCTCCCCGGCCTTGGCCTTGCGCGGCTGCGTGCTGCCGGGGTTGCCCATGCCGAATGGACCGGGCATTGTACCTACCGCGACGAACGCCGTTTTTTTTCCTTCCGGCGCGCCACCCACCGCGGCGAGCCCGATTATGGCCGGATGATCTCGGCTATCCGGTTATGAAGGCGGGTGTCATGCGCAGTGACAAAGGCACCCACAAGCGCCCCCAAAGGCTCGCCGGCAGCTGTGCAGGCGATGCGTCAATGCGCTTCAGCCTTTCAGCGCGCTGCGGGCAAAGGCGCACCCTTACACGCGAGTGTTCCGCAGCAAGGCCCTGCGCCGGCGGGGTGTGCAGAGGCGATGCCAGGCTAAAGCCGCATGCAGGGGCGATGCGGCCGCCAAGCGCATGCGCAGGCCACATGTGAAGACGCTGGACAAAGGAGAAGCGATGCGACACGGCGGGCAGATTTTGGTTGACCAGCTGCGCATTCAGGGAGTGCGGCGTGTTTTTTCCGTCCCAGGAGAAAGCTTTCTGGCCGTGCTCGATGCGCTCTACGAGTCGGGGATCGTCAATATCGTCTGCCGGCACGAAGGTGGGGCAGCGATGATGGCGGAAGCTACCGGTAAGCTGACCGGGCAGCCGGGCATTGCCTTTGTCACCCGCGGCCCGGGGGCAACCAATGCCGCTTCAGGGGTGCATGTGGCCCAACAGGCCTCAACGCCCATGATCCTTTTTGTCGGCCAGGTCGACAGCCGCCATCGCCACCGCGAGGCCTTTCAAGAACTCGACTATCCCGCCGTGTTTGGCGGGCTTGCAAAATGGGTGGCCGAAATCGACCGCCCCGAGCGCATTCCAGAGTTTGTAAGCCGCGCCTTTCATGTTGCGCTGTCAGGGCGGCCCGGGCCGGTTGTCTTGTCGGTGCCGGAAGATGTGCTTGAGGCCAAAGCCCATGTGCCAGACATTCCGCCTCGGCAGGCGCCGTTTATTGGGGTCTCGCTGCAGGCGGCCGAAGCCGTGGCCGCGGCGCTTGTGGCGGCCAACCGCCCGCTTGTGGTGGTCGGCGGGCCGCATTGGTCGGCTGAAGCGGCAGAAAATTTGCGCGCCTTTGCCGCCCGCTGGGAGCTTCCGGTTGTCACAAGCTTCCGCCGCATGGACCGGATCGACAATCGCCATCCCTGCTATGTGGGCTGGCTCGGGGTGGGCATGAACCCCAGCTTGGCAAAAAAGCTCATGAGCGCCGATTGTCTTTTGCTCATCGGCACAAGGCTTGGGGATACCGCAACACAGGGCTATTCCTTGCTCGATCCCGCAGCGCCGGGAAAGGTGATCGTGCATATCCACCCAGATCCCGACGAGCTTGGCCGGGTTTACAGGCCCGATCTTGCCATCCCCGCCACCGCTCCGGCGATGCTGGCCGCACTTTCGCGCCTGCCCGCCCCAACCGCGCGCCCCTGGCAGGGGTGGACTGAAGCGCTACGCAGTGACTATGAGGCGTGGTGCCGCCCCCACCCCACGCCCGGAAAGGTTAAACTCGAAGACGTTGTCCTTTGGCTTTCAGAGCATTTGCCCGAGGATGCGCTGCTGACCAATGGGGCAGGCAATTTTGCCGCTTGGCTGCACCGCTATTTTCGGGTGCGCAGCTTTCCGGGCATGCTTGCGCCAACATCGGGCAGCATGGGCTATGGCTTTCCCGCAGCCATTGCCGCCGCGCTTCACTGCCCCGGGCGGCGGGTGGTTTGCTTTGCCGGCGATGGTGATTTCCAAATGACCCTCAACGAGCTTTCCACCGCCCGCCAGCATGGGGCCGCGCCGATCACGATTGTTTGCAACAATGGGCGGTATGGCACGATCCGCATGCATCAGGAGCGGCTTTACCCGGGGCGCGTCAGCGGCACGGATCTTTTCAATCCAGATTTTGCCGCGTTGGCGCGCGCTTACGGGGCGCATGGCGAAAGGGTTGAGGAGGGAGCCGCGTTCCCCGCGGCATTTGAACGTGCTGCAGCGGCCGCTGATGCGGGCCTTCCAGCGCTGATCGAGCTTGTTCTTGACCCCGAAGCTCTCACGCCAGCGCAAACCTTGAGCGAAGCGCGCGCCCAGGGCTTAGCCCGGTGCAAGACGCGATCGGACGCGTGACGCCCAACCCCCTCGGTGCTCCCCGTCTGGAAAGAGCCAAAGGGCCGCCGAGCGCTTGCGCGTGCGTTCCTCAGACCGCTCTCCTCCGAATCTTGCCTTCAGCTCAGCGAGAGCGAAAGAGCTTAGAGTTCCAGCCCCTCTGCAAATCACTCTTGGCTGTGCCGCGCGCGGCATGCATGGGCTTCTTGTCATGGAATGCGGGAGCGCCTATGAGACGAGCGCTGCCGCTTTCCTTGCTTTTCCATCTTTCCGGCAGCCAAGTCGCCGCAAACCTTGTCAAAACGGTCTTGCTGATGAGCACAAAACCCAATCCATCGCGGCCCCAGCCGCCGGCGGGCCGAGCGTTCTTGGCTCAGCTCACGCTGCCTGTTCTCTCGATGGCCGCAATCGTTCTCGCCTCGAACATCCTTGTTCAATTTCGGTTAGGAAATTGGCTGACGTGGGGCGCGCTGACCTATCCTTTTGCCTTTCTGGTCACCGATGTGACCGCCCGCCTTTACGGCGCGGCTTCCGCGCGGCAGGTGGTTTGGGCCGGTTTTGCAACCGGTGTCTTCTGCTCGTTTGTCGGAACGCAGATCGAAGGCCCCGAGGGCCCGCTTGTCACGCTGCGTATTGCGCTTGGCTCTGGCCTTGCCTTTCTCTCAGCACAAATGCTCGACGTTTTTCTCTTTGATCGCCTCAAGCACCGGGTCTGGTGGCAAGCGCCCCTCGCCTCAACGCTCGTTGGCTCGACTGTGGACACGTTTTTGTTCTTCGCCATCGCGTTTTCGGGCACTTTGGCCTGGCTTGAACCGAACGCCGATGTCTCTTGGGCTGCCGAAATGCTACCCCTTCTCGGCGTTGGGCCCGTTGTCCCGCTGTGGGTGAGCCTTGCTACGGCAGATCTTGGCGTAAAACTCGCCCTGGCTTTGCTGGCGCTCATTCCGTTCAGGCTTTTGACCCGCAAAGCAGCGCAAGTAATCGCGTGATCTTTGCGCTACACCACAAAATGTTTGACAGCGGCAAAATCTGTGTCATGCTGTGTCACAACGGCAACGCAAGGAAAGGAGGTGATCCAGTGTCGAGAGTGACCCTGGAGAAAGGTGTCGGGACAGCCTGGAGGCGGGCGTTCTGACGGCAGCCCAAAGGGGCGCACCTCCGGGTTGGGATTGCCCTAACCGATCCATTCTCCTGCGCGCTCGTGAGAACCGCCCACACCGGGCGGTTCTTTCGATTCCGTTCGCTTCCTTGCGGTAATCTTTGGACCTCAAGAGAATCTTTGCCTTCACAAAATCCCATCTCGTGACTTCGGAGAGCACTCCGACAAACTCCTGTCTCGAGACATGGCAGCGCCTGGCACACAAACCTTCCCCCTTGCGACGATTGAAGGCTCTGAGGCCCTTGCCGCTGAGCCGCAGGTGGCTGCACTCTGCTGGCGAAAAGGTGCTCAAGGGCACGAAATTCTCTTGATCAATTCCCTTCACACTGGCCGGTGGCTTTTGCCGAAAGGCTGGGTGGATAAGGGCTTGGGCCCGGCCCAATCTGCGCTGTGCGAGGCATGGGAGGAAGCCGGGATCCGCGGTGAAATCGAAGACAAACCGCTTGGTCACTATCACTACCGCAAGCGCCGGCGAGGGGGAGTTGAGCTTTTGTGCCGTGTCATCATCTATCCGGTCCGGGTGACAGCTGTGACCGAGGATTGGCCGGAAAAAGCGCGGCGGGTAAGGCTTTGGGTATCGCCACAAGAGGCCGCGGAAAAAGTTTTGGAGCCAGAGCTGGCTGAGATTTTGCGGAACCTCACCCTGCCCTGAGCAAGACGCAAAAGCGATCATTGGGGCCCACAACGGCTACGCGCGCGGCGCAGCCTTACGGTTTGAGCGCGAGCCCGCCAGAGCGCGCTCATCTGCGCGCCCACGCGCCCGGCGAACCCTCAAGCCGCGGTGATCCAAGATCGGGCTTACCTCGGGCGTGACTCGCAGCTCGGGCCTTCGACGAGCGCGCCCTCGGTAGCGCCCGAAAGCGGCCACCCTCGCCAATACGCAGGGGAAGGGTCATGCTGATCATGCCGAATGTCGTGGCTGCTTCGGGCGCCACCGAGGGCGCTCGCAGATAACGAAAAGAGGAAACGCGATCGCGCAAAAAGACGGCGCTTTACTCAATCAAGCCAAGCTCGTGCAGAGCGGAATCGATCGCTTTGCGCGTTGCCGGACTTACGGGCAAAAGGGGCAGCCGCACTTCATCGCGGCAGCGGCCAAGCCGGCTCAGCGCATATTTGGCACCGCAAAGCCCAGGCTCGAGGAACAAGGCTTCATGCAGAGGCATCAGCCGATCATGAAGCGCAAGCGCGGTTTTGAAATCCCCCCGCAAGGTGGCTTCTTGAAATTCGGCGCAAAGGCGCGGCGCGACATTGGCGGTCACCGAAATGCAGCCCAGCCCACCGTGCGCATTGAAGCCAAGCGCAGTGGCATCCTCTCCTGACAGTTGAATGAAATCGGGCCCGCAGAGCGCGCGCTGTTGGCTTACGCGTTCAATCCGCCCGGTTGCGTCCTTGACCCCGATGATTCGCGGCAGCCGCGCGAGCTCGGCCATGGTTGCGGGCAGCATATCAATGACCGAGCGCGAGGGGATATTGTAAATGATGATCGGGATGTCGCTCGCTTCGTGGATGGCGTGAAAATGGGCAATCAAGCCGGCCTGGGTGGGCTTGTTGTAATACGGTGTCACCACCAAAGCCGCATCGGCGCCAACCTTTTCGGCATGCCGAACAAGCCTGATGGCCTCAGCCGTGCTGTTTGACCCCGCCCCTGCAATGACCGGCACGCGCTTGGCCGCGCATTTGACCACGAAGGTGACAACGTCTTCATGCTCTTCGTGGCTCAGCGTTGGGCTTTCGCCCGTTGTGCCAACCGGGACAAGCCCGTGCGTTCCTTCAGCAATTTGCCATTCAACGAGGGCTTCAAGCGTCTGCCCATCGATTGCACCATCACGAAAGGGCGTTACAAGCGCGGTAATTGAGCCACGAAACATGCATCTGCTCCTCAGAGCGTTCAAAGGCGCGGGAAGTGCACCCGGCAGCCGGCGCACACACGTCTGAACACAAATGTGTGTTGAGCCCTGCGGCAATCCGGTTAGTCTTTTGTCCGATGCGATGCAAGATCGAGCCTTCTACATGCCGCGCACCATGGGCACACGGCCTTTTTGGAGCGGTCGTTTTGGCTGCCCTCGCCGGGGGTTTGACCGCTGCAGCAGAGGCTTCGAGCGGCCGCGTTGCCCCCCTGCCCCGGGCCGTTGGCGCCACGCAAGCGCTGATCACAGCCTTGCGCGCCGGAGATACCGCGCAGGTGGCCCAGTTGGCCACGGCTGCGGGAACGGTTGGCGCACAGCTTGCCGAATGGCTGATTCTGCGCGAGGGCGGGGGCGATTTGCCCCGCCTCACTGAGTTTCTTACCCAAAACCCGCATTGGCCTGAGGCTGAGCGTCTTCGGCGACAGGCTGAGGCGCTCTTAGCGAGCGCCGATGATGCAACCGCCTTGGCATTCTTTGCGCGCTGGCAGCCTGTCTCGGCGGGAGGCTGGCTCAGGCTTGCACGCGCGCTCGATGCCGCGGGGGCAAAAGAGCCAGCGACAACCATCGCCCGCCGCCTTTGGCGCGAGATGACGCTGAGCCGCGAGGAGGCAGAGGCGCTTTTGGCGCTTTTCGGCCCTGCGCTTACTGATTTGCATGCTGAACGGCTCGAGATGCTGCTTTGGGCCGGTGAGGCCGAAGCGGCGCGGCAGCTCTTGGCGCTTGTTGCGCCCGAGCGCGCGCGGCTTGCCGAAGCGCGGCTTGAGCTTCAGGCCGAGGGGCCAGATCGTGAGGCAGAGATTGCGCGCCATTTGGCCCTGGTGCCTCAAGCACTTGCCGATGACCCGGGTCTCGCCTTTGACCGGTTCCAACGGCTCCTCCGTCTTGGCAAGCTTGAGGAGGCGCAGGTCTTTCTCGCAAGCCGGCCCATAAGCGGGCTTGGCCGGCCCGAGGCCTGGGGACCCGCGCGCCAAAGGCTTGCCCGACAGGCCTTCGCCGCCCAGGATTATGAGCGCGCCTATATCCTTGCTGCGAACCACGGTTTGGCAAGCGGCGCGGTGATGGCCGATCTGGAATGGCTCGCAGGCTTCATTGCGCTCAAGCATCTCGGCGAGCCCGAACGCGCGCGGCGGCACTTCGCTGCGCTTCGCGCGCGCGTCAATTCGCCGATCAGCCTCGCCCGGGCTGGCTATTGGGAGGGCCGCGCGCTCTTGGCGCTCGGGCAAGACGATCAGGCGCGCGCTGCCTTCGACTTTGCCGCCCAATATCAAACCGCTTTTTATGGCCAGCTTGCAGCCGAGCAGCTGGGCCTTTTGCTAGACGCTGACTTGGTTGCCCCGCCTGAGCCCCCCGATTGGCGGCAAACCGCACGCGCCGAAAGTGATTTAGCTGAAGCGGCACTTTTGTTACACCGCATGGGGCTGCTGGAGGAGGCGCGGCTTTTTGCCCTGCACTTAGCCCAGAGCCTTGAGGACCCAGAAGAGCTCGCGGCTTTTGCAGCGCTCTGGCTTGAACAGGGGGCGGCCCATATTGCGCTTGTGCTTGCCAAATCCGCCCTTGAGCGCGGGATCCTGCTCATGCCCGCCTATTTTCCGCTGACCGAGCTTGCACGCTTCGCATCGCCGGTTCCCCCCGAGCTTGTTCTTGCCGTTGCGCGGCGGGAAAGCGCATTTAACCCAACCGTGATCAGTCGAGCCAATGCCCGCGGGCTTATGCAGGTGCTTCCCTCCACTGCACAGCTTGTCGCGCGACGGATTGGTTTGCCGTATGACGAAGCGCGGCTGACCACTGATCCTGCCTACAACGCGCGCCTTGGGGTAGCCTATCTCGCCGATTTGCTCGCGCGCTTCGGGGCCTTTTCCCTTGTGGCAGCAGCTTATAACGCCGGGCCAAACCGCGCCATGCGGTGGATTGAGGAGCTTGGCGACCCACGCAGCCCAGAAATCGACCCCATCGAGTGGGTCGAGCGTATCCCCTTTGCCGAAACCCGCAGCTATGTCATGCGCGTGCTCGAGGCGGCGGTGATTTATCGCGCGCTTCTGACCGGCGAGCGTCGGATTACGCTTACGCGCATGCTGCGCGGAATGGGCTGAGCGGGTGGGCAGGACCAGCGCAGGCACTGGGGTAGGCAGCAAGATTAAGCCGAGCCTCAGCGAGGAGGGGCGGCAAAGAATTTCCTCGCTTCTTTCTTTGCCCATATCGCAAATCCTCCAGCGGCCCAGGCAACAGGTGCGCCATTTCCTTGCGACCTCGCCGATTGGCAAAGCGCGAGCGAGCCTTATCCGGGGCACACCGACCAGGGCCGCCTGCGCGGGCCTTACCCCCGGAGGGTAGGCAAGATATGCAGCGGCTCACGTTAGGCGGCAAGAAGCCCGCGCGCCGCAGCCTCGGCCGCAAAGCCCGGAGAAAGGCGAAAGATCCGCTCCCGCGTGATCCGCCCGGCTCGGCAGAGATAAGACAGCGCGAAAGACCAGGCATCGGCCTGCATGTGGCGGCTAAACGAATCATACCAATCGGCGCTCCGCCGGGCAGCAGCAACCAATTTGGCCAAAATCGGCTCCCGTGCCGCCTGATAAGCCGGAAGCGCGCGAGAAAGGTCCCAGTTGGCCTCCGTCAAGGCCCGCGTCAGAGCCACCACATCTTCAAGCGCAAGCCGCGTTCCTGAGCCGATGGAGAAATGCGCCGTATGAAGCGCATCGCCCACCAGCACCTTGTGGCCATCAAACCACGCGGCACACCACAAATGCGGAAACTGGCGCCAGATCGAGCGGTTGCTAATGAGCGTCGCGCCGGCAAGCGTTGGGGCAAAAAGCCTTTCACACACGGCGCACGCTTCCTTCTCGCTCAGCTGCGCAAAGCCTGCGCGGGCAAAAGTGTCTGGCTCCATCTCAACGATAAAGGTGCTGAGCCCCGGCGCATAGGTGTAATGGTGTGCATTCATCGGGCCAAATTGAGTCTCGATGAAGGTTTGCGTCAAGGCAGGGAATTCCCGCGTTGCCCCAAACCAGGCAAAATGATTCTTTTGCCAGGTGATCTGAGCCCCGAAATTGCCTGAAGCCCGCACAACCGAATTGAGCCCATCAGCACCGATGATCAAATCCACCTCGTCGGGCCCGGGGAGGCTTTCGAGCCTGACGCCGTATTCGGGAGAAATGCCAAGCTCTGCCGCACGGCTCTGCAAAAGCCGTATAAGCTGCAGCCGCCCGATTGCCGAAAAACCGATCCCATCAAGCACAACCCGCTCGCCGCGCAGAACCACATGGATGCCCCGCCACCGGCGCAAAGACGGCTCAATCAGCGCCACCGTTTCGGGGTCGTCAGCGGCAAGAAAGCCGAGGGCCTCGTCAGAAAGCACAACGCCAAAGCCGAAGGTGGCATCAGGCGCGTTCTGCTCGACAATCCGAATGGCAAGATCCCCGCGTGCCCGGCGCAGGCGAATGGCTGCATAAAGGCCCGCCGGCCCCGCCCCCACAATCAGAACCCGCATAAGGCCTCCTTGAGCATGCGCAACAAGCGCGTTAGCCTAACAGGATCGCAGGGGAAGGCAATCAGATGACATTTTCCGTCGAACGCATTGTTGAGTGGGGCGAGTGTGACCCCGCCGGAATCGTTTTTTACCCGAACTATTTTCGCTATATCGATGCGGCGTTTCATGAGCTCGCGCGCAAGGCGGGGTTCGATCAGACTTCCCTCATACGCACGTATGGTCTCTTTGGCACGCCGCTTGTTGAGGCAAAGCTGCGCTTTTTGGGCCCGGCGCGCTATGGTGACAAGGTGACGATCGCCGTTTCGATCTCTCGGTTAGGCCGAACGGGATTGACCCTCTCCTATCGCCTTTTCGCAGCGAGCCGGTTGATTGCCGAAGGCCACGAGGCGCGGGTTTTCACCAAAGCGAGCGATAAAGGGGGCCAGGGTCTCGTGCCCGCGCCGATCCCGCCTGCAATCCGTGCGGCGCTTGAGACCTATGCAACCGGCGAGACGGCAAAGCGCTCCGATGCGCCACAAGCAACCGAGGCCTAAACGCCTGCCCTCTGCCGCCAAACGACCGCGCCTATGCTCGCTCAAAGCTCCGAAAGCTTTCTCGAGGCGCTCTTTGCCGAGGCGGTCGCAGCCAGTGACCCAATGCGGGTTGTGCCTGCGGCTCTTCCCCCGCGGCCCTCGGGGCGGGTGCTGGTGGTTGGAGCAGGCAAAGCAAGCGCCCGCATGGCCGAAGCGGTTGAAGCAGCCTGGGGGCCTTGTGAGGGGCTCATCATCACCCGCACGGGTTATGAGTGCCCAACCCAAGGGATCGAAATCGCCTCGGCCGGACATCCGATCCCCGATGCGAGAGGGCTTGCGGCCACAGAGCGGCTTTTGGCAAAGCTTGCGGGGCTCAGCCGAGAGGATTTTGTTTTGGCGCTCATATCGGGCGGGGCCTCCGCACTTTTGGTCGCGCCCGCTCCTGGGGTGAGCCTTGCCGATAAACAGGCGATCACCCGCGCCCTTCTCGCCTCGGGCGCGACGATTGAAGAAATCAACGCCGTACGGCGTCACCTCAGCCGCGTCAAAGGGGGCCAAATGGCGGCAAAGGCCTTTCCGGCGAGGGTCTTGGCGCTGTTGATTTCCGATGTACCCGGGGATGATCTTGCGACCATCGGCTCAGGGCCAACAGTTGGCTGCCTGCCGGGGGACCCGCTCAACATTCTCCAAAAATACGGAATCGAAGTTGACCCGAGGCTGGCTGCGGTTTTTGCCCGCCCCTCGCCGGTGATCAGGCCAGATGATCCGCGCCTTGCCCGGGTTGAAAACCGGCTGATCGCAGCCCCGGCGCAAGCGCTTTCCGCAGCAGCCGCACGTGCTCGGGCAGCCGGTGTTGTGGTCGAGTGTTTGGGCGATGCTCTTGCGGGCGAAGCGCGCGCTGTGGCGGCCGAACAGGCCCGCCAGGCGCTTGCCGTGCGGGAAAGGCTCAAGCGGGGCGATAAGCCTGTGCTCCTCCTCTCGGGCGGAGAGCTGACCGTAACCGTTCGCGGCACGGGCGTTGGCGGGCCAAATGCCGAATTTGCCTTGGCGCTTGCCTGTGCGCTTGGCGGGGCTGAGCGAATCTATGCCATTGCCTGCGACACCGATGGCGTTGACGGCGGGGCCGAGGTGGCCGGCGCCCTTATCGGGCCTAACACCTGGGCGCGGGCACGGGCCCTTGGGCTTGACCCTGAGGCAGCGCTTGCCGAGAACAATGCGCATGGATTTTTTGCCGCTGTCGGGGGCCAGGTGATCACCGGCCCCACGCTGACGAATGTCAACGATTTCCGTGCAATCCTTGTCTTGCCACCGGGGCAAAGCCGCATCGAAGCCAGGTGAGCTGCACTGCAGCTTCTGCCGGCGCGCCGCCTTGAGGGGGGGTGACGCAACGTCTCGGCGAATGCTGGCGTTTTGTCCGTTTCGTCACGCGCGCAACTTTGGATCGATCATCCAATCGATCATCCAGAGGATTGACCGGAGCCGTATTTGACAGTGCTTGCGCAAGCCCCATGTTCTGATCCGTTTGGGTTTTCAAGCCGCGCCTCATGACCGCCCCGCGACCCCAGTTTGAAGAGCTGCTCTTGCCGCGCAGAGAGGGGCTTTATTGCCCGCCAGGGGATTTTTTCATCGATCCGATCCGCCCGGTCGACCGCGCACTCATTACCCATGCCCATGCTGACCATGCCCGCGCGGGGCACGGCGCCGTCTTAGCCACGCGCGAAACGCTTGCCTTGATGGCAATTCGGCTTGGTGAGGGCTTTGCCAAGAGCGTTTAGCCGGCCGAAGGCGTGCTTTCGCTCGGCCCCGTGAAGGTTTCGTTTCGTCCAGCCGGGCATATCCGCGGTTCAGCGCAGATTGTGCTCGAATGGCGTGGGATCCGCGCGATTGTCACCGGCGATTTCGCGCGCGCACCAAACCCGCTTGTCGAACCCTTCGAGCCCTTGCCCTGCGACCTTTTGGTCACCGAGGCAACCTTTGGCTTGCCCGTCTTTCGACATCCCGATCCGCAAACAGAAATCGAGAAGCTGCTCGCCTCGCTTGCTGCTCTTCCCGAGCGGCCGCATCTTGTGGGCGTTTATGCCCTGGGCAAGGCGCAACGGGTCATCCGACTTCTGCGGCAGGCAGGCTACGATTTGCCCATATTCATTCACGGAGCGCTCGTTCGCCTCTGCGAATGGCATGCGGCAGAAGGCCTGCCGCTTGGCTCACTCAGGCCCGCCACTGTTGAGCGTGGCCGCGTTGGCGGCGGGCAGATTGTGCTTGCGCCCCCCTCTGCCTTTGGCAGCACATGGGTGCAGCGGTTCCGTAACCCCGTCATCGCCTTCGCCTCGGGTTGGATGGCCATCCGCGCCCGGGCGCGCCAACGAGGCTGCGAGCTCCCGCTTGTCATCTCAGACCATGCCGATTGGCCAGATTTGACCCGCACCATCGAGGAGACGGGCGCGGAAGAAGTTTGGGTTACCCACGGCCGGGAAGAGGGATTGGTGCGCTGGTGCACGCTCAAGGGCATTCCGGCCCGGCCACTGCGGCTTGTTGGCTATGAGGATGAGCCTGAATAGCGCTGCTGCCTGGCAGGCGCCTCTATGGCACGACGCATGCCGAACACACCAGGCGCTCAGACGGTTTAGGGGGGTAGCGTCCTGCGCGCATCACGCTCAAAAGCCGGACCAAGCGCGTTGCCCCACGGCGTGGAAACGACAATCGGATGCGCGCGCAGCCATGCAACGCAAGCCTAGACCGTCGCCGAACAGGAATTTCCGTCAGAAGCGTTTGCGGAAGAAACTAAGGCGCCGCAGCGCTTGCACGCGATGAGTCCGCAAAGAGACCCGCCATGAAAGCCTTTGCTCGCTTGCTCGAAAACCTTGCCTTTACCACCCAGCGCACCGCCAAAGTGGAAAAGCTCGCCCAATATCTGCGCGCAGTGCCTGATCCTGACCGCGGCTATGCGCTTGGCGCTCTGACGGGTGCGCTGACGCTGCCCACGCTCAAGCCAAGCCTCTTGCGCAATTTGGCCGAGGCCGGGGTTGACCCCGAGCTCTTCCGCGCAAGCTATGATTTCGTTGGCGATCTCGCCGAAACGATAGCGCTCATTTGGCCGGGGCGGGGGCCCGCGCTCAACTTAAGGCTTTCGGAGGTGATCACCACGCTTGCAGCCACGCCTCGCGCCGAGCTTGCCGAAGTTCTCACGGCTTGGCTTGATGGTCTTTCAGCCTCCGAACGCTTTGCGTTGGTCAAGCTTGCAACAGGAGCGTTGCGGGTCGGGGTTTCGGTGCGGCTTGCGCATGTGGCGCTTGCCGCGCTTGGCCAGCGCTCGGCTGAGGAGATCGCCGAGCGCTGGCATGCCGAGCTACCCCCTTATGAAGCCCTCTTTGCCTGGATCGCGGGGGGCGAGCCTTTGGCCTTCGCCGATCCTTTGCGTTTTCGTCCCCTCATGCTGGCCCACCCGCTTGCTGAAGACGCCCTCAGCGCCCTTTCGCCCGAAGACTTTGTGGCCGAATGGAAATGGGACGGAATTCGTGTGCAGGCGGTGGGGGCAAACGGGCAGATGCGGCTTTATTCCCGCTCAGGTGAAGACATAACCTCTGCTTTCCCTGATTTGGCCTCAGCCTTGCGGTTTGATGGCGTCATCGATGGCGAGCTTTTGGTCTGGGAGGGAAGTGATCGTCCATCGGCAAGAGGAGACAAGCCCGCGCCCGAGGCTCCATTTGCGCGAGATCACCGAGCCCAAAGGCGGCTTGCGCCATTTTCCGCGCTCCAGAAACGGCTCAACCGCAAGACGGTCAGCACCAGGCTCATGGCCGAGCTTCCCGCCTTGATCCGCGCTTATGACCTTTTGGAATGGCGGGGGGAAGACCTCCGGCCACTTCCCTTTGTTGACCGCCGCGCGCGCCTTGAGGCCGCGGTCTCTGCGCTTGGCTCCGAGAGGCTTGACCTCTCACCTCTCCTGCCTCTCACCTCGTGGCACGCACTTGACCTTTTGCGCCAAAACCCGCCCGAAGCGATGATCGAGGGAATCATGCTCAAGCGTCGTGATGCGCCCTATCTGGCCGGGCGCCCAAAGGGTTGGTGGTGGAAATGGAAGCGCGACCCGGTGCGCATTGACGCGGTGCTGATGTATGCGCAACGCGGGCATGGGAAGCGCTCCGGCTTTTACAGCGATTTCACCTTTGGGCTTTGGCACGAAGGGGCGCTGGTGCCGGTGGGCAAGGCCTATTTCGGATTTACCGATGACGAGTTGCGCGCGCTCGACCGCTTTGTACGTGAAAACACCGTGGAGCGTTTTGGCCCAGTGCGGGCAGTGGCACCGAAGCTCGTGCTCGAGGTGGCCTTTGAAGGGGTGCAGCGCTCGGCCCGCCATCGCTCGGGCGTCGCGTTGCGCTTCCCCCGCATCGCCCGCATCCGTTGGGACAAACCGGTCGCCGAGGCCGATGCCTTGACTGAACTCTTGCGCCACCTGCGCTGAGCGCCTGAAGGCGTTTGTATCTGCAGATTTTGCCGTCGCGTCTGCGAAAGCGGGTTTTCTGAGCCGTCTTTTTGGACGCTTGCCCCCTTTTTGGACAATTGCCCCTCGGTCAAACTTCGCGCACGTGGTTCAGGCGGCCTTGCAGCCGGCACCGCACACACTTGAGCGCGCCTTTTCGCCGGACTTTGTGGGCGCAGGCTTGGGCGTTTCGCTCCCTGCTCGTCGGCCGAAACACTGGCCATAAACGATGGTCTGGCCGAAGCCAGATGCCTGCGCATCGTCTCTCTCACGGAGGCCAGGCCAAGCGACGCTAAAGCGCACCGCTCAAGGGGGGAGGGAGCACGTGCCCCTGATCACGCCAAGGCAAAGCACCCCCCGCGGCTCTGCAGCACACCGGCGCTGTTGCTCAAGCATCGAGATTTTCAACCGCTAGCGCATTTTTCATGATAAAGTCACGCCGCGGCTCAACCAGATCCCCCATCAGCTTTGTGAAAAGATCATCCGCCTCGGCCAGATCATCGATTTTCACTTGCACAAGCGTGCGCGATGCTGGGTCGAGGGTGGTTTCCCAAAGCTGTTCCGGGTTCATTTCGCCCAAACCCTTATAGCGTTGAAGCGTGACGCCCTTTTCCCCCTCGGCAAGGATTGTCTCCACGAGAGAGAAAGGCCCAAAGATTGGCATGCTGCGCTCTTTGCGCCGCAATTCGGCAACGTGGCCGAAGATCTGCTGTAAGGAGTGGGTAAACCGTCCAAGCCGCCGCGCCTCGACCCCGCGCAACGTTGCGCTGTCCAAAACACGGGTTTCTTCAACCCCCCTGAGCACGCGGGAAAGTTTTACGCCCCCGTCCTCAGTGGGAAAACCGCGCCAGCCCCTTTCCCATTCTGGCGCAATCAGATTGAGCCGCTCTGCAACCCGTTCGGCAAGCGTTTCGAGATTGCCCTCAGCGGCGCCTTGGGCAAAGGCGCCTGCGATTGCCGCCTGTTCAAGAACAAAGCGCGGATGCTGCGGGGGAAAGGCATCGAGCGCGCGCTTCACCTGCCGGGCCTCTTCGACAAGCTGGTGCAAGTCAGCCCCCGCGCGCTCCTCGCCCGAGGCCAAACGCAACACCGCCCCCTCAAGCCCCTGGTCGATGAGAAACGCTTCCAGCGCGGCCTTATCCTTGAGGTATACTTCAGACTTGCCACGGGTCACTTTGAAAAGTGGCGGCTCAGCAATATAAAGGTGTCCGGCCTCGATCAGCTGGGGCATTTGCCGGAAGAAGAATGTCAGCAAAAGCGTGCGGATGTGAGCGCCGTCCACATCGGCGTCGGTCATGATGATGACCTTGTGGTAGCGCAGCTTCGAAAGATCGAATTCATCGCGCCCGATCCCCGTGCCAAGGGCGGTGATCAGCGTGCCGATCTCTTGCGAGGAAAGCATCCGGTCAAAGCGTGCGCGCTCAACGTTGAGGATCTTGCCGCGCAAGGGCAAAACGGCTTGGAACTGTCGGCTGCGACCCTGTTTGGCACTCCCCCCGGCGCTGTCGCCTTCAACGATGAAGAGCTCAGCCTTGGCCGGGTCGCGTTCTTGGCAATCGGCAAGCTTGCCCGGCAGGTTGGCGACATCGAGCGCTGTCTTGCGTCGGGTGAGCTCGCGCGCTTTGCGGGCAGCCTCCCGGGCAAGCGCGGCCTCGATGATTTTGCCCACGATCAGTTTGGCCTGGGCGGGGTTTTCTTCGAACCACGCCGCAAGCTTTTCGCCAACAAGCCCTTCAACCGCCGGGCGAACCTCGGAGCTGACAAGTTTGTCCTTGGTTTGGCTTGAGAATTTTGGATCAGGCACTTTGACGGACAACACCGCGGTGAGCCCTTCGCGGGCGTCGTCACCCGTCAGTGTAACCTTCTCTTTCTTGGCAAGGCCGCTTTCGTGCACATAGCGGGTGATCACGCGGGTGAGTGCCGTGCGGAAGCCTGCGACATGGGTGCCGCCGTCTCGCTGAGGGATATTGTTGGTGAAGGCAAGCACGGTTTCGTAATAGCCGTCGTTCCACCACATGGCGAGCTCGACGCTGATGCCATCACGTTCGCCGGTGATGGTGATGGGCTCTGGAATGAGCGGGTGTTTGTGGCGATCAAGCCAGCGGACAAATTCGCGCACTCCGCCCTCATAAAGCATTTCAACCCGCTTGGGCGGTGCGCTGCGCCGATCGTCGAGCGTGATACGAACCCCGGAATTTAGAAAGGCAAGCTCGCGCAACCGGTTTTCCAGCGTCTCGAAGCTATAGTCGAGGTTCGAGAAGGTATCGAAGAGAAGCCAAAACCGCACTTGTGTTCCGCGCCGGCCATGCGCCTCACCGACCACGGTCACCGGCACCACGGTCTCGCCCCGCTCGAAGCGGGCGAAATGCTCTTTGTCGTTGCGCCAAATCCTCAGTTCAAGCCAATCGGACAGCGCGTTGACAACCGAAACCCCCACACCGTGGAGCCCTCCCGATACTTTATAGCTGTTTTGGTCAAACTTGCCGCCGGCGTGCAATTGGGTCATGATCACTTCGGCGGCCGAGATCCCCTCTTGCGGGTGGATCTCGGTTGGGATGCCGCGGCCATCATCGGTGACCGAAACGGAATGGTCCTCGTGGATGACCACATCAACGCGCGTTGCAAAGCCGGCGAGCGCCTCATCAATGGCGTTGTCGACGACTTCATAGACCATGTGATGCAGGCCCGAGCCATCGTCGGTGTCACCAATATACATCCCTGGGCGCTTGCGGACGGCCTCTAAGCCCTTGAGAACCTTAATCGATTCGGCTGTATAATTGTCTTTGACGGCTGCCTGTGCAGTCATGCTTGCGGTTCCTTTACTCGCCTGGTCATTTCTACAAGCCTGAACAGAGAATGTCACGCAGCCGCCCGTTCGCTGGGGCACGGCGCACAATTGACGACAGAGACGAAACAGCGCAGCATGCGCGGACGCTCACAGGCGGTTTGAGCAGGCAAGGATCGCGGAGTGTCGCTACGGAACTGCCAGAGGGCAACCCTCTACCAAAGGTGCGAAGCGGCGCAGACGTTTCTTGCCCGCGTTCGAGTATAAGCCTGGCGGAGCATCACACGAGGACAGCGCCAAAGGAAGGCCATGATCCATTTGCACGCGCGCGATTTGCCCGGGGGGCTTGAGCTCGGCCCAGTTGTTGCGGTTGATTGTGAAACCATGGGGCTCAACCCCTATCGGGACAGGCTTTGTCTTGTGCAGCTTTCGGCTGGGGATGGCGTTGCCCACCTGGTCCAAATTGCTCCCGGTCAAACCGAAGCCCCCAATTTGGCCCGCGTGCTCGGTGATCCCGGAGTTTTGAAGATCTTCCATTTTGCGCGTTTTGATCTTGCGGTGTTGCGCCATCGTCTTGGCGTGCGCACCGCACCCGTGTGGTGCACCAAAATCGCCTCGAAACTTGTTCGCACCTTCACCGACCGGCACGGTTTGAAAAACCTTCTGGCCGAGCTTTTGGGCATCGATATCTCGAAGCTTCAGCAGACGTCTGATTGGGGGGCGCGTGAGCTTTCTGAAGCGCAGCTTGCCTATGCGGCAGCCGATGTTTTGCATCTTCATCAGCTCAAAGCGGTGCTCGAGGGGATGCTCATCCGCGAGGGCAGGCTTGCGCTCGCTGAGGCTTGTTTCGCCTTTTTGCCAACGCGCGCAGAGCTCGACCTTTTGGGCTTTGCTGAGCCGGATCTCTTTGAGCATTGATCGAAATTGATGGCGCGGCGTGGTCTAGACCGCTCGGCCATTGTGGCGGCACTGCGCGTGCTTTTGCCGCTCTTTGCGCTGATTCTGTTGTCGAGCGTCTTTTTGCTGGCACGCCCGATCGATCCGACACGAGCGCTTGCCACCGCCGAAATCGATGTTATCGTCCTTGCGCGCGACCCGCTGGTGCAGGGCGCGCGCCTGGCCGGGGTGACCGAGGATGGAACAGCGCTTGCGCTTGAGGCCTTGGTCGCGCGTTCCGATCCGGCAGGCGCGCTGCGCTTCGAGGTGGAGGGCGTTGTTCTTGCTCTTCAAGCACGCGACGGGCGCACCCTGCGGGCAACCGCTGCGCACGGCGTTGTTGACCGCAGCCTTGGCGCATATCGGCTAAGCGGAAGCCTCGTGATCGAGGCCGAGGCGCTTGGCACCTTCGCTGTCGAAGCCGCCATAGGCACGCTTGATCGCACGAGCTTGACGCTCATTGGCCCTATCGTGGGAGAGCTCTCCTCAGGCAAAATCTGGGCGGGCTCCGCAGAGCTGACCCAAGACCCGACGCGGCCAAAGAGTTTGCGAATCGTCTTTCGAGACGGGGTGCGCATGCTATATCCGCCCCCAGGCTAAGGAGCAGACCAAAATGCGCCTCATCGTTACCGCGCCCGAACAGGCGCATGCCGGCAAAAGGCCCGCGGCCTCAGCCGCTTCTTGCCGATGTGCTGATCGCGCAGGAGAGGTGAAAAAGCGGAGCGCACGGGCGAAAAGAAGCGCACGGCGCGTGCTCTTTTTGGCGCTCGGGCTCTGCTCTCTCTTTGCTGCAACTCCGGGGTTTGCGCAAGAAACGGCCTTTCGGTTTGGCCGCTCGCTTGAGCTGTCAAACGAGCCGCTTGACATTTCATCCGAGACGCTCGAGGTCGACCAAGCCTCTGGGGTGACGATTTTTTCTGGCGGCGTGGTGGCTTTGCAAGGCGCGCTCAGGCTCGAGGCCGAGCGGGTGCAGATTGAATTTGAGCCGCAGGGCGCGTCAGCGAATGCAGAGCGCAGCACGAGCGGTTTGCGTCCGCGGCGCTTGACCTTGGAGGGCGGCGTGATCCTTGTCACCCCAACCGAGACCCTCGAGGCAAAGCGGGCTGTCTATGACCTTCTCTCCGGAACACTTGTGCTTGAAGGCGATGTGCTCTTTGTGCAGGGCGAAAACCTTCTTGGCGGCGACCGCTTGGTTGCCGATCTGCGCGCGGGGCGGGGGGTGATTGCCGGCCGCGTGCGGAGTGTCATTCGGTTGGACTGAGCGCATGCGCGCAATCGCCCTTGACCCAAACCGAACGCCCGCGCACGGCCTTGTCGTTGAAGACCTGCACAAGGCCTATGGCAAGCGCAAGGTCCTGCAAGGCGTTTCGCTGGCGCTCAACCGGGGCGAGGTTCTGGCTCTCCTTGGGCCCAATGGCTCGGGCAAGACCACATGCTTTTACTGCATCGCGGGCCTGTTGCCGGCCGATGGCGGGCGGATTTGGATCGACGGGGTTGATGTTTCTGGCTGGCCGATGTTTCGGCGCGCTCGCGCGGGAATCGGCTATCTTCCGCAGGAGATGTCCATTTTCCGTGGCCTCACAGTGGCAGAGAATATCCTCGCCATCCTCGAGATCACCGAACGCGACCGGAGCAAGCGGGCCGAACGGCTTGATGCGTTGCTTGGCGAATTTTCTATCGCCCATTTGCGTGATGCGCCCGCGCTCGCGCTTTCTGGCGGCGAGCGCAGGCGGTGCGAAATTGCCCGCTGCCTCGCCTCAAACCCGTCCTATCTTTTGCTTGACGAGCCCTTTGCAGGCGTTGATCCGATTGCGGTTGCCGATATTCGGGCGCTGGTGCAAAGCCTCGCGGCGCGCGGCCTTGGTGTGCTCATCACTGATCACAACGTGCGCGAGACGCTGCAAATTGTTGATCGCGCCTGTATTCTCCATGAGGGCCGGGTGTTGATGGAAGGCCCGCCCGAGGCTGTGATCGCCGATCCAGCTGTCAGGCGCGTTTATCTTGGCGACACATTCGGCTGAGGGAAGTCACGACGAGGAGAGCCATGGCTTTGCGCCCGCAGACCGGTCTTGAGACACACCAAAGGCTTGGCCTTTCGCCCTCGGTCATGACCGGCTTGTTGCTCCTCAAATTTCCCGCTGCCGAGCTTGCCGAGCATTTGGCGGCCGCAGCGCAGCGCAACCCATTTTTGCGCTTTGACCCGCCGCGCGATGCCCGTTTCTTTCACGCTGCGTTTGTTCAAACCAGCTTTACCGACAGCGTCAGCGCAAAGGGCGAGCCCGGCACTGAAAGCGTTGCGCCCTGGCAAGAGAGAGTCGCGCAACAAATCGCCCGAAAGCCGCTGTCAGAGGAGATCAAGCGCCTTGCCCTCATCATTCTGGCGGAGCTTGACAACCGCGGGCGGCTTGAGACGCCGCTTTCGGCTTTGGCCGAACAGGAACAGGTTTCGCTTGCCACGATGGAACTCGCCCTTTGCGCCGTTCAATCTTGTGAGCCCGCGGGCATAGGCGCGCGCGACCTCGCGGAATGCCTTGCGCTTCAACTTGTGGCCGAGGGGCTAGACCCGACCTCTGCGCGGGCAACTGTGGCGGAAATGCCCCGTTTTGCACGCGGCGATATCAAAGGGGCCGCGCGCGCGCTCGGGCTCTCGGAGGCCGAGGCGCAGGCGCGGGCGCGGCTTTTTCGCGGGCTCAGCCCCGACCCCATCGCCGCAAGCGCCCCTTCCGCCCCGCCTATACCCGTTTTGCCCGATCTTGTGCTTGAGCGCAGTTTGACCGGCCATGACCGGGTGCGCCCCCTCACCGAGATGCTCCCGCGCGTGCGTCTTGACCCGGCGCTTGTGCGGCGGGCCGAAAGCGAGGGATTTGCCCGTGAGCTTCTGGCCGAGGCGCGCGCCCTTCTGCAGGCGCTCGCAGCCCGAGAAAGCACGCTTGTGCGCATCGGAAATTGGCTCGTGGCACGGCAAGCGGCGGCGCTTGCGGCGGGCCCTTCGGCCCTTGTTCCCGCCACTCGGGCTGATTGCGCGGAAGCACTTGGCATGCATGCGTCAACCGTTGGGCGTGCTGTTGCCGGCAAGACCCTTTTGGCCGATGGCCGGCTTTGGAAACTTGAGCATCTTTTCAGCCGAGGGATCAACCGCAAGCGTTCAGAAACGCTCTCCGCGCGCGCTGCCGCCGCCAAACTTGCGCAGCTTTTGATCGAAGAGGCCGCGGCCGAGGCCGTGTCCGACGCCGAACTTGCCAAACGGCTCGCGGCCAAAGGCATCACCATTGCCCGGCGGACGGTGACAAAATATCGGGCGCGCCTTGGGGTGCCCTCGGCCCGTCTGCGCCGGCAAAGCACGCGTTAGGCGGGCGCAACCGCTTTTCCTCATCTCTGTCTTGCACGACGATTGTCTGATTTTTCGCTATCGCGCCCCCTTGCTGCGAAGACACGGAGCGAGTGCCTCACACAAAGACAGAACGCCTTTTCCTACACCCCTGCAAACGGTGCTTTCAGTGAGAATTTCCGAAAAGTGCATGATCCGTCGCAATCGATCGGCAAGCCCCGGGCAGCGCCTCGGCCACCGGAGGAGGTTACGGTTCCGCGGCTTCGGGGTCGGGCATTTTTGCGCGTGCTCGAGGAAAAATTAGGCGCTCGATGCGATACAATCAAACGGAAGCCCCTTGCAGCCGTCTCTCATCTGCGCTTGTCCGAACCAAAACGGGCGGCACGGTGCGGCTCTACCTGGATGGGTGTTTCTCGCCCGTTGTGCTTTCGCTGGGCAATTCCTATCCTCATAACGAAAGAGCGATGGCGTGTGTCGTGCCTTGCCTCGGCCGACAGCACGAACCTAAGCCTCTCTTGTGACGGGCGAGAGTAGAAAGCGAAAAGGAGCCTTGAATGCGCTATCAAATCAGCGGCAAGCAGCTTGACATCGGGGAAGCGCTCCAAAGCCACGTCAAGGCCGAACTCGGCAAAGTAATGGAAAAATACACGCTCCGGCCAACTGATGTGGTGGTGGTTTTCACACGCGACGCGCATCTTTTCGTGTGCGAATGTACCGTGCATTTGTCGAGCGGATTGACGGCCAAAGCCCGCGGGGAAGCGACTGAGATCTATGCCGCCTTTGAGGTCTGTTGCGAGCGGATGGATAAGCAACTGCGCCGGCACAAGCGCAAACTGAGGGATCACCACCGCCGCCGCACAACGCCCGTTGAGTTTGCGGAAGCGCCAGCCTACATCGTTGCCTCCGCTGAGGAGCCCGAAGCAGAGCAACAAGAGATGCCAGAGGAGGCAGACGCTCTCCAACCCCTCATCATTGCAGAAACAGCAACCCGCATCCCAACCCTTTCACCGGGCGAGGCTGTGATGCAGATGGAGCTTGCGAATGTGAATGTCCTTGTTTTCCGCAATGAGCGGCATGGCAATTTAAACGTCGTCTACCGCCGCGAAGACGGGAAAATCGGTTGGATTGATCCGCGCTGATGACAAGGGGGCGCCTTTCGTTCCGGTCAGGGGGAAAGGCGCGCTCGCGTGCCCCTTTTTTGGAGCCAAAAATCGATGCGCCTTGCCGATCTTATAACGCCGAAGACCATCAGGGTGATTCCGGGGGTAAAGGGAAAGAAGCGCTTGTTTTCCGACATTGCCGAGATGGTTGCAGCAGCGCATGGGGTCGACGCAGCGCAGGCGGTTGACGCTTTGCAAGAGCGCGAGAGTCTCGGCCCCACAGGAATCGGCGGGGGGATTGCCTTGCCGCATGCCCGGCTTGACGGGCTTGACCGAGTGATCGGCGCCTTCGTTCGCCTTGAACAGCCCTTTGACTATGGCGCGGTCGATCGGGCGCCGGTTGATCTGGTTTTCGCCCTTTTTGCCCCCCGCGATGCGGGGGTTGAGCATCTCAAGGCGCTCGCGCTTGTCTCCCGGACCTTGCGCGATCCCGCAATCTGCAAGAAATTGCGGGCCAATGATGACCCTGAAATCCTCTATGCAATTTTGACATCTCAGCCAAGCAGCAAAGCCGCCTGAGACAAATGAGAGAGGCCCCCAAGGCATCGTGCACGTCTCCCACGTCAAAGCGCACGGTGGCTCTGCAAGGCAAAAAATGGGAAAGCGGCGTCGGTTTGAGTTGGGTGTCGTGACAGAAAGCCCAAGGCCGGCTGTTGGCGCCCGCCCACCACCGGTCTCAGCCCAAGGCCTGCATACGCCTTAGTTTCATGATCGGCGCTTGCTGATACCACAGCGTATGCTGAATGCGCGTGCCGTCCAAGCTCAACGCCGAACAGCAAGCGCCTTCGAGGGATCCTCAACCTTTGGATTGAGCAGAGTGCCTTGCCAAGCGTCCCAGCAAACAAGCGCCAAACTGCACATGCCAAATGGGATCACCCTTGCCACGGATCGCTGATCAGCGCAGAAAGCCGGAGACGGATCCAAGGCGAAAGGTTTGCCGGGTCGAATCGGCGAAGGCAAAGGAACAGCTGGCGGCAATTGCGCCAAAGGCGCGTGCGCCGTTCAAGAATGAAAGGGTCGAATGGTGGAACGCAAAGGGATCGTTCTTGCCGGCGGAAGCGGCACGCGCCTTTATCCACTGACGCGTGCTGTCTCTAAGCAGCTGATGGCTGTTTATGATAAACCGCTCATTTACTATCCGCTCACTGTGTTGATGCTGGCCGATCTTCGCGACATTGCCATTATCACAACTCCGCATGATCAAGAGCAGTTTCGCCGCGCGCTCGGTGACGGCAGCCAATGGGGTTTGCGCTTCACGTATTTAGCGCAGCCATCACCCGATGGCCTCGCGCAAGCCTTTCTTTTGGCCGAGGAGTTTTTGGCCGGTGCGCCTTCAGCGCTTGTGTTGGGCGACAATTTGTTTTTCGGGCATGGACTAAGCGCGCTTTTAACTGCAGCCGCTGAACATGAAACGGGCGCGACGGTGTTTGCATATTTCGTCGCAGATCCCGAACGCTATGGTGTGGTCGAATTTGACGCAAAAGGACTGGTAAAATCGATTGTCGAAAAGCCGAAAGAGCCACGTTCGAATTACGCCCTAACAGGGCTTTATTTTGTCGATGGCACAGCACCTGCGCGCGCGCGCACGCTTAAGCCTTCGGCCCGTGGCGAGCTTGAGATTGTCGATCTTTTGGAAAGCTACCGCCGCGATGATGCGTTGACGGTCGAGCTCCTCGGCCGCGGCTACGCTTGGCTTGATACCGGAACGCATCGAAGCTTGCTTGACGCGGCAAATTTTGTCGCGACCTTGCAGGTGCGGCAGGGCCTTTTGGTCGGCTGTCCGGAGGAAATTGCGTTTCGCAAAGGCTGGATTACGGCCGGCGAGCTGCGCGTGCTCGCTGAGCCGTTGCTTAAGTCGGAATACGGCAAATATCTTTTGGCGCTGGCTGACGAGGCAAGCGCGTGAGGGATCGACGCGCGCCGAAGTCGGCTTCTGATCGCCGGTGAACAGAGGGCCTTTTGGCGGCGCTAAGCAGAGCTTCACTCATTCCATGACAATCCCCGCCCGCTGATTGATCAGTGGCACCTGTCTCAGAAACTCATAATCTTGCACATAAAAATTTTTGATCTCGTCAACGAGATCGGGGGCTAGGTCAACGGCTTCTTTTTTGATAAGGCTCTGATTTTTAAGAGCGAGGGTCGCGTGGATCCCAAGCCGGGTGCAGATTTGTGGAAAATAATCGCTCAGGCGCTCGTACGGGATAATGCAATCAACCAAAACCGTTCCATCCTCTGCACAAAAGAAATCCTTCTGCAAGCGTTTGCGTTTTTTTCCAGGTCCTATATATTTTGTCCAATCGTCAAGCTCCCAAAATTCGGCAAATGTTAAATGTTGCGGAAGTGGGCTTTGAACATTGTTTCCCCTTCGATAGCGAAACCAAGAGCATATCCAATCGACAGGATCACGCATGACCCCAAACTTGAAAAAGGTCTCCGGATGATATTCAGGTGAACCGAAAAGAAAATCGTATTCTTTTAGCGCATCACGCCATCTGATATGTTTTCTTTTTGGCGTGCCGCCGACGATGATCTCAGCAAAAGGGGCGAGCGCCTTCTCAAGCGCGGTTGATCCCGCCTTTGAATTCGCAACGAAAACAAAGCGCTTTTTAAGCCCGATCAGCATGGTCTCGCATTCTTTCCTCTCATCTGCTCATATGTATCTTGAGTTAATGAAAAACGAGATCAATTGTCAGGACGGTTTGACGGGGTCTTGAGGTGGGTTAGCGGCCGGGAAAGAATCTCTGTAACGCGCTCGCGAGAAAAAGGCTCACCCAAGAACTGAAACAAGGGGAGCAACGCATCTGGACTACGGGTATAGTCCTCATAGCGCACGACGATTGACTGCGCAGGATATTTCTCCTGCAGCGCAATAAATTTTTCATCGGCCCTGGCAAGGCGTGGGATAACTTGTTTTGGCTCC
>FWWL01002132.1_pt1 | contig 42971 bp, 37 predicted proteins | sample 2228331 | NCBI WGS metagenome assembly FWWL01 (sample SAMEA103939775, study PRJEB20133) | metagenome | reverse complement strand
AGGCACAGCCGCTACAGATTACACCCAAGGCCGCCTGAAAATGCAGCCCGCTGGCCACACCCAATTCTACACCACATTGACGGACGCGACCATCGTCCGGGCTCTCGACGTGTTCGAGAAGGTCAACAGGGAGATGCCGTTCGACGGCCTGCACTGGTTTTTCGACCATGCCGAAACGATCACCCCACGCTCGATCGACAGGGTGGCCGCACTCGGCGGCGGCATCGCGTTTCAGCACCGCATGGCCTATCAGGGCGAGTATTTCGTCGAGCGCTATGGTGCCGAGGCAGCAGAAGCGACGCCGCCTTTCCGACGCGTACTGGAAAGTGGCGTGCGGACCTCCGCAGGCACCGATGCGACGCGCGTGGCGAGCTACGATCCCTGGGTAAGCCTGTCCTGGCTCGTCACTGGCAGGACGATGGGGGGCATGCGGCTTTATCCGCATCGCAACCTGCTCGATCGACATGAAGCGCTGAGAATGTGGACCCAGCACGTCGCCTGGTTTTCGGGCGAGGAGGGGCGCAAGGGACAGATCAAGCAGGGGCAGTTGGCCGATCTAGCGGTACTGAGCCAGGATTTCTTCGAGATTCCTTCCGATCGTATCCGCCAGACCGAATCCGTGCTCACAATTGTCGGTGGCAAGCCAGTCTATGGGACTGGCAACTTTGAAGGCTTGGCAGAACCGCCGCCGCCGCCAATGCCCGACTGGTCGCCGGTCGCCCGGTTCGGTGGCTATCACAAGGCCGAAGGGGCGACTTCGGTCAACCTGCAAACGGCACAGTCGGCCTGTGGTTGTGCTACACCGTGCGCGGTTCATGGTCATGAGCATGCGCGAGCGACCCAGGTTCCGGTCAGCGATTTCAAGAGTTTCTGGGGCGCTCTCGGCTGCGCATGCTGGGCGGTGTGAGCGCGAGCCTTTCATCGCCGCGGCCCGTTCCGGCCGACCTAGCCGGGCTGCTCGCCTTTGTGTCCGGCTATGTCGACACTGCTGTCTTTATCCATATGCAGGGACTTTTCGTCGCGCATGTCACCGGCAATTTTGTTCTGCTTGGTGCGACACTAGCCAGCCAGAGTGGGGGTGGGGCAGAGGGACATTATGGATCGGTCTGGGTCCAGTTCGCAGCCTTGCCTGCCTTCTTTCTAGTTGCTGTGTTCGCTGGCCTTGCGGCTAGCCAAATTTCAGTTAACCGCAGACTATCGTTGCTGCTGTGGCTTGCCAATCTGGCGGTGGCGCTGACAGGCGGCATTGCACTGTTCCTTGGGACAGGGCCCTGGGATACTGGCTTGGCGCTTGCGCTGGCAGGGGCGATGGGCATGCTCAACGCCGTTCACAGGCTGGTACCGGCCATCGGGCCACCGTTCACGGTCATGACGGGCAATGTAGCAGCGCTGGCGCTGGCCTTGGCAGGTCGAATGAGTCAGGCGCCTTCCGCTACGCCCGAGCCATCGGTATCGGGCAAGATCATGATATCTGTTTGTGCATTTGCTGGCGGTTGCGCGCTGGGCGCTCTTGCCCAGTCCTGGCTTGGGATGGGATCGGTTCTCCTCCCCGCCATCCTTCTCGCGGGTCGCCTGATGGTCCTGCGATGACAGCCTTCCTCGCGCTGCTGCTGGCGGGCGTGGCTGCGGAGCAGCCACGCCCGCCTGGCATCGCCCCTTTGCGCTACGAGGAGGATTGGCGCCCCCTTTGCCGGAGCCTGCCGCAGTCTTCGGAAGCCGAATACAAGTGCCTCGGCGATCCTGACGGGCTGATGCTGAGCCTGGGGGGCGAACTGAGGGTCCGCACCGAACTGTCCAACGGTGCTTTGACCCGACCCAAACCGGATCGGCAGGCGCTGCTGGTTCGGCAGCTTGTCCATGCCGACATTCGCCTTGACTCTTCGCTGCGTGTCTTTTTGCAGGGAGGCACGCTGCAGGCCATCGGTGAGCCCAAGCCCTTTCCTGCGATCCAGCAAAATGATGGCGATCTAAGCCAGCTGTTTCTCGATTATCAGGTCCGGTCGAAATCGCAGGCCGCGATGGTTCGGCTGGGTCGACAGGAAATGGCTTTCGGGTCGCAGCGCCTGATCGCGCTGCGCGATGGCCCGAACCAGCGACTGGCCTTTGATGGCGTCCGTATGCGGCTGGACGCAGGGCAGGGAAGTGTCGATGCTTTTGTCACGTGGCCGGTGCAGGCACGGCCAGGACTGCTGGACGACACGAGTGGAGCCGAGGACCGGTTGGCGGGTGTCTATGTGACGCAGCAGATCGCGGGGCCCTTGAAGGCCGACCTTTATCTTCTCGAACGCAGGCAGAATGCCGACAGCCCTCTTGCCCCCCGGCCAGGAGGCTTCCGCCAATCAGTCGGGGCGCGGCTGTTCGGACGTCGATCGGGTTTCGACTGGGACATCGAGGCGGTGATCCAGCGCGGCTTTGCAGGCGGTCAGCGCATTCGTGCGTGGACGCTGGCCAGCGATGTCGGCTTCACCGTTGGTGCAACTGCCGTGGATCCAAGGATCAGCCTGAAGGTCGATCTGGCCAGCGGCGATCGCCGTCCCGGCGACGGCATCAGTGGTACCTTTGACCCACTCTACCCGAAGCTGCCCTATTTCTCCGAAGCCAATCTAGTGGTTCCGGCCAATCTGGTCGACATCAATCCGGGCATATCGCTGCGGCCGCAGCCATCGTTGCTGCTGTCTGCCAACTGGGATTTCCTGTGGCGCCATCGGCTCGCCGACGCGATCTACACCGCCCCCCTTGCGGTTGTTCAGGGATCTTCAGGGCAGGGAAGCCGCTATATCGGCGATCAGAAGGTGCTGACCGCCGACTGGTCCGTGAATCGGCATCTGCGGCTATATGGCCAGGCCGTCAGCTTCAGGCCCGGGCAAACACTGCGACAGCTGGGTGGCCGATCCATCGAGTTTCTAGTTGTGTCCGCATCCCTTCGCTTTTGAATGGGCTGCCCCACTTTATCGGGTGTCCTGCCGCAAAACTGCCTCCAAGCTCGTCCATGTCATGGACGGATATCGTTCATTGTCGAGCGGCGTGGCGAGAAGCCCTTCGCCGGCAAGCAGGTTCCTGAGATACTGCATCCCCTGCCAGGCAGGATAGAGATCGTCGGGCGTGCCTGGCGCAAACAGCCTGGCCAGCCGAATGGTAAGGCCTAGGGTTCCCAAAGTTCCGACGGGAAGTATGCCGTAAGATCGGCCGCGCACCCGGCTGGTCGCCGCAGCGATGTCGCGCACGGTGACACGCGCTCCGGAAATCCGCAGCCAGCGGGGCGTATCGGGGTCCATCGCCGCATGTGCCGTGAACCGGGCCGTGTCGGCAATGGTCGTGAAGTCCATTGGCTGGTCGGCACTGCCCCAATAGATTACGCGGCGAATGCTGTGCTGGACGATCGGGATCGTGCCTGTCAGCATGTCCATGAAGGCGCCGTTCAGCACGGATGTCAGACGCAGACCGGAACTTTCCGCGCGCTGCAGGAAGGCGCTGCGAAGATTAAGATTTCGGTTGCTGCCCTGTGGCACCTGCCGGAAGTCGATGGCATAATCCGATGGAATGAAGCGGGGTACGCCCGCCTTCACCGCCGCATCGAGCAAGCGACCCTGCGCGCCGAGAATGACCGGTTCCAGGCCGCTGAGCGCGGATACCACGCAATGAACCCCGTTCAGCGCGCGCGCGATCGAATCTACGTCATCGAAGTCGGCGTATCTCACTTGCGAGGCCATGCCCTCGAGATGCCTTGCCGAAGATTCTGTGCGCACCAGGGCAGCAACCGGTGCGCCGAGGCCAGCAAGTTCCCGAACGATACGCCCACCCAAATCCCCGGTCGCTCCGGCAACTATTATCATGAATGCAACTCCCTCAGATATTGATCAGGCATGGCCGCTCTGCTTGTAAAGGCATCGCGAAATCGATGGCTGGTGCCAGCTACGCACGAGCGCGCCTGCTGGCTTCATTTGGCGCACAGTCCTCTGCGGTAAGGCTGCAGCGAGCCCATCAGGCCCGTCCTGTATCGCACCAGTGCGCGATAGGCGTCTTCCTCGCTGGCCATGCAGAGCGGACCAACCCAATGGACTGGTTCCCTGATCGGCGTACCGCAAAAGAGCACCAGCCGAGCGCCATTGCCCGTTGCTGCCAGATAGAGCGAGCCATCACCATTGGGCAGCACAACTTCGCCCGCATCGGCCGTTGCGGTGGCGGCCATGAGCTCACCCTGATGCACGACAGCCAGATTGGCCGGCTGATCATGGCTATACCAGTCGAACCGGGCAAAGGGGGCAAGCCATATGTCCAGCAAGGTTACCGGGCTGGTGGTTGCGATGGGGCTGATCCGGTCCCGAAAGCCACCTGCCAGCACTCGGATCCAGCTGCCATCGGAACCGCAAATGATCGGGATGTCACCGGGTTCCAGATGATGCACCACAGGCTTGTCGTGTTTGCGCTGCATGGGGTGGTTCAGAAAGATCTGAAGTCCCTCGACTGGCTGGTCGGTTGCGGGGATTTCCTCATGGAGAATGCCTGACCCTGCGGAAGTCCAGTGCAATCCACCGGGCGTGATCTTGTGTCTGCCGCCAGCGCTGTCCCGGTTGCGCATAACGCCAGCAGATTCCGGCATCACATAGGTGATCGCGGAAAAGCCGGCGTGGGGATGGGGCGGGAAAGTCGGCCGACTCATCCAGAACCGGTCGATGGCCAGCCAGGGATCGATTGACGTGCCCAGAACGGCTCCGTCGAGATGCTGCACCCTGAAGCCCGGCCCGCGACTGGTGAACAATGGGCGCACGACGCGAGAAATCGGCTCAGGCTTGTCATCGCTGGAACTGGCACTGCCCCGGGCCCAGGCACCGGGATAGTCGAGACTATCCCGCATGGCTGACCGGAGGAAGTACGGACGTGAAAAGCAGTTCGATCAGTTGGGACCCTTCCGTCGATGACCAATCCTGTGCCAGTTCGGCAATCATTGTGTTGGTCGCCGTCAGCACCACGCCGGCATCCTGCATGCGTCGCCGCGACATGCCCTCGCTCAGCTCGAACGGAGAACCCGATGCATCCATCACGGCCTGCACGCGATAACCTTGTTCGACCGCGCTGATGGACGGGAAGACGAGGCAGACATCGGTGGTGATACCGGCCATGATCAGGTCCTTGCGTCCTGTTCCCTCAACCGCAGCCACGAATTGTGCATCCGTCCAAGCGTTGACAATGCCTGCGCGCCTGACACGTGCTTCGAAAGCATCCGGCAGGATTTCGGCCAGCTCTGGCATCAGCGGACCCTGGATACGTTCTTCCTGACTTGAGGTCAGAATGACCGGCATTTGCAGGATCTTTGCGGCGCGGGCGAGCGCAAGCGTCATCGTCCGAACCTGCTCCAGCGGCAAGTTCTTCACCAGCTGCATCGTGCCGACCTGGTGATCGATCAGCAGGAGGGCGGAACTATTCGGGCGGAAGGGGTGTGTCATGATCGTCTTTCCTGGCTTGGAAACAGCTCAGTTTGTGATGCCGGAAATCCTCTGTTCCCGCGTTGCCGATCCTGCCGGTAACGCTTCGATCTTGCGCCCAAATCTTGCGTCGAGGTTCTGTTGCACCTTTGCCACCGCAAGGCGTCGATGCTCACTGGGACGGGTGCTTGCTGCGTGCGTCGATTTCGACCACCTGCGGCGCTTGCTCCCATCCGCCACCCAGCGCGCGAAAGACCCCGACAGATGCCTCGGCCTTGGCCGCTTTCGCCAGCGCCAGCGCCTGTCTGGCCTGCAGAAGATCTGCTTCCGCTCCCAGCAGCTGGAGCGCATTGTCCTTGCCGCTGCTGAACCGAATGCGGGTGAGGTACGCGGACTGCGCTGCGGCTCTCTCTGCCTCGGCCAGCGTCAGGCTCCGCTCGGTCGTTGCCTTCAGCCGCGCGAGGGCCTGTTCTGTTTCCTGGAGCGCAGTGAGGACCGCACCATCGAATGCGGCAAGGCGAGCATCTGCCTGCGCCGATGCTGCCGTCACCCGTGCACGGGCAGCGCCGTCGACCGGAATCGACCATGATATCAGGGGGCCAAGCGAAAAGCCGATATTGGCAGAACGTCCAAGATCATTCGGATCGATTCCGCTTGTGGCCAGGGACCCCGCTAGGCGGATCGAGGGGTAGAGGGCTGCGGTTGCAACACCGATCCGGGCGGTATCTGATGCTAGACGTGCTTCGGCAGCCCGCACATCTGGGCGTCGCGCGATCAGGCCGGCGCCATCGTCCACCGGGATCGCCGATCTTGGCTCCGGCGGAACCTCGCATTTCCCGACCTCGGCTAGATCCTCGCCTGGTTCTCCCCCGATCAGAGTCCGCAGTGCATGGATTGCTGCTCGGTTCTCGGCATCCAGCGCCGGAAGCGCAGCTTCAGCCTGGGCCAAAAGTCCTTCTGCGGCCTGGATATCGCGGGCCGCTACTCGGCCCAGGGTGTGAAGCCGCCGCACCAGCGCGAGTGTCCTTTCCTGATTGGACACGGCGTCGCGCGCGACATTGAGCTGCAGGCGATTGGAGCAGGCCAGGGCATAGTTTCGGGCAACCTCTGCCGCTACGCTGACCCGAACAGAGTCCAGTTCCGCCGCTGCCGCCAGCGCATCGGCCCTTGAAGCCTCGACGGATCGACGGACGCCGCCGAAAAGGTCCAGTTCATAGGCGGCGTCCGATGCAAGCTCGTAAAACTCGAACTCCGGCGGTTGTGCCGGTGCAAAGCCCAGTCCGGCATTGGCCCCGGTGCCTACCCGGTTGGTGTTTGCAGCGCCACGGGCCGTCAGGGCAGGAAACTGCCCAGCTCGCGCTTCGCGGACCAGCGCACGGGCGCGCCGCAAATTGGCACTGGCTTGGCGAACATCGGTATTGTGCTGCAGCGCCCGCACAATCAGCGCATCGAGAACGGGGTCCTCGAACAGTCGCCACCATTGATCGGGCAGAGAGGCTTTGGCAAACTCGGGGGTGCCTGCCTCGCCAAATTCCTGCTTTGCGGCCTGCGGGACGAGAGGGCGGCTGAAGTCGGGGCCGACGACGCAGGCCGAAAGGCTTGCGGACAAGAGCACAGCGAGCGCAAGACGTCCGGACTGCATCATCCTTCTCCGGCGGGGGTGGCGGTTCCCGTCCTCGTCTCGGAAGGAGGCGCTGTTCGCGATCCGCGCAGGGTCGCAAGCCGTTGTTCGAGCATCCTTACCAGCACATAGAACGAGGGCGTGAACATCAGTCCGAACACGGTGACGCCGATCATGCCGAAGAACACCGCAATGCCAAGAGCCTGGCGCATTTCGGCGCCTGGTCCGGTGGAAATGACCAATGGAAGCACGCCCAGGATGAAGGCCATCGATGTCATGAGGATCGGGCGTAACCGCTGTGCTGCCGCGTGTTGCGCGGCCGCTTTCGGTGCCATGCCATTTTCCTCGTTCAGCTTCGCAAATTCGACGATCAGAATGGCATTTTTGGCCGCCAGGCCGATCAGCACCACCAGACCGATCTGGGTCAGGATGTTGTTGTCCCGGCCCATGATGTTCACGCCGACAATGGCGGCCAGCAGACACATCGGCACGATCAGGATCACGGCCAGGGGCAGCGCCAGGCTTTCATACTGCGCGGCAAGCAACAGGAACACGAACAGGACACCCAGCGCAAAAATCAGCGATCCGGTATTGCTGGCGGCGCGTTGCTGATAGGCCAGTTCTGTCCATTCGTAATCGAAACCCTGAGGCAGGATTTTGGCCGCAAGCCTTTCCATGGTGTCGAGCGACTGGCCTGTCGAGTATCCTGGCAACGTGTCACCCTGCAATTCTGCGGCACGATAGAGATTGTATCGGACTACGCGATAGGCGCCGGAGTCGTCGCGCAGGTTCATGACGGCATCGAGCGGGACCATGTCCCCGGTCGCTGATCGGGTCCGCAACCGGCCTATGTCGGAAAGGTCGTCACGATAGGGGGCATCGGCCTGGGCCGTGACCCTGAAGGTTCGGCCCAGATAGTTGAAATCGTTGATGTAGCGTGAACCAAGATAGGTGCCCAGAGTAGAGAAGATATTCTCAACTGGTACCCCCAGTTGCTCTGCCCTGGCGCGGTCAATATCGGCGAGCAGCTGCGGTGTCCGCGTGTTGAATGTCGTGAATGCCCCCATGATGCCTTCGGCCTGATTGGCCGCGCCCATCATCGCAAAGGCTGCACCCTCCAGAGCCTTTAGACCGGCGCCGCCCCTATCCTCGATAACCATCTTGAACCCGCCGCCGGTGCCCAATCCGGACACGGGAGGCGGTGGAATGATCAGCAGGTTCGCAGCGGTAATGCCAACCAGTGCACCGCGCAGTTCATTGGCAACAATGTCGGCATGGGGCCGCGTGCCCGCCTCCTTCAGGGTGATGAAGATTGCAGCCGCATTGGGCGCGTTCGTGAAGGTCGCTCCGTCAAACCCGGCAAAGGCTACGGTGTTGCTGACCGACGGATTGCGAAGAGCAATGGCCTGAGCCTGTTCGACCACGCTGGTCGTGCGTTGCAGCGATGCGCCCGGCGGCATCTGGACCACGCCGATGACATAGCCCTGGTCCTGGGCAGGAATGAAGCCGGATGGCGTTTCGGCAAAGCGCCAGCCCGTGGCAAGCAGCAGGCACAGATAGGCTATCCCCATGAAGGTCAGGCTGCGCAGCGTTCTGGCTGTCAGTCTGCCGTAGCGATCCGACAGACGCGCGAAGCCGGTGTTAAACCCTTTGGCGAATTGAGCGGGCCAGCCGCGCCAGCCGGCGGCCGGCGGGGCATGGCCATGCTCGCGTGGTCGCAACAGCAGCGCTGCAAGTGCAGGTGACAGGGTCAGCGATACAAAGGCCGAGACAGCCGTCGCGCTGGCAATCGTCATTGCGAACTGCTGATAGAACTGGCCGGAAATGCCAGGGATGAAGGCTGTGGGGATGAACACGCCGCAGAGGACGAGTGCAATGGCGACGAGTGCACCCGATACTTCGTCCATTGTCGCATGGGCGGCTGCTAGCGGCGACAGATGCTTTTCTTCCATCAGCCGTTCGACATTCTCGACGACAACGATCGCGTCATCGACCACAATGCCGATTGCCAGGACAAGCCCGAACAGCGACAGGCTGTTGAGGGAAAGGCCCAGCCCCGCCAGTGCGGCAAGCGCCCCTGCAAGTGCGATAGGGATGGCGACGATGGGGATGATCGCCGCGCGCCAGCTTTGCAGAAAAAGCAGTACCACCAGCGCCACCAGGACGATGGCCTCGATCAGCGTGTCCTCTACGGCGGCGATCGACGCTTCGACATAGCTGGTCGGATTATAGGGAATGGAATAGTCCATCCCCGGAGGAAAATCGCCGGCCGCCCTTGCGAGTTCGGTCTTGACAGCCTCGGCCACACTCAGCGCATTCGACCCCGGAAGCTGCGAAATGGCCAGCGCCACGGTCGGCCTCCCATTTGAAAACGCATTGATGCTGTAGTCCTGCGCGCCCAGCTCGACCCTTGCGATGTCGCCCAGCCGGGTCAGTGCTAAACCTTCGCGCTTCACGATGATGTTGCCGAACTCTTCCGGTGTCGAAAGCCGGCCCTGCGTCTGGATGCCCAGCTGGAATGCCGTGCCTGCGCTGTTGAAAGGCGCCTGGCCGATCGACCCTGCAGAAACCTGGGCATTCTGGGCTCGAATAGCGGCAACGACCTCATCGACGGTCAGGCTCCGGCTGGCGGCCAGCTCGGGATCGATCCAGACGCGCATGTTATAGTCCCGGCCGCCGATCAGCCGTGCCGAGCCTACGCCTTCGATGCGCGAAATCCGGTCGATCAACTGCAGTGTGGCATAGTTGGAGATGTAAGGCTGCGGCAATGAACCATCAGGGGAGAAGAAATTGGCAACAAGCAGCAGGTCGGGAGAGTTCTTGCGCACGGTCACACCGATCTGGCGCACTTCTTCCGGCAGGCGCGGCTCGGCGGAACTGACCCGGTTCTGAACCAGAACCTGGGCCTGATCGACATCGGTCCCCTGCTGGAAGGTGATGGTGATCGCCAGGTTGCCGTCCCCCGTCGAGGAGGAGGAGATATAAAGCATGTCCTCTACGCCGTTTATTGCCTCCTCAAGCGGTGCTGCGACAACATCGGCAATTGTTTCGGCAGAGGCGCCCGGGAAGCTGGCCGACACGACAACAGTGGGGGGCGCGATCTGGGGATACTGGGCTACCGGCAGGGTAGGATAGGCAATGACGCCGAAAATGGTGATGAAGATCGAGAGGACCGCAGCGAATATGGGGCGGTCTATGCAGAAATGGGCCAGCCGCATCGTTCAGCGCGCCGTTGCTTGCGCTGGCGCAGGCGCCGCGAGGGGCTGGGCAATCGGCGCGTCGTTCTTCGCGCGAGGACGAATCCTGCCTTGTCTGGGGCTGATGAGTGTGCCGGGCTGCAGCCGCGCCAGTCCGTCAATCACCAGTTTCTCTGTCGGCGCCAGCCCCTCGCGAATGACGCGCAGGCCTTCGACCATGGGGCCGGTCACGACAGGGCGCGGCACGACTTCGTTCTTGCCATTGAGAACATAGACGAGCTTTCTTGTCTGATCGGTCAATATGGCTTCGTCAGGCACCAGCATTGCCTTGTAGCTGCCAGAACCAAGAAGCCTCGCCCGACCGAACATGCCGGGCACCAGGAATCCGTCCGGATTGGCGACCACGGCATAAGCCTGGATCGTGCCGGTATTGGGGTTGATGCCGTTGTCGATGAACCGCATGCTGCCGCGCCAGCCATAGCGGTTTTCATCGGCCAGCTGGATTTCCACGGGATTGGGCGCGAAGCGCGAGCTCCGCCGCTGGCCCTGTGCGTCCTGGCGCATGTACTTGAGGTAAAACGCTTCCGCGCCGTCAAAGCTGAAGCGGATGGGGTCAAGCCGAACAATGCGGGTCAACTCGGTCTGACCGGCTGTCACGAAATCACCGACATCGACCCTGCGGCTGGAGACAAGCCCCGAAATCGGGGCCCGAACCTCCGTGAATGACAGATCCAGGCTTGCCGTTCGCTGGCGTGCCTGAGCTGCGGCCAGCCCCGCCCGGGCGGTCCGCAGAGCGGCAGTGATCGTGTCACTCTCTTCACGGCTGATCGCATCGCTGTCGACCAGTGCAGTTGCCCTGTTTGCCTGCAGCGTTGCATTGACAAGCGTTGCGCGGGCACTCGCGACACTCGCTTCGGCCTCCGACAGGGCTGCGCGAAACGGGCGCTGATCCACAACGAACAGGAGATCGCCCCGGTTCACACGGCGGCCGTCCTGAAATGCGATGCGGGTGATCGGGCCGGAAACCCGGGGAATGAGTTGCACATCCTCTTCGGCCACGAACCGACCGATATACTCGTCCCAGTCAACGACGACGCGCTGGAGGGCCGTGGCCACGGTTGCAGATGGCGGTGGCGGGGGAGGAGGTGGCTCGCTGCTGCATGCTGGTAACAGCAGCGTCGAAAGCAAAATCAGCGTTGAGGCGAAATGTACCAGGCCGTGTTGGCCGCCTGGTCTGGCTGCTTTTGCAATGCACCAGCTTCCCGGTCTTGGCGAGCGAGTGCCTTGGTCCGTGATGGCTGACAATCCGGCTACTCCCCTGGACGCTGGCTTCAGGGAATGCTGAAACCCTCTCGTCGAGCCGCGAGGACGGCCGGACTATCGTCGCCCAGTTGGGAAAGGCCTGCGTTCCCCATCTTGCCACCACGAAACCGATTTTGCGGGAAAAGGGCAGGGAGCGTGAGGATGTTTGTCGCGCATGCAGCTTTCAATGCCACATGCTCGCCCGGCTGCAAGGGGGGCAGAGCTTGTGCCTTCAGGTCGCGGGTGCAGCGCGCGATGGAAAAGCGCCGCACCCGGAGACCTCATGATCATGCGCCTGTTTCTGCAAAGGCGGTATCGAGCCCAACCGCTTCCCAAACCTCCAATTCTGCCAGGAGCGCCTGGGCGTGATCGCGCACGGCCATGATGGCGTCTTCGCCCAGTTGCAGACGAAGCGGGGTATCCGGTGCCTGGAGCGCCAGACCGATGGCTTGGGCAGCCTTCATCGGATCGCCAGCTTGGCTGAGGTGCATGCCCGACGCAAAGTCCCGTGTTCCCGAGACCGCTTCCCGATAATCCGCGATGATCGGCATATGGCGAAGAGCACTGCCTGCAAACGAGGTGCGGAATGCTCCGGGCTCGACTATCATGACCTTGATGCCGAATGGCGCCAGTTCACCGTGCAACCCCTCCGAAAGCCCTTCCAGCGCGAACTTGCTGGCCGAATAGGGGGCGAAGCCGGGAACGGACATTTGGCCGCCCATGCTCGAGACATTAACGATGGCTCCTGAACCCTGCTTGCGCATGAATGGCAGGGCAGCGCGGATGACAGTCGTAGCTCCGAAGAAATTGGTCTCCATCAGCGCGCGCAATTCGTGCTCGGGCGTCTCTTCGACAGCACCGACGATACCATAGCCAGCGTTGTTGATGAGTATGTCGATCCGGCCAAAGCGGGCGATCGCCTCTGCGACTGCGGCTTCGGCATCGCCCGCCATGGTGACGTCCAGCTTCAATGCGATGATGCGCTCGGGCGCTGAGTTGACAAGCGCGTCGAGCCGATCAGGGCTGCGCGCGGTCGCGACGACGTTATCGCCTTGGGCCAGTGCGTACCGCGCAAAAGCCTCGCCGAAGCCGCTCGATGCACCCGTGATGAACCACGTTTGGGCTTGCCTGGTCATTTCATGTCTCCTCTTTTCTTAAAACTTGCGCCTTGCTGGGCGTGCGACATGTATGGCGTTCAGGCGATCATTCGATAATGCGCTTCAAACTGCACGCACTATGCGATATGATTCAGTAATGGATCGAGACCTCCTTGCGCATCTGCCGGTCGTCCGCAGGGTTGCCGAACGACGGAGCTTTGCCCGTGCAGCTGCGGAGCTGGGGCTGAGCCCGTCTGCCGTCAGCCATGCCGTCCGGCTGTTCGAGGAGCGATTGCGTACGCCCCTATTTGCCCGCACGACCCGGAGCGTCTCGCTGACTGAAGCGGGGCAAACCTTTCTCGCTGCCGCGATTCCGGCGCTCGATGCGCTCGAAGAGGCCGCATCCATGATCCAGGCCGCCGATGGAAATGTGACCGGGACAGTTCGCATCAACGCACCGAGCGTAGCCATGCCGCTGGCATTGACGCGGATCATTGCCAGACTTGCCGGTCGTCATCCGCGCTTGGTGGTCGAGGTGACAAGCGACGAGGCTCTGGTCGACATCGTGCGCGCAGGCCATGATATGGGGGTTCGTCTGGGCGAGATGATTGCACAGGACATGGTTGCAGTCCGGCTGACGCCGCCGTTCAAGGCCATTATGGCTGCCTCGCCAGAATATCTCCGGCTGCGTGGAAAACCGCGGGCGTTGGCCGATCTGAAGACCCACAACTGCATAGGCTTTCGTCAGTTGAGTGGCGGTGGCGTTTACGCATGGGATTTGGCCGACGAAGGGAAGGATGTCGCCGTCAAGGTCTCCGGCTCGGTCCGGGTTACTGAACCATTGCTGGCGATCGAGCTTGCATCCCAGAGCGTCGGAATTGCCTATGGCTTTGAACCGCTGATGCGCGATGCAATCCAGGCGGGGAGGCTTGAACAGGTGCTCCCCGCAGCGTCCATCGAGGAACCGGGGCTGTTCCTTTATTTCCCGCGCCGTGCAACCCAGGCTCCAAAAATCAGGGCTTTCGTAGATGCAGTGCGCGCATAGGTGTATCCCGGTTCAGGCGTGGAAACATTCGTAAATTTGATGTAACGTCTTCAAGTCCGCAATCTGCATCAGCGAATGGACCCAGCGTTGCGAAAGGTGCTAAATCGGGGGCATGCATTTTGTTCATGATCCCCTAGCACCTGCCGCCGCACCAATCGCATTTGAGGACTTTCTGAAAGTCGATATTCGAGTGGGCCGGATCATCGAAGCGCGCCCCTTTCCCGAAGCGCGCAAGCCTGCCCTGAAGCTGCAGATCGATTTCGGTCCCACGATCGGCGTTAAGCGGTCATCCGCTCAGATTACGGAGCATTACACCCCGGAGACATTGACCGGCCGCCTGATCGCTGCAGTCGTCAACTTTCCGCCGCGCCAGATTGGCAAGTTCCTGTCAGAAGTCCTGACAGTCGGCTTTCCGGACGAGAACGGCGCGGTGGTACTGTTCGCACCCGATGGTAATGTTCCTGTGGGCGCGAGGCTATTCTGACATGTAATCCGGTCCGATCTGCCTCTTTTTCTTTTTGCCTGTAGAGGGTTGTGCTTTTTTGGCTTTGCGTGATCAAGGACTTAGAAAGCTAGCAACGCGGTATCGAACAGCAGCCGCTGGTTCGCTCAAAGCCATGCCTCTCCCAGTGATTCCGCAGCGACCAGAACCAGACGGAAGTTGCGCCTGATCGCCGCACGATGTTAAGCATAGGCATGAAAGGTTCCGACACCGTCCTGCGCGCCCGTCCGAAACAGGCGCGCAGCCGCGAGACGATGCAGCGTCTGCTTGATCAGGCAGAAGCGTTGTTGGTCGAGTTTGGCGTGAACGGCTTCAACACGAATCTGCTGGCCGACCGTTCGGGAGTGGGGCCGCGCGCGGTCTATCGCTATTTTCCCAACAAATGGGCTGTGCTCACTGAACTGGTAGAACGTTCCTGCGAGCGCGAGAGGCAGTGGATCGGGAGCTTCCGCGCGCTTCGGGCAGGTACTGACTGGCGACGTATCAGCGACCGGATGGTCGACAGCTTCTATTTTGCTGCGCGGCGAAGCCCGGTTTATGCATTGCTCCGCGCCGCCTGCCAGGTCTCTCCACAGCTTCAATCGGTCGACGCGCGTCATATTCTGGCCCTCGAGACGGATCTTGCGGCCGCCCTGGTGGATCTCGGGGTGGAACTCGATGCGATGCGGCGCGGCGTGATCTGCCGGATCATCATCGAGACATCTGGTCGGGTGATCGATTTGGCGCTCAAGGCCGAGCCTGAGGAGGCGGCGCTCCTGATTGCCGAGCTCAAAGGCATGATTCACAGCCTCGTGGCTCCCCACATCGCCGAGCCCGCCGAGAGCTAGATCGGTGCCGTAACCGGACGAGCCGGGCCGCCGATGCGGTAGGGATCGATTCCCTGTTCCCGCAGGCGCGCGTGTGCACGCCTATAGACACTAGGCTCGCCGATCCCCATTCGCCGCCGCGCCGCTGCCAGCGGTTCAGCGAGCAGGGCACTGATGTTCTGGCGGAATATCGCCTGCGCCGCGCGCCCGTTGCGCCGAGCCTCGGCCACCGCACCGATGAAGGGCGCGCGGCCAGGCACCCTCAACGCGAATTCGGCGGTGCCCGCCCAAGCAATGATCGTCTCGGTCCAGTCGCGGTACTGCCCGCTGGTGAAGCCGAGTACGCATTGCTCGCCCAGAGGATCGCGGCCATAGCCGGTCAGGACATGAGCGAGATCATGCGTGTCTCGCAGGCGGTTGACGAACCATTGCATCTGGTCTGCATATTCGACCTGACCCGGAAACCGGCTCGCAGCGACCAGTCCAGCTGCGGTCAGCCCCTCGGTCCGCATGAAGGCGACATACGCGTGGGCGACGCTGTCCGGACCGAAAGCCAGCAGGCGCTCATGGTCGTCGAGCAACGGAGCGAGCGCGGGTTCACTGACCATCAGATCCTGTCCCAGACTGCTGAGGCAGAAGTCCATGCCGATGCGTCTCGTGCTGCGGTTGGGAAGACACTCGCCCATCAGAAACACTTGCGCGGTATCATCAGCATTGCGGGCCAGGGCTCGGAAGTGATGCAGCGCCTGAAATGGACGCATTCGTCGAGGCGGGCGATCGGGATGGAAGGCAGGCAGCATGGTGTTGAGGCTCCAATCGACGAATCCGGGCAGTTAAAAAAGAAAGTAATAACTTCCAAAAATGTGTCAATCGCTATGTGGCAAGGTCTTCAAAAGCTACGCATTCACCCGCGAACTTGGAAAAAACTGTGCGGCATCTGCTCGCCGTCGATGCGGAGTAGCTTGCCGCACTGACCAGCGCGCCCGGGTCGAGAACATACAAGTTGCAGAATGCTGCTGCAGGGCTGAGGCTGATTTAGGCGGTCATGATTGCATAGGTTCCAACGCATTGGCCGAGGCCAAACCCGCGCCGGAGCTCGTGATGGCGAGGCCGAATATCAGATGCAGGCAAAAGCTGCCGGTCGCCGGGCCTTCAACGCCTGATCAGCTCCTCGGACTGCGCAAATCCAGCGTGCCAATGAACTGTGGAGAGGGGCAGTTGTGGCCTGCGATTCCGCGAAAAGCATCCAGTGTCCTAGGCCCGAGAGCATCGCATCGGCGGGCCCCCTTTGACTTGGTAAAGGCCTGGTCGGTTAGGGGGCATCAAAGTCGCTTCCTCCCAATCCTTGATCAACTGCACAGACATGCTTAGGCGCGGGCGATTTGCCCGTAGTTGCCGGCGCGTGCTCATCATCTTGAGCGCTCAGGTTACCCCACGAGCCAGAAACTGGGGTTCACCAATGGGTTGGCGGAACCTAAGGTTTGTCGGCTAAGGCGGTGATCAACGCATCGCGTGCAAAGGCGACGCGCGGGTGGCGCAGGGACGATTTGGCCCAGACGAGATAGAATGCGTTGGTCGGCACGTTCACCGGCGCCGCGATTTCGACAAGGACGCAAGCAGCGCGCTGGGCATCCGTGAGATAGCTCGGCAGCACCGTCCACCCCAATCCCGCGCACAAGGCGGATCGCAAGACTCGAAGATCGGGCGCGGTCAGCGCAGGGGGGCGCGACACTTCGATGCTGTTCGCTTCGAGCCAGTTCCTCACCAGCGGCCGGTCAAGATCGTAGGCGAGATGCGGCACGGTATTGAGAGCATGTGCCAGAGGACTTCGCCCGATCTGCTCGGCCACCGAGGGTGCCGCCACTGCCCGCAGATCTTCAGTGCCGACTTTCTGATAGGCGAGCCGCGCGTCATCCGGCTGTGAGGCTGTGAACCCGAGGTGCACCCTGTCATCAAGCAGCATGGCGTAAAGCGCATCACGCCCGCCGATATGCAACCGCAGATCGAGCCCCGCCGCAATCAGGGGGCCTAGCCTCGGCGCGATCATTTCGCCCAGCATATCGGATGGTGCGGCGATGTGGACGGTCCCCGAGATTCTGATCGAGCGGGCACGTGCAGCCGAGAGCGCGGCTTCGGCTGTATCGAGACTGCCGCCGATGGAGAGCGCGAGATCGTCGGCGATGGCCGTGGGCCGCACTCCGCGCGAATGCCGGTCGAATAGCGGGTGGCCAAGCTGCGCTTCCAGCGAGGCGATATGCTGAGAGGCGGCGGGCTGGGTGAGGCCGAGCGCGCGTGCCGCATCGCTCAGCGAACGGCGTCGGTAAACTTCGACAAAGGTGCGCAGCTGCTGGAGAGACATTCCCGTTCCATAAAACAATTTATGCCTGACCGCTATTCCTCTTGGATTTCCTGATGAAACCTTCGGCCTATCTGGGTCGTCCATCGAAGGAGCCAACCCATGCAAGACCGACGCACTTTTCTGACAGGCATGAGCACGCTCGCCATGGCGGCGGCGGCATTGCCGCTCTCGACCGCACATGGTCGCTCGATCCATCTCCATGACAAAGGACCCAAAGCAATGACCCGCATTCTGATGATTGCCACCTCGGCAGACCGCATGATCCCCGGCACCGAAACGACCGGCGTGTGGCTCGAAGAACTCACCACCCCCTATTACGCCTTTCGCGACTCCGGGGCCGAGGTCACGCTTGCCTCGATCAGGGGCGGCGCGATCCCGGTCGATAAGCGCAGCGTCAATGCCGATGGCGAGAACGATGCTTCTGTCGAACGCTATCTCAAGGACGAGGCGCTGAAGGCCGAGATTGCAAGCACGCCGGCGTTCACCAGCATCGATCCCGACGGGTATGACGCGGTGTTCCTGCCGGGCGGCCACGGCACGATGTTCGACTATCCTGTAAGCGAGGAACTGGCGCGGCTGGTCGAGCGGTTCGACCGCGAGGGCAAGATCGTTGCTGCGGTCTGCCATGGCCCGGCGGGACTGGTCTCCGCGAAGAAGCCCGACGGCACACCGCTGGTCGCAGGACGCCGCGTTGCCGCTTTCACTGACAGCGAGGAACGCGCGGTCGGGCTCGACAATGCCGTTCCCTTCCTGCTGGAAACGCGGATGAAGGAACTGGGCGCGAAGCACGAGGCGGGCCCCGATTTTCAGCCCTTTGCCCTGCGCGATGGCAATATGGTGACGGGGCAGAACCCCGCCTCGGCCACCCGCACGGCGCAGCTGGTGATGGAAGTTCTCAAGGAAAAGGCAGCCTGATCATGCACTATCTTCACACCATGCTGCGGGTCAGCGATCCCGAAGCCACGCTGCGCTTCTTCGAATTGCTGGGCCTTAAGGAAACCCGGCGGATGGAGAGCGAACGCGGGCGCTACACCCTCTTTTTCCTGGCTGCCGATGAGGACCATCGCGGCGAGGGCGAGCGCGGCACAGCCGAGGTTGAGCTGACCTACAACTGGCCGCCCGAGGATGGCAGCACGCCCGAGGCCTATACCGGAGGCCGCAATTTCGGTCACCTCGCCTACCGCGTCGACGACATCTACGAAACCTGTGCCCGGCTGCAAGCCGGCGGCGTGACGATCAACCGGCCACCTCGCGACGGGCACATGGCTTTCGTGCGCTCGCCAGACGGCATCTCGATCGAGCTGCTTCAAAAAGGTGAGCACAAGGCCCCCGCCGAGCCCTGGGCCTCAATGCCCAATACGGGAGAATGGTAATGGCGCAATTGTTCGAACCGATCGAGATTGGCGGGCTGCAACTCGCCAACCGCATCGTGATCGCGCCGATGTGCCAGTATTCGGCCGAAGATGGCGCGATGAACGACTGGCACCAGATGCATCTGGGCCATCTGGCGATGTCGGGCGCAGCCGCGCTGACCATTGAAGCCACCGCGGTCAGCCCGGAAGGCCGCATTACCTATGGCGATGTCGGTCTGTACGACGACCGCACGGAGGACGCGATGCGGCGCGTGCTGCAAAGCGTGCGCCGCTGGTCGGACATCCCGCTCGTCATCCAGCTTGCCCATGCAGGCCGCAAGGCAAGCTGCGCCAAACCCTGGAATGGCGGCGCGCAGATTCCACCCACTGATGCCAATGGCTGGCAAACGGTTGCGCCAAGCGCGCTTGCTTTCAAGCAGAGCGATCATCCGCCCGTAGCGCTCGATCGCCAGGGCATGGACCGCATCATCGCTGCCTTTGTGGACACGGCGCAGCGGGCGGACCGGTTGGGACTCGATGGGATCCAGATCCACGCCGCGCATGGCTATTTGCTCCACGAATTCCTTTCGCCGTTGTCGAACGCGCGCACGGATGAATATGGCGGCAGTCTCGAAAATCGGATGCGCGTACCGCTCGAGGTGTTCGACGCGGTGCGTGCAGCATTTCCCGCCGACAAGCCCGTCACTGTGCGCGTGTCCGGCACCGATTGGGTCGAGGGCGGCTGGACGCCTCAGGAAACCGCAGTCTTCGCCCGTGAACTCGAAGCCCGCGGCTGTGCCGCGATTCACGTGTCAAGCGGCGGGCTCGATCCGCGGCAGGACATTCCAGTGGGCCCGGGCTACCAGGTACCGCTGGCCCGCACGGTCAAGGATACTGTGAACATGCCGGTTATCGCCGTGGGCCTCATCACCGATCCGCATCAGGCCGAACAGATCATCGCGCGCGGCGAGGCCGACATGATCGCGATTGCGCGCACGGTGCTGTGGGACCCCCGCTGGCCGTGGCACGCCGCCGCTGCGCTGGGGGCATCGGCCAAGGCACCACCGCAATATCTCCGCTCCGAGCCGCGCGAAGCCGGGCGCATCCTCAAGGAAATGAAGCCATGAGACGCTCCATCAAACTTGTGCTCGCCGCTGCCGGCGTCGTTACGCTTGCGGCCTGCTCGACCACCCCGGAAGCCACCTGGCAGATTTTGGTTATTCGGTAGTCATATAATTTGAGAAATTAACGTCGACAGGGCAAAAATCGGTGGCCCCATTTTGGGGTTGAGGAAGGACGAAATACCGGTCCGATCGGTTCATTCAGCGAGACCAATTGGACAAAAAAATCGTTAACAGCGTCCGGGAATAGTCACAATATTTGACTAGAACACTAATGAGATCACATGCTTACTAAAATTATGGGGGCAAACTTGGGAGCAAAATCGGATATTGGAGATAGTTTATGACAAAAAACAATAAATTAAAGCAATGTTGGGGTCCCGTAGGCGCACCAGCGCTCCTCTCCGAAACATTACAAGCTCCTTGGGGACAGTTTTCGTCGTTAGCGCAGGACCTGTTTGCTGTCCGGTTCGTCGCCAGCAAGACATCCACGGATCTCGGACAACTGCGAGAACTCCGTTGAATGATAGCGGAAAATGGCACCCCGGCCTGATCGGGCGCACTCTTTCCCATGGACACGGTAGTGCTCTGCGCGGCACCCATCAGTTGGCCAACGCGCTCCACGCAGTCGTCACCCCACCGAGATGCGATAGCCAATGCCCGGCTCGTTGACGATCAGCCTGGGGTGGGTCGGGTCTTGTTCGACCTTGCGGCGCAGCGCACGGACGGCAACGCGCAGATAGTCGAGATCGTGGCGGTGCGCCGGACCCCAGACTTCCTCGAGCAGCCGGTCATGCGTGATGACCCGGCCTGGCCGGTCGGACAGCGCCCAGAGCAGATTGAACTCGCGCGGCGTAAGATCGACCTGCGCGCCGCGGATGGTCACGCGGTGGGTGTCGCGGTCGATGCTGCCTTCAAGGAACTGGCGTCTGGCGCTGTCCGCCTGTGGGCCGGCCTTGCGCCGAAGCGCCGAGCGGATGCGCGCGAGCAGCTCCTCGCTGTCGAACGGCTTCGTGACGAAATCGTCCGCGCCGAGATCGAGCGCGGCGACCTTCTCGTCGGTGGCGTCCCTCGCGGTCAGCACGATCACCGCGATCCCCCGCGCGGAGAGTTGCGGGACGATTTCCAGACCATCGCGGTCAGGCAGACCCAGATCGAGCAGTGCAACAAGCGGGCTGGGTTCCATGGCCGCAAGGCGCAAGCCTTCAGCCGCTGTGCCGGCTTCGACATGCGACAGCGCATTGCGCTCGAGCGCGCCAATCAGCAGCCGCCGGATGGCGGGTTCGTCATCGATGATCAGCACGTCCTTACGCATCGGCACCCGGGTTCAGGCTGGCCGCCCCTGTCAGCGGCAGGGCGAACTCGAATACCGCACCGCCACCCTCCCGGTTCGATGCGGCGATACTGCCCCTTACGGCCTCGACAAAGTTCTTGGCAATCCACAAGCCGAGCCCCGAACCGCCGACCCGGTCGCTTCCCTCGAGCCGGTGGAAGCGATCGAACATGCCGTGCTGGTCGGCAGGCAGGCCGGGTCCCCGGTCGGCCACGCGGCAGATCAGGGCATTGGCGTGGAGAAGCATCTCGACATCGACGCGGCTGTCAGGCGGCGAGAATTTGAGCGCATTGTCGATCAGGTTGATGAGCACGTGCCGCAGCAGCAGCGGATCACTCTGCACCAGCGGGCAGTCCTCATCGATGCTGGCCTTCACGCGGCTTCCCGGCCGGTCCTGGCGCAGATCGCGCAGCACGGCATGGATGATGTCGGTCAGGTCCACGCTTTCCCATTTCGGCTCGATCGATCCGTCCTCTATCCGCGAGGCTTCGAGCAGGTCGTTGAGGAAGCGTTGCAGCCGGCGCGTCTCGCTGCGCGCGATGCGCACCTCGTCGGCATAGGCGCCCTCGGCCGGGATGGCTTCGGTCGCGGCTATCACGGCGGTGAGCGGCGTGCGCAGGTCATGCGCGATGCTGCCGAGCAGCGCCCCGCGCAGCCGGTCGCGCTCGCGCAGACCATCGACCTGCCGCGCTTCGGCTTCCAGCACCAGCCGCTCGTGCGCCAGTGCCGTCTGATCGACCAGTGAGGCAAGCAAGGTCGCGTCATCGGGCCGGATCACCCGCTCGTTGCTCGATCGCGCCACGCCCAAAGCCCCCATGGTGCCGAGTGCGGTCCTGAGCGGGTGGAATTGCCAGTCCGCCGATGCCAGCGTTCCGGTGTCGCGGCCTGCCGTCTGGCCATGCTCCAGCGCCCAGCGCGCGGCGGTCTCATCGACCATCTCGAGCTGCGGGAAATCCTCATTGCCGCGCACGACGACCGCGCCGTCTTCCAGCGACACGATCATCGCCTGCACATCGAGCAGATTGCCGATTTCCCGACAGGCGACCCTGGCGGTCTCGTCACGGTCGGACAGAGCACCCATCAGCCCGGCGAAGCGGGCGAGCGAGGCATTGAGCCGGGCGACCCCGGCGCTGGTTTCGGCCTGGCGGCGCACCTTGCCCGCCAGCGCACCGATCACGCCTGCAACCGTCGCCAGCACAATGAAGGTGACAAGATCCGCCGGGCTGTGAATCGATAGTGTATAGAGCGGTTCGATAAAGAAGAAATTATAGCCCAGCGCTGCCCAAAGCGCCGCCCAGAGCCCGGCCCGCATCCGCAGGAACATCGAAGTGATGACCACTGGAAACAGCAGCAGCAGATCGATTGCGCCGGGGGCGATCCACGGCTTAAGCAGATACAGCACGCCCACGACGGCGGCGACGGCGAGAAAGGCGATGGCATTGTCGCGCTGCGAATAGGGATCATAAGCCCGCACCGGCTTTTCGTCAGCCTCGTCGAGCGGAACAACATGCACCGGAATGCTCCGGGCATGGCGGATGACATCCTGCGCCACCGATCCGTGTCGCCATTCGAACCAGCGGCTTCGCCTGCTCTTGCCGATGACGATCTGGCTGGCGCGCAGTTCACGCGCCTGTTCGACCAATGCCTGGCCGACATCCTGCGCCGCGACGGTCATCAGCGACGCGCCGAGCGAGGATGCCAGCGCGAGATTGTCGGCGAGTTGCTCGCGCTGGCTGCCCGCGACGCCGCGCGCGCTCGCGCTCTCCACGACGACCGCAGTCCAGGGCGCGTGCAGCAGATCCGCCATGCGCTTGGCCTGGCGCACCACGCGCGCGCCGCCTCTGCCGGGGCTGACCGCCACCATCAGGCGCTCGCCGGAAACGAAATCAGCCCGCTCGCCGCTCAGTTCGAGCTGGCTGCTGAGCCGGCGGTCCACATTATGCGCGGCGAAGCGCAGCGCCAGTTCGCGCAGCGCGGCGAGCTTGTTGGGCGTGAAGAAATTGGCGAGCGCGCGGCCCGCGGTGTCGGGCAGATAGACCTTGCCCGCGCGCAGCCGCTCGATCAGCGCCTCGGGCGGCAGATCGACGACGATCAGTTCGGCGTCTTCCAGGAAGCTGTCGGGGATGGTCTCGCGCACCCGGATGTGCGTGAACCCGGCAACCAGATCGTTCAGGCTCTCGATATGCTGGATGTTGACCGTGGAGGCGACATCGATCCCCTCGGCGAGCAGTTCGGCGACATCCTGCCAGCGCTTGGGATGGCGGCTGCCCGGCGCGTTGGTGTGCGCCAGTTCGTCCACCAGGATCAGGCTGGGCCGCCGGGCCAGCGCAGCGTCGAGATCGAACTCCTCGAGCCTGTGCCCCTGATGCTCGACCGAACGCCGGGGCAGGATCTCGAACGGGGCGAGCAGTGCCTGGGTTTCGCCCCGGCCATGGGTCTCCGCGACCCCTATGACCACGTCCTCGCCCTCGGCCTTGCGCCGGGCGGCCTCCTGCAACATGCGATAGGTCTTGCCGACGCCGGGGGCCGCGCCGAGATAGACGGTGAGCTTGCCCTGCTGCTCAGCCCTGGCCATGCGCAGGAAGCGATCGGCATCGCGCTCGGGAAGGGCTTCGTTCATCGCCTCCAGCCTTAGCGGCCCAGCCGGTCGAGTGCCATATTCAGCTCGAGCACATTAACGATCCGGTCCGGGGCGAACGCTCCACCGGGGGCAAAGGCGAGGCGATCGATCACGGCCTGGACGCTGCGTACCGGCAGACCGCGTGCAGCGGCTACCCGTCCGGCCTGAAAGCGCGCACCGGCGAGCGAGATATGCGGGTCAAGACCACCACCGGATGCGGCGACCAGATCGGCCGGGATCGGATCGTCCTGCGCGGCGGCGTAACGCGACACGGTTTCGGCAGCCCGCTGCTTCAGCTTTTCGCTGGTGGGCGACAGGTTGCTGCCCATCGCCCCCATGCCGTTGTAATCGGCGGCCGAGGGACGCGGCCAGAAATAGCGATCCTGCGTGAAATTCTGCGCGATCAGCCGGCTGCCGATAGGCCTGCCATTCTGCACGATGATCGATCCATTGGCCTGGAAGGGCGCGACGGTCTGAGCAAAGCCTAGGACAACCGCGCCATAGGCCAGGACGCAGATCAGCAATGTCGCGATCCACAGCCGCAGCGAGGGGAGGATATGATTCATGATGGTGTTCCTTGTCTGGCCTGGCTTCAACGCATCAGCGTGACATGTTCGGCGATCGGTCCGAGTGCCGCAGCGGGGAAGAAGGTGAGCGCGCCGAAGATCAGGATGGTGATCAGCAGCATGATACCGAAGGTGTTGCCTTCCACGCTCAGCGTCCCCGCGCTCTCGGCGCTGCGCCGCTTGGCCATCAGCGATCCCACGATAGCGAGCGGAACAAGGATCGGCAGATAGCGGCCGATCAGCATCACGATGCCCGTCGCCCAGTTCCAGGGCGCGGTGTTGTCGCCGAGTCCCTCGAAGCCCGAGCCGTTATTGGCCGCCGACGAGCTGAACTCGTAGAGGATCTCCGAAAAGCCATGCGCGCCGGTATTGGCCAGTGTATCGACACCCCAGCTGGTCGCCGCGAACAGCGCGGTGCCGCCCAGGATCAGCACCGGGTGGCTGATCAACGCCAGCACTGCCAGCCGCATCTCGCGCCCCTCGATCCGGTGGCCAAGATATTCGGGCGTGCGACCGACCATCATGCCCGCCACGAATACCGCGACGACGATGTAAAGGAACATGTTGATCATGCCGACGCCGACGCCGCCAAAGGTCTCGTTGAGCCACATGCCCGCCATCGGCACGAGGCCTGCGAGCGGGTTCAGGCTGTCATGCATCGCGCCGACCGAGCCATTGCTGGTCGATGTCGTGATTGCCGCCCAGAGCGGGCCGGTGGTCGCACCGAGGCGCAGTTCCTTGCCCTCGAGATTGCCCGCAGTCTGTTCGATCGGCAGATCGGCAAAAGCCTGGGTCGGTGCGGCCTCGAACGCAAGGACCGCCGTGATCTTGACCAGCAGCAGCGCCGCCATCACGCCGAAGATGACTCCGGCATGGCGGATGCGTCCGATCATCCGGCCGAACATCCAGACGCAGGCCATCGGGATGATGATGATCGCGAACATCTCGATGAAATTCGCCCAGAGCGTCGGGTTCTCGAACGGGTGCGTCGAATTGGGGCCGAAAAAGCCGCCGCCATTGGTGCCGAGCTGCTTGATCGCGACAAAGGCTGCGGCGGGGCCACGCGCGATGGTCTGCGCCGCACCTTCCAGTGTCGTCACCTGCGCTGCCCCTTCCAGCGTCATCGGCACGCCCGATGCCGCCAACGACAGAGCCACGACCAGCGCGATCGGCAGCAGCACGCAGAACGCGGCGCGTTGCAGGTCGATGAAGAAATTGCCCATGGTTGGGCGGCCCGCGATACCCCGCGCCAGCGCGGCGAGCGCGGCGATGCCGGTCGCGGCTGACACGAACTGGAGCCACATCAGCCCGGCCAGCTGCGCCAGATAGCTCCAGGTGCTCTCGCCCGAATAATGCTGGAGGTTGGTATTGGTCACGAACGAGGCCGTGGTGTTGAAGATGAGGTGGATCGAGGCGGGTCCCTGGCCGTCCGGGTTGAGCGGCAGCAGGTGCTGGAGCGAGAGCAGCGCGAACACGAACGCGAACATTACCGCGTTGAAGACCAGCAGCGCGACCGAATAGGCCTTCCAGTCCTGGTCCTGCGACGAGCCGGCGATGCGGGCGAAAAGTCCATCGGCCTTGGCGTAGCGACCGGAGAAGAGTGCCGCCATGAACCGACCCAGCGGCCAGGAAAGCAGCGCGGCACCGCCGGTGATCAGCGCGACGGTAAGCAAGGATGCAAGCATGATGATAGGTCCTCTCGCTTAGGCCAGGCCAACGCCGGCAACGGCGATGTCGATGAGCTTGATGCCGATGAACGGCGCGACCACGCCGCCCAGGCCATAGAGCCCCAGATTGCGCAGCAGCTGGCTGGCAGCGGGCATCGGTCGATAGGCCACGCCCTTCAAGGCCAGTGGCACCAGCAGCGGAATGATGATCGCGTTGAAGATGATCGCCGACAGGATTGCGCTCGACGGCGTGGCCAGCCCCATCACGTTGAGCACGCCCAGCGAGGGATAGAGCACGACGAAGATCGCAGGCAGGATGGCGAAATATTTCGCGACGTCATTGGCGATCGAGAAGGTGGTCAGCGCGCCGCGCGTCATCAGCAGCTGCTTGCCGATGCCGATGATCTCGATGAGCTTGGTGGGATCGCTGTCCAGATCGACCATGTTGCCCGCCTCGCGCGCGGCCTGGGTGCCGGTGTTCATGGCGACGCCGACATCCGATTGCGCCAGCGCGGGCGCATCGTTGGTGCCGTCGCCGCACATCGCGACCAGCTTGCCGCCGGCCTGTTCCTTGCGGATCAGCGCCAGCTTGTCCTCCGGGGTCGCCTCGGCGAGGAAGTCGTCCACCCCGCTTTCGGCCGCGATCGAGGCGGCGGTGAGCGGATTGTCGCCGGTGATCATGACCGTGCGGATGCCCATGCGGCGGAGTTCGGCAAAGCGCTCGCGGATGCCCGCCTTGACGATGTCCTTGAGGTGGACGACGCCGAGCAGCCGGTTGCCATCGGCGACGGCCAGCGGCGTGCCGCCCGACCGGGCAATGCCCTCGGATGCTTGACGCAGCGCCGCGGCAGCGGTCGGATCGGCCTTGTCGCCCAGTCGCCGCAGCACGGCATCGACCGCACCCTTGATCAGCGCCTGTTCGCCGATCATCAGTCCGCTGACACGCGTCTGCGAGGTGAACGCAATCGGTTCTGCCCCTTCGGGCATCGCATCGCCGTCGCCCGCCAGCGCCACGATCGAACGGCCCTCGGGCGTCGTATCGGCCAAGCTCGAGAGGCGCGCAGCCGCGACCAGATCGGCCTGGGCTACGCCTGGCAGTGGCACGAATTCGCTCGCCTGCCGGTCGCCGATGGTGATCGTGCCGGTCTTGTCGAGCAGCAGCGTGCTGATATCGCCCGCCGCCTCGACCGCGCGGCCCGACTTGGCGAGCACGTTGAAGCGGATCAGCCGGTCCATGCCCGCAATGCCGATGGCCGAGAGCAGGCCCGAGATGGTGGTGGGAATGAGCGCGACGAAGAGCGCAATCAGCACCGGCACGGCAATCTCGCCCCCGGCATAGGCGGCAAAGGCAGGAAGGGTGCCGACGGCGATCAGGAAGATCAGCGTTAGCCCGGTGAGCAGAACGGTCAGCGCGATCTCGTTGGGCGTCTTCTGGCGGCTGGCCCCTTCGACCAGCGCAATCATGCGGTCGAGAAACCCGCTGCCGGGTTCTGCCGTGACCTTGATGTCGATCTGATCGGCGATGACCATGGTGCCTGCGGTCACCGCAGACCGGTCGCCACCCGCCTCGCGGATGACCGGCGCGCTCTCGCCGGTGATCGCCGCCTCGTTGACCGAGGCAACCCCTGCAACGACCTCGCCGTCGGCCGGAATGAGCTGGCCCTGGATCACCCGCACCATATCACCGGCGTGGAGCTGGGTGGCCGGAATTTCCTCGACCTTGCCATCCTGACCGACGCGAAAGGCAACAAGCTGATCCTTGGTAGAGCGCAGCGACTGTGCCTGCGCCTTGCCGCGCCCTTCGGCCAGCGCCTCGGCAAAATTGCCGAACAGCACCGTCAGCCAAAGCCAGAAGACCAGCTGCCCCTCGAACAGCGGATCGCCGCTGCCGATGGCCAGATTGCGCACCATCACCACGGTGGCGACGGCAGCCACCACGGCAGTCGTGAACATCACGGGGTTGCGCACTAGCGTGCGCGGGTCGAGCTTGACGAAGGAATCGCGCAGGGCCGGCATGACCAGCTTGCGCTCGAACAGCGATGCGCGCTCCATCAGAAGCGCTCCGGGGTCATCAGGACGACGACGAGATAGACCAGCAGGCCGATGGCGACGACGCCGGCCAGCGCAAGATCGAAGGACATATGAACTCCTTGTTTGGCGGAGCGTCAGGTGCGCCTCGGATGCGTGAAAATGCGCGGGGCAAAAGTCGCGAGCGGCATGAAAAACGCATGAAAATGGTGTTGTTAACTCGGCACCGAGCGCGGGTTTCATGAGGATTTCATGTCGCAAGGCGTTGATCCACATGGATGTTTCACAAGGCCATGCGCCATCGGGCCGTCAGCAAGATGCTTCTTGCCCAGACGAGAATTGTCCCGCCGGACTCGTCGAGACTCATGCCCCGGGGCTGGCCAGAATGGCGGTCCCGGGGTGCCTTTTCGGCTCACCAGTGATCATGGCTTCGTCCACTCCGCCACAGCCTGTTGCTGAGGCTTCTGAGCTTCTATGCTCACCCTTTGAGCGGCACGACGAGTCCCGCAAACATGATCTCGGCGCGATCCGCGACCTGAATGGCGCCGTCAACGACGCTCGCATCATTGCCGAGGCTTTGAACAAGAGAAATGCTGACGAGGTCGTGCTGCTGCTCGATGGCGCGGCCACGCGCGAACGCATATTTGCGGAAGCGAGGCGCCTGGCTGAGGCCGCGGCAAGGCAATCGGGATGGCTGATCATCACCTATGCCGGGCATGGCGGCCAGGAGACCGAACGCATAGCCGGCGACGAGGAAGATGGCCTCGATGAGGTTTTCCTGCTGTCGGGCTTCAATACCAAAGGCAAGCAAAGCGGGCAGCGGATCGTCGATAACGAGATATTTGCGCTGCTGTCGGCGGTTCCCAAGGGCGTGAACGTCCTGTTCGTCGCGGATTCCTGCCATAGCGGCACCATGACCCGCGATGCTGATCCCCGGGCGGGGCTGCTATCGCGACGGTTTGCCAATTACGGCCCGATCGAAAATGATGCGCTGCCTCCACTGCCGGTCGCCACCAAAGGAATGGAGACGACCGAGCTGGAGCACGTGATCTTCGTTGCCGGAGCCAAGGACAGCGAGGCCGTGCAAGAGGTGTTCATCGACGGCGTTCCGCATGGCGCTGTCAGCTATTTCCTCTCTCGGTCAATCCTCGGCGACATCGATGGCAACGGAAGGGGCGCCTCGACAATGGCAGAGTTTCGGCAAATGCTGGTACTCGCCGCAGACATGGCCAACGAGCAGCGCCAGGGCGCGAGTGTCAATTTCCTTCCCGGCAGGGGAGGCGAGCCCTGGGTCTTTGCCACACGCCCGAAATCGACCGAAGCTGCGGCGCGCGTGGTGCCGGCAGAGCTGACATTGGCGATCATCGGCGATGGGGTTGCGCCCGCCGGGGTCAAGCTGGTGCAAGACCGCCAGCAAGCGATGCTGATCTGGGACGTCGCGCGCGGCCAGGTCGTCGCCAACGGTCTGGGAGACCAGGTCGCCGAGAAGGACGCCAGAACTGGCGATGCAGTTTTCATTGCCGGAGTCACGGACAAGTGGCGGGCGCTGCCGGGTTTCAGGGCGCTGGCGACCTCGCATCCGCTCGCGGTCACGATAGGGCAGGACGGTGCGCAGAAGCGCTATGCCAGCGGCCGCGTGCCAATCGGATTCGGTGGCAACAGGTCCGATACGCTCAAATATCTCACCGCATTCAATATCGCAGGCGACGGCACCATCCAGTCGCTGTTTCCCAGACGGTCCCGTCCGGCCGAGGGCGAGGCGTTGTCGCCGGACTTCGTCGTGCAGATGGAGGCTGGCGTTCAGCCGCCGTTCGGCGCAGACCATATCATCGCGATCGCCACCGCCGCGCGTCCCGATCAGCTGCGCCAGCGGCTGGCGACACTGGAGGGCAAGCGTGCGGCAGGTGAAGCCCTGGCGATGGTTCAGGCGAGCCTGTCGGGATCGGATTACGCGCTTGGAATTGCAGGTCTTTATACCGGCCCGCTGCCTTGAGGGGCGCGTCGATCTTCGTGCAGACGCCACCGTGTGCACCGCCGTCTAGTCGGGCGTCAGCACCATCTTCAGCGCGCCGGCGTCGCGCGCGTCGAACAGGGCATAGGCCTCGGACCCAGCGCTCAAGGGCAGGCGGTGGCTGATATATTTTTCCGGCCTGAGGCGCCCCGACTGGACCAGCGGGAACAGCGTCGGCAGTTCCTCGGGCACCGAGCATGTGCCGGCACGGAAGGTCAGGCCCGCCGCGAAAAAGCGTTCGAGCGGAAAGGCATAGCGCCGCGACTGCTGCACCCCGATGACCGACACGGTGCCGCGCGCGCGGACGAGGCGCAGCGCCAGATCGACCGTCTCGTCGCGTCCGACCACCTCGATCGCGCAATCGAGCTTGCGGCCCTTTGTGGCCTCGCGGATGGTGTCGATCGCCATGTCGGGGGACAGCGCAATGGCCCCTGCCGCCTCGGCCAGAGCGCGGCGCTCGGCGATGGGATCGATCGCGTATACTACATGCGCGCCCATGACAAAGGCGCTTTCGACCGCCATCAGGCCGATCGGCCCCAGCCCGATCACCGCGACGCTGCTGCCCGGCACGATATCGGCATTGCGCGCGCCGAACCAGGCGGTCGCGAGCGCGTCGGTCATCAGCAGCGCCTGTTCCTCCGACACGCCCTCGGGGATCAGCACCGCGTTGACGTCGGCGGCGGGCACGCGCACCGCTTCGGCCTGCGAGCCCTGCAGCTTTGCCGACAGGCCATAGCACGAGCCCATGCCATATTCGCACAGGTTGACCACCCCGGCGAGGCAATGGCGGCACGATCCACAGCCGACGGCGGCAGGGATCATCACCTTGTCCCCCACCTTGAGCCGCGACACGCCGCGTCCGGTTTCGACGACCTCGCCCACCGCCTCATGCCCGACACAGAAGCCGATATCGTCCGAAAAGCCGTGGCCGTGATAGATGTGGAGATCGCTGCCGCAGATCGCGCAGGCCGAGACCTTCACGATCGCATCGCGTTCCGATTGCGGCACCGGATCGTCCATGCTCTCGTAGCGGATGTCGTGCGCGCCGTAATAGCGTAGGGCCTTCATAAGCTTGCCTCCCCCTGGTGTTCAGCGCCGGTTCGCGGCGACATATTCGGCGATCTTCTGCTTGCCGAGCTGCGACATGTGCACCTCTTCGGGTCCGTCGGTAATCCGGACATAGCGGTTGAGCGTGAAGAAATACGCGATCGGCGTGTCCTCGCTGACCCCCATGCCGCCATGCGCCTGGATCGCGCGGTCGGCGACGGTCTGGGCCATGGTCGGCGCGACCACCTTGATCGCGGCGATCAGGTCCTTCGCCTGCTTGTTGCCATGGCGGTCCATGGCGTCGGCCGCCTTCAGCGTCAGCAGCCGCGCCATCTCGATCTCGCAGAAGCTCCTCGCCACGTCCTGCCGGATGCTGCTCTGATCAGCGAGTTTCCTTCCGAAGGCAACGCGGCTGTCGACGCGGCATGCCATGTGTTCGAGCGCGCGCTGCGCCTGGCCGATCGAGCGCATGCAATGATGGATGCGGCCGGGACCCAGGCGTCCCTGCGCGATCTCGAACCCGCGGCCTTCGCCCAGGATCAGATTCTCCTTCGGCACGCGGACATTGTCGAAGCGGAGCTCGGATTCGCCGCCCGGCGAATTGTACGAGCCGAAGACGGTCTGGTGGCGGACGACCGCCACGCCGGGCGTGTCGCGCGGGACGAGGATCTGCGAATGCTGCGCATGGCGCGGCGCGTCGAAATCGGTCTTGCCCATCACGATGAAGATCTCGCAGCGCGGGTGCATCGCATTCGATATCCACCATTTGCGGCCGTTGATGACATAGTCGTCGCCATCAGGGATGATCGACAGCTCGAGATTGGTGGCGTCGGACGATGCCACCTGCGGCTCGGTCATCACATAGGCCGAGCGGATCTCGCCGTTGAGCAGCGGCTTCAGCCATTTCTCCTGCTGTTCGGGCGAACCGAACTTGGCGAGCACCTCCATGTTGCCGGTATCGGGCGCCGAACAGTTGAACACCTGGCTCGACCAGGGAACGCGGCCCATCAATTCGGCGAGCGGCGCATATTCGAGATTGGTGAGGCCCGGGGAGAATTCGCCATATTCGTGCGGCAGGAACAGGTTCCACAGGCCCTGGGCTCGCGCCTTGTCCTTCAGCGCCTCCATCCCCGGCCATTCCTGCCAGCGGTTGTTCTGGTCGTGGACAAAGTCGTAATAGGCCTGCTCGTTCGGATAGATATGTTCGTCCATGAACGCCTCGATCTTCGCGATCAGCCCGGCGACCTTGTCGCTATATTCGAAATCCATCTGTCTGCCTTTCGTTACAGGGAGAGCCCGCCATCGACGATGAGCGTGTGGCCGGTGACATAGGAAGCGAGCGGCGATGCCAGGAAGATCGCGGCGCCCGCCATGTCCTCGGGCGTGCCCATCCGCCGCTGCGGGATCTGCGCGAGCGCGCCTTGCAGCCGCTCGGCGTTCTGTGTGGTCACCTTGGTCAGCTTGGTATCGACCAGCCCGGGGGCGAGACCGTTGACGCGGATGCCATCTGCCGCAAAGGCCTGACCCAGCGTCTTGGTGAGGCTGATCGCCCCCGCCTTGGATGCCGCATAAGCGGGATTGCCGATATTGGCCTTCAGCCCCGAAATCGAGCTGACGATGACGATCGATCCGCTTGCCTGCGACAATTGCGCGCGGAACTTGCGCGAAATGTGCATCAGGCTGTCGAGATTGACCGCCATCACCCGGTCCCAGCCTTCGCGCTCGAACTCGCCACGCCGATAGACCACGGTGCCCTGGCACAGGATCAGCACATCCAGGCTATCGAATGGCAGATCCGCCGCCTCGATCGCATCGGGATTACCGACATCGACACCGGTGTAGCCAAGGCCGGTCAGGTCCGATCCGTCCGCCGGATCGTAATCGCTGGCCGAAGCGCGCGTGCCCCAGACATGCACCTCGCCGCCGCGCGCGCGAAAGGCTTGCGCGATGCCGTTGCCGATGCCGCTCGACCCGCCGACGACCAGCACCTTCCGGCCCGTGAAATCGGTATCGTCTATCATGGCTTTTCCCTTCATCTGATGCGGCGCAGCGCGCGTTCGAACAGGTCGAGCGTGTGGGCGTGCAGGCGATCGCCGGTTTCCTTCGGCGCCTTGCCGGCGCAGGCGCGCGCGTGCGTGCCCTCCAGGATGATCCCGAGCTTGAAACAGGCGAGCACGACGTACCAGTCGAGCGCCGACAGTTCGCGCCCGCTGGCTGCGGCATAATGCGCCACCAGTTCGTCGGGGCTTGCAAATCCCTCCCATGGCGTGATGGCGACATCGGTGGCGCGCGGCACATCGTCCTCGGGCCAGGTCGCGAGCAGCCAGCCAAGGTCGAGCAGCGGATCGCCGATCGTACTCAGTTCCCAGTCGACCACCGCCGCCAGGTCCCCGCTGTCGGGACGCACCATCACATTGGCCAGGTGAAAATCGCCATGGATGATTCCGGGGTGGAAATCCGCAGGTCGATGTGCATCGAGCCAGTGGGCGACCTGATCGACGCCGGGGATTGCGCCGGGGCCGGGCCAGCCGGGCAGGTCGGCATAGCCCGCAAGCTGCGCCTTCCAGCGCCCGACCTGCCGCTCGAGATAATTGTCGGGCTTGCCGAACCCGTCGAGCCCGACCGCCCGATAATCGATCGCGCCGAGCGCCGCGATCGCCTCGACCATCGACAGCCCGATCCGGTGGCGTGCGGCAGCGTCGTTCGCGTGGAAATCCGGCAGGCCCTGGGTCGGGTTGAAGCCGTCGACCGGTTCCATCAGGTAGAAGGCGACACCCAGGACCTGATCGTCGGCGCAGGCGGCGATCAATCGCGGATGGGGCACGGCACTGCCGTCGAGCGCGGCCAGAACGCGCGCCTCGCGCCGCATCGTGTCGTTGGAACTGGCGCGCGGCACCGGCGGGGGCCTTCGCAGTACATAGGCCGCTTCACCCCGGCGAAAACGCATCAGGATGTTCTGCGTCCCGCCCGACAGCAGCCGCGCTTCGGCAATCGGTCCAGTACCGACGCCTTGGGCGTCCATCCAGCCTTCCAGCGCCGCGAGGTTTATCCCCTCGATCATCCGCCACCTCTCTTTTATCCATATGGATAAATGCATTTGACGCGCCGAGCTGTCAATGGCAAATCCAGGCCATGGCCCGTGACCCGTCGACCGCGCAATCGCCAGCGCCGCAGCATCTGAAGGAAGTGGCGCTCAAGCTTTTTGCCGAACGCGGGATCGATGGCGTCACCGTGCGGCAGATTGCCGAGGCGGCAGGGCAGAAGAACCATGCCGCGATCACCTATCATTTCGGGTCGAAAGAGGCGCTGATCCGGCAGCTTGTGATCGATGGCGCGCAAGCGATCGATGCGCGCCGCAATGCTGCGTTGGACCGTGCCACGGCCGCGGGCGGCCCGCACAGCGTGCTCGAGGTGATGGAGATTCTGGTCGAGACCTCGATCGATCCCGATCCGCCGTCCTGGGGAGAATGCTACAACCGCTTCGTGGTCGGGCTCCAGCTATCGAACCGCGCGCTGTTCATGGACGCGCTCGAGGGGCGCTGGAACTCGGGCTATCAGCGCTGTCTGGAAGAGGTTCGACGGCTGATGGCGCATTGCCCAGGCGACCTGCTCAACCAGCGCCTCGTCTTCATGGGCGGGGCGATCGGCGGAATATTGGCGGGGCGCGAAACCGAGCTGTCGGACCGCTCGCGCGAACACCCGATGTGGTCGCATCCCGAAACGCTGCCCCGCGTCGCGCGGGCGCTGGCATCGATTATCGAAGGTTGAGCCAGCCAGCGGCGCGGGCACTTCGCTCCGCCTGCGCATCCATCGCTCCGTCTTTCGCCATCTCCTGCGCGACGGCAAGAATGTCCGCGTCGCTGCCTGCCTGCCGGTATTCGCGGTCCGATTCCCGCGATCCGGCGAAGCGCCGCGTCACTTTCCAGCCCTTGCCGTCGCGACAGGCGATGCCGCCATCGGCGGTGCTGCGCCATGCGCGACAGACCGAACCATCGCTGGCCTGGAAACTGAGCAGAATGCGCGGATCGGCGTTGGTCGGCTGCTCCGCCACAAGCCGGGACTCGAGCACGGTCGCGAGCGCGCTATCCGCATAACCTGCTGGCTGCGAACCCTGCCAGGGCTGCCAGATCGCGAGCACCAGCGATGCCGCCAGGGCGGGGCCTTCCACCGGCAACCAGCGCCGCACCATCGGGGCAAGACTGCGTCTGGCACGCGCCTGCGCGAAGCTCACGACCTCGCCCGAGCCTGTCTCGGCATGCGCGGATTGCGCGATCAGGGTCAGCAGCCGATCGGGTACCGGTTCTGCGGCGATGGGCGCATAGCGGGCCGTCAGCAGGCTCTTGAGCCTGCGATGCCGATCGAGCTGCGCTGCCAGTTCGGGATCGGCGGCGATCGCGGCTCCCACCCGACGCCTCTCGTCAGCGCCTAGCTCGCCATCGGCAAAGGCGGCGATCAATTCGGGCGTCACGGTCATGCCGCATCCTCCAGCAGGTCCATCAGGGCATCGCGACCACGCACCAGGCGCGAATTGAGCGTGCCGACAGGACAGCCGACAATCTCGGCCGCCTCCTTGTAGGAACAGCCTTCGACCATCACCAGCAGGACCGCTTCACGCTGTTCGTCGGGAAGGCGCAGCATGGCCCGGTCGATCATCGCGAGTTCGACCGTCGCCTCCTGGCCGCCTTCGGCCCCGATGGCGAGGCCTGCCTCATCGGGCACGAAGGTTTCGCGGCGGCGCCGGGTGGCGCGGATTTCGTCGATGAACAGGTTGCGCATGATCTTGTATATCCAGCTGTCGAGGCGCGTTCCCGGCTGCCACTGGTCGCGACGCGCCAGCGCCCGTTCGATCGCCATCTGGCACAGATCGTCGGCATCCGCCGATGCCCCGGTCAGGCCATAGGCGAACCGCCGCATTCGCGGCAGCAGGTCGACGAGCAGGGTCTCGAACGTTTGTGTCAGGGTCCAGGCCTTTCTGATGGATGAAACGGCTGGCCTCGTGCGTTTCATCCATGGTTAAGCGAAAAAATCGGACGGAAAAGAAATGCGCATCCCCGCCATGATCCTGAGCATGCTGACCTGCGGCGCGCTGCTTGCGGCAACACCGCTGTTTGCGCAGTTGCAAACGCCGCTGGGCAATGTCGGGTTGCCTGGCATCGGGCGCGGGGTCGGTGACCTTCTCGACACGGCCGGAAATGGGATCGACGGACTGGGCAGGCTGGCCCAGCGCGAGGCTGACCGATTGCTGCAGTTGCGCGACAGGCGATTGACCCAGCTGCTGCGGCAGAACCGCGATCTGGTCGAAACTGACATGCGCGGCGATCTGGCGCGGCGGGGCGAGATCCTGGTCACCGGTCCGACCGAAAGCGCGACGGATGCCCTCCGGCGCGCGGGCTTTTCGGTGATCGCCGAGGAACAGGTCGAGGGCCTCGACCTCGCGATCGTGCGGCTGCGCGTTCCAGCTGGTCTCAGCCTCGCCAGGGCCGAAGCGCTGGCGCGGAAGGCTGCGCCCGAGGCCGAAATCGCGGTGGACAATCTGCACTGGCAATCGGGTTCGCTCGGCCGACAGAGCTCGGCTCTGCCCAGCTCCGCGCTCCTGGCGGCAACCGCAGGATCGCCGGTCGATACGCCCATCGGCATCATTGATGGTGCACCGGGGCCATCCTTTCGTCCGATAGCCATCAAGGGCTTTGCCAAGGGGGCACCGCTGGCCTCCGATCATGGCAGCGCGATCGTCAGCCTGCTGCGCAATGAAGGCGCAGGCCGGCTATGGGTGGCGGATGTCTATGGCAGCGATCCCGCTGGGGGCAACGCGCTGGCCATCGTCCGGGCACTCGGCTGGCTGGCGAGCAGTGGCTGCAAGCTGGTCACGATCAGCCTGGTCGGCCCGCGCAATGCCGTGCTCGAACGCGCGATCCGGCAGGCGCAGCGACGCGGCATCGTCATCGTTGCAGCGGTGGGCAATGACGGGCCGGCTGCGCCGCCTGCCTATCCCGCATCCTATGACGCTGTCGTGGCGGTGACCGGGGTGGACCGGAAGGGACGCGCGCTGATCGAGGCGGGGCGGGCGCTGCATGTCGATTATGCCGCGCCCGGGGCAGAGGTTCACGCGATGAATGCCCGGGGCAGGCCGGTCATCCTGCGCGGCACATCGTTCGCCACGCCGCTGGTCGCCATCAGACTTGCCGATGCGCTGGCCAGGCGCGGCGACTGGCAGGCGAGGCTGGATCGGGAAGCGCGCGATCTGGGGCCCAGGGGTGAAGACAGTCGTTTCGGGCGCGGCCTGTTGTGCGAACAATGCGCCCGCAAGCCGTGAACTTTCCGGCAGGGCCGTGAATTAAACCGGCCAGGCGGTTCGTTGTCCTTTCAGACGGGCAGGCAGTGATGCCCGCGTTCAAGCTGAAAGGAAACCATCATGAAGAAGATTCTGATTGCCGCCGCGACGGTCGCGTTCATCCCGGCTGCCGCCCAGGCGCAACTGCTGAGCGGTGGCGGACTTGGCGGCGCATTGGGTGGAACTCTGGGCAGTACATTGGGCGGTACGCTCGGGGGAGGGATCGAACGCCCGGTCGGCGGCTCGCTCGAGCGGACCACGCGCACCGTACGCGGTTCGGCCGACGCCAATGGCTCGACCAGCGGCACGCAATCGGTCGATGCGCGGCGCGGTACCGTCTCGGCTCAGCGCAGCGCGAACGGCTCGGTCCTGGCCTCGACCGCCAGCCTGGCCGATATCGTGGTGCCGCCCGCCGGCACGATGACCGAGGCGCAAGGCTCCGGCACGGCGAGCGGCCAGGGCAGCGCGCAGGCCCGGCTGATCGGCACGGACGCCCTGACCGGCGCGGTTGCCCCCATCGCACAGGGAACGCGCGCCCGCGCTGGCGAGGCTGTTTCAAGCGTGCGGGGGGTGACAATGCCTGCCGGAGCGACCGCGGCGGGAAGCGGCGCTGGCTCTGCAAGCGGATCGCTGCTGGCCAGTCCGCTGGCCGTTGCGGGCAGCGCTGCAGCGGCTGGCGACGGTGCTGCCATGGTCAGCCGCGGCATGCCGGTCACGCTGGCCGACGGATCATCGCTCGGCAAGGTGAAGGAAGTCGTCGCGAACAGCCGGGGCGAGGTCGAGCAGATCGTGGTGAAACAGGGCAATGTCACACGCTCGCTGCCGGCCGGCATGTTCTCGGCCTCTGGCAATGCGCTGGTTCTGGCAAAGACCGGCAGCACAGCGGCTGCGCCAGAAGCGGCGGAGCCTTCGGAATGATCGGCTTTTCCTGAAGCCGAACCCAGCTGCGGTGTGCTGCTCGCTGCCTGTGCGGCCAGCAAATCGCTGCCTCCTCGAGGCGGACGTCTCCCGGCGTCCGCCTTCCTTTTTCTGACCCATCGCCGCTCGGTGCGCGCCCGAAAGAATCTGCACCATCGACGGATTAAACCGGATCTGCCGATCGTTTTCCTTTTGACCGCTTGCCATGGCGGCACTCAGCAAAGGGAGAATAGCATGATCAAATTTGTCACGACGTCGATCGCCTTTCTGGGCTTCGCTGCCGCAGCCACGGCAGCGGTCCCGATGCTGCACGAGGAACAGGTCGCACGCGCCGAGGAAGCGCGCATCATCACCTTACCGATCGCGGGGATCGAGAACCGGATGTGGTTCGATTATCGCATCAACGTCACCGAGGCGCAGAAGGAGCTGGGCAGCGACCTGCGCCGGGCGACCGATATCGAGGATCGCCGCGACGCCTGGGAAGAATATGCCGTCGAGCTGAAGCACGAACGGGTGCACTATATCGAGGAAATGGCCGAACGCGGCTATCGCATGGGCAACGCGATCATCGTCGATTAATGGTTTGCAGCGGGGAGGGATCGAGCACGGTGGCGATCCCTTCCCTTTGCCGCCCTGGGCCGGAATGAGGAACTGATCGACCGCTTCCGAGTTGGCTGGAGATATTTCTTTCACTTACGGAATTCAGGCGTGCCCCTTATCTCCCTGCGATCGCTCACCTGCATGATCAGCCAATGACGCATGCCGAACAGGCGCAACTCGACGCCGCCCGCATTGCCGCCGCGATCGACGGAAGCGATGCAAATACCGATCCCTTCATTGCTGCCGTGCGCGCCACGCGCATGCCCATGGTCATCACCGACCCTCGCCAGCCCGACAATCCGATCGTGTTCGTCAACGATGCCTTCTGCCGGCTTGCCGGCTATGAGCGCGACGAAATCATCGGGCGCAATTGCCGCTTTCTGCAGGGCGCGGACACGGACCGGGAAGCTGTCGCGCGGCTGCGTCAAGCACTGGAGGATGTGCGGCCGATCGAGCTGGATCTGCTCAACTATCGCAAGGACGGCGAGCCGTTCTGGAACCGTTTGCTGATTGCGCCGGTCAGGGATGCCGCCGGCGAGCTCGCCTATTTCTTCGCCAGCCAGCTCGACGTGACGCTCGAACGCGAGCGGCTGGCCAATCTTGAAAGCAGCAATGCGGCGCTGGTCTCCGAACTCGCGGGCCGCCTGCGCGAGCAGAAGGCGAGCGACGCCGAACTGCGCTTCACGCTGGAAGCGGGAAGGTTCGGCGCCTGGAGCCTGACATCGCCCGAAATGACACTGGAGACCTCGCCGGCCTTCCGCGTCAATTTCGGATTCCGCGATGATCAGCCGCTCAGCTATGACGATCTTCTGGCCGCCGTGCATGCCGATGACCGCGAGTTCGTGCGCGAGAGCCTGGCCTCCAGCATCGAGCGCCGCATGGATTGCGATATCGAGTGCAAGGTTCAGACGCTGCAGGGCGAGATCCGCCGGGTGGCCTTACGCGGAAGGCCGACCGTTCATTCCGATGGCCGGTACGCAAAGCTCACCGGCATTTCGCTCGACATCACCGACAGGGTGCGTGCCGAACGGATGCGCCAGGGCCTGATCGCGCTGTCGGATGCGTTTCGCGATCTCGACAATGGCGCCGATATCTCGTTCGCGGCAGCGCAGATCCTGGGCGAAACGCTGGATGTCGATCGCGCCGGCTATGGCACGGTCGACCCGGTGGCCGAAACGATCACCATAGAGAAGGACTGGAATGCGCCGAGTGTCGCCAGCCTGGCAGGCACGCTCAATTTTCGCGACTATGGCACCTATATTGACGACCTGGTCAGGGGCGAGACGGTCTGGTTCGAGAATGCGGAAACCGATCCGCGCACCATCGCCACCGCCGACGCGCTGAAAGCGATCACCGCTCAGGCTGTCGTCAACATGCCGGTGATGGAGCAGGGCGTGATGGTCGCGCTCTTCTATCTGAATCATGGTACGCCGCGCAGCTGGCGCGAAGACGAGATCGATTTCGTGCGCGAGGTCGCCGCTCGCACGCGCATTGCCGTCGAGCGGCGAAGGGCGGAGCTGGCGCTGCGGGTCGCCAATCAAAGGCTGACCTTTCTCGATTCGGTCGGACGCGCAGCGACAGAGGCTGGCGATGCGGATGCGGTCATGGCGATCACCACCCGGATGGTGGGCGAGCATATGGGCGTCACCAGCTGCGCCTATGCGGACATGGACGACGACCAGGACGGGTTCACCATTCGCGGCGATTGGGCGGCGCCGGGGCTGGAGAGCATCATCGGACGCTACAGCCTTGCCCTGTTCGGCAAACGTGCCGTGCGGGAACTGCGCGCCGGGCGACCTCTGGTCATTCAGGATATCGTGGCCGAGCTTGCGCCTGAGGAAGCCGCGACCTTTCAGCAGATCGGGATCGGCGCGACCATCTGCATGCCGCTGATCCGCGAGGGGCGGCTGGTCGCGCTGATGGCCATCCATGACGGGGCGCCGCGCGCGTGGAGCGAGGACGAGCTCGCGCTGATCCGCGACGTTGCCGACCGGTCATGGGCCCATATCGAGCGCGCCCGCGCCGAAGCCGAGCTTCGCGATCTCAACATCACGCTCGAGGCGCGGGTGGAAGAGCGCACCGGGCAGTTGCTGCGGACCGAGGAGGCGCTGCGTCAGGCGCAGAAGATGGAGGCTGTGGGCCAGCTGACCGGAGGGCTGGCGCATGACTTCAATAATCTGCTCGCGGCGATCGGCGGCAGCCTTGAAATGATTCAGGCGCGCATTGCCCAGGGGCGGCTCGATACGCTCGAGCGCTATGCCCATGCGGCGCAGGGCGCGGTAAAGCGGGCTGCGGCCCTGACCCACAGGCTGCTCGCGTTTTCGCGGCGTCAGACGCTCGATCCCCGGACTGTCGACGTCAACCGGCTGGTGTCCGGCATGGAAGAGCTGGTGCGGCGCACCGTCGGCCCGCAGGTGCAGCTCGAGATTGTCGAGGCCAGCAGCCTGTGGACGACCCATATCGATGCGCACCAGCTCGAAAACGCGCTGCTCAACCTGTGCATCAATGCGCGCGATGCCATGCCCGAGGGTGGTCGGCTGACCATCGAGACCGCGAACAAGTGGTTCGATGATCGGTCGGCTGCAGAACAGGACTTGAAACCGGGCCAGTATATCTCTCTGTGTGTCACCGATACCGGCACGGGAATGACGCGCGACGTGATCGCCAAGGCGTTCGATCCGTTCTTCACGACCAAGCCCCTGGGGCAGGGGACCGGACTGGGGCTGTCGATGATCTATGGCTTTGTTCGCCAGTCGGGCGGTCAGGTGCGCGTCTATTCGGAGATCGGACAAGGCACCACGATGTGCCTGTACCTGCCTCGCCATCATGCAGATCTGGATGCCGAGTTGACGACGCCCGAACCTGGACCGGCGCTGCCGGCGAGCCTGGGGGAAACGGTGCTGGTCATCGATGACGAGCCGACGGTGCGGATGCTGGTGGGCGAGGTGCTGGCCGAAGGCGGCTATGCCACCATCGAGGCATCGGACGGGCCGTCGGGTCTGCGCATTCTCGAATCCGATACGCGGATCGACCTGTTGATCACCGACGTGGGCTTGCCCGGCGGGCTCAATGGTCGCCAGGTGGCCGACGCGGCGCGCATCCTGCGACCCGAGCTCAAGGTGCTGTTCATCACCGGCTATGCGGAAAATTCGGCGATCCGCCAGGGCCAGCTCGACCGCGACATGTCGATCATGACCAAGCCTTTCCAACTGGACGCGCTCGCGATCAAGATTCGCGAAATCCTGAGGGTCAATGGAGATTGATCGACGCGACGCGTCGCGGGTTTGCCAAACTCGTCCCAAAAATCGGCCCTGATTCGGCGACGAGTATCGATCTGCAATTTATTTATTGCGACTGTGCGCCGCAAGCATCGGGGTGCGCGGTTCCCGAGGGAATTCTGATCTTTTTGCGACTAATCTTGAATAAAGATTCATCCGAAATGGCTGTGATATTCATCGTGTTGACAAGCTATTGAGTAAGAGACAGATTTTGTAATCGGGTGTAAGCCCGATTCGCAAAATGGAGTTCAGAGATGTTCAAGAAGACTAATATTAAAGTCGGATCGAAGGCATCGAGCCGCGTCGTGGATCTTGGCCGCGCCAGCAAGCTGACCAAGGGCGGTTTCGGATGGGCGCTTGAAGGCTGGACGTTCCTAGGCTCGACCGACTGGAGGTAATGCCACTTGCCGCCTTCTTGGCTATCGTTTGCGTCAAGGGTCGCGTCGAGAAGGCGGCATTTTATCGAAGCCAGCAACGTCCTGCTTCCTGATGGCGGGAGGATCCGTAGTGGATGTCGATTGCCTGTCCTTCTCAAGGGGCGCGGAGCAGACCATCTGCCACGCATCCGCTTCTGGCCTTGCACCTGTCGTGGATCAAGAATTCAACCATGGCGCAGTCATCGCTTCTGCCATGCGACAGCATTTCATGAAATTCTAAGAGCCTGATCCGAAATTAAGTTGAGTGGTGCCAGCGGGTTAGCTTGACGCGAGCCCAAGTCGCTGATTCACGGGGTTTTGCAACAAACTT
>FWWL01000710.1_pt1 | contig 42975 bp, 39 predicted proteins | sample 2228331 | NCBI WGS metagenome assembly FWWL01 (sample SAMEA103939775, study PRJEB20133) | metagenome | reverse complement strand
CCGTATAACTCATTATAGTCATAGTCTTTCCATAAATCAATTAAAAACTTCTTAAAATTCTGTGTTTAAATTGTGTACAACTCAGTTCAATTGGTCATTATTAACATTTTTATCCATTATAATACCATTTAGAACGGAAAGATTACTCGATACGAGGTTATCCCTGATTAATCATCTTTTTAATAAGCTGTCACAAAAGATATATTTATGACAATTGACTTCTACCGCTAAATGTAGTATACTAAGTCACAAATTATACATCATACCAGCAAGGGAGCCGGAAAATGGTTTAAGGTCCACCAAAAGGATCGCTCGGCTATCTTCACCCCTTTTTACCTTAAGCCTGCCGTTTTTCATGGTTGATGGCTTTTTTTATTGCATAAATATATTCCCAACTATTGATAATAAAAAGGTCTGAGCAAGAAGGAGGAAATCAAAATGCCAGTTAAATATGTATTTGTCACCGGTGGAGTTGTATCAGGTTTAGGAAAAGGTATTACTGCTGCATCCTTGGGACGATTATTAAAAGCTCGTGGCTATCATGTTACGATGCAGAAATTCGACCCCTATATCAATATTGATCCGGGTACCATGAATCCAATCCAGCATGGTGAGGTCTTCGTAACCGATGACGGTGCTGAAACCGACCTTGACCTGGGTCATTATGAACGCTTTATCGATGAGAGTCTTGATAAAATGTCCAATGTAACCACCGGTAAAATCTATTGGTCCGTATTATCAAAAGAAAGACGCGGTGACTTCGGAGGAGGAACCGTACAGGTTATCCCTCATATCACTAACGAAATCAAAGGCCGTTTTTATAGAAATGACTCAAGTTCCGATACCCATATCGCAATCATTGAAGTTGGTGGCACCGTAGGTGACATTGAAAGCCAACCCTTCTTAGAGGCCATCCGTCAGTTCCGTCAGGATGTTGGTGATCACAACGTCGCTTTAATCCATGTTACTTTAATCCCTTACCTTAAGGCTTCCGGAGAAATGAAAACAAAACCTACCCAGGCAAGTGTAAAAGAGCTTCAGGGAATGGGTATCCGTCCAGACATCATAGTATGCAGAACGGAGCAACCTCTCGAATCCGGTATTAAGGATAAAATCGCTCTCTTTTGTAACGTTCCCAGTTCTAATGTATTGCAGAACCTAGATGTAGAGTACCTTTACGAAGCTCCTTTAGCTCTGGAAAAAGAACATATTGCTGAAGTTACCTTATCTTGTTTAGATCTACCCTGCCCTGAACCTGATCTTACTGACTGGGAAGAGATGGTCCAATCCTTAAAGAACCCGAAGGAGTCTGTAACTATCGCTCTCGTGGGCAAATACACGCAACTCCATGACGCTTATATCAGTGTTGTTGAATCCTTAAAGCATGGCGCTGTAGCGAATCATGCTTCCATCAGCATCAAGTGGATCCCTTCCGAAACCGTAACGAATGAAAATGTTCACGAACTACTTGGTGATGTATGCGGCATTCTTGTTCCCGGTGGCTTTGGCGACCGCGGTATTGAAGGCAAAATAAATGCCATCCGCTATGCCCGTGAGAACAAAATCCCATTCTTAGGATTATGTCTTGGCATGCAGCTGGCACTTGTAGAATTCGCCCGTGACGTACTTGGCTTTGAGGATGCACACAGTGTTGAATTGGATCCCTCTACGACCCATCCGGTTATCCATCTGATGCCGGAACAGGATGGTATTGAGGATATCGGTGGTACCTTAAGGCTTGGTTTATATCCCTGTATCCTTAACGAAAGCAGTATCGCTTACCAGTTATACGGAGAGAGCACCATCCATGAGAGACATCGTCATCGTTATGAAGTGAATAATTATTATCGTAATGATTTCTTAAAGCATGAGATGAAGATTTCCGGATTATCACCGGACGGCCGCATCGTTGAAATGATAGAACTTCAGGATCATCCTTGGTTCTTGGCAACACAGGCACACCCTGAATTCAAGTCCAGACCGAATAAACCTCATCCGTTATTTAAGGGCTTTATCGGAGCATCTCTTGTTTACTGTAGAGGGAATAGAAGCAATTAGGATGAAAAAGGAGCCTAGGAAAATCGCCATATCGGATAGGTTAAAGATAATGCTCTTAAGCTTCTTGTTATTAAAGGAAAAATAATCTATGACATGCCCCCTGTTAACGCGGTCAGCTACATTACTGATAGCTCCACCCATAATCAGGGATAAACCTAATTTAAATAACTTCTTACCTTTCTTCGGTAGGATAAGGATAAAAAGGAGAGCTAGCAGACCAAGACTTACACAAGATATGGTCTTAAGGAGCTCCTTTTTTTCTTGCATAAAATTAAGGAATGCACCTTCATTATAATGCTTACGTAGGATAATCTTACCGCCGAAAATTTCCTGCCTCTCACCGATTTCATGGTTCTTTTCCATAGTATTCTTGATCTTATGTTCCATGAGTACAAAAGCTATCACGATTAATATATAAATCATAGTCTCTCCATCCTTTTCCCGAGAAATATTATATCAAATGATTTCATTTACGATAATATACAGGTAATTATTATTATCATTATACAATAAAATAATTACTTCTATAAAATATTCTTCTAGCAACATCGTTTAGCAGACTTCTAGGGCTTTCACCCAGGGAAATACCGAACTTAATAGCTCTTTTCCTTCTGTTTTACGAATATTCCGATAGGAAGGATAATGCAACAGAGAGACTTCCTCCGTTGTAAGTACTCCAATCCGCTCCTCAAGAAGCTTTAATTCCGGATCAAAGATAAGCTTAATCCGGTCGTCCGTCAACAGTTCCTTCACCTCAGCAAAGGCGCAGGCAAGCTGCATCACATTTTGGTCTGCTTCATATACTTCAATCTCTGTATCCGCCGTTAGATCCAGCAACTCAGATAAATGATAGCCCATTCCAAAGCCATAGAGGATATATTTCTTAGTTCCTTCCTTATACCAATGTCTTGCTAATGCGAAGGCTTCGGTTCTTACCTTACTATTCGTATGGAAATAGAATTTCTCACCTTCATTTTCCGCAGCTAAGGTCATCTGACCGCAGGAAGTAAACTCAACTCGATAGCCGCTCTCCAAGAGTTTAGCTGTATTTACAGGCTCCAACAACTCCTTCGGAAAACCAGTTCCTCCTTCGAGTAACAGCTTGATATTCTCTTTATAACTATCCTCATTAAATAGAATTTCTTCCCTGCTGATGATTAATTCCTGTACCCCTACAAGGAAACTGATCAATTGTAACTCTAGCAAATCGGCTAGAAGAACAAAATCCTTGTTTTTCTTAGCCTCAAGAATTCCTGATAGCATCTCCAATAAGGATTCGGTTGAAACCAAGTTAAAATAATCACGGTCCATGATAATCGATTCTATGACAAATCTCACCTGATCGATGGAATTGGCTACAAGACCGAGTGCTTTCTCATATTGCTGTTCTCTGAAATAATAGACCGCCTTATCCATATCCCCCAAAAGCAGGGCATTTTGATCAAATATCCTTCTTATATTTTCTGTCAAAATTCATCACCCCTCACCATTTATGTTCCATGTATCATATAGATTCTGAAAAGCTTCCTCCTGCTCCTTATTACCAAGGAAACGGTAACACTCTGCCAGCTGTTTCAACGGGTAATCCCCGGAAAAATGAATATTTAATTCACTTTCTGTCTCATAAGCTGCATTGTAATACCAGATGATTGCCTCTTTATAATCTTTGATGGAATAGAAGTATTCACCTAACATATAGCATACTTCTGAGCACCCTTTGCCATCAGCGATATTACGCAGACTGTACTTTAGGAGTCCGGTAAACTCTTTATTTAGAAAATAGCTTCGAACCAGAACACATTCACAGATCTTACGTTCCCGTTCCGTACCTTCTTCCTTCTCTGCAAGGTCACTGAAGTAGGAAAAAGCTTCATGAAAATCCTTGTCCGAGCCGGCGATATATAGCTCCTTTGCATACATTTCAAATAATTTGGGGGATAGCTTGCCCTCTCTTTTAATTACCCTCTGAAAGGTCTGGAAGTCTCGCTCGGCATGATTGGAAAGGGGCATATGCATAATAACGATATCACTGTCATAGATCACAGGGTTTAAGACCACATTTTCATGAACCGGTTCTACCCATCGGAAGGTCCGAAAGCGTTTGTATAACTTTGGCCGGTATTCCACATCAAAATTGTAGGTTGTATTATAGGATAGTTGGTTTGCATATTTCATCTGGACAATCTCAATCTCCGGAAGAAGTGTCTGCTTTAAGAACTGGAAGTGCAGCCGGTTCTCTTCGTCAAGGACTTCATCTGCGTCCGCAGAATAGATATATTCCATCGTTGCTTTAGAAAAAGCGAAGTTCCTTGCCGCTGCAAAGTCATAAATCCAGGTAAAATCATATATTTTATCCGTATATCTGGCTGCAATACTCTTCGTAGAATCGGTAGAACCGGTATCAACGATTATGATTTCATCCACCAGATCGCGGAGAGTATCCAGGCATCTTGCCAGAACCTTTTCTTCATCCTTAACAATCATGCAAACACTTATGGTAATCATAGGGAAGCTCCAATCCGCCTTAACCGGCGCTTTTAGAATGAGAATATAGATACCTTACCTTTACTCGTCTCTTAACTTAGCCATAAAAATCAGATCCTTAAGCTCTGAATTGACAAAAACATCTTTTCTAAAATATCCTTCCTGGCTAAACCCTGACTTCTGATAACTTTTGATTGCCCTTACATTATCAGCAAGTACTCTGAGAAATATTTTATTCAGGTGCAATTCCTGAAATCCATACTCCATAATAAGACCCAAAGCCTGTGTTCCAAATCCACAGCCTAAATACTCCTCTTCACCAATAAATATTCCAAATTCGGCTTTTTTATTAATAACGTCGATATCCCGAAGAAATACCGATCCAATTCCTTTTCCATCTTTGCGACTGACTATGATAAATTGTCTTACTCTCCCGGTCTCAACATAATTTCTTAACCAGTTTGTATGATTCTGAATGGTCAATAACTCCTGATTGATAAAGTATTTCCTGACATCAGGCTTATTGCGCCATGCTATAATGTTATCCGTATCACTTTCCTCAATACTTCGTAAGTAAATATCTTTTCCTTCCAAAATCATACAGACACCCGCCTTATTATCTAAATCCCATAGAATTGTTTCATCGTATTAATGATATAATCAATTTTATCATCCGTCAACTGATAGTACATCGGCAAGCGCAACAGCCTATCACTTTCCTTTGTTGTATAAATATCATCGCCAACGAATTCACCATACTTTTTACCCGCAATGGAGGTATGTAAAGGTACATAGTGAAAGATTGCTTTGATGCCATTTTGATTCAGATGATTCATCAATTCTGTCCTACTTTGTAAATCCTTTGTTTTTACATAAAACATATGTCCATTATGGATACATTCGGAAGGTATATAGGGTAGTTCCAGAATCCCAGCCTCCTCCAGTTGTTTTAAACCATTATAATATCTATTCCATACGTTCAATCGAAAATCATTAATAGTCTCTGCCATTTCTAACTGTGCATATAGATATGCAACATTCATCTCACTCGGAAGATACGAGGAGCCTATATCAACCCAGCTGTATTTGTCAACTAACCCTCTGAAAAACTCCGCTCTGTTGGTACCTTTTTCCCTGATAATTTCTGCACGTCTTTCATATTGCTTATCGTTAATCAGAAGTGTGCCACCTTCGCCCATGGTATAATTTTTAGTCTCATGAAAACTATAAGCACCAAGATCTCCGATCGTACCAAGAAATCTACCCTTATACTGTGCCATTACTCCTTGGGCAGCATCCTCCACAACCGCGAGGCTATGGTCCTTGGCTATCCTCATTATGGTATCCATTTCACAACCGACTCCGGCATAATGAACCGGTACAATTGCTCTCGTCTTGTCAGTAATCGCCTGCAGAATTAATTTTTCATCCATATTTAAGGTATCCGGTCTGATATCAATGAATTTTATTTTTGCACCTCTTAGTGCAAAGGCATCTGCCGTTGAAACAAAGGTAAACGACGGCATGATAACTTCATCGCCTTCTTTGATATCAAAGAGCAATGCAGCCATCTCAAGTGCATGTGTACAGGATGTAGTAAAAAGAACTTTATTCGCCTGAAAATTCTCCTCCATCCATTTTGAACACTTTTTCGTAAATAAACCATCACCGTTCAATTGCTTATTTATAATAATAGCTTCATGAATATAATCGATACCTTTCCCACTAAACACAGGTTCATTAAAATTAATCTTCAAATATATCACCCTCCTCCATCTTAATGATTGCTTCCTCAATATGACTGATTGTTGTTTTAAATATTGATGTTAAATCACTTAAGGAATGCGTATATTCGATACCATGTTTCCTCTGCTGTTCATAATATTCATGATCCGCAACATACTTTTTCACTGTTTCTACTATCTCATCAGAATTCCTGCAGACATAATCATTACGGACATTATACGCCACATCACAATCCGGAAGTGTGATTACCGGGACCCCTACATAAAGTGCATACAGGGCACTGGTTCCCCCACCGATTCTCGGCGGATTTAAGAAGAGATCTGCAGCACCTAGCGCAGCTGCAAGTTTTTCCTGATAACCTACTGAATGAATACGATTTTGAAAAATAGAATTCTTGAATTTTTCATACGGATTAGGAAATATTCCAATCAGCATAATGGATACTCTTGGGTCTATCCGTAAGATACTTTCTAATAATTGAATGAATTCTTCCGTAATCTCAACTGACAACCTGTTTCCAACGATAGCAATTACAAACTCGCTCTCCTCTATTCCAAAATCAGTCTTACTGTAAGAAACATCCGGTTCTTCTATATCGAAATGCCATTTCATATTCATCGCTATCTGTTTTGTATCTTCTAAAACAGAATAGGAGCTTCTACCATCCCCTGAGGTCATGTGATTATCAAGGTAAAGCAGTACCTGTGACTCAGAAACCGGATATCCATAACTTAATAAACTTGATACTACTGTAGTAAAGTTTGAACACAAGTCTGCAATCGGATTGATTGAATCAATATTATAAACAAATAGGGGATTGTATTCTTTAATCACGTTTAGTATCAATTTCTGCATCTGCAAATACTCTTGTATAAACGGCACCTGCTTCCCCCTGAAAACAGCATCTTTATACTGAATATAAAAAATACCGTCAGGATCCTTCGGTGCAGACAATATTTTTCCATCTTCATATTTAATAATATAGTCACCATTCAATTCGTTCAGATAATTTTGCCTCATAAATTCATGCCAACCGGACTGATCTTCATATGACATGGTAATAGGACACACAAAAAGCAAGATGTCTAATCCTAAACCTTTATTCAAAGCATAGCATTGCTCTAAAATTATTTTGCTGGGAGCATGTTTGATATCCAATAACTGTTCTGTTATAACAACAATGCGGTTTTTATTTCTGTTATGGAAAGGTTGGTAATCTTCCGTCACTTGTAATATGTTTTTAAAATTGTTCACATTGAAGGAATGAATTTCCCGCTTTAATGGATAGGAAATTTCCTGCTCATATTGATGCGTAAATAATTCATAGGCTATCTCATATTCCAGTACGGAACCATAATAAGAATCAAGATTTCCTGATGTTATTAATCTGATTATCTGCTCTATAATGCGAATGTCGTGAGTGCATTTTAACAAAATTGAGAGCAAATAAATCTGCGATCTAACATCATCTGAAAAATCTTTTTCTAACATTTGAAATAATTTTTCTTTTCTGTCAAAGGGCATATATATGTGATAAATCTCGTTTTTTATTTCATTATAAGGAGGATACACATTAATATCATGTACATTATCATGAGTTTTAAGATAGTCTTCAATGATATTGACCGTCTTTAATAATAAAGTTAATATTGAAACAACGTTTTTGTCCACTCCCTCACCATTCCCTCTATACAATTATCGTAAATGCAGGCCAATCAATTGAATTCTTACTTGTGAACTACAATCTTCCTAACTACTGATCTTTTTCAAAAGAGAATTATACCTCGGTTACCCCAGGTATAATTCTCCTCGTAATCTGTTTCTCTGATTATTTGATATAATCAGTGGTAATCTTTGTACATTTATACTTAACGATATAACCCGTCGCATTTACTTCGAAGACGGTCAGATATTGGCCGGCGGTAACTGTAATATCATCAACGGTTGTTGTGGTAAATGCGTTAACTGTGGCAGCTACTGCTGTGACAGCTGTTAAGTTAGCAACTTTATCTACTGTATAGGCATTCGGTATTTCCGCTGCTGTTATTACATATACCCAGGAATTGCCTGCAGCCTTAGAAGTAACCATAGTAAATGCTGTCGTACCTGTCGTTGTCGCACCCTTTGCATTGGTATAGGTCAATGTACCTGCTGCAACCGGGCTCTGGATAGTTAATTTAATTGAAGTCTTGTCCACTGTTCCCTTATTATAGGTAATTGTGATTGCCTTTGCGAAGCAGTTAGTCAAAGTAGACAATGAATCCGCTTTTAGGGTTATTGTCATGGTACTGATACCACCGGTCGTTGCTGTTGCAGTCGTATATTCAATATCCTTCGTACCAAGCTTAATGCTCTTGATTGTGGTCTCAAAAGGTGCCTTCCCAACTGCATTCAAGGTAGCCGTGAAAGTAATCGCTCCGGAGTAACCACCCTTCGTAAAGGTATAGCTTGCATCAACAATCTCAGGGACGGAAGGATAGCTGATGAGGTGTAATACATGCGTTGAGGCCAAGGCATATGCAACAGCTGCGGAATTGTTCGTAGCTTCCTTCGACTTTATCTCCTTCTGCCTTACATATAAGGTACCTTTCTCTACAGCCTTACTAGCAAGAATCTTCACTGCTGTTCCCTTAGTAACAGCAGTCCAAACAACCCTGGTTACATCAAAGGACTCTCCGAATTTCACCACACAGTATTCATAAGGAAGCTCCGGTGTTGCTTTCGGAATCTCAAGCACCATGTTCTTATTGCCATTATAGGATACATAGATGTTCGGGTCAGCATTGGTAATCGCATTCAGCGGTGCATCTCCAACGATAATCGGTAGAGTAAGCTGACGCTGTGCGTTCAAGTAGATTTCAGTTATCTTTGAAGATGCTGCCTTGGAAGTAGCATAATCCCTGACCTCAATCTTCATTGCCTTGAATGGTACCGTAATACCATTATCTGTCGTACTATTAATGATGGTTGAAAGAGGAAGCGTCTTCACGGCTCTGTCTGTTATCTTAGTCCAGCCGGTGGGTGTTGTACTGCTTCCGTAGGTTACTCTATATTCTTTTCCGTATTTAATCTCTGCGGTGAATTCTTCTCCGTCAATTCCATATACCATGGCTGTTGCTTTCTTAGCAACCTTTACCTTAACTTCATTGCTAAAGCGTCGGCCCTCTGTCCCATCCGGGAAATCGGTTCCAAGAGTAGTTACCGTTGAAATATTATCAGAGAAGCCGCCCTTCCCATTGTATCTGTAATCATCAAAATTAACGGGGTTAACTGCAGCTGTCGATAATGATGTTGTAACCACATCATCCACTGCCCTGATTCTAAAATACAAATAGGTGCCCTTCACCAGATATCTTGTTAGCTTCGAAACGTCAAGGCTTTTTGTACTCTGCCATTGGCCGGTTGTCCCTTTTTTCCATTCAAGATCTGTGAATGTTATCGGCTTACTGCCTGTTCCCACATCGGACATGATATTAACCAGTGGAGCTATGGAAGCATTTGGAGCCATTCCATCTAAATTATTATAATTGATAGCCACATCGAGCTTCAATGGCTTTTCATTGATAATAACACGTGATTTTGTATTTGTAGTATCATCTGCGCCTTTAAAAACAAGTATGTTTTCAACTGTCGTAGAAAGCCAGGAGATATCAATCGTGGTATAGCTTCCACTATCTGCATCGATAACTTCCCAGTTATCCTTAGCCGCCTCTACTTCAGAAGCAAAACAGATCTTGGTATTGCCGTTATTCTGAACAACGATCTGCTCGTCATAATATTCTACTGCTACCACCTTAACCGGGGTTCCTGCTGCATAAACATGTTTTTCCTGAAGTAAGAGCATTCCAGTGAGTGAAATACAAAACAATGCTAATAATAACGCCTTTCTTAAAACTCCTCTTTTCATGTGTAAACCTCCTTTACATCAACAGGCCTTATAAGCATGCGACTTCGTTCTTTGTGACATTTATATTATAGATATTGAGCCTCAGTCATCTCATCCATTATATCATCCATTGAATTGATTTGCCAACTTTTTTCGGTAATTATTCCCTTGTCCGGCTTTGTAATGCCACGATTAAGCATAAAATGCCCTTTCCTATATTATCGGCTTATCCTAATAAATACGTTACCTTTTCAGATAAATTTTTATCTTTCTAAATTAGTTTGAGAGGATCTCCAGAAGTTTCAATACCTGTTTATTAATAATATTCGATGATTAGCGCCAAAAAAATAAGGTGGATAGCAAAAGATATCCACCATTCGTAAAATATTATATTAACCTCTCAATTTATCTTAGTAATTAAATACTACTCAGCCGCTGCTCCGCAATATCATAATGACCACATTTTTTATAATAAGTTCTTGCCTTTTCTTTTTCACCCATGCACTCATAGATAACCCCGATATTATAAAATGCTAGATATCCGTTAACTCCTTCCATCTTCACTTCCGTTTTCTCTGTTACCTTCTCGAACTCCTCAATTGCTTGCTGGAATTTCCCATTGTTCATCAAAATTAATGCAATAAGGAAGATAAAATCCGCTGAGTCTGCGAATTCGTCATAGATGTTCAACAACTGCATCGCTGCTTCATACTGCTCAGAGTTGATAAGAGAATATCCGTAGCTTTCTACCATATCCTGTACATATTCAAGGCGGGGGTCCAGATCAATGTATAATGCCTTCCCGAAACACTCACAAGCGCTTATGTAGTCCTCCTCCATAAAGTAGCTCTTACCCAGTTGATAAAGGATATAGGGATCCTCCGGATTCTTCTCCTGTGCTAACTTTAATAAAGCGATATTTCTTTCCGTTTTCTTCTTCCGTGTTTCTAAATCCCCCTCGTAACCGGAATGGTGAACTGTAAGGGGCAAGTGATATGTTTTTCTTTCGATGTCTTGAATAGGAACAAGCTGCTCATGAATCATGCCCTCAAATTTATAATATCTCTTTGAAAAAACTCGACTAATTCTTTCATTAGACTTGTATAGATTTCCCTTTCTTATAAACTCATTCACAATTAAAATCTTACCGATCTTCATAGGATTATCCTTGATCAATCGTCTGATTTCCTGTATATTAATACTTTCGGTGAATTCATCACTGTCAAGGGAGAGGATGTGTTCGTTACTTGCCTTGCTTATGGAGTAGTTACGAGCAGCTGAAAAATCATTCACCCACTGGAAATCATAGACCTTATCGGTGAAACGTAAGGCAATTTCTTTCGTCTTATCCGAGGATCCGGTATCAACGATGATAATCTCGTCTAAAAAACCAGCAATACTGTTCAGGCACTTTTCTAGATTGGCTTCCTCATTTTTCACTATCATACAAAGACTAATTGCAACCATATGCTTTCACCCGCCAATCATTTAAATTATTCCCTTACTTGTTACTGATTACCTAGAAACCTCTTTTATTTTCAGCTTTCTGGAATAAACTTCTTCATACAACTCAATATGTTTTCTTACATAATCCTTGTAGCTATATTTCTCTAATGCAATCTTTCTTGATTTTTCGCCTCTGATCCTCAGCTCCATCGGATTGTTTAGTAATGCAGTTATAACCCTCTCAATTGATGTGGAATTTCTATACTCCACTGCAATACCGCATTCCGGAGCAAATACTAGATCTTCCAGTACAGTACCCTTGAATACTATTACTGTACACCCTGACGCCATCGCCTCAATCGCCATCATACCAAAGCTTTCCGCTAATGAGGGCATCAAAAATAAATCGCAGGCTGAATAGAATCTACTAAGCATTATTTCGTCATTCTGCCATCCAAATTCAATGGATCGAAACTTTTTTTTAATAACATCCGGTAATTTTCCTCCGCCAACCGTTACTACGACAATTCGTTGATCATCCAATCTCTCCAGGGCTTCATAAATAAATTTGCAGCCCTTAATTTCATAGTCCTCATTCCGAAATCCTATCAGGAAATCTTTTTCAGATACATTCCACTCGTTCCGTATCTCTTGTTTATCTAATTGATGAGTAAGTTCTTCTTTTACCCCGAATGGTATCATATGCACCCGTTTAAAATGATTGGTTAAAGGACTCCTTCTCAAAAAATTCTCCATGAATACAGTTGACACCACAATATCAATATCCATATTTTCATAGGAATTCTTCTTTATGTTCCACAATTGGGCGGATTTATCCTGTTTGAGGGGGAATAAATAGTCCTTCAGGTTAGGGCAGTTTCCACAACCATCTTCCCATCTACCACATTCAAGCGGATGAACGCAGTGACCTGTGAATGCCCAAGGATCATGAAGCGTCCAAATTGACGCCTTTTGCTCCACTAACTTCGGAAACCTGGTTAATGACATGATTCCTGCATGTACCTTATGGTAATGTACAATATCCGCAGTCTGAAATTGTTCAGAAGCTTCCAGATATCTGTCCCACACATTTAGTAAGCAACTCATGGAGAGCTCTCTCTCCAAATTAAAGAGATATCGATCAAGATAATCTGTAGCATTTTTTCCTATTACAGAAGTTGTCTGTTCGTTACCATATTTGTATTTTACAGCCTGGCATGCGTGATATCCCATCTTATTTAGCGAGACCTGAAGATCATGACCATTAAATATACGTCCGACCAAATCAGAATTATCCACTTGTAGAATTTTTATATCCTGCGGTAGGTTCATATCATTTTACACCCTTATTATCGTTATATTTTCTTTCTCATCCAGAAACTTCCTCCATGGAATGTCATATCCAATGGCCATTTCTCTAAAAACATATCCCTGTGCCTTTTTTCCATCATATTTTGAAAATAGATTACTTCATAATCCTGATTATTCTGTAAAAATGCACGGAGCAAATATAATTCATTCCAAATCATACCGCTATAAATCCACTCCTTCGGATATTCAAACGGGTAGAAGATATCATGCAGATGAATATAGACTCCTTTATTTAACTTTGGTAGAATTTCAAAAAACAAATAGTTAACATCGGAACCAATTTTCGACACATGGGTGGAATCAATAAAGAGAATATCTCCAGCCTCCAATCGTTCAAAGGTTGAAACGGGGACTTCCTGTAATCCTGAAGATATTAACTCAATATCATCATTTTTCTTTAATAATGATTGTAATAAAGCCGGATAGGGTTCGATAAATTTTAGCGAAATCGAATTGTCCAGATAATATTCATTCGTATCCAAAGTAATTGCCGAGGTATAACCCGAACCAACTTCAATCATATTCTTAGGTTTTAGCAGCCGTAGCATACAATGTAAACCTACAGCATCTCCAGGACTAAGACTTGGATTACCATAACGATAACGCAGGTCTGTAACACCTGCCGGAACTGAGATATTCTCCCAATCCGGTATCGTATTGTATAATTCCTGCATCTGAAGTAGATAATCCTTCTGTACTCCCTCATTCAGGTAAATATCTGTTACTGGTTTTTCATCAGAAAATAACTTGCTTTCTTGTTGTTTAATTTCCTCTATGTTTGGATAAAGAGAGTAAAAATGTCCAAATGGATAAAAATTACTTTTCCCATCAAGGTACAACGTGTTTTCCCAGAATGTTAGTGTATCGACTAATGCAGGTGGGATAACATAAGGAAACCCCTTCCTTTTTAAATCCTCCACAATGTCCTCACCATTTTGAGGCGAAACCATGATACCATAGCAAGCTTTATCTTGCTTTAAATCATGTATACCAACGCAAGGAATTCCATCAATTATCTTTCCTTGCTTTGATGTACTGTTATCGCAATAAAAATCTATTAAAATATTTAGTTTTTTCATAAATTGCAACAAACGTTGCCCTCGTTCACCTGCTCCAAAGATTACCCATGTCTTAGGAATATTGGTTAGGCTTCTCACATCCGCATAAAAATAAAGATAGCTTCTTAAATCCATTTATTCACCCTTTTCGTAATATTGGCATACCTCAAATAATGTTTGATTGAATTTATCAATTATTTCAATTACTTCTTTTGATGAATAGTCAAGTTTTTCATATTTCTTAGCTTCCATCAACCATTTAATCGGTGGCACCTCTTCCATTAATCGATCCACTTCATTTTTTGTCACCACATAAAGAAATCCTTTTTCCTTCAGTTGGGTAACTAACGCTTCTGGATTATTTTTAATAGCAACAATAATCAGGGTATTCTCTTTTTCTAACTCTGTCGGAGGAATGCAATATCTCCCCTCCATTACATATCCCCACTTTTGGGGATTATTATCGGAAAAACAATCCGGTCTTATTAGCCTGCAGCTTAGATCTTGATATAGATTCAAGCCATAATCTCCGGCACAGAATATACATAATTTTTTAGCTCTTCCATCACTATATCCTATCAAATTTTCCTTCAACTGCAGGATCTTTGCTGAAGCTTCCTCCGGTATTTCTTCCTTCATAAATTGTTGATAAGCAAAGTCAAAAGCTTTCATGATACCTACCCTTTCATAGAAATTCATCATATGATAAAAGAACATATATCGACTGGTATAAAGGTCACACATTTCTCCCGTATCCAGCTCATTCAAGAAATTAATATGAAGCATCGCTTGTTCTTTCCCATGAGTAGTGATAGTTCTGCTGCCTTGCTCCTTATGAATTCTACCTGTTACTAAGGGCTCTTCCAGATATATCGTTGTTTGCTGACGAAACATGCGGAACCATAAATCATAATCCTGAGTTGAGATTAAAGTTTCATCAAAAAGTCCTATGCGCTTAAAATGGCTTTTGTGAATTAATAACGTACATCCATGAATTATTCCATGGAGTAAGGGATATACACCATTCGTAAGTCGTTTTTCGGAATGTTCCTCAGACAGGCAAACCCTACTTCTTTGTCCATTTTCCACATACAACAATTCATAATCACTGAATACAATTCTATCTTTGATACCACTTTTCTGAATGGCATTCCATTCATTTTTTAATTTATCCGAATGATACATATCATCATGGGACAACCAGGAGAAGTATTCACCTTTCATCTCACAAATTCCCATATTCAATGCTGTTGCCACTCCACCATTTTGTTTTTTATAATATCTAATCTTATCGCCGAATGATTTCGCAATTGCTTCCGTTGCCCCATTATCATCCGAACCATCATTAACAACAATGATCTCGAAGTTCTCATAGGTTTGTGCTAGAGCACTGTGAATTGCCTCCATAAGATAGTTACTGCCATTATAAACAGGAATAATAATTGAGATTAGTGGTTTTGTCATTACAAATTCTCCTTTAGGTGAAACTTTATCTTTTATCCCACACTTTCCGGTTGATGATCTCTGTATAACTTTGAATTATTTTAATAACTGTGGAAGAAACATGATTTCCTGTATAATCCGGCACGTCAGTACCAAAATCGTTACTGTCAGCCATCTTAACTGCCATTTCTACAGATTGAAGTAACTGCTCCGTAGTTATCCCTCCAATGATAAAGCACCCTTTATCCAGAGCTTCCGGTCTTTCGGTAGAGGTACGGATACATACACCCGGAAAATGGTTTAATGCACTTTCTTCGGGCATAGTTCCGCTATCTGAAACAACACAATAAGCATTTCTCTGCAGATTGTTATAGTCAGTAAAAGAGAAGGGCGGCATCTGTTTTACGAGAGGATGGAAAACAAATTCTCTTTCTTGTAAGAATTTCGCACTTCTGGGATGCACCGAGTAGATAACAGGTATATGATATTTTTCTGCCAAAGAGTTAACTGCATTCATAAGGCTAAAGAAATGTTCTTCTATGTCTATATTCTCTTCCCTGTGCGCGGACAACAAAATATACCCTTTCTTATATAACCCAAGCTCTTCCAGTATGCTACTATGTTCAATTTTATCCCTATGAGCCTTTAATACTTCCTCGAGGGGTGACCCGGTAACATAAATATGCTCTTTACGTATTCCCTCTGCCAGAAGATATCTTCTTGCATGCTCCGTATAAGGAAGGTTAACATCCGATATATGATCCACTATTCTTCGGTTTGTCTCTTCAGGAAGATTTTCATCGAAGCAACGATTACCGGCTTCCATATGAAAAATCGGGATCTTTAATCTTTTTGCTGCAATTGATGATAACGCTGAATTGGTATCCCCTAATATCAGAAGTGCGTCCGGTTTTACTTCAAGCATTAGTTCGTAGGATTTCGCAATTATATTACCTATCGTTTCTCCAAGATGTTCACCCACAACATTCAGATAATAATCCGGCTTTCTAAGCTCCAAATCATTATAAAAAATATCGTTAAGACGGTCATCGTAATTCTGGCCGGTATGAACAAAAACATGATCAAAATACAGATCTGCTTTTTTTATGATTTCTGATAGCCTGATTAATTCAGGTCTTGTTCCAACAATGGTCAATACTTTTAATTTTTTCACTCTCATCATCCTTTATCATAGTGTGGATACAGCTGCTTATGAGATTCTATCCAGTCTCCGGTTTCCTTTATCATATCTTCATAATCAGATATTTCAAAGCTAAAATCACTTCTGGTATTAATTAAAGATTTATCAGTAACATACGTATCATCTTTGATAATATTCATCCGGTCTTTCTTGATATATCGGCTAAATAATCTTAAAAGGTCATATTTATTAATAGTTTTATTATTCACCAAGTGATATAATCCAGAAATATCCTGTTCAATTGCTGCTTCCATAGCACTTGCAAGCGTAATTGTTGAAACACCGGACCAGATGGCATTCGCATAGCCTTTGACAGTACCTTCCTGCTTAAAATACCAATTCAATAATCCGGTACCCTCCTCTTTACTATCTGGACCAATAATGGATGTCCGAATTGTTAAATTCTTATTGTCCTTTATCTCCCCCAGAGCTTTACTTCTTCCATAAAAAGAATCTGTATCACAAAGGCTTTCTTCGCTATAGCTTCCTTTCGTTCCAGAAAATACACAGTCAGTACTTAAGTGAATTAATTTTGTATTCTTGTGTCTCAAACAATCAGCTATAAAATGGGGCAGATAACTATTTAAGTATATTCCATCCTTTAAGTTAGCATCAACATCCTTATTTAAAACACCGATACAATTTATTACTGCATCATAGTTGCCGTCAGTAACTGCTTCTTTTATCCTATCCGGATCCAGGGCATTGCCTATAATAGTCTCACAAAATCCAATCGGCTTTTTTGCAAAACCAATAACGTTATGGCCTCTTTCTTGGAAATATACTGCAGCCAGATGTCCTGCCATACCTCCGGCACCTAAGATTAATACATCCAATTTTTTAATTCCTCCTGAATATAATCAAGTTTCAGTAATTTCTCTTTTACCTGCTCCAGATTTAGCCTTGTTGTATTAAATGAATTAAATTCCTGAACTTTACTGGTATCCTTAGTTCCAACCTCAAAATAATTTTCGTAATTCAAATCACGGTTATCTGCCGGAATTCGATAATAATTGCCTAAATCACTAGCATGGAGGTACTCTTCCTTAGTTAACAGTGTTTCATGAAGTTTTTCACCATGCCTAACTCCAATTTTCTGAATTCCATTCTTCCCGTGGAAAATTTCATATAAAGCCTTCGCAAGTACCTCAATAGTACATGCTGGTGCTTTTTGAACCATAATATCTCCAGGATTGCCATTTTCAAAACCAAATAGAACAAGCTCGACTGCTTCATCCAGATCCATAAGGAATCTTGTCATATTAGGGTCTGTAATTGTCAGAGTTTTCCCTTTTTTTATCTGATCTATAAATAGGGGAATTACAGAGCCTCGGGAGCACATTACATTACCATAGCGGGTTCCGCAGATTAACGTTTTTTCCGTTGTGCGGGATTTTGCAACAAATACCCTTTCCATCATTGCTTTACTGATGCCCATTGCATTCACAGGATACGCAGCCTTATCCGTAGATAAACAGACTACCTTCTTTACCCCTTCATCGATGGCTGCAGTTAAAACATTATCCGTACCGATAATATTCGTCTTAACCGCCTCCATAGGGAAAAACTCACAGGAGGGAACCTGTTTTAACGCAGCTGCATGGAAAATATAATCAACATCATGAATTGAATTTTTAACACTATATAGATCTCTTACGTCCCCGATGTAAAATTTTATCTTACCATCATTATATTCTTTACGCATATCATCCTGCTTTTTTTCATCTCTGGAAAATATTCGTATTTCCTTTATATCTGTCTGCAAAAATCTTTTTAATACTGCATTCCCAAAGGAACCCGTTCCCCCGGTAATCAATAACGTTTTATTCTTGAACAATTGCATCCCTCTTTCTTTTGATATAATTCTTACATGCGTCAAATATAACCTGTTCCATTTTATCTTTCAATAAACCCATTTCTTCTACCACTTCAACTTCCTCTTGCATACATTCCAAGGCACTTATCCATTTAAGTGGGATTGTTCGGGACAGCCTACATTCCAACTGTTGCATTGTCGTAATATATGGGAAGCCTTCCTCTATTAGCTGCCTCTTTATTCCATCCGGTATACGAGCTGCAATAATAACTAAAGTCTCTTCTTTCATCTTCTTCAGTTGTTCCGGGCAGATGCATAACTTTCCTTCTATAGTTTCTCCCCATTTCTGGGGGTTATTGTCTGAAAAGAATTCGATATAGATTAATCTGCTGTTTAATTCACTGTATAATCTCTTTCCATACTGGCCTGTACCAAAAATACAGATGCTTTTTGCTTTTTGATTAGTGAGATTTTGGATATGTTCTTCGAAATCCTGCAGATTCTCAAAAAGACCCGGCGGCAGTTTTGTGGAAAACAAGCCTTTCATAGCAATGTGATAGTAATGAGGTATATGATATCCCTTGAGTATCATAGCAACTCGGTGATACAGTATGGCAGGATGCCCAAAGATATTATTTATCTCACCTTCAGACAATTGTAGTATTGATTCTATTATAACCTTCCCCAGTTCTTCATTGAAACCAGGCATGGTGTTGGAACCGGATTCGTTGTGTATTCTGGATCTTAACAAAGACTTAGGGACAAAAACACTTTTACCATGTCGAAATAGGCGAAACCACATCTCGTTATCCTGTGCAGTAATAAGTTTCTCATTGAATAAACCAACCTTTTCAAATAAAACCTTTGGAACCAAAGGTGTACAGCTAAGCGTTAACCATTGTAGCACCGGAAAAACTGAGTTGGTCAACTGTTCCATGGAGTAATAACTTCCAAAAGAGGTACAACACTCGGTATAGGAATTCATATCCCATATATCATAATCACTATACACTATGGCATAAAGGTTACCTTGTTCTAATAACGCATCGATTTGGGTACTTATCTTATCCGGATAATAGATATCATCATGCGAGAGCCAGGAGAAATACTCACCTTTCATTTTCTTGATACCGAAATTTAACGCTGTTGCTACTCCGCCATTCTCTTTAATATAATACCGTATTCTATCCCCATAGGTTAATGCAATCTCTTCCGTTTTGCCCTCATCTCTGGATCCATCGTTGATTACGAGAACCTCATAATTATCGTATTCCTGTGCTAATGCACTCTCAATCGCTTCCCTTAGATAATTACTACCGTTATATACCGGAATTATAATCGATACCATAGGCTTGTCCATGTCATCGTCCCCATTAGCCTTCTTCATAAAGCTTTTCCAGCAGCTTAATCTGCCTTCTTAAAGAATAGCCTTCTTTTTGAATTAATTCTTCATTATTCTTTCTATCATAACCATTGCTTAATTTCATAATTTCTCCGACCCAGGCTTCTATAGAATCAGGGAGGAAGGTTATATCCGAAGTCAGTTTTGATTCCCTTGGAAGACAGTCACTAGCCAGGCATTTCAGCCCTGCTGTCTGAGCCTCTACTAGTACAAGACCTAATCCCTCAAATCTGGAAGGGAATAAAAACAGATCCATAGCCTGCATTAATTGCGCTACATCAGAGCGCCTACCCATAAAAAGAATTTTGTCCGATATCCCATAAGCTTCTGCCATCTTATGTATTTGTTCTTCTAGAGGTCCGTCACCAATAAGCATCAGACGGGCATTCGGAATCATCTCACTGATACACCGGAAGATCTCTATTAACATAGCGTGATTTTTTTGGTAAGAGAACTTTCCCACATGCCCCAATACAAAATTATCTCTCAACCCCAGCTGATCTCTGATACTATCTCTCACTTCACTGTTATATGCGAATTGCTCCGTATCTATTGCATCATTTAGAATCATGATCTGATTCCTGGGAATCTGTTCCCCATATAACCAATCTGCTGCCTGTTCCGAACAAGCACAGAAGTGTGTTGCATAATCTACCGGAAATACCCTCTTATAATCCTCATGCTCCTTAATCAATTCTTCTCTTATAGTATCATCCGCTATATCTACCAGAGTACTATGGGAATGTACAATGATCTTAGGACAGCTATATTCTTTCGCAAGTCTTTCTACATGGAAACCATTCCAGTACGACGTGTGTAGATGAATAGCATCATAGCCATCTTTCAATACTCTCTCCATCTCAATAATAAACTGCTCCTCATTTTCATAGCTGGAACAGCTCAAATAATGAATTTTACACCCCTGTTGTATTAGCTCCTCCGCAAAATCCAGTGTCTTACTAAGAGTCACGAAATCGAATTGAAATTTAGTTTTGTCGATTACTTTCCAATTCTCTAATATATACTGGGTTACTCCACGGCAAGTATTCGCTATGGTCATGTGTAATACTTTTATCTTCTTCATCCATGTCACCTATCTTATTTCTCTGTATCTACTGTAATAAATACCTTCCAGAAACGCTCCATTACTTCTATGCTGCCTGTAGTAATTCGGATCCAATCCTTTAATATCCCACTTCCATATGTTTTTATCAGTATATTGTTATCTTTTAATAAAGAAGCTACTTCTGTGGGCGAACGTCTGCTTTTGACAAGAACATAGTTACCATTCTGACAATAATAGTTATATTCTTCCTTTTCCAGTTCTTTCATCAGAAAATCTCTACCTGACTGCTCTATTTCCTGAAGTTCTTTTATGATATCCGGCCGCTTTAACAACTCTTCTGCAAATAGAATACCAATACTATTAATGTTATAAGTTGACTGCGCATTATTGATATAATGTATTAATTCCTTATTCCCGGCGATATAACCAATTCGCAAACCTGCCATGGAACCTAATTTGGAAAAGGTTCTGGTTACCAATACATTATCAAAGTCATTTATTAGATTGATAAACGATTTATCGTAAAAATAATGATAAGCCTCATCTATTATTACAATAGCTTCTTTCTTGGCTGCTGTTTGTATCAGCTTTATGATCTCACTGTCACAAAAGGTTGTTCCAATCGGACTGTTCGGATTGAGCAGCACTACCATACTTGTGTTATCATCTATTCTACTTATGATATCCTCTGCGGATACTTGAAAAGTATCATTATAAGGGACTGTTTCATGGATCAGACCATACATATTACAATAAACATGATACATCTCAAAGGTTGGGGTAACCGATAGTAGTTTACTGCCAATACGGCCAAATGCTTCAAAAGCAAGACGGATGGCCTCATCTGAGCCGTTTGTCAGTGAGATGCATTCCCTAGGTATCTCGTTATGCTTCGCCAGTAAAAACAGTAAAGATTCTTTCTCCGGATACATAGCGAGTAATTCCGGTGTTACCTTCTTCATTACCTCATTAAAAAAATCAGCAGGAAGTCCCTGTGGATTCTCGTTTGTATCCAGCCGAAGATACTGAATCCTTGACCCACTTGGTTTTATCCGGTGAATATTTTTAATTGTATCCTTTACATACATAGTTTTACCTCATCTGGCTAGTATTGTATAATATCGATCTGTTTCCCTATATTTTTCTTCCTTATTCAACTTTGGAAGAAAACCGTTTTTAATCACTTGAAACCCATCGTCCTGAAGATATGTGTAATATTCCTGATACTCCTGCGGTGTACGGTAAATCACATCATAACTTGTATTTAATGCTTCCGAATAAAATTCATCTAATGTTAATCGTTTTTCAAGAGCAACTGTCTCCGTAAGATAAATAATACAGCTGTCCTCTAATAGCGCACTCAGCTTCTTAAAGCTCAGCTTAAGCTCTTCATCATTGATATACATGCAAACCCCACCAATGATCAAGCGGTTGAATTTGGTCTTGTAAAATTCCGATCCCATTAATACTGTTTCTTGGAATGACATATTCATGAAATCATGATTCTTACCAGAATGATCGTTTCTTTTTGCAGCTGCAATTACCATCTCTTCAGAATAATCAACACCCAAATAATACTTAGCTTCTGGAATAATTGTCTCTGCCCATCGGCCGATACCACATCCTATATCCAAGACTTTACTTTCACTATCTATCTTTAAATCCGGCTGTATAAACTTCTTTTCAAATTGATTCCATTCCTCAGCATGCTTTGGTTCCTCATCATTTAATAGAACAGCGGTATAAGGACATTGCATACTTTCGCTTTTTTTAGCTCTCTGGTTATAAAACTCACGTATATTTTCCTGCCTGATCTGAACTTTAGCCTCATAGATTCTTTTATTGTTCATTCATCAAGCCTCCCGTTTAATATGATTCAAGATCCTTTCATAATCATCAAAATAATCTATTTCCGACCAGAACTCACCATTAATATCTACTGTATAAATATCACGCTCAGCTGTGAGCGAATAAAGGACATCTTCCCACCACATATGATGTTTCTGGTTTTTAATCAATTCCTCCATTCTTTTCATCAATAAAGGAAGAAAGGTTTTTGTAACTTTTGCTATACCGACATATTCACAGCTGCGTTCTGTTAGTGGTAATTCTTTTCCGTACTTTTTAATAACTCCGCTGTCTGTGGTTGAAAAGAAGTAATCTCCAGTAATCGTTCTACCTGTATCGATTGCCATCACCACATCTCTATTATCCGTAAGAATCCTTCTTAATATCTCCTCAGAAAAAAATACATCTGCATTTAAGATTAGAATATCTCCATCAAGGGAGTCTTTAGCAAACCAAAGGCTTGCGATACTGTTTGTTATATCAAAAAATGGGTTTTCATAATACTGTACCTTCAAACCCTTTAATGCTTTATGTATTAAATTGCTTTTATAACCCACGCATACAGTAATCTCAAAACCTGCCTTTATTAATAGTTCCGTTGTTATCCGGATCAAGGGCTTACCATCGATCGGCAATGTACATTTTGGTATATGCTCCACCATTCTAGATATCCTGGTTCCTCTTCCAGCCGCTAATAAAATTGCTTTCATCCTAGGTTTCTCCCTTCTTAATATGAAACTGATTTAGTCAATAAACCTCACTGAGGTTGCTAGTGCAGATCCGTTTCTCTTTTCCACCGGCGGTGGTGTCATGTAATCCTCGCCGAAAGAGTGTACTAAAAATCCATGGTGATCCTTTGGTGCTTTAAACTTCGAACCTTCAAATTCTATTTCCGTATGCTTTGTAAACCATTCCTTTTTAAAACCAACTTTATCTTTTTTGCCATACCATGAAATACAGCCTACCAGATCATTTTTCCTTTCATCACAAAGATGAGCTAATAAATGGATAATAGCAAAGGAAAGGTTCACCGGTATAATACTAAGTATTATATATCCTAACCTTGGGAACCAATTTTTTTCAGATCTAGACCCAATCCTTGCATAAGTGATTTTACGGCTTATTAAAGCCAAAAAATTATGAATAACCCGTAGCAGTTTATTCGTCGGTACACCGTCACAAGGGAAAATATCTATGAAGATGCCCGTTTTCATCTTCAGGTGTTCTTGTCCCAAACGTACAAATTCCGTACCGTTTCTTCTGATTTTAGCATATCCCCAATAGTATTTTTTATCAGTATTCTCATTTTGAAAAAAGTATAAATTTTGATCGATTTCTTTGTTGATTATCTTACACAGATGCTCATAATCACTTCGAAGCATCCTGATATCGATATCATCATCCCACGGGATAAAGCCTTTATATCGAACAGCACCTAATAGAGTACCCGCATCAAGAATATACTCAATGTTATGTTTTCTGCAAATCCGGTCAAATTCAACCAACATGTCTACCTGAAGCAATTGGAGCTTCCTTAATTGGTTTTCATTTAATTTCACACATTTCTGCTCGTTCGACATTTTCTCACTCCTTACTGTATCATATCATTTTGTCTCAAATTATGTCAATTAATGTGCTAGATGTCTTTTGAAATGTAAATGGATGAATTTTATAAATGATCCATAATGTACTGCCAAATCTTCTTACCACAGGTACCATCTAGATTATCAATAAACTCTGACAGGTTTTTTATAATATCATTCGAATACATATCATTACCCTTAATGACCGAATTGATAAACTGATCTATTAAGCAGAAGTCTGATGTGAACATATGATTCTCTTTATATAAATCCGGAACTTTATGAGCAAAATATTCAGGAAAGTCCTCTCCTAGATATTTACGCGGATATTCTAAATCAATGTATTCGAGCATTTCAGTATTAGTATTTAACTTAATTATATGTCTGGAAGCTGCATAAGGAAAAAGATAAATATCATCATTATATGTCTTATAACTTAAGTATCTTTCCGCTCCAATATCCTTCCCCGACATTTCACCGGTATTGATATCTAATTTAATTATCATACTGGCGTTGGAAGGAATGAGCCATATGGTCTGATTCAAATAAAGAATTTTATCAAATGGCACCGTATCTCTAATTACACAATCCTTGGGCAAATTTCGGTAGCAAATGCTTAACTTACTCTCAGGATCCCATTTAACAATATCTCTTCCGCCTATCGGAGCCAGCCATATATGATTACCGTCATATGCAGCACAGATAAATCCATCATTATTGCAATAAACATCATGAATCAATGTCTCATTATCATGAATTGAGACGATATGTTTGCTCTGCGTCATAGGACACCAGTGGGTATCTCCTATTTTTACTGCGCTTCCCCAGACTGTCATGCTCTGATCCTCAATGATACCGTCTAAAAGCTTATAGTCTACAACAATAATTTCAACCTCACAGGTATCCATATGAAATACTACGATATCATCACCGTAAAACTTCGGATACAGATAAATCTCATCATTCTCAACAATTACATTGGAATTCTTTATACCATTCAAATTTTTTCTTCTGCAGTCGCTATAAAATTTCTGGCTTTTTGAGATTATGTCATATGCAACAATTTTATCTGCAGCGCTAGGTATTAAAAACATTTTATTATTGTAGGGTATCATCTCTTTATATAATGCTTTCCCAAGTTTTAGTTCTCCCTGTATGGAATCAACATAGTCAATTATGCCGGTGGTTCTATTCATTTTAAAAAATGCATTAAACTCTTTCGTAAAAATCCAAAGATTACTCTCATCTATATTAGCATCTAAGCAAGTAATGTATTTCAGGGTAATATCATCTTTGTTATCCTTCAATAAGTAAATTGGTTTACCTGTTGCCTTATAAAGAGTTAACATAGAACTTCTGTCACCGAGATATGCATCACTGAGTACTATTGCTCGCTGGTTATCTGAGGTATCATCATATACTGAGTTATCCATCCGTTTGAAATCCCCAATTACGGACAAGTAATCTTCTAATATCTGCGGATGCATGGCTTTTATGGTTTCTATGCTTAAAGGATGCGGTCTCCATAGGATTGCGATATCCTTACGGCCTTCAAAACAAGCAAAAATCCGTTGCAACTTCTTAATAAAATCATAATCTTTTGATATATTAGTAATGTTACTAAGATGTGAGTTATACAGAAATACTTTTCTACCCTGCAAGGCTTCCTTCCAATTAAGCGGAATGTCTTGTTTAGTAATTTTCATATTAATAACTGCATCGATCTTTGGTGAACCTACTGCAACAATTTTATTCGGAGAATTCCATTTGATATATTGTTGTCTGACATTTTCGCTCTGAACAAACACTCGCCATGCATTTTTAACACCGGGCATTATACAAATCTGTTCATCAGTAAGATTGTCCGATACGTAATAAGGGATATATACCAGATGCTCAGTGTACTTGATTAGTTCTCTGCTGTAATAATCTTCCGATATTCTCGTAACATGGTTGAATTGATCATAAGGATTATGAATAATGATGATTTCAGGTTTTTTCTGCTTAATGTCGTATTGTCGATAATCAGTAATCTCTATATGACCAGGAAACTTGTCTCCTTCATATTTTTCAATCGGACCGCCATCTTTACTCAGGTTATAGTATGGTATTGGCATAACTTTTACATTGCAGCCCTCACATTTGACCGCTTCCTGATATACACTTTCCATGGTATCCCACATGGAGGCATTATAAGGTAAAAAAAGGATGTCAATACTTTCTTCCGGAATATTAACGTGAATGCTTTCCCTGATATCAAATAGAAGTTCATTCATTTCCAAAATTGACTTATCCCATACGCTTTCCCAGTTGTCTTCTTCACTAAATTGAAATAGCAGCTCACAGTATGCTTCTAAATACTTAATTGCTGGTATATCATACATACCATTTTTCTCAATCGTATTGCCAATCGCTATTGCACTTTCCTGGCATAGACACAACAATTCAAACGTAGCCTCTCGATCCATAACGGAAAACTGAGTCTGTGCTTCAACCAGAGTATCCAGAATATTAATCAGTTTTTGTTTCTGCCATTTTCTCATCAATAGATCCTCTCTCATTGGCTGATTAAGTTATCGTTAAAATCTAAGTATATATTTTACGTATTCTCTCTGCAGACTATTGTATTTATTCTTCAATTCAAAAGAAACCTGGTCACTGTTACGCGCGATTTCTCTTAATTCTTCTATTGTAGCTCTTTCATAAATCTGACCATTTCGGATTGCTACCAATACCTCTCCACAGTACTTAGCAACCAACGGATGTTTATTGTCATTAAATATTTGATACATCTGATCATAAAACTGATATAAGGTTCCACCGAATCTTGAACATTCTGTTAAAGTAAGCTGTTTTAAGCAATCATACACAAAGGAATCTTCGTCCGGATATATATTTTTAGTAATGCTGTCCTGTTCCTGATGATAACGTTTCGATGACAGATATTCTTCACAGAAGGATATCTTACTGTCTCTAAATATCCGAAACCACATATCGTTATCCTGTGTAATTTTTAATTCTTCATTAAATAATCCCACTCTTATGAAATGACTCTTATGTATTAAACATGCACAGCCATTAACACATCCGTTAATTACGGGGAATACACTCTGCTCCAGCATTTCCTTCGTGAACCGAGATAAAAAATTAATTCGCTCATATACAATTGAGTCCATACCTACCAAATCGTAATTACCGTACAAAATACACTCTGCATCGATATCCTGCAAATGTCTTACGTAGGTCTCCAATGTATTGCTTTTAAGGAGATCATCATGGGAAAGCCACGCAAAGTAGTCACCTAACATATTCCTGATTCCTAAGTTCAATGCAGTTGCAACACCGCCATTTTTCTTATGAATATATCTGACATTATCGCCGTAAGATAATACGATATTTTCAGTTTTCCCATCGTCACAAGAGCCGTCATTAACAACAATTACCTCATAATTCTTATATGTCTGGCTTAATGCACTGTCAATAGCTTCTTTTACATAATTTGAGCCATTATAAACTGGAATTACAATGGAAATCATAGGTTCGTACATAATTATCTCCTATCTGGGCACTTGTTTTCCTATCGGTTTTTTATATGGGTTGATCGGTATAAAACCCGCGCAATGCTTGCAAAAATCTACATATCCTTGCTCCGTATAACCCATGATAAACTCTACTAGCTTTTTATTATCTTCCGGCTTATGCTCTTTTAGGTCATACCAGTCATTCCTGCTATCATCCTGTATCCCTGCCTTTATAGCAAAGCTTGCATAATTACAACTATAGATACGTCCATCCCTTAACTCGCGGTAGGGTTCGCCACATCTGTTCCTGTAGGTTACTAGTTCGTTCTCGTTCATATGTGAGTTATCCGTAGTAAAGGGTGCCAGATCTATCCAATAACCATCTGTGCCCTTATTAACAACATAATCAATCTGATATTGATTAAATTTATCTTCCATCTCAGGTAATATAACTTTCGAGCGCTCTACATATTTAGAGTAATCATCTATATATACTTTAAAACCGTATTTCCGAATTATCTCACAGGTGCTGTCCTTCGGGACAATGGTACAATTCGTTGATATTGCGAAGGTATCTATCTGATCCCTAAAATGTGTGCCAATATACTCTAATATTTCATCTATCTGCGGAAACAGTAAGGGTTCTCCACCGGTGTAACTAAAGAAGTTAACATAATTAATTTTATTAAAAAACAAGTCAAGCGTATCTTTTATTTCGTTTAGGTCTCTATGCTTTTGATGCTTATTATATTGAGTAAAATTCAAGCAGCCATCACAATTTAAATTACATACGGTTGTAGTTAAAAAGCCTATACTGTCCATATATATTCTTTCGGCTACATACACCGAATAAATAGGTAATACTTTAGCCAAAAAATCTTCCATCATGTAAAAATCTTCATTCAGGATATAGCCGTTTAGTTCAAGCTTATTTTGAATCTCCATAGCAGAATTAGGGAATGCAGCGATTATCACCAACTCTTTTTCAGTTCTGCTGAAAAGCTCCATAGGAGATATCACTTTACAATTCAAATATCCGTTTTCCTGCTTCAACTTATTACCATCAATGAATTCAAGTTGAATTCCCAGTGCATTCAATATAGTATATAATTTCTGTCCATGATCACCAGCCCCATAGATATATAAAATCGGATGCTTTATTAATCTTTCTCCGATGATATTAAATTCATTGCCTATATTTGTCCACTTCATCAATTTACCTCTTTCAAATTATAATTAAATATCTAATTGACATCATTATTTTTCAGGTAATATATTACTTGATTCTGCTAAATTTATCCTGAAAGGATTTCATCATATTACTACTGAGAAGTCGTAGCTAATCTAGTATCAATATAATACTTCCTTTGTTTATATTTCGTCATTATATCACCTTTTCTTAAGCTTATTTAGAGTTTTCAACAAAAATTCTCAGAAACTAAAGGATATAAACCAAATCTTAGCCTGTAATGGCAATAAAATGAATGGTCGTTTCTGAATATCAAGGTATCATATTAGTAAAGGGGTATGATTCAGTCGAATCGTACCCCTTTATTTGACATAAGCTATCCTATATTATACTTCATCACACCTTAAATTCTATATCATAGAACTTTTTCTTCAGATCTATTTTATTCCCTAACAAATACTCCCTTATAATAGAAATCATCTTATCCGAGGTGTTTCCTTCTCCATAAGGATTAACCGTTCTCTTTGCTTTTTCTTTGAATTCTATGCTCATCGCCAGCTCAATTGCCAGAATTATCTCCCGATTAACCGGTTCACAGTTAATTACCGAAGTACTCTGTAGTCTTCCTTTTTGCCTGTCACCAATATTAATCGTCGGTACACCAAAGGAAGGAACTTCGATAATGCCACTAGAGGAATTACCAATCACCATATCCGCATATTTTACAGCACTAAGATAACGCCGCATTCCCAAGGAATCGAATAAATAGGCATTGTCATGTTCTGATACATACTGCTCAATCACCTTGTTAATCATCAAACCACCGGCATCCGCATTGGCCTTGGTAAAGAGGTAGAACAACTCATCCTTCTGCTCACAGGCAACAAGTAACTCTTCAACCTGCAACGTCGCCTTATCATGCTCTAGGGTAACCGGATGAAAGGTCACTATGGCATATGGTTTATCCAATTTAAGACCCAAACTATGTTCTAGCTCCGTCTTCGTTAGCAACTGTTCATTTCTTATATTTTCAATACCGATGGCGCCAACCTGGTATACCCGGTCCGGATCTTCCCCCAGCTGGATAACGCGTTTTCGGTACTCATCTGTACTGGTAAAGTGAAGATAGCTCATCTTAGTAATCGAATGTCGTATCGCTTCATCCACCGCGCCTTCCGTCGTTTCACCCCCGTACAAATGTGCAATCGGGATCCTTGCGTTCATGGCTGCGCAGCTTACTGCCATGGTCTCATATCGGTCACCTAATACAAGAAGCAGGTCCGGTCTCAGCTGATCAAAATACTCAGCAAATCCCGTCATTGCCTTACCCATGGCTTTCGATACAGCTACAGGTGAATCTATATCCTCTAGGATATCTATCTTCACATCAATCGAAAATCCATCCTTTTCAATTTCCCGATAAGTTAATCCAAAGGCTTCGGATAAATGCATACCTGTAACAGCAATCCTAATATCAAAGTTCGGCATTTGCGTTAATTTTGCAAGGATTGGTTTCAGAAGACCATATTCAGCTCTTGTAGCAGTCAATACACAGATTTTCTTATTCATATCCCCATCCCGATTCTGATCTATATTTTTATCACGATGAATTTCAGGTTTATTCGATACTTTTCTCTCTTCGAAACTAGACCTGATAATCCTTATTAGTCATCTTAATCTTCTCATCCTTTGTGAAATCTCTCTCGGCTTTTTTTCCTAGTACCTGAAACCACTCCATCGGGGAAATTCCATCCCCAGGTCTTTTGGTTGCAAGATTTTCTGCTGTAAACACTTCGCCCTTCTTCACATCCGTCCGAGCTACAATGCTTTTTCTTGCAATTAATTTATTTGTAATCTCGGATGCAGAAGGTTTCTTTTCTTCCAATCCGAGTGCAATTTCTACGTTACGAATAGCTTCAATCATACCGGCTAGTTCCTCTGGCTCCAGACTGGCTTTATGGTCCGGTCCTTCCATCTTCCGATCAAGGGTAAAATGCTTCTCAATAATTACTGCTCCAAGTGCTACCGCCGCCATAGGCACCTCAATTCCCGCTGTATGATCAGAATAACCCACTTGTACCCCAAACTGCTTTTTTAAGGTATTCATCGCAAGCAGATTGACATCACAGATAGGAGTTGGGTACTGCGTATTACAATGCAACAGAATAATATTATTCCTCTGATAATCCTTAAATACCTCCATTGCATCACTGATTTCCTGCATGGTACACATGCCGGTAGACATGATAATTGGAGTCTTTGTTGCTGCAATCTTTAGTAAGTACGGTAAATTTGTTATCTCCCCCGAAGGTATCTTCCAGAATGGCATCCGGAAGGCTTTCAGAAATTCTATACTTTCCTCGTCAAAGGGTGTTGACAGAAAATCGATTCCAACTTCTTTCGCATACTCATTTAACCTTGCGAATTCCTCAAAGGATAATTCAAGCCTTTTCAACATCTCCATCTGTGTCTCAGCCGACCCTGTGGTCTGCTTCTGATAATCCGCTTTCGGTGCATGATAAGAAACAAGGTTTTCCGCTTTAAAAGTCTGAAACTTTACCGCATCTGCCCCTGCTCTTTTGGCTTCCACTATCATTTTCTTAGCTAATTCAACATCACCGTTATGATTCACTCCTGCTTCTGCTATCACATATGTTTTACTCATATCTGACCTTCGTTTCTGAGTCTTTCTCTCATTTTCTCCAGTTCTTCCAACTGACCCATATCCATCCAGGAATGCTCGTTAATCTCATAGCTTCCGACTTTTTCTCCGGCATTGATACAGGTATGGATGACATCTGTAATATGAATAAACGTATTCTCTGGTATATAAGTTAAGAACTTAGGATCAATCACATAAAGTCCCGTATTAACAAGATAAGAAAAGCTCGGTTTCTCTTCCAAAGCTTTCACCTGTCCTTGCTCGTCAGCTGTAATTGTTCCGTAAGGTACAACCACTTTCTTAAGTGCCGAAACCATTGTAATTATATTATTCTCGCTCTTATGGTACTTCATGATATCATTATAATCATCTTCAATAATAATATCGCAGTTTGTTAAGAAGAAGGGTTCCTGATACTTACCCTCCAGTAATTTCAACCCACCTCCGGTACCTAAGAACTCTGTTTCATCAATAAAAGTAATATCTCTCTTCTTTTCATGATCATAGAAGTATGATTTAATTAAATTCTTTTTATAATTTACAATCATATCAAAATGAGTACATCCATATAGCTCAAAATGTCCCATGATAATTTCGGTGATTGTTTCTTCACCAACGGGTATTAACGGCTTGGGAAGTATCTGGGTATAAGGATACAGTCTGCTTCCTATCCCACCCGCCATAATGACAACCGGCACATTCATATCCGTGTTTCGTATAGCGCTGCTGTTATCATATAAGAAACGGATTGACAGAAGCTTGTTATTCTTGCCTAAAACCGGAAGAGCTGTAATCGAATGCTTCCTCATAAATGCCTTATCATCAGCTGCATCATCCCTCGTGATAAACACAGGCTTATAATTACTGATCTCACTGATCTTACTACCCAAGTCCCCATTCTTTAAAATGAAACGTCGGATATCTCCGTCGGTTACAACTGCCAGAAGTTTTCTACTATCTCCACAGATCGTAGCGATACCTTTGGCATTGTTATTGATTACTTTCATAACTTCCAGAACTGTGTTGTCTTCCGATACAATAAAATCCTTTAGGTTCACTCGGATCCCTCCTTCCGCACTATAATTTCACGATTCTTTGCAGTTCAGCCATTGTTATAGTTGTATGAAATTCTGAATAATATCAAGTCCTATTTTACCGCTTTTTTCAGGATGGAACTGACAACCCATAATATTGTCTTTGCCTACAATAGCACAGACATCTCTTCCGCCATATTGGGTGTCTGCAATGATATTTTCCTTGTTACTTGGCTTGGCTTCATAGGAATGGACAAAATATACTTCCTCATTTATACCAATATCGTTCATCAATTCACATTCAAAATCAGATTTTTTATTTCCCGGCACCAGTACATTCCAACCGATATGCGGAACATTCTGCTTTTCCTCGTCCATATTCAATCCGGGGATTTTCACAACGCTACCCGGAATCAGCCCTAATCCGCTGTGTAGCCCATTTTCTTCGCTTTCCTCAAAAAGCATCTGCATTCCCAGACAGATGCCGAGAATCGGAGTTCCCAACTTCGCCTTTGTTTTAATGACGCTGTCTAGACCTAATTCAATTAATCCATTCATACCATCCTTGAACGCACCAACTCCGGGAAGAACTATTTTGTCGGCACTCAGGATATCTTCCGGATCTCCTGTTACCATGACTTCTATTCCACAATGTTCAAATGCTCTCTGCACGCTCAACAGATTGCTTAAACCATAATTAATGATTGCTACTTTCATAAGCGCACCTCCTGTCCGCTTTCTACCAGGTCCTTCTTAAGAGTTATTACATCAGTCTTCTTATAATGAAGGAGACTGGCAACAGCAACTGCTGATGCCCCTTGTTTTGCAGCTTGCAGCACATCCTTGTAGCTTCCGACACCACCACTGGCGATTACCGGTACGGACACTTCCTTGCACACAGCACGGATCAACTCCTCATCCACACCTCTTTGCATTCCTTCTTTATCAACAGAGGTGAGAAGGATTTCTCCTGCGCCTAACTCAACACCCTTTTTAATCCATTCTATCACATCATAATTAGAGTGCTCTCTTCCGTTATCGTAATAAGCCTCCCATTTATGATCAGCAACCTTCTTCGCTTCCACGGATAGAACCATACACTGGGAACCGAAAGTTTCTGCTATTTCTGTGATAATCTCCGGTCTTTTAATCGCAGCAGTGTTAATAGCAACCTTATCTGCTCCCGTTTTCAAGATATTCCGGACATCCTCAATGCTTCGGAGACCACCACCAACGGTGATGGGAATAAAGACATCATCCGTAGTATGGAAAATGATATCACTTAAGCTGTTTCTATTATAGAGGCTGGCTACAATGTCCATATAGAGGATTTCATCAATGCCCTGCTCATAGTACATCTTCGCGTATTCATTGGGATTGCCAATCTTTCGAAGGCCTTCCAGTTGAATGCCTTTCACGATATAGTTATCCTTTATGTCCAACCGTGCAATAACTCTGATTTTTCCCATGTTAATTCCCATCTGCACAATACATCATGCACTTTTTCCGGATTAATTTTAATTATTCTGGTGATTTACCATCACTTATGAAACCTATTCCATGTTCTCAAATACCGTATGTCGTAATTTCCAGATACCATTCTCATACTTCCACAGATGTGGGGAACGGAACCTGTCCGCCAGATGTTCAAAATATTCACGATCCATTGTCGGCTGTTCAAAGAATTTAGAAATCTTCGGAAAATGTTTTTCATCAATGGATAAATACTCATAAATATCTTTCTCAAATCTCGTCGGGTATTCACCATCATACTTCTTAACTAAGGCAACGCCTTCTTCTCTGTTGATCTCATGATTTCGGATTTCCTGAGCTGCATCATAGGTAGCACGCCCGATACCGAATTTGATATAGGTGGTATAATAGTGCATATCGTCAATTTTATCATCAATTGAATTGTACTTAGAATAAGTGCCGGGTGTACGTTCCGGTGACGGTTTAAAGCCGCCATGCTCTACAGAATAATAATACGCCTCCTGTGGATGCCATTTGACATAATAACCTAAGTAGTGAACCTGAATATTCTTCTGATGGATGGCTTCCGTATCTGCCGGCATGTAGATTTCCAGATCGGACATGGGGATTTCAAAATCCTCTACCAACTCTTTTACTGATACACCACCTAAATTCACTTTGCTCTTATCTTCAACGGAAAAATATCTGTTATCGCGCAAGGATGTGGTAGTATCCTGGATTGGATTACCATACTCTGCTTCATTTTCACCATAGAAAACTAGTGGGATATTAAATAACAGTGCCATCTTAGGTGCGAGCTGCTTCTGACCTAAGATAAATGGTTGGAACGGATGGTACAGATTCTCAACCGCCAATCTGGTTAGAAGTCTGTGGGTTTGTCCATTAGGCGTACAAAGATAATTATCAAAGCCCGCATGAATCCATGACTGGAAGTTCTCAAAACCCCAAGGTGTGTACATATGTGGAGCCCAGGTTACCGTAAGGGGGTGCATCCCAAATTTGTATTTCAAGATATGAGCAGCATAAAAGCTGTCTTTTCCGCCACTACCCGGAACCAGACAGTCATAACTTCCATCGTCTTTTCGATATCTGTTGCATAAATCCCATAACTCTTTCTCTCGAAGCTCCCAATCAATCTCCTGATGCTTCTTTTCATTCACCTTGCAAGCATCACATACCTGGTCCTCGTTAAAATGTATGGTTTCCTTCTTTGTTCCTTTTTTATGTTCAAATTCCTGACATGAATTCGGTCTTTGATTCGATATAATACATTTATTACAGAATTTAACCTCTCGGGGTAACCCGTATTTTATTTCTGCTTCTTCTTCGCTTACCGTGAATTTCGAAAAATCAATTTCCTCATAACGTTTATACTTAATCATAACTACCTCCTACATTTCACTAATATAATATAAATGAAGAAAGCCACTATCTACTAGGGACTTTCTCATTATAAAATTCTATATAGTATATCGACATATTTCATGATTTCATAACAGCATCAATCGATTATTTCTATTAGGATATGCAGAAAATTCAAATTATAATGTATCAATTTCCGTTTCCAGTCCGACCATCTTTAATACGGTTTGCGCATTCTTCGCCCAGGTGTGAGATTGTTTCGCAATCTCCTGTCCCTTCATGGCAATCTGTTTCGCTTTCTCCGGTGTCTTCAGCAAAGTCTTAATCTTTTCTGCGAACAAGGATAGCTCAGAATCTGTATATAGCACCACATTCTCTCCATCACAGAACTCCTCGTGCATGATAGGAAAATCATGTGTCAAACATACCGCACCACAGATCATGCTAGTGAATATTCTCTCATGCATACCCTTCTGCAGTGTTGGTACATGGTTAAGGACCAGCTTCGAATCTGCCATGAGTTCTAAAACGTCTAGGAAATCAACTCCCTTTGAGCTGAGTATAGTAATCTGAGCTGCTAAATCAGCGTCTATATCATCCCATCCGCTTCCGCTAACTGTAATACTAATTCCGTTTTCTACTAAGCCTCGGATGCATCTGTCTCTGGAAGACTCATGAATAAATTCATCAACAACACTCATTAGGTTCATTAATTCCGTAAACTCTTCGGAACTATAGTCAAATTTAATCTGATTCAAATAAGTATACAATGCGTCCTGCAACGCTAGCAGAGGATTTTCTATCATTCTGCTGATTAAGCAGTTTGCCATATTACGATAAACTTCCGGAAGCTCCTCTATCTTATTCTGTACATTTGACGGTCTTCTGTAGGAACCCGGAAAATAAAGCTCTATCCTCCTCTGCTCATATGGAACAACCCTCTTCGGTATAAAACCACCATGAGGTAGGAAGACTGCATTTTTTACACTCGGATAGTATTTATTGATATAATCCACATGACTCCGATCAACGCAACCTACATACATATTATCTCCATGAATCGTAGTAGCTCTTGCACTAAGATAAATCGGATGATCAACAATATGTCCGAATACCGGTGTGTCTTTGCATAGATTGAATATGGAAGTCCTTCCATCCTCTAAGCAAAATTCGAACATTAATGCCTGAAAAGAAAAGATGAGCTTAAATTTCTCCTGTATTATACTTAAAAACCTGTCTGCGTCTTCTTCTATGGTTATGTCAATTATTGTTACTTGGTATCCTTGCTCTTGAAATGCTTCAATCATTTCATCCGCAGCTGTTCGCAACACGTTATAGAGTGATCGACCCTTTAATACCAGAATATTACCTTTCACCTTGTACTCCTCCTAAGGAACGTTTAAATTATATCAGACAATCCCTTCACCCTGCACGGGTTGCCATATGCGGTAACCTTAGCATCGATGTCTTTAACAATAATGCTCCCGCAGCCAATGATGGTATCTGTTCCAATATGAATTCCTTGTCTGATCACGCTTCCTGCCCCGATATGGGTATCATTTTCAATCAATACATTACCACAAACCACACATCCAGGTGCAATATGAACGTAATCGCCAATCCTGCATTCATGTTCAATGGTACTGGAAGTATTAATGATAGCCAGGTTACCCACATTAGAACAAGCATTAATCACAACGTTCTTTCCTATGAATATTCCTTCCCCTAGGGTTGTCCAGCCACTGAGGATGCTTGTTTTATCAATAATATTGGGAATGTGAAAGCCTAATTCTTTTACCTTACGATACAAGTTACGTCGGATATGGGTATTTCCCACACTTCCAACCGTAATGAAGGCATCCGAATAGCCTTCTGCTTGTAACCTCAGAAGGTCTTCATCACCACCTATGATTGGTATTCCCATGATACTGGTAATACCATGCTCTAATTTCTCTCTATCAATAATTCCGATTGTCTGATATTCGCCTGAAGTCAACAGACTATCCAACACAGATATGCAGTGTCCTCCGGCTCCAAGTAACAGGATTCTTCTATCCTTCCCCATGATACCACAAGCCTTTCCTTATTCTAAATTGAAAGATTATTTATTCACATGAAACTTCAAGATCGCAGCTGCTACGGTATCTACATCAGAAGCTGAAAGATTCGTACTGCAAGGTATGTTTAGGATATCATCATAATAATGAATTGCCTTTTCTATCTTATATGCCTGAGCTGCTTCATAGGGTATCAATGTATGAATCAGCTTCCATATGGGTCTAGTCTGAATGTTATCATTGTTTAGGTATTGAAGTAGAGCATCTCTTGACTTGGTCAGATAAGAATATAACCAATAATTTGGTCTGATGTCCTTTCGAAATGGAAGTAATTCAATTCCTTTGCCCTGATATAAGGAATAATTTTCTTTTTTTGTTTGAATAAAATCCTCCAGCTGTTCTAACTGAGCCAGACCGATAGCTGCTTGAATGTTAGTCATTCGGTAATTATAACCGATCTCATTATGGATGAAATAAACGTTGTCGTCCTTCGCTTGGGTAGATAAATACCTGCATCTTTCTAATAACTTTTTATCAGTAGAAACAATCATACCTCCGCCACCGGTGGTTATGATTTTATTCCCATTAAAGGAGTATACTCCGATATCTCCGATGGTTCCTGCAAACTTCCCTTGATACATTCCATCTGTATAATAAGTACCCAAGGCTTCTGTAGCATCTTCAATTAACTTTAAGTGATATTTTTTTGCTATCCTCGCAATTTTCATCATATCCGCCATGTTACCAAAGATATGCACCACAACAATTGCCGACACTTTTTTACCTGTTTTTTTATTCATTAATGCATTATTGTTAAAAGTACATTCTTCTTCACAGAAAGCTTCCAACTTGTCCGGATCCATCGTTAGACTATCATCACAATCCATGAAAATTGGTTCTGCGCCGATATATTTTACTGGGTTTACTGCGGCAATAAAGGTAAGTGTCGGAACAATTACTTCTTCTCCCTGTTTTACACCACTCACCAAGAGCGCAAGATGTAGACCAGCGGTCCCGCTTTGGCATGCTACTGCATCTTCCATACCCACGTACCCTGCTAATTGCTGTTCAAATTTGGTGATATAGGAACCAGCCGTAGACACCCATTCGGTTTCTATGGCTTTCGTTACATATTCCAATTCTCTTCCTTTCAGATTTGGAACCGATAACGGAATAAACTGTCCCATGCAATTACCCCCTATCTATTATAAATATCAGTTTTATACGCACTCAAATTATTCTTAATCCACTCTATTGTTTCACTTAAGCCCTGATCAAAGGAATAGTTCGGTCTCCAGTCGGTCAGTGCTTTAATCTTCTCATTGGAACCGAGCAAGCGGTTTACTTCACTCTTCTCCGGTCTAAGCCGTTCTTCCTCACAGATAATCTCCGCGCTGGGATTGATCTGGTTAATAATCATATTGGCCAATTCACCAACGGATATCTCCTGCTGGGTAGCAATATTAATCTCTTCACCAATGGTCTTATCGGACTTGGAGATTTCAATAAATCCGTTGGCTGTATCCTTCACGTAATTAAAATCTCTGGTAGGTGTTAAGGAACCTAGCTTGATCTGCTCCATACCGGACAATAATTGTGTGATAATTGTCGGAATCACTGCTCTGGCTGATTGACGTGGGCCATACGTATTGAAGGGTCTTACGATGGAAATCGGCATACCGAAGCTACGGTAAAAGCTTTCAGCCAATCGGTCTGCTCCTATTTTTGTTGCGGAATAAGGTGATTGCCCCTGAAATGGATGTTTTTCATCAATTGGTACATATTGTGCAGTTCCATATACTTCTGATGTCGATGTAACAAGTACCCTGCTTGTATCCAGTTTCTTCGCGGCCTGCAATACATTTAAGGTTCCCTTGATATTGGTATCAACATAGGAATCCGGAGAATAATAACTGAAGGGTATGGCAATCAGAGCTGCCAGGTGGAACACCTGATCAACTCCCTGCATCGCTTCGTATACACCATTGGGATCATATCACGGATATCCCCTGAAAATATCTCAATTTCTTTTATTTTCTCTTTTGGAAAGGTGTCAATCCATCCCCAAGTATTAAAGGAATTATAATAGGTAAAAGCCTTTACATCATATCCCTTATCCAGAAGACTTTCTGTTAAATGGCTTCCAATAAAACCATCTGCCCCTGTTACTAATACTTTCATATGAAATCCTCCTTGTTATTAAAGATTACTAAACGCTTATCGTAATCCTTCAATTCCTCTATATACCTCTCTCATATCTTCATGCTTGGAATAAAAATATTCTGCTAATACCTGCATCAGCTCCATATCCTCTTCGCAATCGATATCCAGTACAGCTGTGTCTTTCATAATCCAGGCAAGTGCTTTACCGTCAAATACCTTTTTCGTATTCTCTGCCAAAATGAACGCCCTTTGATAGGCATAGATGGAAGCATTCATATCATAGCACTTCGGAGCTTGCTGCCTGGAGATATATCCTTTATTAATCAGCGGCAGATAATAACCATCTTCCCCTGCCGCAACCATGTTAAAGAACGGGAGCCGTCTTGCATTAGTCGCTGAAAACGCCACCTCTGCTTCCGGATCCGAAAGTAACGTATCGATGACGCCTTTGATATCAGCCACGAGTCTTAAGGGAGAAGTTAAATCCAGGTCAATAATAGAATCATACCCTACCTTCTCAGCTTTCTCCATCTCAGCTACACTGTCCTTAATGACATCCGTCTTAGATACAAAATCCCCGGCCAGTTCTTCTTTTCTATGAATATGTCGAAATGAGATATTGGTCTTAGCTGCCTGTTCTATTAACTCCATACTATCCGTATTGATAGCCAAGTCGATTCTCTCAAATTGTTCACCATACCTTAATATAAACAGCCGGTATGCAGATAACGTATAATAAATGATTGGATAATCTAAAAACATCTTAACATTTTTATTCTTTACGCCCTTACTTCCGGCTCTAGCACAAATCGTAAACAGCAGCTTCACAATAATCCCCCTTTATCCGATCGTTACATCTACACCCGTTGCAATTCCAAGAATTTTATATGCATGTCCGATATCATTTTCATTATATCTGTTATAAAGCACCATATCAAGAAAACTATTCATCTCCTTGAGATACATGTCCTCTTTTTCCAACTGTAGTGTCTCTTGCACGGCCCCATGACGACTTAGGGTCCCGGTAAGCAGATCCGCATGAATGACATAGTCCTTACAATATAGTTCAATCTGCCTAGTTGCTTTCCGTCCGAAATAGTCCAGGTGCAGTTCTACTACTTTATCCGGATATCTGGCGATATAGACAGAAAGATCATTACTGTTAATCTCTAGCTCAGAATATTTCCCGCTGATATTAAAAACCTGTAGTGGCATTCCAAACAAATAGGTGATATAGTCCCACTCATGGATTAAATCCAGTGATACTCCGCCACCCATTTCCTTTTTGGCGCTGTAGATATTCCTATAATCAACTCCCTGTCTCCAGTCAGGCAGATAAGAAGAAGAGATGGAACGGACAGCATACACCTTCTCCTCTTTCAGAAGCTTCTTCAGCTGCTGAATGACTGGGGTATATCTTAATGGACATGCCACGTAAGTCACTCCTTGTGCCCTAGGCAACTCGACAACAGGATAAGAATAAGCTTCAAAAACCGGCTTTTCTACGAACAGATGCTTTGTCTTGTTCACAACATTCCTGATTGTTTCGTAATGCAGGTAAGTCGGATTAGTTATAAATATTATGTCATAATCATCTTCCAGATCATCATAGCTATAATATTCATTACAGATCAATGAATTCTGGTCGTCCCTATTGGTGCTTTTACTACTTCTTAAAGCATCAATACGATACTCGATCTTACGTTCTTTAAGAAGCTGGGCCAGATTGCAAATGTGCCGTTTACCAATGGACCCCATCCCAATAAAGCATATCTTCATGCCTGAATCCCCTCAATTCTATCAATGATATCCAGAGTATATAAATCATCCGCAAAATCATATTCAGCGGTCACCTTGCCTTCTAATACCTTGAAAAATGTCTTCATTTCATCTAGATATTGATTCTCTATAATTGTACTGCTGTAGCCTTCCATCTTATCAATCTCATCGTATAAAGACACCGAAACCAATTGGGACGTCTCAAGATTCTTCTCCACAAGTGAATCCGGTCGTCCTTTCCATTCCAGATAGAGTTCTTCACCAAATACTTCAAGTTTTCTGACCGCTTCCCTACATACCACGTCAACAATCAGATTACCCATGGTACCATTCTCATGAACGAATTGAATGCTATAGTAGTCATCAAATCCGATATTTAATGAGGTCACTTTATTCGTAAGAACGTTCATATCCTTGATTTGTCCAAATGCTTTAAGAAGCCACGGAAGCTCAATTGCCAGTATCTCTCTGCACCCATTGGTTTCTTTCTCAGAGAAAAACGAATTGTGAATACTCTCCCATGGATGCCAGTCTGGAAGATATTGACCTACATGGTAACTGTAACACAGCTTTTTCTCCGTCCGGTGAACAGCATCAATAACATATATCATTTCCCTTCGATAAAGGGCCGTCGAGGATAAGAATAATAATTTATTCCGTTCTTTGGCTAACGATACGTTCTTATCATAGCCTGTCTTAACCAGATTTAATTCTGTGAATACATGAATATCATTCTCTAAACATTCCGTTATGATTAAGCTATGAGTGAGCGGTGGTGTACAGATAAAAGCACAATCAATATTAATTGCTTCCTTTGCTTCGGATAAACTGCAAAAAGTCTCAATTCCATGTTCCATTTGACATGCTTCTGCCTTTTCCTGGTTTGCTTCAATACCAAATACCTTGTTACCTGTAAAATGCTTTTTTAGCAACCTTATTCTACGTCTGCCCATAGACCCTAAACCAATAACTACAATATTCATACTAACCTCCCATGATACCACATCGCGTCAGCTCAAACAGTGAAAGGACCCTCATCCACCTATTTTTCCGGTATATACAGATATCCGTGTCGGTAGTTAAATGCCATTTCCTCTAACTCTTCCGGGGTAATATTCATTTTGATTAACTTAATAATATGCCTGTTGGTATCACTCATACTCTCTTCGATATAGTGGTTATTTATATAGTTTGGAAAACACTTCAATACTGTACTTTGCATTTCTTCGAAAATACCTTTCGGTATCACGGAATATCTCGTAAACAGGATATTAAGCGTGTTAATAAAATACAGTTTTATAAAGAG